>QMCE01001132.1_pt1 | contig 14455 bp, 18 predicted proteins | sample 1821851 | NCBI WGS metagenome assembly QMCE01 (sample SAMN09453174, study PRJNA476694) | Termite gut metagenome, whole genome shotgun sequencing project. | isolation source: worker | host: Odontotermes sp. | place: South Africa:Pretoria | collected 2016-01-28 | reverse complement strand
CTGGTCGGCGGCCAGCTGGCCGATCCCACCGAACTTGCCGAAGTTGGCGGGCAGGTTCAACGCCACGGCCTGGTCGGAGAAGTAGATCGTGTCGTCGGAGAAGGTCGGTGCGACCATCGAGGTTTGCAGCCGTGCGGGATACTTCACCAAGACCAGCTCGTTCGGGTCATCAAAATCCGAGGCCACGTCGGCTGTCGTCAACGCGGTCTTCGCTGACGTCCACACGAACGTGTAGAAGCCGGGCAGGCACTTCCCTGCCGGCACAGCGAACTTCACCGCCGCGCTCTTCTCCGGCCCGGCCGACGTGTGCTTCACAGTCGCCACCGGCTTGGCACCATCCGGCACCGACGCGCTGGTCGCGGTGTTCAGACCGGTGTAGTACAGGTTGCCTGTCCAGGCGACTTTCGCGCCCTTCGGCCAGGTGCCGGCACCGATCGTCGGGTCAGCGGCCGTGGTGATCTTGTCCGTCAGCGAACACGTGCCGTCCCCGCCTGTCGGCAACGATGTGATCGTCGACTGCGAGCTGATCGTCGGCTGCCATGGCAACAAATACGTCTCATCAGCATCGTTGTAAGCCGATGTGAACGTGTCGGCGATCGAGCCGGCTACCTCGGCGGTTTGGCCAGACTGTCCGACCGTCCACACGAACTGGTAGTAGCCGGCCTGTGAACCTGCCGGCAGCCGGAAATCAACCGGCTGATTGGCCTTCGGCCCGTTCGACGTGAACGACGCCGCCGCCACCGGCGTGGCACCATCCGGCACCGCCTGGCCGGACGGCTTCGACGAACCGGCGTAATAAGCTGCGCCCTTATAGACGACCGGGGCAGGCTCGCCGTCCACTGTCGGCCACGAGCCGGCGCCGATCTTCGTGTCCGCCGACGTCGTGATCCGGTCGGTCAGGGTGCATCCATCAGCACACCCGGCCGTCGGTGATTGCACGGCCAGTGACGACACCACCGGCTGCCACGGCAACAGATACGTCTCATCAGCATCATTGAACGCCGACGCGAAATCCCCAGCGAAATAATCCTGAAGAGAAGCAGGCTGGGCGTCTCGGTCGAACGTCCACACAAACTGGTAATAGCCCGCCTGCGAACCCGCCGGCAGCCGGAAGTCAACTGACTCCGACTTTGGGCCGTTCGACGTGAACGACGCCGCCGCCACCGGCGTGGCACCATCCGGCACCGCCTGACCGGACGGCTTCGACGAACCCGCATAGTAAACGGCACCCTGGAACACGGCAGACACCAAGCCATCCGGCCCCTCAACCCACTCACCAGCACCAGAGGTCGCATCCGCCAACGTCGTAATCTTGTCCGTCAGAGTGCACCCATCCGTGCAACCCTTCACCGACGCCGACGACGCCTGCGACGTCACCATCGGCTGAAACGACATCACCATGTCCACATCAACGCTCACAGACCGCGACTCACGCTCCGGGTCCATCAACGTCGACACAGCCTGATACCGATCAGCCTGAGCCTTATAAATCACAACCTGACTACCAGGAAGACCAATCACGGTCTCCTTCACCGTGCACTTACCATTCCCCGTCGCCGTCACCTTCACCGACTTCGAACTGGAAGCTGATGTGAGAGTTGCCGGTGCCACATCGCAGGGGCCATCTGCCGAAACGTTAATCGTGTAGCCGTTGAGCCAGTCGCCGTCGTTGTTTTGGACGCCGAAGCCGTCGATGGTGCCGGAGATCAGGATCTGGTCGTCGGCTTGGAGGGCGGGCACTTTGATGCTGGTGGACTTGTTGGCGTTAGCCCAATCGGTGATCTCGTCGATCTTGTCAACCACCCCTGGATCACTGCTGAACGTGGCTGCGGCCGACAGATAACCGAACTCGTTCGCCTGCTCAGTCGCATCGGCGATCACATCATCCGTCCGCAGAATCCACGCGACCGCCGCCGCCTCAGTATCCGACAACGCAGTGACATCAAAATCGGACTCCTCCAAAGCCCACGTATAAACCGCGGCCGCGAACGGGTCGGTCAAGGTCTGTTGGTCGCCGACCTCAGTCGGTGACGCCGAACCAGCATCCAGGCAGAAGCCTGTTTGGCCGTTGTCGAACCGCTGAACGCCGAACCAGTCGTCCTGACCGCTGGTGTGCCCGTAGATGCCGTTGAGCTTGGTCGATTCGGCGTGAGCTGGCATGACACCAGCGGTCATCGTGATACCCACGGTGACCGCGAGGGCCGCCAGGCCTGCTAGCAGTCGTTTCGTCCTCCCCTGGGGGGACCTGTGTGTGGAAGACATGTATGGAGACCCCTTTCATGTAGCCCGACATGCCCGGCCAGCCCCTCCAGGGCCGACCTGCCACGCACGCTAGACACGCACCTAGCCCCCATGCTCAAAATCTTCTGCTAAAGCAGAAAACTCATCGACACGCCCCCAAACATGACTGTGGGCGGAACCCCAGAAAAGAGATCCCGCCCACAAACGACGACGACGTATCGACCTATTAACCAAGCCCCAACGCCCTACACATTCCAGTCTGCGCGCGGGCTTCGGGGCTGACCGCAAGGCATTGTTTCCTCATGCTGGCGAGGTGTGAGTCGGCTTCGCAGCCGCCGGCGAAGGGTGACATGCCGGCTGGGCAGCCGTCGCCCTTGGGCTTGCTAGTGGCCTTCGGCTTCGGCTTTGACGTCTTCTTCGGCGCGGGCTTGGGCTTGGTGGTTTTCTTCGGGGCAGGCTTTGTTGTGGTCTTCTTCGAGCTGGACGGAGTGCTGGCTTTCGACTGGCTCGATGACGACTTGCCTGCGGTGGACTTACCACCAGACCCCGACCCTGATGAGGACTGTGTGCTGGCTTTCGGCTTAGTCGGCGCGGGTTTCGCGATGGTCACCGTGGCCGATGTCACCGATGCTGCCTTTGGTGTATCCGTGACTGTGAACGTGTCGGTCGGTGCCGGGATAGTCGGTGTGCATGACAGTGTGGCCCTGACCGACAGTTTCTTGCCCGCCTGACTCGTGGCCACGGTCAACGTCTGGCCGGTGGCTTTCTTGATCGGTTTGCCGTCCAACAGCCACTGCCAGGCGACCTTCGGCGGGCACAATGCTTTGGCTGTCGCCGTCGGCACCGTGTCCGTTGTGGGCGTGGCCGTCGGCGAGGGTGCCGTGGACGGGCTTGCCGCTGTCTCTGGCGTGCCGGGGGTGTCTGGGGTGAGTGATTCTGGTGGAATCAGCCGGCCCGTGACCGTGACGGTGGGGGCTTTGACCGTCAGTTTGGTGCCGGTCTTCACCGAGGCTGGCGCCTTCTTCCCGCCGGCCATGATCGTGGGCTTCCCGTCGAGCCCCAGCGTGACGGTCACAGCAGCCGGACCCGCCGGGGATGGTGTGGCGGTTGGGGTCGCCGAGGGTGTGACGGTTGTGGGCATGGGGCTGGCTGGCGCGGCTGGTTCAGTACACCCGGCCAGCCCTAGGCCGAGCAGGCCCGCCACCAGTGGGGCCACAAGCAGAGGTTTAACGGTCATGGTCTTGTCCTTCACTTCGAATGCTGCTGGCGGCAGGCGCATTATCGGTCTGGCCGCACGCTGACTGTAATAACACGGTGCCTGTCTTATCGACCAGTGTTTCCTGCCAGCCGATGGTGTCGCCAGGTGCGAGTGTCACCGTGATCTTGTCGGTCTCCCCCTGGACGTCACCGGCCACGGCGATGGTCTGGCTGTTGACCTGCTGGTCAGCCTTGCAGGTCAACAGCTGGCCGCCGACCGCCTTGTACAACACGTCGATCAGCAAGGTGCCCTCCGGAGCGTTCATCACCTGGTAATTGACAGACGCACCGGCCACGAGTGGTTCGACCGTCCCCTCCGAGCCTTGGAACTGGAGGGCAGCTTGGCGGTAGAGGATGTCGCAGAACTTCTCGGCCGTGATCCGACCGAGACACACTGACGCGAAGACAAGCGTGAAGACAAGCAAAACCCGCAACACAACGGTGCGCACTGGTCTGTCCATCATCAAGCCCCTTCCCTACCGGGTATCCAAGCATGAGGGTCTGGCATTCCATCGAGGTCGGCCAGCACGTCCGTGCGGGGCGCACCGACCAGCCTCATGGAGGCATCGTCAAGCTGTTGTTGCTCGGCGGCGACTTCGTTGATGGTCTCCCGGACGATGAAGGGCCAGCGGTACAGTCCCCGAGTGTGGCCGTCGATTCGGTCCTTGACGCGTGCCACGACCTCGGCCGCCCCGTCCTCGCCGAGGCGGGCCATGTCGTCAACATTGACCAGATCGACGCATCCGAGTTGCTCGACATAGTCCGTCAAGAGCGGCAGCCATAACCGTACGGCAGTTTGGGCAGTGCGGCGTGCTGTGCGCCCATCGCAACCGGTCACTGCTTCCACAATGGGCGGCAGCCACCAGGCCCAGTCTTCTTCGCCTTCATCCATCAACAGCCACGTGCATGCCTGGACCGGTGTGAGGCCTTGCTTGATCAGGTCGCTGTAATCCCCAACCAGCGTGTCGGAAATCTCTTGTGTCAACGGCCCGCCGGCCAGATCATGTGTTGAGGTGTTCATTGTGGCCTCATCTTGAGGCGGCTCAGATGAATCGTTTCGGCCATATGCTGCGTGGTTCATGACGGGTCTCCTATAGGTGAGGGCAGGGGTCGGCAGCCGTCCAGCAGGCCGTCGAGGTCGTCGGACTCCAGGCTCTTGCGGGTTGTCAGTGCGTCGGTGAGCCGGTCCACCGTGTCGTGGTGGTTGTTCAGGATGCGTGACGCTGTGGTTCGGGCGGTGGCGAACAGTGTGTCGAACGTCAACGGCATGTCGTGGAGGTCGGCCGGTGGGACGCCGATTGAGATGATCTCGGCCGCATGTTCCAAGGCCATGCGCATGTCAGTCGATGAACTGGCGAAGTGGCAGCCGTGTGAGTGTTCGGCTTGGTTACCGGCAACGTCCAGAACCATCAGTGCCCACCCGAACTCCAGATTAGACATGCCGTCTGGCTGAGCGGCGAGCCGCGTCTGCCCGGTACGCTCAAGCACACACTTAACGTCCACATGCGTCACCGTCAACCCCATCACCGTGGCCACCACCGCGTGAGCTGCCTCATGGGCGGCCCGAATCGACAAGGGAACACCACCCTCACCATCGGTATCGTCAGGTTCCACACGCGCCACACCTGACAATGCTGCCGGACTGCTGCTGGTCAGCCTGTTCCACACCACGCGCACGGCGTCAGCAACCACCATCACCACCATGACGCCGTAAGCACACCAAATCAGCAGGTTCGCTTGCGTGATAGTCGGGATCGTCGACCACCAAGCCAAGAAACGACCAAACGCCTCCACCCCACCATTGGCAACGAACACACCCAACACAGCCAAAGCGAACAAACACCAGACAAGCCGCCTCATGACCGACCACACTTCCCCCACCGACCAAACCAATGCCGTAGGGCACTGGTGCCTTTCTCCAAGCGCCATGTCGTGTCCTCCGGCTGGTCAGGCTGGTAGATCTCAAACGTTCCCTGAAGCGACGTCGGTTCGTGGCCAGCCAGGGTGAAACCGTCCGGCTCGGCTGGGTGCGCCGCCGGGTCGGTCGCCGCGAGTTCTTGTAAGCGAAGGTTCACTATGGATCGGCTCGCGGTTTGGCGCTTTTGTTCGCTGGCATCAATGAGGGCTCGTAGGCCGTTCATGCTTTTGTCTGCCTGCTGGCGGTACTGGCGGGCGAGGTGGTCCTTGCCCGCCTCACGATTGCGATATGACAGCAGGAGTAGCCGGTTGGTGTCATAACGAAGCGCGTCGGTCTGACGCAGCTCCGAAGCAGACAGTGCTTCGGCGTGGTCCATGAGCTGATGTGCCGTGTGAGCTGTCACCCATTCAATGTCTCGTGTGTCAATCGCTTGAGTATCGACCACATGCCGGCCCATGACCAGATCGCCGTCATCAAACGCCCTGGTCACCAGAATGGCGATAACACTCACCACTCCAATGAACACTCCCAGCACGGTTATTGCCGCCGTTAACTGCTGAAGGCCGGGTAGCGGCGGTGTGCTCGTCGAAGCCTCAAGACGGGACAAGAAGAATGCTGCGCCGCCGAACACGACGCCAGGGATGAACCTTTCCCACGAGTGATACCGCCGGCGGATGATCGGTAGCCCGTGGGCAGCCTGGCTCATGAGTCTTGGTTTCTTCAGCCCAGACGGATCAAGCACCGTCAGATACAGCCCCTGAAACGTCGGCATGTCCATTACAGGGCCTTCCGGCCAGTCAGGGCCGTGGGGCGGCAGTGGCGGGCATACTCGGCGGCAACGTCCTCAATCACCTGACGCGGCAAGCCAGCAGCACACGCAGGCCGGCCGTCGGCCGCCAGCCGGACACGGACACGGGCGACAACCTCGTAGGAGCCCTTCACACCAAGACGGCGAAAATCGCGTGGCCTCACATCAATCTGAACATACGGGGCTGTCTGCGTCCGCCACCCCTCGCCAGTGATGATGTCCATCAACGGGATATATAGATGACAAGCCGCGTTGGTGATCATGTAGGCCTGTGCTTGGCTTAATCCCGTGATGTCGCTGATGGCGGTTTGAATGGTTGGGTATGTGGTGCCGTTTGGGCGTTGGAGGTGGCGCCAGGAGACGTTGATGATCATGTGGGCCACGGCGTCGACGGGGCCGCTGGCGGCCCATTGAAGGTGTTGGGCGTCGGTTCGTGCGTTGCGGCGGAGTTGATCTGCCCACCACTGGTCACGTGCCGGCAGTGTGGGGGTTGATAAGCTCATTGCGTTCTGTCACTTCCCTGAATAGAGGCTGATGGGACGGGCGGGCCGGAAGCACTTTGACTAGACCCTTTGCTGCTTTCCGGCCCGCCTCTTCGTTATTTTGTCGGCCAAGGTGTGTCGCCTGGTCCATCTAGACCCTGGACAGGAAGACACACCAAGCCGTCACTGTGACTGTCGCGTTGCGCTTGTACTCCCCCTCTCTGTCGTGACAGTCAGCTTGCAGCTGGCCGGTTGTGCGGCCAGGAGTCCTTGACGTGCCGATGCTGATGTGGCGGCGGCGGAGGCGTGGCTGGTGATTGTTTGCCCGCCGATCAGCCAGGTGAGCGTGCCCGCATGGCCGCCCATCTTCAGGCGAGCCGACGCGGTGACCATCTGACCCGATCTGCTACACGACAAGCCAGTAATCGACGGTCGCGACCCCGAGGCGGGCTTCGTCGTTTTCGCGGGTTTCGTCGGCTTGGTGGTCTTCTTCGGCGCGGGCTTGGCAACCGTCTTGGTGCCTTGGGCGATGATCCGATCGACCGGATCGCGGATCGTGACCGTCTTGACAACCTTCCCGTTCAGGAGCGTCTGTTCCGCCAGCCCGTCATGTCCGGCCTGGATGACCTTCGTCTTGCCCTTCGCAAGATTCTCGTCGGTGCGATAGGTCGTGTCGTGGTCGAGTGTGACGCGCCGCGTGGTCGTGGGCACGGGACTCGGCGCCGGGGCTGGGCTTGTGCTGGGTGGGGTTGTCGGGGTTGTGCTGGGCACGACCATGGGCGTGCCGGACACGGTGACTGTCACCATGACCGTTGTCGGTGTCGGCGGCGGCGCGCTCGATGCGACCGCCAGGGCGGCCGCGCCGCCCACCAACAGGGCAACCGCCACGACCACCACCACCACACGGAGCGCTATCTGACGCGGTTGAGGCAAATCCTTCTTGCCCGTCCACGCCAAGTTGGCCGGATCGTACGGGTTCGTCGGGCTGGTCATCGGGGTGCCGATCCGACGTATCGAGTTGCCACCATGGTGGCTAACGCTGTCGCCGCCTGACGAGTCTTCGCACCGAGTTTCTCCCACGCTATTGCGGATTTCTCTGCGATATGGGCGTCAGAGGGAATGTCCACGATCGTGTTACCCAACTGGGCGAACTGATGCTTCGCCATCGCGACTTGCCGACTAGCGGGCCGGTCTTTCCGGGCGAAAGTACCAACAATGATCGCCTCGTTCACCAACTTGGCCAGCCCAGCCGTATACAACTGGTTGAGCATCTCTCCGGCCAGGGACAGGCTCTTCATGCCCCAGTCGACCGGGACGACTATCTGATCGGCTCGGCGGGCGGCCGCCATGAAAACCTCGTCCTGGCGAATGTCGGGCGAGGTGATATTGCCGGCGTCAAGCACGATGACACGCATCCCAACAGACAACGTCTCCAGGGCGGCAATGAAACCATCGGCGGTGATTTCTCGCTGATCAACCTGTGTACCGTGCGGTCCCCTAAACCCCGAGTCCAGCACCCACATGCGGGCGGCGGGATCGAAACCCAGCCGGGCCGTCACAGCCGGCCAATCCATCTGACCTTGCTGGGCGGCCGCCACGAAATCCGGCAAAGCGGGCGCCGTCATGCCACACATCTCGGCCAACGTTCCCGTCGGATTGAGATCCAGCGCCAAGACGTCACTGGCACGCTGCCGGCCGAACGCGTTCCCCAACAGGATCGATGTCGGCGACTTTCCCGCACCACCCTTCGGATTCGCCACCAAAATCACCAACGTCCGCTGCCATGCCGTCGACAACACACTCGTCGTGACAGGCCGGACGACACCCGAACTCCCTAAATCGAATTGCCATCCAGGCGGTGCGGCAGGCATCACCGCCGGCGGGCCGGCCGGAACCGGACCACGCCCCAATAACTCATCCGTCAACGACAAGCCCCCAGCCGACCCCGCCGAACCGGCAGGCATGGTGGCTACCGGCATCATCGGTGGCGTCACCACGGGGACAGCCGGCGAAACAGACCGCTGGCCGGCGGCTGGCGTTGCGGTTATCGCTGGCGCCGGCACGGCCGCCATCGTGGGTCCCGGCAGCGGACGTGCCTTGCCCTCCACGATCACGGACGGCTGGTCGGGAACCTCCACCGTTGGCGCAGCAGACTCCGGCGCGACGGGCTCCGGTGGTGTCGTTGTCTGCGGGGGGACGATCTCGTAGTGGCCGTCGGGATAGACCATCATCCAGGCCGTGTCACGCTCCGGCCGGGACACCTCCAGACAGATCGCCGTCTGGTGGGCGGCTGCCCACCCCATGGCGGCATGGACCCCATCGGCGAACATCTCGACGACAGCCGAAGGCTGGTCGGGCAGTGTGACCCTCCACACGCCTTCGGCATCCTCGACTACTGTCCCGTGCGGCAGTTGCTCATCCACGAATGGTTTCCCTTCTCATCCTGCTTGCTGATCGACGGCCGCCGACGTGACCGTCCAGTCACCCGACCGGGTTTGGCGCATCACCGCCGACACCGTGTGCCGGCCCGCTTGACACGTCATCGTCTGCTGGGCGGCCGCCGTCACGTACGTGTCCGCCCGCCACTGGCAAACACTGAGTTTGTCGGCCACACCGGTGTGGCTTTTCAGCCACCCTGCGGCCGCCGTAACCGCCTGGGACGGCACCGGCGCCACCGACAGGCGAGGCACGGCCGTCTCGACCGTCGAGGGCGTCGCCGACACCATCGACGGCGACGGGCTGGCTGATTCCGTCGGAACCACTGCCGGCCCGCCAGGCTCGCCGGAGGTGCCCATCGACTTCGCCCAGACAACAAGCAACGCGCCGCCGACCAGCAGGACGGCGATCACCAGGAGTGTTCGCTTCATCGTGCTGGTTCCTCGCGTGTGGAGTCGTCCGAAATGGCCTCAAGATCACGGTCGGCGTAAAGGTGCCAGTTCGGCCCGGTGGCTATGGCTGGCTGCTCCTTCGTGACCGTGACCTTTTCCGACGGTTCAAGGACGGCCGACACGATCAAACCGACTATCCCAAAGGACATGAACCCCACACCGAAATACAGCAAGGCAGGCGCCGCGAACCAACTGGCCGCGGTGGCCACGACCATCTGGTTCAATATCTGGACGAACATCTCTGGCGAGGTCACCAGCACGTCGGGAGACGGCGGCGACGGACTTCCCCCATACATCGCCCAACAGCTAATGGTCGTCAACATGACACCGAAAAAGGTGACCGGAGGGAACAACGTCGCCCGTAACCCCATCAGTCTTCGCTTCATGACGCCACCTGCTCTGGTACCTTCAGCAGGGGCGCGGTCGCGCTCGGCGCAGGCGCCGGGGACGGGCCATCGGCATAGGGCGGCTGTAACACGCCCATCCAGCCTTCGGTCCACGCGCCGTCTTCCTGAACGCCGCCCGTGCGGGACTCCAAATAGCCACTCTCGCCGTTCGCGATGGCGATGTGCGTAATCCTGGAACCGGCCGCGTCGGCGAAGAAGACCAGTTGACCGGCCTGAAGCTGGTCGGCGCCATGCCAACCAACGTTCAGCCAGCCCTGCGCGATCCCCCAGTAGTAAATGTCGTTCGCCGTCCGGGGCTCGATCATGATGCCCGCACCGTTATACATGGCCCAGCGGGCGAAACCCGAGCAGTCGAAGCCAGGCTCCCCCTCACACAAACCGCCCGGAATACAAGGGCCGGGACCGTCATAGGTCCCGCCACCCCACGCATAAGGTAACCCGATCTGGGTCCGGCCTACTTGCAGGACGTTTTGAGCCTGCCCCGACGCCAGACCACACTCGACCGCGAGTGACGAGTCGGCGCCAGTCAACGCGGTGACAAGCCGGGTGGCGTCCTGCCAATGCGGCGTATACGTCGCCGCCCCGCCCGCGTTGATCTGAACACGCGTCGCGACCTCACCCGGCGCAAGGTTGTCCTTGCCGGGCACCTTCAGCTCGGCCGCATAGAACAGGCCGGCGGAGCAGGCCGCGTCCATGCGGCACTCCAGCGTCCCCCAGCCGTCACGCTGCTGGAACAGCCCCCGCGAATCAGGGCCAGCCTGATCGCCGTAATCCAACACTTGGAGACTCGACTCGGCAATCGCGACCATGACCGCAATCGTCTGATCCCGCTGCGACACGCCGGCGTCAACACCGGCGTTAACAATAAGAGCCGCGTTCCTGGTCTGCTCCGCAGACCAACCCTCCACCGCGCCCACCGGCCCCGACACAACGGACACCGCAGGACCGCCCGCGCCACCTGCACACGCGTCGGCAGTCATACCGAACAATCCCACCACGACAACGGCAAGCAGACCCATCGGCATCGCTACAACCAGCACCACTGCCGCGACGATCATTGCCAGGCTTTGCGACTTCATAGGGGGACCTCCTAGTAGGCATTACCTTATAGCGCAATAGCTGTTAACTTCAAGTTAGTGCTAGCCTGACGCCAAAGACCTAAAAGCTGTGGCTTCATGAGTTGGTGCCTCTACCCGAAGGGCAAGACAATGGTGGAATGTTCGACGCAACCGACAAGGTCGCTATTCCAGCACCTATGGACAGGAGTGTGCTGGCTGTGCTACGCATGACCGCGCTTGATCTAGCGGTCATCTCTTACTTGGCGGGTGCTCATGGCGGAGAGATGGACAGCCAGATGCTTCGGCGAAGACTCAACGTCGGCGGAGACAACCAGGCCCTCAGCGGGCCAACCTTCCATGCCCACATGAAGCGGCTGGAGCAAGATGGCTTGATTGTTGGAACCCCGCCCATCGGCCACCGCAAAGGCGGCAACACCGTGTGGAGGCTCCGCAAGGAGGGATTTAAGTCTGTATCTGCCCTTCTCGAAATGATTAACGCTCTACCCGACGATGACCAAGAGGTAGCCACTCATGCTGTCCGCTCTTGATCCCGACCTGATGGCTCAGTTACAGGGCGCGGCGAATACTGCTGCCTGTGCGCCTGAGCTATGGGTGCTGGGTACTCACGGGGGCGGGGGTGAGAGTTCCCTCGTCCAGATGGTGCAAGCCACTGTGGGGCAGCCGATCTGGCGGGAGGCCAACCATCAGTGGCCGACTAGCGGGAGCGTGCTGTTGTGCTGCCGCACCAACGCGCGGGGGCTTATCTCGGCGCATGAGGCTCTGGCTGGGATTGCTGCCGGCCAGCATCAAGGTGTCTATGTGGCCGGCTTGGCGATCATCGCTGACAGCCCCAAGAAGATCGCATCGAAGTACTTGCGGGACATGCAGCGTCTTGTCGAGGCCGGCATCGACCATGTGTGGCAGATCGGCTGGTCCGAAGCCTGGCGATGCGGCGACTACAGCCACACTCCCCCAGACGGCGCACCGGCCCTCATCAAAGCCCTCACAAAGGAGACCGATCATGGATAGCGTCATTGAGATCCTGCCAGCCGCGATCGTGGCGATAGGAACCGGCATCGTAGCTACCATCTTTGTGCAATCAGTGATACGCCTCGTTCGTGGGGAACCTCTTCCCCACGGCACCATCGTTCTCGAGGCGCTGCTCATCGTCGTAGTGGCTGTGTTGTTCGTCACCGTTGTGGTTCACTCGCACCCCGAGACGTGGATGCCGGCCCTGTGGATGTTCCCAGTGGGCGGCGCGGCCGGTGTCGGTGTGATGCTTGGCGTCAGTGCGCTTGCCGACGGGCTACTGTCCCGTGGCTGACTTCCGTGTGCAAAGTCTTGGTCGCAGGGTTACGGCGTGGCTTCCTGCCAGCGGCTCTATATCTATATAGGGTTCGATCATGATGTACCGACAGCGAGACAGCGTAGAGAACCCAGTGAAAGTCATGTTCTACCTCTCGTCAAAACAGAACGGCCGGCTCACTGAATTCGCCAAACGGGCCGGCGTATCGCGATCGGCCTACATCGACTGGTTGCTTCGCTCTGAACAGGTCAACCCTGACGGCCGTCCAGCTCGCTGGGCAGCCGAACACCCCGCAGAGGACAACCCGCAAGACGCCCTCATCACCGAAGAGAGGGCCGCCGCATGACGTAACACGTCCCCAGATGTGACAAAAGCTCGTCCGGCAAGACGAGCTTCATGTCAAGTATGTGCCTCTGGTGGCTAGCCCTCCACCGTACGAGGTTTGTGGCGATCCCAATCGTCAGCCGCAAGCGGCTTTGTTACGCGAAAGGCCTGAAAGGACTTCGCTATGTCAGAAACGGTACAACTTCATCCCCGCCTGGGCAAGTCGCCCAGTGGTGTCGCGTGTCGTGACGGTGGTTTGTCGTCGTTGCGGCCGTCTGGGTCGGTGTCTGTGTTGGTTGAGGCGCTGGTGCGGGCGTGCTGGCTGGATTCGCCGGCGGGTGTTTGCGACCGGCTCCAGATCAGCCCGTTGTCGGCTGCTGATGTGTTGCGGGCCGACGGGTGGGCGGGGCTGGCTGAGGCGTTCGAGCGGGTGGCTGAGCGGCGTCGGCGTGTGGCGGTGGCGGCACGCCGGTTGGCGGAGGCCAAGGCTGAGTGTGACCGGCTGGCGGCCGAGTACCTACGGGCCGTGGCCGCCCTATGAGCGTCATGGTGGCGCCGGGGCCGCTTCCACGGTTGGCGGACCCGCTGCTGGACCGGGTGGTTCCCGCGGAATCACCCGTGCGTTTGTATGGGCGGCGCCGGTGTGCGCCGGAGCATCAGGCCGTCACGTATCGGTGGTGTCTTCAGGATCGTCGGGTGCTGCCCAGGCAGCATCCTGACGACGATGGTTGGCGGGGTTATCACGTCCGGCCGCCGGCGGTTGACCGGACTGGCACGGTGGCGTGGACGTCGTTGGAGCATTGGCTGGCCGCGGTTGTGCCGGCTGTGTGTGATCTGCACCCGGAGGTGTTGGCGGAGTATCACATCACGCGGGAGATGGTGATGTGGATCGCGCCGGTGAAAGCGGCCCGGGCGAACCGTCGCACCGGTCGGGGTTGTATCTGGCAGCCGGACCGGCTGGCCGAGGTCGCCGGCGTTTCCAGATCATCGATCGACCGCTACAACAGGTTCGCCCGCGACCCAAGGGTCCGTCTGGAGCTCGTGGTCCTCAAAGGCCGCATGCTGACCTTCGAGGAACGCCTCAAAGCCGCCAGGACCGGCTCGACCATGCGTGGACTGTCCACCGAAGTCGACCTCACCGTGCCCCGCGAACTCGCCACCATCGGCCTCGACGCTCCTGCCAGCGAGACGTCGAAGCACCACCCAGGGCTCGCGATCGATGCCATCGCCGGCACCCTTCATACCGGTTCGGCTGGGGCCTGGCTTGTGGATAACCGCCCCGCTGAAAGTGGACGGCTGGTGGAGCGTGACACCCCTTCCAGAGGAGCCAGCTCTACAAGGAAAATTACGTTAAGTAGTCCCTCGGCACAGCCCGCTCACGCGGGCATTAGCAAGGTCGCCGCTCCGCGGCGGCACAAAGAACACACCAGGGGCTGGAGGCGAACCTTCGACGTGGCCCGAGAAATCACCGTCAGCGTGCCCTGGCTGGCCCTGGAACGCCCAGCACGCCTCGTCCCAACCCTGATGAGGTTCGTCTGCGCCAACCCGTCATGGACACCGGCCGCCATCGTGCATACCATCAACCGCCTACTCGCCCGACGGCCAATCGGCCCGATCCGCACCAGGCCAGCCGTCGTCCTGGCTTGCCTTCTGCACGACCTCGACCCCATCGCCGACCACCCCAGCTACGCCGGCAGTTTCCCCACCACCACTCCCCCAACACCACAGCAATGCGGCCAACCCGAATGCGACGGCCACGGCTGGAT
>QMCE01003671.1_pt1 | contig 14465 bp, 12 predicted proteins | sample 1821851 | NCBI WGS metagenome assembly QMCE01 (sample SAMN09453174, study PRJNA476694) | Termite gut metagenome, whole genome shotgun sequencing project. | isolation source: worker | host: Odontotermes sp. | place: South Africa:Pretoria | collected 2016-01-28 | reverse complement strand
CAGGTCATGGGCGGGGCCATGCAAGACCCGCGCATGCTCTACGTCATGACCTTTTTCAACACCGCCACCCCGGTCATCAAGGTGACCCTGGACCGCGACAAGGCCCAGGCCCTGGGCGTGGCCGTGTCCGACGTGTTTTCGGCCATGCAGGCCTTCCTGGGCAGCTATTACGTCAACGACTTCAACCTGGAAGGCCGCAGCTGGCAGGTCAACGTCATGGCCGATTCCAACATGCGGCGCAACATAGACGACGTCTATAACATCCACGTGCGCTCCTCCACCGGGGCTATGGTGCCCCTGTCTTCGGTGATATCGGCCCAAACCACCACCGGCCCTCACAACATCACCCGCTACAACAACACGCGGGCCATCAAGATTCAGGGCAGCGCCAAGCCCGGCCTGGGCACGGGCGAGGCCATAGCGGCTATGGAGGCCGTGTCGGCCAACCTGCCTTCCGGCTACGGCTTCAACTGGACGGGCGGCACCCTGCAGGAAAAGGAATCCTCCGGCCAGACGGTCTATCTCTTCGCCCTCTCCATACTCTTCGCCTACCTCTTCCTGGTGGCCCTCTATGAGAGCTGGACCATACCCATCGGCGTCATCCTCTCCATTTCGGCGGCCCTTTACGGGGCCATGCTGGCCGTGAAGATATCCGGCCAGTCCCTGGGCATTTACGTGCAGATAGGTCTGGTGACCCTCATCGCCCTGGCCAGCAAGAACGCCATTTTGATAGTGGAATTCGCCAAGGACGCCCGCGAAAGCGGCATGAAGATAAGGGATGCCGCCGTGGAAGGGGCGCGTCTCCGTTTCCGCGCGGTCATGATGACCTCCATCGCCTTTCTGGCCGGCCTCCTGCCCCTGATAATCGCCACCCCTGGTCTACGCCATGTTCCAGAAAATGCGCGAAAAGTTCCACCAGATGCGCGGCCAGGAACTCTACCGCAAAGACCGCCCCGACTTGCAGGGCAACCTGATGGAGTGAAGGCTGGGAAGTGATGTTCGCGCCCCATTATTTCGAGTTGTCCGGCGGCCACCGCCTTCACTATGTGGATGAAGGGGCGGGGCCGACGCTTCTCATGGTTCACGGCAACCCGAGCTGGTCATTTATGTGGCGGCATTTGATAAGCGCCCTTTCGCCCGACTTCCGCTGCCTGGCCCCGGATCATTTGGGCATGGGCCTTTCCTCCCGGCCCGGGGCTCATGAATATTCTTTTCGGCTGGCCGACCGCCCGATCTCGAAGCCTTCATGGAGGCCGCGGCCCCGGAAGGGCCCGTGCATATCGCGGCCCACGACTGGGGCGGCCCCATAGCCCTGGGCTGGGCCGTGCGCAATCCCCATCGCGTCGCCTCCGTCACCCTCATGAACACGGGCCTTCGCCTCCCCTTCGGCTACAAACTCCCCTGGCGTCTGGCCATTTTCAAGCGTCTGGCGCCTTTGGGCTCCCTTCTGGCCGTGCGCGGCAACCTCTTCGCCTGGGGCACGGCCTGTTTTGGCGCGCAAGCCCTTAAGAGCGAAGCCAGAAGAGAAATTCTCGCGCCCTACCGGGAGGCCTCCCAGAGGCTGGCCATCGGAAAATTCGTGGAGGACATCCCCCTCTCGCCGGAACACCCCAGCTATCAAACTTTGGCCGATATCGACATGCGGGCCGAAAAATTGCTCGCCGAAAAACCCTTTCAACTGGTGTGGGGCCTGCGCGATTTCGTCTTCAACCGCCGGGTGTTTCTGGATTGGCGGGAAAGGTTCCCCGAGGCGCCTTTTCTGGCTCTGCCGGAGGCCGGGCATTATCTGATGGAAGACGAGCCGGAGCGCGTCGCGGAAGCGGTGAAGGATTTCATCAGCCGGGCGCGTCGGCCATGACGACTTTCAACATCGCCTCCCTGTTGAGTGAAGCGGCGAACAGGTGGCCGGAGCGTCTGGCCGTCATCGCGCCCCACCGCCCCGATGTGCTGGGGCGCGGACAAATGAGCTATAGGGAACTGGACGAAAGCTCCAGCAAACTGGCCGCCAGGCTGCTCCGCGAAGGGGCCATGCCCGGTTCCCGCGCCATAACACTGGCCAAACCCGGCCTGGATTTTTTCACCATTATTTTCGGGCTGTTCAAGGCCGCCCTGGTTCCGGTGATGGTGGATCCCGGCATGGGCCTTTCGCGGATGTTTTCCTGCCTGGCCGAGGGGAAGCCCAGTATTCTCATCGGAATTGGCCTGGCCCACCTGGCCGCCCTGTTCATGCCCGGCCACTTCAAAGATGTGCGGTTGCGGGTTACGGTGGGGCGGCGTTTGGGCTGGGGGGGCTTGAGCCTCGCGGAAATGCTGGCCGCTTCCACAGAAGGCGGCGGCCCCGAACTCCCTCTCCCCACCGAGCCGGACGACCTGGCCGCCATCCTTTTCACCTCCGGCTCCACCGGCCCGGCCAAGGGCGCCGTCTACACCCACGCCATGTTCCGCGCTCAAATCGAGGCCATCCGCGAGGGGCTGGACATCCGCGAGGGCGGCTTCGATCTGGCCACCTTTCCCCTCTTCGGCCTCTTCGCCCCGGCCCTGGGCCTCACCTCGGTCATTCCCGACATCAACACGGCCAAACCGGCCCAGGCCGATCCCAAAAAACTCGTGGCGCCCATCCTGAAATACGGCATATCCAGCATGTTCGCCTCCCCCACCCTGGTGGGGAACATGGCCCGCCATGCCCGCGAAAAGAATCTGACGCTGCCTTCGCTCCGCCGGGTCATCATGGCCGGCGCGCCCGCCCGGCCCTCTCTGGTCAGGGACTTCAGCGGCCTGATGTCGCCGGAGGGCTCCCTCCAAACCCCCTACGGCGCCACCGAAGGCGTGCCGCTCACCACCATTTCCGGCGCGGAAATTTTGGGCGAAACCGGCCCGGCCACCGAGCGGGGCGCGGGTATGTGCGTGGGCCGGCCCCTCGCGGGCGTTAGGCTTAAAATCATAAAAATAGATGACGGCGCCATAGAGCGGCTGACGGACGACCTGTGCCTCTCTGTGGGCGAGATAGGGGAAATAGCCGCCCAGGGTCCCATGATCAGCCCCGCCTATTTCGAGCGGCCACTGGAGACGGCCCTGGCCCTCATGAAGTCGGAGAACGGTTTGTGGCGGCGCATGGGCGACGTGGGCTATTTGGACGACGAGGGGCGCCTGTGGTTCTGCGGCAGAAAGGATCATCGGGTCGTGACCTCGCGCGGCACGCTTTTCAGCATCCCCTGCGAGGCCGTTTTCAACCGTCATCCCCAGGTGCGCCGCTCGGCTCTGGTGGGGCTGGGGCCGCGTGGCGCCCAGCGCCCCCTGATCGCCGTCGAACCTCTGAACGCGCGCGGCCTCAATTGGCCCCGCCTGGCCGAGGAGCTTTGGGCTATGGCCAAAGAAAACCCCCTCACCAATGATATTTCCGCCTTCATGCTTTGCCGCGCCTTTCCCGTTGACCCGCGCCACAATGCCAAAATCGATCGGCAGAGCATAGCCCCGCCCCCTCGGAGCAGGGCATAGCCCTGCACCCTCGGATGCTTCGCATCCGATCCGTAGTGAGAGCATTGGCGTGCATAGCCGGTCAGCCGGGGCATATTTGGGTGGAACAGCGGCAACTTATGCGCTCCATACCACGAATCGCCGACCAGTTAAGGAGAGCGTTAAAATGCTTTTCGGTTCCGCGCGGCGACTTGAGCCGCGAAGCGGCGGAGTGGAGCCGCAAGGAACTGAAAAGCATTTTTGCGCTCGACGCCATGCCGCCGCGGCCAAAATGAGAATTTACGGACTTCTGGTTTACGCCTTGCAATAATAGTGGTTCTGGTTTAAAATATTCCGTATTCCATTGATTGAGCATAATTTGCCATAAAGGCAATATAAAACCATAAAAGGAGTCAGCTATGAAGAAGTATACTTGCGTAGTTTGCGGTTATGAGTACGATCCGGCCCAGGGCGATCCCGACAGCGGCATCGCGCCCGGCACCGCCTTTGAAGATATTCCCAACGACTGGGTTTGCCCCGTGTGCGGCGCGAGCAAAGATCAGTTTGAAGTTGCCTGACGAAAGAAGGCCGGACGCATTAGCGTCCGGCCTTTCTCACAGAGGAGACTGCTATGATTTTTCCCTTTAATGCCGGCGAAGTTTTTAAAATGGCCCTTCAAATTGAGGAAAACGGCCAGAGCTTCTATGAAAAGGCGGCGGCCAGGCCCTTTCCCGAGATGATTCAGAAGCTTTTTCGCGATCTGGCCAAGGAGGAAACCGGCCACCGGGCCCTTTTCCAAAGCATTTTGGACAAACTGCCCCCTTCGACCACCAAAAGCTCCGTGTGGGACCCGGCGGGAGAGCTGGATCAGTATCTTAAATTGATGGCCTCGCAGCATGTTTTCAACCGCACGGGAGCTGAACTGGAAGAAATGCTGGCCAAGGTGGAAGGCGCGGTTTCAGCCGTGAGGATGGCAATGGGCTTTGAAAAGGACACCATAGTTTTTTTCCTGGAAATGATGGAAGCTTCCGACAGCGATGAAAGCCGGGCCTTCATCGGCCGGTTGGTGAACGAAGAGCGCGGCCACCTCAAAAGGCTGGCCGATATCCTTACGAAGCTCATTAAGGACTGATTAATGGTCTTTTTGCCCTCTGGCTTTGTTGAAAAATTTTTTTAATGCTCGAAATATTTCATATATTCCTCCGCTTAAAAAAATTTTCCGCCTCGCCAGAGAACAAAAATCCTCATTAATCAACGATTTGTAAATATGGAGATGTAGCAAACATGGAACCGGTGAAAATACTTGATAACGTCTATTGGGTGGGAGCCCTGGATTACGGCATCCGTGATTTTCACGGATACCGCACCGACAGCGGCAGCACCTACAACGCCTATCTCATCGTCGATGAAAAAATCACCCTGATCGACGCGGTTAAAAAAGACATGCATCCAGAGCTTTTAAGCCGCGTCAGCCGCATCGTCGATCCCGCCCGCATAGATTACGTGGTCTCCAACCACGCGGAAATGGACCACTCCGGGGCCCTGCCGGAGATCATGCGCGCCGTGGGTTTCGACAAGCCCGTCTATTGCAGCAAAATGGGCGAAAAGGCCCTGGCCGCGCAGCTCCAGACCCCTGGTCTGAATTACAAGACGGTGGGCACGGGCGATACCCTTAAGCTGGGCAAGTATTCTCTGAATTTCGTGGAAACCCGCATGGTGCATTGGCCGGACAGCATGGTCAGCTTCTGCCCCGAACTGGGCGTCCTCTTCTCTCAGGACGCCTTCGGCATGCACCTGGCCACTTCCCGCCGTTTTGACGACGAGGTGGCTGAAAACGTGTGGGCTTACGAGGCTCTGAAATATTTCGCCAATATCCTGACCCCCTTCACCACCCCCATCGCCAAGACTTTGGAGGCTTTGACGGAGTCGGGGCTTCTGGCCCAGGTGAAAATCATCTGCCCCGACCACGGCCTCATCTGGCGTTCCAATCTCGGCTCCATCGTTGGGCGTTACAGCCGCTGGGTGAAGCAGGAGCCGACCCGCAAGGCGGTGGTGGTCTATGATTCCATGTGGCGTTCCACCGATTGCATGGCCCGCGCCCTGGCCGACGCTCTCTCCACTCACGGAGTTTTGGCGCGTCTCATGGATTTGAAGAAAAATCACCGGAGCGACGTGGCTGCGGAGCTTTACACCGCGGGCGCGATCCTGGTGGGTTCGCCGACCATCAACAACGAGATGTATCCGACTGTCGCGGAGCTTTTGTGCTACCTGCGCGGCCTGAAATTCCAGAACAAGATAGGCGCGGCCTTCGGTTCCTACGGCTGGAGCGGCGAAGCGGCCAAACATATTCAGGCCGCCCTGGGCGACATGAAATACAGCCTCCCCACCCCGGAGGCGCGCATTCAGTGGGCCCCGAAGGAAACTTCCCCGGAAGCCCTCATGGTCATGGCCAAGGCCGTGGCGGACGCATTGCCCGAAAAGCGGGTGCCGCCTGATTTCGATCTGTAAAAGCGCCCTTCAGTTCCGAGGGCGGCCGCAAAGCCGGCCGCCGAGCGTTTTAGGCTATTTTGAGACTTTTAATGTGTAAAACGCTCTAACGGCAAATGGCCGGCAAATCCGAAGATTTGCCGGCCATTTGCCGTGTGAGGGCCTATGTGGCGGATGGCAACCGCAATGCCCGTTCGTCCAGAAGGGCGGTGAGGCCTTCGGTTCCAGGGTCACATGTAGATGACGGCGCGGGAATCGGGGAGGTGGCGGCGCAGTTCGTTCGCCAGGTGGCGGTACAGGCGGGTGCGCAAAGGGCGGGGATAGCGCATTTTGCCGTCGCCGCCCAAAATGAACTCGCCGTCGTAAATCGGGGTGTTCGGGTGTTTGGCCAGCATGATGGCCTTAAGGCGCGGCAGATAGCGAAAACAGCCCAGGGATATCCAGGCTATTTCCGCTCCGGCCAGATATTCTCCGATGAGGCGACAGGTTTCGGCATAGCCCTCTTCCCACTGGGGATGAAGAATGAGAGGATCGAAGTGCAGCCCCACGGGAAAGCCGTGCTCGGCGGCGCGTTTGGCGGCGGCCAGGCGCGAGGCGAGAGGGGCCGCGCCTTTTTCCTCGGCCGCGCAAATGGCCGGGGAATTGACGGAAAAGCTGATGACCGTGCGGCCTTTATGGGGCAGCTCAAGGAGTTGCTCCACATGATCGGTTTTGGTCTTCAACTCCAATAGGGCGCCTTCGCTGTGGGCGAAAATTTCAATGAGACGCCCGGCCAGGCCGCTCTTTTTGTCCAGAAGCAGGCTGTCGGTGAATTCGCCGGTGCAGAATCGTTTGGGGCGTTCGGCGGCCGGGAGGGCCAGGGTTTCGCGGAGTTCGCCCAAGCCTTCTTCAATGTTTCCGAACAGGGCCAGGGCCTCCGTCCCCAGATAGGCCTCTAAAATGCAGTAGCGGCAGGCGATGGTGCAGCCCAGGCCGAAATGAAAAATGCTTAGGCCGCAGCAGTTGTAGGAAAGCGTGGCCGGGCAGGGCTTTATGAAGGCGCCCCGGTGGCGGGTCACCAATAAATCGCGGCGGCCGAAATTTTTGTAATCCGCCGGGCCGATGGGGGAGAGGGTTTCGGCTTTAAGCGTCCGGCCCAGATTGCGGGCCAGCTCCGTATCGCGAAATTCCTCTTCCAGGCGGAACCTTAAATTACCTGTCACAGACTGCCTTCATTCAATATTTTCAGCATATTTTCATCGTCGGGCAAAGCCGCCGCCTTTTGGGTCAGGGCCGCGAGTTCAGCCTGATTGGTGAAGGCGAGATTTAGGTTGAACTTCAAATCCTCAAAAGTCGGATCGGCTGTGAAGAGCATATTTTTGGGGAGCCGCAGGGCTTTTATCTGATCGTGCCGCCTGGCCGACAGCTCGGCGAGCTCCGGGTGCCGCCGCCGCCACAGCGCCTGGCGGGCCGCCTCTTCCGTTGCGCCCAAAGCTTCCGTCATTTCCGGGGATTTAAGAATCTCAAGCGGTGAAAGGCTTTCCCGGCGGCTTATGTCTTCCAGCCAGTCCAGCCACAGGCGTTTTTTTTGTTTGCTGGGGGCGAATTGCCTGAAAACATCCAAAACAGCGGCGAGGTCTCCAGGCTCCCAGGCCGAAAGCCGGGCCGCGATTTCCAGGTCCAAGCGGCCCTGGGCCAAATCCGTAAGGGCCGCCTCCGGGAGGGTCGCCGCCTTCTCCGCCCAGGCGCGGATTTTGGGCGATTTATCCAGCCCCAGGCAGGCGGAAAGGCGGAGAGCTTCCGGCGCCGGCAAATTGTTTCGCAAAAAATTCCAGGCGAGGGCCAGTTCCGCCTCGTTCAGGCCGCGCTCGAAATTTTCGCACAGGGCCGTTTCAAAAAGTTCGGCGGGCGGGGTCTCTGGCGGCAAGAGCAAGGCGGGCGCCTTTTCATGCCCCAGGTCGGCCAGGGCGCGAAGGCGCAGCCCGCCGGAAATGAGCCTGAACTCCGGGGCGCCCCCGGACTGGACGAGCAGGGGAGGGCGGATGAGGCCGATTGATTTTATGGATTCGCGAAGATGGAGGTGCGGGCGGCCGAAACTCCCCGGCCAGTAGGGCCTGGTTTCCGAAATTTTAACGCGGGTTAAAGTGAAAGGCGCAAGGCTCATGACAACTTCACATCATGAGCCTGTGCCCGGCCCTGGTCAGAATCCCGGCGGCTTCCGCGCCCCGGCCCGGCGAAAGTTTCAGGAGGGTCAGGACCTGATCCGGCGAATCTTTCTGGGGAAAGGTCAAAAAGCTCAATATGGCGATATCCTTTTCCGCCATGAGGGCGATGAGCGAGGTGAGGTAATCCTTTCGGCGGACTTTGTCTTCACTCTCATTGAGATAGACGAAATCGCTCCGGTCCGCGGCCCCCAGAATATGTATGACCAGTTCGAACAAGTCCGTGGCCGTGACGATGCCCACCAGCCTGTCGCCGTCCACGACGGGATAGGCCCCCAGGCCCTTTTTGTGGCCGTCCAGAAGCGCGGTCAGAACGTCGTCGTCCGGGCCCACGGTGATGGGGTTTTTGCGCATGACGTCCTTCACCTGGACTTTCGCGGCCAGATAGCGGGCCTCATGCACCGAAAGGGTGCTGACCGAGGAAGGCTGGGCCTCCAGAATATGGCGATAGGTCACGAGCCCCGCCAGCTTGCCGCCGTCCATCACCGGCAGGCGGCGAAAGCCGCGCTCCTTCATAATGCGGGCCGCGTCGGAAACGAGGGCCGTGGGAGCGATGGTGACGGGGGCTTTGGTCATCCAGTGTTTTACTTTCATACGCTACCGCCTTATGTGATTAGGGAAACGCGGATTAATGAGGATTTTTGTTCGCTGGCGAGGCGTGAAAAATTTTTAAGCGCAGGAATATTAGACATATTTCGAGCATTAAAAATTTTTCACAACAAAGCCAGCGGGCAAAAAGACCGTTAATCAGCCCTTACTTAGCTCATGGCAATGGCTTCGATTTCAATGGGCGCATCTTTGGGTAGGGCCGCCGCCTGCACGGTGGAGCGAGCCGGAGGCGTGCCCTGAAAAAAAGTGGCGTAAGTTTCGTTCATTTTCTGGAAATCAGAGAGATCTTTCATGAAAATCACCGTCTTCACCACGTTGTCCAGGGAAAGGCCCGCCGCTTCCAATATATTTTTGATGTTGGTCAGGCACTGGCGGGTCTGCTCCTCTATGCTCCCAGGCATTTGGCCGGTGGCGGGATCGAGCGGCAGCTGGCCGGAAACGAAAAGCATTTTGCCGCTGGCGGAAACGGCCTGGGAATAGGGGCCTATGGCCGCCGGGGCTTTGTCTGTTTTGATTGCCTGCTTCATGCTGAACTCCTTTGATAGGAATGATTTATGGTATTTTTGCCATCTGGCTTCGTTGCGAAAAATTTTCCGCGCCTCGCCAGTGAACAAAAAGCTTCAATTAATAGCGTTTTTATTTTTCTATTTGCGCTTCCGTCAAACCAAAGCGGCGCTCTCGCGCGCGAAAGGCGGCGAGGGCGGCCCTGAAATCTTCTTCGCCAAAATCCGGCCACAGGGTCGGCGTGAAATACAGTTCCGTATAGGCGCACTGCCACAAAAGAAAATTGGACAGGCGCATGTCCCCGCCCGTGCGGATCAAAAGATCGGGGTCCGGCAGACCGGCGGTCCACAGCTTTTCGTCTATGGCCTCGGGGGTTATGCCGTCGAGTTCGCGCTGGCCCTTCGCCGCTTCTTCGGCCAGGAGCCGGGCCGCCATGGCCAGCTCGAAACGGCTGCCGTAGGAAAGGGCCAGGTTCAGGATGAAGGCGTCGTTTTTGGCCGTGGCCGTCATGGCCGCTGAAAGGGCGCCTCTGGCCGTGTGCGGCAGGGCCGAAAGGTCGCCTATGGCCATGAGGCGCACCTTGTTTTTCAGTAAATCGTCCAGCTCGGCCTTCAAATATTTCACCAAAAGAGAGAAGAGCCCGCGCACCTCGGTCTGGGGGCGGCCCCAGTTTTCCGTGGAAAAGGCATAGAGGGTCAGAATCTTCACCCCTTCGTCGCGGGCCGCCCGCATGGCGCGGCGCACCGGTTCGGCCCCGGCCTTGTGGCCCTCCGGCCGCTCCAAACCCCTGCGGGTGGCCCAGCGGCCGTTGCCGTCCATTATGATGGCCACGTGGCGCGGCCCGACGCATGTTTCGCTCATAAGGGCTCGATCATTATCATAAGATTGTCGGCCCTATTCCAGGCGGCCAGAAAATCAGCCCAGGGAATTATCTGCTGATTTATGTCGCAGGAATTTAAGACCGGGCCGTCGGGGCTGTAGCCCACGAGCACGGCGTAGTTCCCGGCCTCTATGGGCGCGGCTTTTCTATCCAGGCGCAGTATGACCGGCTTCCGCTCTTTCACCTTCTCCAGGAGCTGTTCCGGGGTTCCCGCCGCGAAACTGGCCTTCATGCTTTCATGGCGGGCCCAGATGACCATAGCCCGGCCTTTTTCACGGTTTGCGGCCGATTCCAGAGCCCTGGCCGCGTCTTCCATAGTGGTGGGGCGACCGTTGAAGGTCATGACCGTGGCCAGGGACGAGGCCGAGCAGGGGACCGCATCGTTGGGCTGAAAGGGAATTTGCTGAATGAGACGGTTTTCCATCGGCGAGGTGAAGGGGGCCGGTTTGGGCGCGCGGGATGAACAGGCCGCGCACAGCATTGCGAGAATGGCCAGAATCAGAAGCGGGCCGCGTTTCATGAATGTGTTCATATCGTTAAAATTCCCGGAAAATCCGTAATTAATGTATTTTTGCAATACTTTTTATTTGTAGCACATTTCGCCGTCAGTTTCAATTTTCTTTACTTATCGTCAGCAATTATAATTATGGATTTTTTGCCTTGAATGGCGGAGAGTGGGGAAAATACTTTTCAACTATCTACGCGGCTTCGGACAAGTTTTGCTCGTCGTCGCTGCGCTCCGCCTCCCAAAACAACTCGCCGCTGTAGAGTATTTGAAAAGCATTTCCCCCACTCTCCTCAAATTGTCGCCGCCTCAAAACTTATTGGAAGAATTTTGCGCGGGCAATATTGTGAATCGCCGACCAGCCGAGGAGAGCGTGAAAATACTTTTCAGTTCCACAGCGGCGACTTGAGCCGCGAAGCGGCGGATTGGAGCCGCAAGGAATCTGAAAAGTTTTTTCACGCTCGACGCCATGCCGCCGCGTCTATAATTAGAATTGCTGTCAGTCAAAACTCAAGTAAAATTTATTTTCTTTAAAGCCTTGCCGCGCAAGGATATGAAGCTTAATTTAACTTTAAAATTCTTAACTTGTCGGCGAATAAAGCCGATAAGTTTTTCAAGAAAGAGAAAAATCTTTCGCTCTTTATTGAAAGTATGCCGATTAAAAGTCGGCGGCGATTGAAGATTCTTGATGATGCGGGCAGGGAGGCCCGGCCGGGGCCAGGCTCCGGCGGTTCAGGGAGGACAAGATGTCGATGATTATCAATAATAATATGATGGCGGCGAACACCGCGCGCAACCTTTCGGCCACTTACGGCAGATTGGGCAAAAGCGTGGAACGGCTCTCCACCGGCCTGCGCGTCAACAGCGCGGCCGACGACGCGGCGGGCCTGGCCATACGGGAAATGATGAGAAGCGATATCGCCACCCTGCGTCAGGGCATCCGCAACGCGGCCGACGCCATAAGCATGCTGCAAACAGCCGACGGCGCCCTGGCCGTCATCGACGAAAAGCTCACCCGCATGAAGGAACTGGCCGAGCAGGCCGCCACCGGCACTTACACCACGGTGCAGCGCGAAATCATAAATTCCGAATACCAGACTATGGCGGCGGAAATAGACCGCATCGCCAACGCCACCAATTTCAACGGCATAAAACTTCTGGACGGTTCGGTCACCAATCAGCACGGCGGCCGGGGCATTAAAATACACTTCGGGACAAGCAACAACGCGGCGGAGGATTATTACTTCATCAATATAGGCGACGCGCGGGCCACCAGCTCCAGCGGTTTGCGGGTGGGCGGCGACGCCAAAAACGATATCTGGGCCCAGGGCGCGGCGGCCAACGGCGCCTTGGCCGGTCCCGGCTGCTGCACCGCCGGCTTCACCTCCCTGAACGGGGCGGCGGGCTTCGTCAGCGGCGAAACCTTTTCTTACGGCTATAACTGGGACTGGATGGAAGACGACGATCCCGATCTTTTGAGCGGCAAATACCTGGCCGGGCGTTACACTGTCTCATCCAGCGACAGCTTGCAGGATTTGATCAACAAGGTCAATGCCGGAACACAGAGCCGCGTGGCCATAAAGATCGACAGCAAACTCCTGCAAAACGCCATTGAAAAGGGCAGCGGCACCGTCGCCGTCTGCGTGGGCGACGAAGCCTATTTCTGGGGCAGCGCGAAAGTCGCCGCCGGGGCCGACGTCGTCAAATATGAGAACACCTACAGCTATATTTCGGCCGGCGCCTTTGCCGCCGACGGCCTCTATACGACCAATTCGGGCATTGGCAGGGCCCTGGGGCTGGGCAACCTGGGCGCGGTGGTCAGGAAAAGGGAAGACATTAAGGCCAGCGCGGCCGGAACCGGGGTTACGGCCCTGCAAAAAGCCCTCTCCAGCCAGGGGCTGGACACCCTCACCGCTGAGGCCATGACCCTGAACAAGGCCATAAGCGCCCTGGCCGCGGCCATAAGTCTGGACGCCTACCAGCAGGGCGATCATGTGCGCACCGGCATCTGGACCAACGGCCAGTTCTGGACGGAAGACGCGGAAGTGGCCCGCCGTGTCCAGAGCGACAGCGGCTGGGTCGAGATTCAGTTCATAATAGGCGACAGGATGCTGGGAACGACCAGCGCCGAAGCCGTGGCGGACATGCTGAAAGACGGCATATCCGATATGGTCGCCACTCGCGACTACGCCAAGATCACCCATGAAATAGAAAGAACGGACGGCGCGGCCCTCCCGCCGATAAGCGCCTCCGCCATTTCTCCCCTCTCCAGGTCCTACCTGGTGTGGGAGGGCGGCGTGGTGGACGCCTCCAAGGATATTTTCAAGGTTTCCAGCGCGGGAATGTACGCCTTCACGGCCACCTCCCTGGCTTCGGCCATAAACCACAATGTGAACAGCAACTACTGGGCGATGGTGGACGCCAATAATGCGGATATAGTCTACGTCTTCCGCAAAGACGGCGGCGACAACAACGACATAACGGCCTGCGAAGTGGGCGGACGCGACCCCGTCTCGCGCGGGGGGCTGGCCGCCATCAGCTTTCAGCATGTGGAAACTGAATCCTGGCACGTTTCCGGCGCCAACCTTTCCCTGGGCGGCTACGACTGGGCGCGGATGCTCCCGGTGCAAACCAAAACAGACAAGGGCAATCAAGTCTGGAACGTCACCCTCAACGGGCGCGACGTGGGTAAGGAACGCGACCTGTGGATCGCCAATTCCGGCGACATACTGACCCCCGGCCTCACGGACGGCATCATCAACGGCCTGGACCGCGACGCCTTTTTCGAGATTCAGAACGCGGCGGACGCCAACTGGAAGGGCGCGGAAGTGCGCACCCAGTCCAGCGCCCAGGAGGCCCTGGAGGCCATTGACGCGGCCATAATCAAAAAAGATAAAATCAGGGCCGATTTAGGCGCCATGCAAAATAGATTGGAGAACACCATGACCAATTTGGAAATACAGGCCGAAAATCTGCAAGCCTCCGAATCCCGCATTTCCGATGTGGACATCGCCAAGGAAATGACCGAATTCACCAAGAACAACGTCCTGGTGCAGGCGGGCGTGAGCATGCTGGCCCAGGCCAATTCCATGAGCCAGATGGCCCTCTCTCTTCTGGGATAGCCGGGCGGCCGCGTGAAGAATGGAAGGAATAGTTAAAGCTTTTTTTAACTATAAATTCATTAACTAAAGACTGGAAAAAACCGATAAGTCAAGTAAGGGATGTTCGGAATACATCCATCTAAAATAAAGTTCGGCAAAGGAGGATTATGAAATGACGGAAGATACTTCATAAAAAGGCGAAGCTGAAAATATTCGAGCAAGCCTTGGAATGAAAGCCTTAAAAAAAGGGCAAGGACGCCCGTCCCGCTATACGTGGGTAGAATCAAGGAGGAAGATATGTCTCTGGTCATTAATAACAACATGATGGCGGCCAATACGGCCCGCAACCTCTCCGCCACCTACGGCAAGCTGGGCACCAGCATCCAGCGCCTGTCCACCGGCATGCGCGTCAACGGCGCGGCGGACGACGCCGCCGGCCTGGCCATACGCGAAATGATGCGGGCCGACATCACGGCCACTCAGCAGGGCATCCGCAACGCGGCCGACGCCATCAGCATGATTCAAACCGCCGACGGCGCCCTGGGCGTCATCGACGAAAAACTCACCCGCATGAAGGAGCTGGCCGAACAGGCCGCCACCGGCACCTACACCACGGTGCAGCGGGATATCATCAACTCCGAATACCAGGCCATGGCGGCGGAAATCGACCGCATCGCCAACGCCACCAACTTCAACGGCATCAAGCTCCTGGACGGCTCGGTCTC
>QMCE01001128.1_pt1 | contig 14475 bp, 13 predicted proteins | sample 1821851 | NCBI WGS metagenome assembly QMCE01 (sample SAMN09453174, study PRJNA476694) | Termite gut metagenome, whole genome shotgun sequencing project. | isolation source: worker | host: Odontotermes sp. | place: South Africa:Pretoria | collected 2016-01-28 | reverse complement strand
ATGATCCAAATAACGTTTAAACAGAAAATCCGGTTTTTTAGCATAAAAAAGCATGTCAATAGCTCCGACTGTATAGAAAAGATAACTAAGATAGAAGTTATTCGGCTCATAACGAATCTCAAAACGGTTATTCAGATCAAGCATCAGAGAGTCGTAGATGTTCAGATCTTTTTGCATAAGCAAATCGTATTGATAATGGTTCATGGCTCTGTTATAAAACGCATTGAAACGATTCAGTTTATAATTCAGATCTAAGGTATCGGTACTATTTGAACGAACCTGCAAAAATCCGCCGTACATTTCCGGGTCTAACAACTCAAAAAGTTGCGGATCCATAGTGATCTCAAAAACGTAATGATAACCCGGCACAACAAAAAACTCCGCTCCGGAAGTTCGCGCCTCTATCTGTGCCAATTTAATTTGGGGAGCGTTGAATGAGAACTTGAATGAGCCTTTCCCTCCTATTCCACCGGAAGCAATAGTGCTCTGTCTCATTGAGATATAATCTTCACAAACAACAATTCGCAACTCTTCGCCGGATTCAAAAGTGGTGTTTCCTTCAACCGTAATACGTCCGTTTCGCTGTCCGAAAAGTTGCCATCCCGTTAAAAAAAAGAGGGGAACAAGAAAGAACTTAATCGAAAATAAAATTGTCTTTCTCGTCATCTTCAAAAAGTGTAATAGTATCAGGCATAAATTGTTTAAAATCTCCTTGATGGAGGTAGATATCACGAATTATAGTAGAGCTGATAGCGGAAAAAGCAGGAGCTGTAGCTAAAAAAATAGTCTCAATACGGGGTGCAAGTGCTCTGTTTGTCTGCGCAATATCTTTCTCATAACGAAAATCGTTACTGTTTCGTATTCCACGAATAATAAAACGGGCGTCAACCTCTTTGCAAAAATCAACCGTCAATCCTTTGTAACTCCGCACTTCAATCTTAGGCTCATTTTGAAAACATTTTTTCAACCAAATCATTCGCTGCTCCAAGCTAAACAAACTCTTTTTGTCGCTATTAATTCCTATTGCAATCATAATCTTATCGAATAACGGCAACGCGCGAAGTACAATATCTTCATGACCTTTTGTAATAGGATCGAATGATCCCGGAAAAATTGCAATTTTCATCTGCTCTACGATTAATCAATTATTCTCTCACAACCGCGAAATTATAATCATCAATAAATTTTATCAATCTTGAAGGTTTATAATCAATAGAATCCGCATACTTTTCCGGTACAACATAATCCAACTGACTGATGAGCGCAGGCGAAATGTCGTGAAAAGTTTGAGGAGATTCTTCTCCGGAGATATTAGCGGAAGTAGAGATGATCGGACGCCCCAACTCCTTAATTAATTTTTGGCAAAACAGATTGTTTACGATGCGAATCGCAATAGTACCGTCGGAATGAATTATTCTCTTCGGCAAATTTCTTGCCGTCGGATAGATATAGGTTGTCGGGCGATGCGTATGTGTAATGAGATCCCATGCTACAAGCGGAATGCGTGAAACATAAAGCGGCAGCATGTCACTCTTATCAATCAAGATCAACATGTTTTTGAGCTCTTGTCGCTGCTTGATTTTATAGATGCGGTCAATGGCTTCTTCATTAGTGGCATCGCAACCTAATCCCCAAACCGTATCGGTAGGATAAAGAATAACTTTCCCTTCCGAAAGCATCTTCGCACATTTTTTAATTTCCTCTTCCATAGTTCTTTTAAAAATTAAAAACAAAATATAAAGCCACCATTTCGATTAATGCAATTTTTGAATTTGGGGTTTTAAATCAATAATTCTTCTGATAATAACTTTAGAGTAGAGATTTGCCACATCTTTGGTAAATTCCTGAAAATTATCGGGCGAATCATGATCGGCGGTATCGGAGATGGTACGAATAACCACAAAAGGAATATTGTACTCATAACAGATTTGCGCAACTGCTCCTCCTTCCATTTCAACACACATCACCGACGGCAATGCATCATGAATCCGTTTTTTATCTTCTTGAGAAGCAATAAATTGATCGCCGCTTGCAATATCACCGATAAAAAGTTTCGGATCTCCGTTATTATAAGGAATAAACGGTTCTAATTTAAACATCCCCTCCTCAATCAGCTGATTAACAGCAACGGAACTGAGTGCTATTAGGCTGGCGGAGGAGTCTATCTTTGATTTGTGAATTAACGGGATCTCAAATTGTCCAATCATAGGGCGAGCATCCAAATCATGTTGCATCAACTCTTTACCAATCACAATATCGCCGATTCGCAACGCCGAATTGATGGCTCCGGCTACACCGGTAAAGATGATCGCACTAACATTAAACTCCGTAATTAGCGTAGTAACTGTAGTTGCGGCAGCCACTTTTCCCCAACGAGAGAAGACCACCACCAGTTTTTGGTCGTTATAATCGCCGCTATAGTAGCTTCGCATACCTATCACCGTCTCTTTCCTGTTTTGAAGCAACGAGACTACACCCTCCACCTCCTCCGTCATAGCGCCCATTATTCCTATAACATGCTCATCCATAACTCTTTTTTTGTAATTCATAAAAATTGTGTCAAAAGCATTTTTTCACTTTTGACACAACTCTTACCTACCCTTGTTTATTGTAATTTTAAAACTGCCTCTTTGATTCGTCTCGCCGCTTCTTTTAGCTTCTCGTCGGAAGTGGCATAAGAGAGACGGATACAATCATCATCGCCAAATGCCGAACCTTGCACTAAAGCTACATTAGCATCATACAAAAGATACATGCAAAGGTCATCGGAGCCTTCAATCTTTGTCTTTTGATAAGTTTTTGCAAACAAAGAATCTGCGGGAACATTTTTACCGTAAAGTTCCGATATATTGGGGAAGAAGTAGAATGCGCCTTGCGGTAAACGAACTTTGAAACCCGGAATCTCTTTCAACAACTCAAAAAACATATCTCTCCGGTGGCGGAACGTTTCACGCATTTCAATAATCTCTTTCGAACTTTTCGGATCCATCTCCATCGCCTTAATGGTAGCACGTTGAGCGATAGAGCAAGTTGCGGAAGTAATTTGACCTTGCAATTTTGAACACTCTTTGGCAAGTGCCGACGGAGCTCCGATAAATCCGATTCTCCAACCTGTCATGGCAAAACCTTTAGCAACACCGTTAATGGTAACAACTTGGTCTTTAATAAAATCAAATTGAGCAATGCTTTCGTGATCGCCTACAAAATTGATGTGTTCATAAATTTCATCCGCCATAATCATCATTTGCGGGTGCTCTTTCACAACCTCGGCAATAGCGTGTAACTCCTCTTTTGTATAAAGCATGCCGGTAGGATTGGAAGGACTGCTGAACATCATCAGTTTGGTCTTTTCGGTAATCGCATCACGGAGTTGTTTGGGCGTGATCTTGAAATCATTTTCGATAGTAGCTTTCACATACACCGGTACCCCTTCCGCTACTTTCACGATCTCCTTGTAAGAGACCCAATAAGGCGTTGGAATCACAACCTCGTCACCCGGATTAACAAGCGACATAACCACTTGATAAATAGATTGCTTTGCACCTGTAGAGACTACAATTTGTTCGGGTGCATAATCCAAATTATTGTCTCTTTTAAACTTTTCGCTAATTGCTTTACGCAAATCAGGATATCCGGGAACAGACGGATAATGCGTCCAATTTTCATCAATGGCTTGTTTGGCTGCCTCTTTAACCTCTTCCGGAGTGTTAAAATCCGGTTCTCCGATACTCAGACTGATGACATCAATACCTTGTGCTTTCAATTCACTAGCAATGCGTGTCATGGCTAATGTTTCCGATTCCGACATTGTTACAACTCTTTGCGCGAAATTTTTCATAGTAATATAGTTTGAATTTGATTCTATTAAACGACAGGCAAAAGTACGAAATAAAGTAAAATACAAGAAGAGTGTCGCTATTATCTTCTTATTAAATCCAAATACTCATTTTTAGTACTGGAAAAAGAGAATTGACCGGCTTGCAAATAGAGATTTTCAGGGTCTACTATTCGAGGCACGATAATCTGAGCGCATTTCAATCTATCGCTATCATGGCTGAAAAGTTTGAGAAGACGTCCCAGTTGATCACTCGTAAAGCGGTGATATTCGCTTGCATTGCGAAGCAATTTCAGTTTGTCGCTGCTAAAAGATTCCTCTTGCACTTCCCTTTCCAGATCACTGAAATCACGACTACTCATAGGTCGAATTTGTGGAGCTGGCGGCGTGTGATGAACGGGAGGAGTAGGTTGTACTACAGGGGGAGCAGGTTGTACAATTTGCATTGTGTAAAGCATTGTTGCATTTCGATCTAAAGAGTAACTTGTTGCTATTTGGTTGTTTGCATAAATTTGTATGTGTGTACGCTGTCCCGGACGAACTTGAACGATTTGATGAATAGGGTGGGTCGGATACCGACCTCTTCCCTGAATTGATATTCTGAGAGTGTAATCTCCGGGGTGCAAATTGGCTAATAGATAACCTCCGTCAACCTGCTCCTGTAAAAAGATTGCGCCGCTGATTTCAAGGTCAAACTGTCTGCCTTGTTGTGCGGAAATTTGCAAACTACCGCTCTGCATGCCGACATACTGTTGCGCCGAAATGGGATTCGATAATAAGAAAAAGATGAGAAGGCTCACCATTAAAGATAATTTTTTTGCTGCTTTCATAATTTTAATACTTGATTTACAATAGTTAATTCTTAAATCTCAAATTTTATTTATAACCTGCAATTATACAAAAAAATAGGACAAAAAATAATTGTAGATGAGAATAATTATTAATTTCTCTCGAAAAACAAACCTCTGTCATTAATAGGTATACGGATGACACGGAATTGAAGGGGCGAAGAGTGGAAATTTTAATGCTTTTCTACAGAGACTTTGTTTCAATAAATTATAAAAACTTATTTTTTATGCATATTTGCACAATTTTTATCTATAAAAACAAGTTTGTTATCATTGAAAATAGGAATAGGTGTGATCAGGATATATTAATTTTAAAAATCAAATGATATGATGAAAAAAATCAAATTCCTTTTACCCATCGCGGTATTGTTACTGCTGGCATTTATCGGTTGTGACAAGAAAGAGAGCTACAGCTATGAAACCGTTTCCAACGACCCGTTGAATGTTCGGATTTATACCCTTGACAATGGCTTGAAAGTCTATCTTTCCGTAAATAAAGACGAACCTCGTGTGCAAACCTACATTGGCGTTCGCGTGGGTAGCAAGAATGATCCGGCAGAAATGACCGGACTGGCGCACTATTTTGAGCATCTGATGTTTAATGGAACTAAAAATTTCGGAACTTCGGATTATGACAAGGAAGAGCTGATGCTCAATCAAATTGAAGAACTATTTGAAGTATATCGCAAAACATCGGATAGTATAGAGAGGATAGCTCTCTATGCGCAAATTGACAGTATTTCGCAAGAGGCTTCCAAAATTGCAATCCCAAGCGAATATGAAAAATTGATGGCTACCATTGGAGCGCAAGGTGCCGACGCATTTACCTCTTATGATGTAACGGCGTACCTTGAAAATATTCCGGCTAACGAAATTGAGAATTGGGCAAAAATACAAGCCGACAGATTTCAAAACCCTGTATTGCGCCTCTTCCACACCGAGTTGGAAACTGTTTACGAAGAGTATAATATGAATTTGGCACAAGACGGCTGGATCTCTTTTAACGCCCTGATGGCTATGCTTTTTCCGCATCATCCTTATGGAACACAAACCGTTATAGGAAAAGGCGAGCATTTGAAAAATCCTTCTATTACTAACAATAAGAACTATTTTGAAACCTATTACGTCCCTAACAATATGGCAATCTGTATGGTAGGAGATTTCAATCCGGATGAGGTGATCAAAATTATTGATCAACATTTTGGCGGTATGAAGCGTAAAGAGTTACCGGAATTTAAAACCGAAAAAGAGATGCCGATAACGGAGCCTGTTGTAAAAGAGATTGTGGGACCTGAAGCTGAAAATATCTTAATGGGATTTCGTTTCCCCGCTGCCAATACTAAAGATGTCGCTATTTTGGAACTTGTTGATTATATGCTGACAAATGGAAACGCAGGACTGCTTGATCTGAATTTGGTTCAAAAACAGAAACTGCTGGAAGGAGGATCTTATGTTGAACCGATGGAAGATTACTCCATTTTCGTGATGTATGGAACTCCGAAAGAGGGGCAAACGTTAGATGAAGTTAAAGATCTCTTATTGGAACAGTTGGAGTTGTTGAAAAGAGGAGAATTTGAGGATGATCTTTTAGAGGCGATCATCAATAACTTCAAATTGAATCAATATTATCAACAACAATCCGCAGAATATAGTGCGTATGTTATACTTAACAGTTTTGTTAACAGAATTGATTGGAAAGATCAAGTGAACAGGATTGAACTTCAATCTAAAGTTACCAAACAAGATATTATTGATTTCTGTAATGAAAATTTCCACAACAACTATGCAATTGTCTATAAAAGAGAGGGGAAACGTGATCTTGAAAAGATTAACAAACCTCAAATCACGCCAATTGCCACCAATCGCAATGAAGAGAGCGCGTTCTTGGCAGAGATGAAAAATCGCACCGTTACACCGATAGAGCCTGTTTTTATCGATTATAATAAAGACATGACAAAGTTTCTCATCAAAAATGGTGTTTCCGTACTTTATAAACAGAACACTGAAAATCCGCTCTTCTCATTGTATTACATTTATGAGATGGGAGATGATCATGACAAGGCTTTGGGAACAGCATTCTCTTATTTGGATTATTTAGGCACCTCCACGAAAACACCCGAACAGATTAAACGCGAATTTTACAAATTAGCTTGCTCCTTTGGCGTTTTTTCCTCTAACGATCGTGTTTACGTCTATATAAACGGCTTGCATGACAATTTCAATCGGGCAATGGAATTGTTAGAAGATCTTTTAGCTGATGCTCAAGCGGATGTGGAAATCTACAACAATTTGGTAGGTGATATTTTAAAAAGCCGTGCCGATAATAAACTGAATCAGCAATATAACTTTTATCAATTGATGAATTATGGTATTTGGGGTGCAAAATCCTCTGCAACCAATATTTTGTCTGAGGCGGAATTGAAAAATATGAATCCGCAAGAGTTGGTGAACAGAACTAAAAATCTGAAAAACTATGAACATAAAGTAATGTATTATGGACCTATGACTCAAAAAGAGATTACCGAAATACTTGATCGGAAACATGCTATTGCCGACCAACTGCTTCCTGTTCCGAAACCTGTTAAGTTTGAACAACAAGATGTTACGGAAAATACTGTACTTTTGGCTCAATACGACGCAGAACAGATCTATATGCAGATGATGGCTAAAGCCGGAACTTTTGATAAAAATATTGAGCCGGTTAGAGGTCTCTATAATGAATATTTTGGATACGGCATGAACAATATTGTATTCCAAGAGATGCGCGAAGCCCGTGGTTTGACATATACTGCTTGGGCATCCTATTCTCATCCCGGAAAACCGGATCGAGCCTATTATATAAGAACTTTTATTGTCACGCAAAACGATAAAATGGGTGAAGCCATTGATGCTTTCAATAATATCTTGCATGATATGCCGCTTTCCGAGAAGACTTTCAATATTGCGAAAGAGAACATGCTTACAAATTTACGGACAGAGCGCATTTTGCGGGAAAATATTTTCTGGCGTTATCTGTATGATGAAGAGTTTGGTTATACCGAAGATTCCCGAAAATCAGTATATGAAAAACTTCCCGAATTAACGTTGCAAGATGTGGAGGCATTTCAGCAACAATGTGTAAAGGGAAAACCTTTTAAATATTGTATACTTGGAGATATTAAAGATTTGGATATGAATAAACTGAAAAGCATAGGTTCCGTTAAAACCGTTAGTAAGGAAGAGATTTTCGGATATTAATCTACAAATTGTCTTGTACTGAAATAGAGTTAGGTTATGCCCCAGCCTAATTCTTTTTCCTTTTTGTATCAATCTATTTCAGGAAGAGATACTTTAATCTCTAAAAATCAAGTAAGGTTTCTGCAACGTGCAATAGAGTTTCGATAACGTATTAATGAAATAGATTTTGAGTTGAGAATTGTTAGTTGTTAATTGTTTTGTATTTTTGTGCCTTAATTTTTAAAGCATGAAAAAAAGTCTGTTTACGGTTGCATTAAAATGGGGTACATTACTTGGATTGGCTCTTGCTTCGGTGCAATTTTTACGCATATTCAATAAGATGGAGTATTTTTCTATCGGTCCGATTTTGGATATGATGCAGTTTGCGGCTCTGATTGGATTGCTGCTTTTAGGGATGAAAGAGTATCGCGATGAGGTGAAAGGCGGTGTGATTAAATTTGCGAAAGCCTTTTCCATAGGAGTTGTGATGGTGCTGATCGCATTTGTGTTGGTAACTGTCTATTTTGTGATTCAATTCAATTATATCGATAAAGATGGACTTACTGAACTGAATGAAAGAAATTTAACTCGCTATACGGAAAGAATAGGGAAAGATACGGTAACTCGGCAAGAGATTGAACAATATGTGGATCATGCGAATCTATTGCTGCAATCCGAAAGTGAAAAGGTGGACTATTCTCAGGAAGATGCCCTATTAAAAGAGAATCTTGTAATGCTGAAAGAGTATTACGGCTATCGCTTGTTAAATAGACAGTTAAAGGATAGCTCGGATTATCAATTAGCTAATTTTGATAAATATGCACAGCGAGAATTAATAGCGCTTACGGAACAGCTTATTGCAGAACAAAAGGACTCTGCCGCTCAAAATTCGGCATTGACGACTATTGTGCAGAGTACTGTGCGAGAACTTCAGCAAGATAGAGTATTTGATCAGCGTTATCGTTCAGGTATTGACGGAGTTCCGAAATATACCAATAGCTTTGCTTCGGCGCTCTATTTTGCTCTGACTACTTTGCTTTTCGGACTGTTAATTGCCATCTTTACGGCGCTTTATGTGTATAGAGGAAAAAAGGAACAAGTTTGATGTGCTAAAAATAAGGAATAATATGGATATTTCAGTTGTAATACCTTTGTTTAACGAAGAAGAGTCGCTTCCCGAATTGATGGAGTGGATTGATAGAGTGATGCAAGAAAATAGGTTCACTTATGAGGTGATTATGGTGGATGATGGTTCGAATGACGGATCTTGGCAAGTGATTGAGGATTTACGGAAGAAATATCCGTCATTGGAAGGGGTTCGTTTTAGGAGAAATTATGGAAAGTCGGCTGCCTTGAATGTGGGTTTCTCTATTGCCGACGGAGCTGTGGTGATTACGATGGATGCCGACCTTCAGGATAGTCCGGATGAAATACCGGAACTCTACTCCATGATTGTAGACGATGGTTATGATATGGTATCGGGATGGAAAAAGGTGCGCTATGACTCAAAAATTGCGAAGAATATCCCTTCCAAATTGTTCAACTTGGCGGCTCGAAAAATGTCGGGAATTAAACTCCATGATTTTAATTGCGGTTTAAAATCGTATAAAAGTGACGTGATTAAATGTATTGAAGTATATGGCGAGATGCACCGCTATATTCCGGTGATCGCGAAACGCGCCGGATTTTCTAATATAGGGGAGAAGGTTGTGCAACATCGGAAACGGAAATATGGTGTCACAAAATTTGGATGGAATAGGTTTATTAATGGATTTTTAGACCTGATTTCGATCTCTTTTATTACCCGTTTCGGAAAGAATCCGATGCACATCTTTGGGCTTTGGGGTACTATCTTCTTCTTGCTGGGAGGCGGAATAACGCTTTGGCTGTTAATTGAGAAGTTGATAAACCTGAACAATCAAGTGGAAAATTATCGACAGGTGGTAGATCAACCGCTGTTTTATCTTGCGCTTTTGGCAATGGTCTTTGGGTTAGTTCTTTTCTTGTCGGGGTTCTTAGGCGAGATGATTGCCCGTTCATCATACGACAGAAATAGTTTCCTTATCAAAAAGAGTACTAAGAAGGAAAAATAGAACCTTTCTAATGCAATCTCGCACCGATGAGGTGCATAAACTCTTGACGTGTATTGGCGTTTTTCAAAAACGCGCCGGTAAATTCGGAAGTGGTAGTGACGGAGTTCTGTTTTTGAATGCCGCGCATTGACATGCAAAGGTGTTGGGCTTCAATTACAACAGCTACTCCAATCGGGTTAAGCACCTCTTGAATACAATCTTTGATTTCGGTTGTCAATCGCTCCTGAAGTTGCAAGCGGCGGGCGTAAGCGTCTACGATACGAGGGATTTTGCTCAAGCCCACAATCGTGCCGTTCGGAATGTAGCCTACGTGCGCTTTTCCGAAAAACGGAAGTAAGTGATGCTCGCAAAGCGAATAGATCTCAATATCTTTCACTGCTACAATCTGTTTGTAATCTTCATGAAACAGTGCGCTTTTTAAAATCTCTTGCGGATCAGAATTGTAACCGTGTGTGAGAAATTGAAAGGCTTTAGCAGCTCTGATCGGTGTTTTGAGTAACCCTTCACGTTCGGGGTCTTCACCAATGGCGGAGATGATGTTGTGATAACTGTCGGATAGCAACTCAAGTCCCTCTTGTCCGTACAGATCACGCCTCTCGTAACCAAACTCTATATCATCGAAATTTTCTTTCATACGTTGTTATAATACTAAAAGATGGTTAGAAATACCATTATCATTATCTTATTGCAAATAGGGATTTAATGCTTTTTCTTTTCCGATTGTTGTGGCGTCTCCATGTCCGGAATAGACAATCACATCATCGTCAAGTGTGAGCAAGTTTTCTTTGATACTTTTGATAATCAGTGCAAAATCTCCGGTCGGGAGGTCTGTTCTGCCGATGCTCTCTTCAAAGAGTACATCACCGGTGAAGACAATTTTATGTTGGGCATCATACAACGAGATGCTTCCGTCGCAATGTCCCGGCGTATAGAGCACTTTCAATTGCTGATCTCCGAAAGAGAGTATATCGCCGGCTTCTACATATTCATCGGCGTGTGGAAAATCGGGCAAATTGAGTTGAAATGAGGTGAGATAGTCTCCTGCCTTTTCATATACCGGAATGCCGGCTTTGTGTTGTATCAATATTCCCGAAAACTGTTTGCGACAATAATCATTTCCCAAAATATGATCAATATGAGGATGTGTATTAATGATGTACTTTATATCAAGTTTCTCTTTTTCAATAAAATCTCTCAACTGATCATCTTCGGCTTTAATGTAATTACCCGGATCAATAATTACTGCTTCTCTGGTATCATCATACAGTATATATGTATTTACTTGGATAAAATTGAAGTGAAATATTCTGATTTTTAAATCACTATGTGTTATTTTTAATCGATCCATAAATGTTTTGATTGATATTCTCTTTTTTTTGATATTATTGGGATTAAAATGGTTTTGGGGCATTCGGGCTTATTTTATTTACAATGACTTTACTCCTTTTATCATTAACATATTCAACGCTATAGATTAATTTCCCGTTAGCATTCCAATAGTCCCATCGTCCATGTTTCATTCGGTCTTTGTAATTTCCTTGCATCTGTTTTTTGCCGTTAGGGTAATACTCAATGAAAGCGCCCGTAGCCACGTCGTTAACGAAATTTTGCACACGCATCACTGTGCCGCGAATGTCATAAAAAGTCCATTTACCGTTTTTCATATCTTTACTGTAATTACCGGTTTCAAACGGTTTTCCGGAAAGTGCATACTCTTTCCATGTTCCGGTTTTTAACCCTTGGCTATACTTTCCCTCTGACTTTTTTTTGCCGTTTTCATACCAATTTTGATGTGCACCGTCTCTTTCATTATTTGCATATTCCGTAGTATACTTAAGCTCTCCGTTTGGATAGTAGCCTTTCCAACGTCCATGCATAAGTCCTGCTTTAAAATAGCCTTCATCCGATAATTGTCCGGTGGGCAGCCACTGTTGCCAAAACCCATCTTCCAAATCGTTTGCAAAAGTCCCTTCCCGTTGCAATTTTCCGTTTTCAAACCATGCTTTCCAGATGCCGACGCGCTTACCCTCTTTAAATTCTCCCACTCTCCACACTTTTCCATCTTCATAGTAGTAGATCCACTTTCCCTCTTGCAGACCATTTTCGAAATCGCCTTTGCTTCCTATTTTTCCTAAATCATCATAGAAAATCCAGGTGCTATCTTGTAGGTCATTAATGGATTTACCTTCCATCTCTAACTCTCCGGTGCGAGTGTACCAGCGGGCATAACCGTTTAAAGCGCCATGTTCATAATCGCCTTCAAAATAGAGCTGTCCGTTATCAAAATACTCTTTCACATGCCCATGTACACTATCCGCTACGTAAAAAGTCTCTTTAAACAGTTGTCCGTTGGGGTGATAAAAGAGCCACTTGCCGTCGCGTTTTCCGGATTTCATATTTCCCTTTAATTCAAGCTGTCCCGAATTGTACCAACTCTCGAAGTTACCATCCGGCACGCGATAAATTTGCCAAGTCTTTCCATCATCATAAAAAACTTTCCACTCACCTGTTTTCTCCCCATTTTTATAATTTCCGATACTCCAAAGATTTCCGGTCTTGTGATAATATTTCCACTCTCCTTCCTCCTTTCCCTTAACCTTCACACCTTCCGACATGATGATATTATTACTCCAATAACTCTTCTCTGTCTCCTGCGCCATGATAGACAAAGAGATTGTTAAAAACAAAATAGCCCAAAACAGTTGTTTCATATAATTTTAATTATGAGGGTGCAAAAATACAAAACAATTTACTGCTTCGCCAACCATGTGTTGGGGTTTAAGTTAGTGTTGTTTTTCCAAACTTCAAAATGGAGTTCACAAGTAGAGGATGTTGTTGATTTTGCCACCGTTGCAATGGTTTGTTTGGTAGTAACTTTATCACCTTTTTTGACCAGTACATTGGTAAGATTTTGATATACGGTCAGATATTCGCCATGTCGAATCATTAAGACTTTGGTGCCGAATACGTCCAATATGCCGGTTACCTCACCTTCAAACACGCATCTTACGGATGTTCCGTTTTCAACAAGAATGTCAATCCCTTTATTTTCAATCATTACGGAAGGGACGTCAGGGTGTGGGTAGTTTCCGAAATCGCTGACTTTTACTCCGCGCACTACGGGCCAAGGCAACTTCCCTTGGTTGCTTACAAACGAGTCGTTGAGTTGCTTCTCTTCCGGAGTAAGTGCAATGGTATTTTTAGCAGTTGCAGACGAAGTTTTGTCGCTTGCTTTTGTATCTTTAGCCTTTCGCCGATTGGCTTCTGCAATTTCGGCTTGAATTGCTTTCTTGATGGCTACGTCCAATTCATTACGTTTCTTCTGTTTCGACTTCAACTCTTCAGCCAGCTGTTTTTCTCTCTTTTTTAACTCTTCGGTGGTACGGCTCTTTTGTACGCGATCACTTTCCAACTGTTTTACTTCTTGCTCTTTACCATTTAATATTGCAGACTTTTCTTCCCGTAACAAAACAATCTCCTCATTCTTTTGAGCAATCTCCTCTTTGGTATCTGCTATTTGCTCAACTTGATATTTTACATTATTTGCAAACAGAGAATAGAATTTGAAACGTCTGAACATCTGCCCAAAATCCTCTGCCGACAAAAGAAAAGCCAACTTATCCGTCAATTTTCTATTTTTATAAGCTAAATAGACCACTCTTGAGAAGTCGGATTTCATATACTCAAGCTTTTTGTCCAATGATTGCGACAATTTAACATTCAAGTCAAGTTCCTCTTCCAGACTTAGCATCTCTTTATTCAATGCCGTAATCAGCTCTTCACGATTCGAGATCTGCTTACGAAGCATAGATAGCTGTTCCAAAGAGGTGTCTTTGTTCTTTTGCGTCTGTTTCAACAATTTATTAGTAGTCTCAATCTCATTCTCAATTTTCTTCTTATTGTTTTTCAGTTCATCACTCTTCTTCGATTGTCCGGATAGCGAAAAGAAAAGTGTAAAAAACAACAGCAGCAAGAATAGGCAAAATCGTTTCATAATATTATATCTTTCAGGTCATTATGCTTTCATAACGAGAAAAATGTGTATAGACTAATTTATGCGCAAATATACATTTACAACCTGCTTAAAATCATGAGGAAAAAGTTATTTATCAACATTGTAATGTGAACAATAGAGAGGCTTTATATTTTTGCGTGAATAGAAGCGGATTTTTTGTGCCATTGTTTTAGGAAAAGCAGAACACATAGTGAAGATGTCTTATTTTACAGCCTAACCAGTGCCGTTTTCATGCTAAAAGAATCTATATACTAATAGCTTAACTGTTGTTCTCGACACTTATTTTTTAATGCACGTTCGGAATTAGAAATAAAATTTCGGATGTAGTACAGATGTCTCTTTTTGATGAAAAATGAAAAACTTTAAAAATAACAGGGCAAAATCATTAAACATCCTCTACTATCCCTCACTCAAGCCTATATGACGATCAGGCGGGTTGTTGTTTTGATGATTTGAAGATTTTTTTTT
>QMCE01006271.1_pt1 | contig 14481 bp, 8 predicted proteins | sample 1821851 | NCBI WGS metagenome assembly QMCE01 (sample SAMN09453174, study PRJNA476694) | Termite gut metagenome, whole genome shotgun sequencing project. | isolation source: worker | host: Odontotermes sp. | place: South Africa:Pretoria | collected 2016-01-28 | reverse complement strand
AAGGTGAAATGCCCAATGTGTAAACTAAAAAATTCATGAGCAATGAGTAAGTTGACAAAAAAACAAAAAGTAGTTTACGCCAAGGTAGATCCTGCCAAACACTATAAACTCTCAGAAGCTGCGACTTTGTTGAAAGATGTTACTTTCACCAAATTTGACGCTTCGGTAGATGTTGCAGTGCGCCTCGGTGTAGACCCTCGTAAAGCCAACCAAATGGTGCGCGGCGTGGTAACACTTCCGCACGGAACCGGTAAAACCGTTCGCGTGCTGGTGCTGTGTACCCCCGATAAAGAAGCCGAAGCGAAAGCTGCCGGCGCCGACCATGTTGGTTTGGATGACTATCTGGAAAAAATTAAAGGTGGCTGGACTGATATTGACGTAATCATTTGTACCCCTTCCGTAATGGCGAAAGTAGGTACACTTGGACGTGTGCTCGGCCCCCGTGGTTTAATGCCCAATCCCAAAACCGGTACCGTGACGATGGAAGTCGGCAAAGCGGTAGAAGACGTAAAAGGCGGTAAAATCGACTTTAAAGTCGATAAACAGGGTATTATCCATGCTTCTGTAGGTAAAATGTCGTTCGATGCTGTGAAAATAGCCGAGAACACACAGGAATTCCTGAATACCGTAATGAAATTGAAACCCCAATCGTTGAAGGGTACTTATGTGAAAAGTGTTTTCATGTCGTCAACCATGAGCCCCGGCTTGTGCATTGATGTGAAATCAGTAGGTATTGCCGAATAATCTAAAATGATGTTTAAGGTATGAAAAAAGAACAAAAGACGGAAGTTATAGATGCTTTGGCAGAACAATTGAAGCAGGCGCCTCATTTTTATGTGGCCGACACTTCGGGATTGAATGCTGAAAATACCGGCAAGTTGCGCCGCAGTTGCTTCGAAAAAAATGTGAAAATGTTGGTGGTGAAAAATACCCTCCTCAAAAAAGCATTGGAAAAAAATAATTTCGAAGCTACCGACCTGTTCGCAACGCTGGAAGGCCCTACTGCTATCATGTTCACGGAAACGGTGAACGCTCCCGCCAAATTAATCAAAGAGTTTAACGATAAATTCGGTAAACCCGTATTGAAAGGCGCTTTCGTACAGAATAACCTGTATATCGGAGCCGACGCATTGACTGACCTGGTGAACTTGAAATCACGCGAAGAACTTATCGGCGATATCATCACCTTGCTGCAATCACCCGTACGGAATGTTATTTCCGGTATGGTGGCGCGTGCAGAAAAACTGGCTGATGAAAACAAAGTAATTTCGGAACGCCCCGAATAAATTTAAGAATTAAGAATTAAAAATTATAAATTGAATAATCATGGCAGACGTAAAAAAAATTGCTGAAGAATTGGTAAGCCTTACTGTAAAAGACGTTCAGGAATTGGCTAAAATACTGAAAGAAGAATACGGTATCGAACCTGCAGCCGCCGCTGTTGTTGTAGCTGCCGGTGGTGGTGCCGGAGCAGCCGCTGAAGAAAAATCTACTTTCGATGTTATCCTGAAATCAGCCGGACAGGCTAAATTGCAGATGGTGAAAGTAGTGAAAGATATTACCGGTTTAGGTTTGAAAGAAGCCAAGGATTTGGTTGATGCGGCACCTAAAGCTATTAAAGAACAAGTTTCTAAAGCTGAAGCCGAACAACTCAAAGCACAACTCGAAGAAGCCGGTGGTGAAGTGGAACTCAAGTAAACTTCCCAGCCCGTTATCCGGGAATATAATACAGGTTTAGAACCCGTTCGGGGTTCTAAACCTTTTTGTGGTTTAAATGGCTTATTTTATACCTAATACGAATACAATGTCGCAAAAAATAATGAATCAGCGCGTTAGCTTCGCTACCTCCAAAAACCGGCTGGACTATCCAGATTTTTTGGAGATACAAATTAAATCGTTCCAGGATTTCTTTCAGCTTGAAACGACTCCTGATAACAGGAAGAACGAAGGACTTTTCAAAGTGTTCCAGGAAAATTTTCCGATTACGGACACCCGCAATAACTTTGTACTCGAATTTATGGACTACTTTGTCGACCCGCCCCGCTATTCCATCGATGAATGCCTCGATCGCGGTTTGACCTATAGCGTCCCCCTTAAAGCCAAGTTGAAGCTTTACTGTACCGATCCGGAACATGAGGATTTCGATACGGTAATTCAGGATGTATATCTTGGCACCGTACCTTACATGACCCCCGGCGGAACATTTGTGATCAATGGTTCCGAGCGTGTGGTGGTTTCACAGTTGCACCGTTCGCCCGGTGTGTTCTTCGGACAAAGCGTGCACGCTAATGGTACGAAATTGTATTCGGCGCGTATCATTCCGTTCAAAGGTTCGTGGATTGAATTTGCTACGGACATTAATAACGTGATGTATGCTTACATTGACCGTAAAAAGAAATTGCCCGTAACCACGCTGCTCCGTGCTATCGGTTATGAAGGCGATAAAGATATATTAGAAATTTTCGGCCTCGCCGACGAAGTGAAAGTTAGCAAACCCAACCTGAAAAAGGTGGTGGGACGCAAGCTGGCAGCGCGTGTGCTGAAATCGTGGATTGAAGATTTCGTGGATGAAGATACCGGTGAAGTGGTATCCATCGAACGTAACGAAATTGTGATCGACCGCGAAACCGTGCTCACCGACGAGCATATTGAACAGATCATTGAAGCGGGTGCTGCTACTATTCTTCTGCATAAGGAAGATGCCAATATCAGTGACTACGCTATTATTCATAACACGCTGCAAAAAGACCCGTGTAACTCCGAAAAAGAAGCAGTGGTATATATTTACCGCCAACTTCGTAATTCGGAACCACCCGATGATGCTACGGCGCGTGATGTAATTGACAAATTATTCTTCTCCGACAAACGCTATGACCTGGGTCAGGTAGGACGTTTCCGCTTGAATCGCAAGCTGAACCTGAATACCGGCGCCGATGTACGTGTATTGACTAAAGAAGACATTATTGCTATTATCAAGCATCTTATTCAACTCATCAACTCAAAGGCTGATGTAGATGATATCGACCACTTGAGTAACCGCCGTGTGCGCACGGTGGGAGAACAATTGGCCAACCAATTTGGTGTTGGTCTTGCCCGTATGGCGCGTACCATTCGCGAACGCATGAACGTGCGCGACAACGAGGTGTTTACACCTATTGATTTGATTAATGCGAAGACTTTGTCGAGCGTGATCAACTCATTCTTCGGTACCAGCCAGTTGTCACAATTTATGGACCAGACGAACCCGCTGGCTGAAATGACCCACAAACGCCGTATGAGCGCTTTGGGGCCGGGTGGTTTGAGCCGCGACCGTGCAGGTTTCGAGGTGCGCGACGTGCACTATACGCACTATGGCCGCCTTTGTCCTATTGAAACACCGGAAGGTCCGAACATCGGTTTGATATCGTCACTTTGCGTGTATGCGCGTATTAATCCCCTTGGGTTCATTGAAACGCCTTACCGTAAGGTGGACAAAGGCCATGTTGACCTGTCCGACAAAGGGGTGGTGTATATGAGCGCCGAAGAGGAAGAAGATAAGATGGTAGCCCAGGCTAATGCTAAGGTAGATGCTGACGGTACGATCACCGACGAACGTATTAAATGCCGTGTGGAAGCCGATTATCCTGTGGTAGGGAAGGAGGAAGTAGACCTGATGGACGTTGCGCCGAACCAGATTGCTTCTATCGCCGCGTCGTTGATTCCCTTCTTGGAACACGACGACGCCAACCGTGCATTGATGGGTTCGAACATGATGCGCCAGGCCGTTCCCCTGATCCGTCCCCAAGCTCCCATTGTAGGCACCGGTATCGAAGGCCTTGTGGCCCGCGACAGCCGTACACAGATTTCCGCTACCAGCAAAGGTGAGGTGGTGTATGTGGATGCCAACGAAATACATATTCAATATGAACGCTCCGATAACGAACGCTTTGTAAGCTTTGATCCGGATGTGACCATATATAAACTTCCGATTTTTCGTAAAACCAACCAAAACACGAGCATTAACCTGCGTCCCATTGTTAGTAAAGGCGATAAGGTATTGCCCGGACAAATCATGACCGAAGGGTATGGTACGCAGAACGGTGAATTGGCCTTGGGTAGTAACCTGAAAGTAGCGTTCATGCCCTGGAAAGGCTACAACTTTGAGGATGCTATCGTGCTTTCGGAACGTTTGGTGCGTGAAGACGTGTTTACTTCGGTGCATGTTGACGAATACATCATGGAAGTACGCGACACTAAGCGCGGTCTCGAAGAATTGACCAATGATATTCCGAACGTGAGTGAAGAAGCTACCAAGAACCTTGATGAAAACGGTATCATCCGCATTGGCGCCAACGTGGCTCCGGGCGATGTGTTGATCGGTAAGATCACGCCGAAAGGGGAGAGCGATCCTTCACCCGAAGAAAAATTGTTGCGTGCTATTTTCGGTGATAAGGCTGGCGATGTGAAAGACGCTTCATTGAAAGCATCACCTTCACTCTACGGTACTATTATCGACCGCCGCCTGTTCTCCCGTGTTATGAAAGAAAGCGGTAAGAAAGGTAAGCAACAAGGCAAAGTACAAATGCAAAAAGTAGATGAAGACTTTGAAAAGAAAGTTCATGTACTGAAAGATATTTTAGTGGATAAATTGGTAAAACTCCTTGAAGGGAAGCCCGCACAAAGTGTGACCGATCTTTATGGTGTGGAAGTGATAGGCAGGGGTGTGAAGTTCACAGCCCGTGTGTTGACCAATGTCGACTATGAGAATGTAAATCCTAACAAGTGGACGTCCGATAAGGAAGCCAATGCTATGGTGAAGCTGATCATCAACAATTACCTGATCAAATATAAGGAATTGGATGCCGAAGTGAAACGTATAAAATATAATATTACTATCGGTGACGAGCTTCCCAACGGTATTATCCAATTGGCCAAAGTGTACGTGGCGAAGAAACGTAAGATCAAAGTGGGTGACAAGATGGCCGGCCGCCACGGTAACAAAGGTATTGTGGCGAAGGTGGTGCGCGACGAAGATATGCCCTTCCTTGAAGACGGTTCTATCGTTGACATTGTGCTGAATCCTCTGGGTGTGCCTTCGCGTATGAACCTCGGACAGATTTATGAAACCGTATTGGGATGGGCAGGTAAAGAGCTTGGCACTAAGTTCAGCACGCCTATTTTCGACGGCGCTACTTTGGATGAAATTACCGAACATACCGAAAAAGCAGGTATTCCCAAGTATGGTAAAACTTATTTGCGCGACGGCGGCACCGGTGAAATGTTTGACCAGCCGGCCACCGTGGGTATTATTTATATGCTGAAACTCGGACACATGGTGGACGACAAGATGCATGCCCGTTCGATCGGACCTTACTCACTCATTACCCAACAACCCCTTGGCGGTAAAGCCCAGTTCGGGGGACAACGTTTTGGGGAGATGGAAGTTTGGGCGCTCGAAGCATTCGGCGCAGCGAATATTCTGCAGGAAATCCTGACGGTGAAATCCGATGATGTGACAGGACGTTCACGCGCTTATGAATCTATTGTGAAAGGTGAACCTATGCCGCAATCCGGTATACCCGAAGCCTTGAATGTGATTCTGCACGAACTCCGCGGCCTTGGCCTCAGTCTCCGCATGGAATAATAATTTGTAACTTGTAACTATAATATGATACAGAAAAAAGTAAGTAAGCAGAAAACCAACTTTAACAAGATCACCATCAGCTTGTCGTCGCCCGAAGAAATTTTGGAGCACTCAAGCGGGGAAGTGTTAAAGCCGGAGACAATTAATTACCGTACTTATAAGCCTGAGCGCGACGGTTTGTTCTGCGAGCGTATTTTCGGCCCTTCCAAAGATTATGAATGCCATTGCGGTAAATACAAACGTATCCGTTACCGCGGCATTGTGTGCGACCGTTGTGGGGTGGAAGTTACCGAGAAAAAAGTGCGTCGTGAACGTACCGGCCATATTTCGCTGGTAGTGCCGGTGGCTCATATTTGGTATTTCCGTTCTACGCCTAATAAAATTGCGTATCTCTTGGGTATTCCTTCGAAAAAACTCGAAGCGATTAGCAAATCGTGGAGAGCCTGCCGAAAGATAACCAGTTGCTCGATGACGATGACGTAAATAAATTTATTGCAGGCATGGGCGCCGAAGCCATCGACATGATGTTGAAGCGCATTAACCTCGACGACTTGTCCTACGACCTGCGTCATAAAGCCGATGCGGAAACTTCGCAACAGCGCCGCGCTGAAGCGTTGAAGCGTCTGAATGTGGTAGAGGCCTTCCGTGAATCGAAGAATATTAATAAACCGGAATGGATGATCATGAAAGCTATTCCGGTAATTCCGCCCGAATTGCGCCCGCTGGTGCCTTTGGATGGCGGCCGTTTTGCTACGTCTGATTTGAACGACCTTTACCGTCGTGTCATCATTCGCAACAACCGCCTGAAACGTCTGATTGAAATCAAAGCGCCGGAAGTGATCTTGCGTAACGAAAAACGTATGTTGCAGGAAGCTGTAGACTCGTTGTTCGACAACTCACGCAAGTCCAATGCGGTGAAAACCGAAGCCAACCGCGCCCTGAAATCGCTTTCAGATAGCTTGAAGGGTAAGCAGGGACGCTTCCGCCAGAACTTGCTCGGTAAGCGTGTGGACTATTCCGCCCGTTCGGTAATCGTCGTTGGCCCCGAGCTCAAAATGCACGAGTGCGGTTTGCCTAAGGACATGGCGGCGGAATTGTATAAACCATTTGTTATTCGTAAGCTGATTGAACGCGGTATCGTGAAAACCGTGAAATCAGCCAAAAAGATAGTAGACCGTAAGGATCCCGTGATTTTCGATATTCTCGAAAACGTGATGAAAGGGCATCCGGTGTTGTTGAACCGTGCGCCGACCCTTCACCGTCTCGGTATTCAGGCCTTCCAGCCCAAGCTGATCGAAGGTAAGGCTATACAGCTGCATCCGCTGTCGTGTACGGCATTCAACGCCGACTTTGACGGTGACCAAATGGCGGTGCACTTACCCTTAGGTAATGCTGCTATCCTTGAAGCACAGCTGTTGATGCTGGGCGCCCATAACATTTTGAACCCTGCCAACGGAGCGCCTATTACGGTGCCTTCGCAGGACATGGTGTTGGGACTTTACTACATTACTAAGGCCCGTAAAGGCGCGAAAGGAGACGGTCGTATTTTCTATGGCCCTGAAGAGGTGATTATCGCATACAATGAAAAAGCGGTGGATCTTCATGCCATTATTAAAGTGCGTATTCCTGTAACGCAGGCCGACGGTTCCGTGAATAATGAACTGATTGAAACGACTGTCGGTCGTGTGATGTTCAATCAGCACGTTCCCGAAGAAGCCGGCTATATCAACGAAGTATTGACGAAAAAATCATTGCGCGATATTATCGGCAGTGTATTGAAATCGGGCGGTATTGCTACCACGGCGAAATTCCTTGATGATATTAAAGACCTCGGTTACCAAATGGCGTTCCGCGGCGGTTTGTCGTTCAACCTTGATGACGTGATCGTGCCGAAGGAAAAAGAATCTTTGGTGGAAAAAGGTTACAAGGAAGTGGAAGAAGTGATGAACAACTACAACATGGGTTTCATCACCAATAACGAACGTTACAACCAGATTATTGACATTTGGACACATACCAACGCCAACCTTACTCAAACGGTGATGAAACAGTTGTCGGCCGACAAACAGGGTTTCAATTCCGTGTACATGATGTTGGACTCCGGCGCCCGTGGTTCTAAAGAACAGATCCGTCAGTTGTCCGGTATGCGTGGTTTGATGGCTAAACCCCAGAAATCAGGGGCTACCAGTGCTGAAATTATTGAAAACCCGATTTTGGCCAACTTTAAGGAAGGTCTTTCGGTGTTGGAGTACTTTATTTCTACCCACGGTGCACGTAAAGGTTTGGCCGATACGGCTTTGAAAACGGCTGATGCCGGTTATCTTACCCGCCGTCTCGTTGACGTGTCGCAAGATGTGATCATCAACGAAGAAGACTGCGGAACTTTGCGTGGCTTGGTGGCTTCGGCGATCAAGAATAAAGACGAAGTGGTGGAATCACTCTATGAACGTATCCTCGGGCGCACCAGCGTGCATGATGTTTATCATCCGCTTACGGGCGAGTTGATCGTACCTGCCGGTGGTGAGTTTACGGAAGACGTGGCTAGAGTCATTGAAGAGTCACCTATTGAACAGGTGGAAATCCGTTCGGTGTTGACTTGTGAATCGAAAAAAGGCGTATGCGCCAAATGTTATGGACGTAACTTAGCCAGCGGTCGCATGATTCAACAGGGAGAAGCTGTGGGGGTAATTGCCGCCCAGTCTATCGGTGAACCGGGTACACAGTTGACCCTGCGTACTTTCCACGTCGGTGGTACCGCTTCAAGTATCGCTGCCGACAGCAAGGTGGAAGCCCGTTATGACGGTCGCCTGGAAATTGAAGAACTGCGTACGGTGCAGAGTGTGGATAAGGATGGAGTGGAAATAGATATTGTGATCGGACGTTTGGGAGAAATGCGCATCGTGGATAACAATACAGGCATTACACTTTATCAACATGCGGTGCCTTATGGTGCGCAATTGTATAAGCAAAACGGCGACAACGTGAAGAAAGGCGATCTCATTTGCGAATGGGATCCTTACAATGCGGTGATTATTTCGGAATTTGCCGGTAAGATTGCGTTTGAAAGCGTAATTGACGGTCTTACTTTCCGTGAAGAAGCCGATGAAACCACCGGTTACCGTGAAAAAGTGATCATTGAATCACGCGATAAATCACGTAACCCGACGGTGCGTATTCTTGATAGCAAAGGCAATGAAATTAAGCAATACAACTTGCCTGTGGGTGCACACATCGTAGTGGAAGAAGGAGAGAAAGTGATTGCCGGACAGATTTTGGTGAAGATACCCCGCGCTGTTGGTAAGTCGGGCGACATCACCGGTGGTCTGCCCCGTGTTACGGAGCTTTTCGAAGCGCGTAACCCGAGCAACCCCGCCATCGTATCCGAAATCGACGGTGAAGTGATCATGGGTAAAATTAAACGCGGTAACCGCGAAATTGCCGTACGTTCTAAACTTGGCGACGAGAAGAAATACTTAGTTCCCCTGTCGAAACAAATTCTCGTGCAGGAAAACGACTACGTGCGTGCCGGAACTCCGCTGTCCGACGGTGCTATTACCCCCTTGGATATCCTGACCATTCAGGGCCCTATCAAGGTGCAGGAATACATCGTGAACGAAGTGCAGGAAGTGTACCGTATGCAAGGAGTGAAAATTAATGATAAACACTTTGAAGTGATCGTTCGTCAAATGATGCGCAAAGTGGAAATTGTTGATCCGGGTGATACTCGCTTCCTCGCTGAGCAGTTGGTGGATAAGTGGGAATTTATGCAGGAAAACGACTTTATCTATGATAAAAAGGTAGTGGTAGACTCGGGAGACTCACAAACGCTAAAAGCCGGCCAAATTGTTACGGCTCGTAAGTTGCGCGACGAAAATTCACAGCTTACCCGTAAAGATATGAAGCCTGTTGAAGCCCGCGAGGCTTTGCCTGCTACTTCAAGCCAGGTGTTGCAGGGTATTACCCGCGCTGCATTGCGTACCAATAGTTTCATGAGCGCTGCTTCCTTCCAGGAAACAACTAAGGTGTTGAGTGAAGCTGCTATCCATGGTAAGGAAGACTTCCTGGAGGGCCTGAAGGAAAACGTGATCTGCGGACACTTGATCCCTGCCGGTACTGGTATGCGTTATATTGACAAGATTATTGTTGCTTCTATGGAGGATTACCAACGTATGGCGGAAAGTAAACGCAAGAAAGAGGTCAAACAGGAAGAGGCAGTAGAAAAGTGATATTGTAATAAGTAACTGATAAAAAATACCTTATCGATTAGATGCAAAGAGTAAAGTCGGAAGAGATAGATTTTCCGGCTTTCTTTTTTGCAGAAGCAAAAATTAAATGTTAAATTTGCTGTATAGCAACCACCGGGGTATGAGATGTAGATTTTTAATAGCGCTTCTCAGTGTTTTGTTTTTGTGTAGAATACTGAGCGCTCAAGAAGCAGGATTATTTGTGGGCACAAAATTGCGCCCACCCTTTTCTCCATATATTCGTGAGTATGTAGTTTTATCGGATGATTTTTTGAACGTACAATTAAAAAATACAGGAACGGAAACATGGAAAGTTACACTTCGGATGACGTTGGAAAATACCAAGGGAGTGCAATTGGAAACAAAGCCCGGCACGAATTTAGCCACTTATATTATTATGCCCGGCAAAGAAGTATTATTCACCGGCCCTATGCTGAAAAATTATTTTGAACCTGAAAATTTATTGTTTAAAGGTTTATCGGCGGCAGAATACAGCAATGGCCCGTTGCCCAACGGTCTGTACACGTTGCGTTATGACGCTTACGATGCCGATACCGGCAAGCTTTTAGCTACGGGAAAGTCGATACAGGTATGGCTGGTATTGAGTAAAGCGCCATCAATTATTTTCCCCGAAAACAATGATGAACTTTATCTCGGTGAAAATAAACATTTCTTTTTCGAATGGTTGGGACGTCATGAGAAGGTAACCGAAGTGCCGCGTGTAGATTATGAATTTCGGATAGTAGAGATTCCGCACTCGTTCACCGGACAGGCAGCCTCAATATTTCACACACTTCCGGCAGTTTATGAACGAACACTTACTTCAACGTCGCTCATGATAGATTTTTCGCGAAGTTCTATGAAATGGGGGCACCGTTACGCTTTTCGTATAAAAGCGAAAGTCATGTCCGGAAAAAATGAGTTGAAGCTCTTTGAAAATGATGGTTATTCATCGGTTTTCGAGTTTACCTATAAAGCGGTATGTCCCACACCGGCCGTTTCGTCTATTAACTTCCCGGGGGTTCATACTGCGGAAATTAAATGGAATAGCGTGCCGGATGCCCGTTATACTTTTCTGATCCGCGATGTACAATCGACCAATTGGGAACGCAAAGACCTTTCGCAGCCTTATCTAAGGCTTTCGACACTGGACTATGAAAAGACGTATGAGTACAAGATCCGGGCATATTGTAAATCATACCCCGGCTCTTACTCCAGAACGTATACGCTTACATTGCCTTCCGACAAAAAACCGGTGATGTATCATAGTCGTATTCATTTGACGGAAAATGCAACGATCCGTTATAATCATTCGGATACTACGGTAACAATTTTCGACAGGGTAGCTAACGATAGTATTAGGGTAGATGTGCGTGAAACTGTGAAACGCAATATCCCGGTGTCAATTGTGGACGATGAAGGCAATTTGTATACGCTTACGCCTAAACGCTTAAAATAACCGGTTGATGGATTTTATGTTGACATCAGCCTATCAGCCCACCGGCGACCAGCCGGAGGCGATTGCTGCGTTGACAAGTGCGTTGAAAAAAGGCATGCCGGCTTCCACCTTGCTGGGGGTGACAGGCTCCGGAAAAACATTTACCATGGCTAATGTGATTTCCCAATCAGGGCGGCCTACCCTGGTATTAAGCCATAATAAAACATTGGCGGCGCAGTTATACGGTGAATTTAAGGCGTTTTTCCCCAACAATGCGGTGGAATATTTTGTGTCGTACTACGATTATTATCAGCCGGAAGCTTACCTGCCAACGACGGATACGTACATCGAGAAAGATTTGAGCATTAACGATGAGATCGAAAAGTTACGTTTGAGCGCTACTTCTGGTATCGGCAATCCGGAGGATTTTTCGGCCAATACGATTATATTGAAAAGAGGACAACTGCTTTCGCGTAACAAGTTTTTGTATACTTTGGTGGATGCTTTGTATTCGCGCAATGAGGTGGAATTTAATCGCGGCACGTTCCGTGTGAAGGGTGATACGGTGGATGTTTACTTAGCCTATGGCGATTTTGCTTACCGTATAGTGTTTTGGGGCGATGAAATAGAATCAATAGAAATTTTTGAACCTGTTGGCGGACGTACGATCGACCATCCGGAAGAAGTTCATATCTACCCGGCCAATCTTTTTGTTACGACTAAAGACCGCATGAACAATGCAATTAAGCAGATACAGGACGATATGCTGAGGCGGTATAATTATTTTACGGAAATAGGAAAACCGCAGGAGGCAAAACGCTTGAAATCGCGTGTGGAGTATGATTTGGAAATGATTAAAGAGTTGGGCTATTGTCCCGGCATTGAAAACTATTCGCGTTATTTCGACGGGCGTCCTGCCGGATCGCGGCCTTTCTGCCTGCTCGATTATTTCCCGCAGGATTTTATTACCTTTATTGATGAAAGCCACGTCACCGTGTCGCAGATACACGCCATGTACGGCGGCGACCGTTCACGCAAACAAACGTTGATAGATTACGGTTTCCGTTTGCCGGCCGCCGCCGATAACCGTCCCTTGAAATTCGATGAGTTTGAAGCTTTGGTGGGGCAGACAATTTATGTGAGCGCCACACCGGCCGATTATGAGTTGAAGAAGAGTGAAGGCGTGGTGATAGAACAGTTGGTGCGTCCCACCGGCCTGTTGGATCCGGTGATAGAAGTGCGTCCCACCACCAACCAGATCGATGACCTGGTAGAAGAAATTAACCGACGTGCGGTGCGTGATGAGCGCGTGTTGGTGACTACGTTGACCAAACGCATGGCTGAGGAATTAAGCAAATATTTTGACCGTATAGAAATTCGTTGCCGCTATATCCACTCCGACGTGGAAACGCTGGAACGTATACAGATATTGGAAGACCTGCAACGTGGCTTGTTTGATGTGCTGATAGGTGTGAACCTGTTGCGTGAAGGACTTGATTTGCCGCAGGTGTCGCTGGTCGCTATTCTGGATGCCGACAAGGACAAACTGCCGGCCGTGCCGCCCGCAACCTGAATGGTAAGGTCATCATGTATGCCGACACGGTAACGTATTCCATGCAGCAAACTATAGATGAAACTGCCCGTCGCCGTGAAAAGCAGATGTGTTATAACAAAGAACACGGTATTACGCCGCAACAAGTAATGAAGAGTAATCGTGCTATCCTGGGCGGCGAAAACATTCAATCCGGTGTAAGTTACGGAGCCTATGATGAGTCATTGCCTATGGCTGCCGATCCCGTATTACAGCACATGGATGCGGCGCAATTGGATAAGGCGATTGATTATGCCCGCAAACGGATGGAGCAAGCGGCCAAAGAATTGGATTTTGCTACCGCCGCCTGTTTCCGTGATGAGATGTATAATTTAGAGAAGCAACGGGGGAAAATCTAAACAATCATTACCTGTAAAAGATAAATACCGGCACCGGCCAAATAACCGATGAGCGCCAGCCAGCTTACATTTTTCAGATACCATATAAAGTCAATACGCTCCAAACCCATAGCGGCTACCCCTGCGGCCGAACCGATAATCAGGATGGAGCCGCCGGTTCCGGCACAGTAGGCTAAGAAATTCCAAAAAGCATGGTCGATCGGAAAATCATACATAACTTGAGCCGCCGCCACTAAGGGAATGTTATCCACAATAGACGATAATATGCCGATGGATAACACAATGAGATTACTGTTGCGGATCGTTTCATCGAGCCACAGCGCCATTTTATCCAATGTACCTATTTGACTCAGGGCGTTTATACAAAGCAAGATCCCAAGGAAGAAAAATACACTCGACATATCAATGCGGTGTATGGCATTCGTCATACTAAAGCGTTGTCGATCGTCACTTTTACGGATGTGTCCCACGTGTTCGGTGTAGATCCACAACAGGCTTAAACCGAATAAAATCCCCATGAAAGGAGGGAGATGGGTGAAACTTTTGAATACCGGCACAAAAAGCAGGGAACTTAAACCCAGGAAGAATACCGTGTGGCGTTCCACCGGTCGTAAAGGAAGTGCATGTACACTGGATTCCTTGATGGGGACATTCACTTCTCCTTTGGCCGTAAGGGTAAGTATCGTTAAAGGCACCAACAGGCAAGCCAGGCTGGGAATAAAGAGGTTTATCATGATCGGCATTACTGAAAGCTGTCCGCCGATCCACAACATGGTCGTAGTAAGGTCGCCAATGGGCGTCCATGCTCCGCCTGCATTGGCCGCTATGACCACCATCCCTGCCATCATTAAGCGAGGCCGGCGTTCTGCCACTAATTTGTGTAACAGCGATACCATTACAATGGTAGTGGTGAGATTATCAAGCACAGCCGACAGAAAGAAGGTGAGCAGGCTGACTATCCACAGCAGTTTGCGTTTATCGGTAGTGTGGATTCTGTCGGTAATAATACGGAACCCGTCGTACATATCAATGGTTTCCACAATGCACATGGCGCCCAGCAGGAAGAGGATAATGCTGATCGTCTCGCTCAAGTTTTCCATCAGGGCGTGGTTCACCGTTTCCGCCCCTGAACACAGGGCATACAACGTCCAGCAGATGATGCAGGTTAATATGGCGGAGGCGGCTTTATTGACTTTTAGCGGATGTTCCAGTGCAATGGCGGTGTA
>QMCE01002571.1_pt1 | contig 14481 bp, 14 predicted proteins | sample 1821851 | NCBI WGS metagenome assembly QMCE01 (sample SAMN09453174, study PRJNA476694) | Termite gut metagenome, whole genome shotgun sequencing project. | isolation source: worker | host: Odontotermes sp. | place: South Africa:Pretoria | collected 2016-01-28 | reverse complement strand
TCTTTGCATTTGCTCCCGTTTTGTTCCAAAACGCTGCGCAAAATGCAGTTTTGTTATGGAAGTTCCTCGAAAACTGAAGTTTCCGAGGAACTTTATTGTAAATTGAATGTTATACGAAATTGCCGGATGCGGGCGCAGTCCGGCGGCGGAAGGAGGGAACAATGAGCGGCGATGACAAGGAACAGAAAATAACTTTTTTTTCAAAAGAAGAATATGCCTGTCCGGTTTGCGGAACGGTTTTTCACAGAGAAACGCTGAGGGGCGGCAGACTCAACGCCGGCAGCCTTACTCATGAACTCCACCGGCTGTATGAGCCGTTGTCAAAATATGGCGAAATTTTCCCGCTTGTTTATCAAGCCGCAGTCTGCCCCGAATGCTGGTTTGCGTCGATGTTTCAGGACATTCCCGCGCTTCCCGAATACAACCGTGACGCGGTAATGATGGACAGGGACAGACGCATCGCCGATACTCAGCTAATATTTCCCGACGCTGATTTTCACGGCCCGCGCAGACTCATCGACGGGGCGGCTTCGCAGTACCTGACACTTCGTTGTTATGATTTTTACGAAAAGGAAAGCTCGCCGACTATCAAGCAGGGACTGGCCGCCCTCCGTACCGCATGGCTGCTTGACGATTTAGACAGATTGAATCCCGGCCAGCATTTTGACTGGCTGGCTACCCTGTTCAGGAGAAAAGCCCAGTATTTTTACAGCGAGGCAATTATCCGCGAACAAAGCGGCAAGGAAACCCTTTCCGGCATAAATGTTTTGGGACCCGATACCGACAAGAATTATTCGTATGAAGGCGTGTTATATTTGACCGCGTATTTGTGTTTTAAATACGGCCCGACAGAAAATCGCGCACAGCGCATCCGGTCTCTGGAGGACGCGCGGCGGACTATCGCAAAAATGTTCGGCATGGGAAAATCCTCGAAAGACAAGCCCGACGCGATTTTGACACACGCCCGCGATATTTACGACGCAATCAACAAAGAACTGGGAGAGATGGATGCGTAGTCCTCGGCGCGGGCATGATTAACGGCGGCGAAAACCGGAAAAGCGGCAGAAACATCAAACTGCTTGTCGCGTATGACGGCACTGACTTTCACGGCTGGCAAAAACAGGACGGCAACGCTTCGCGCACGGTACAAGGGGCGCTCGAAGACGCGCTGCGGAAAATGCACAAAACTCAAGTAAATGTTACCGGATCGGGACGAACCGATTCGGGAGTGCACGCCGTGGGACAAGTTGCCAATTTTTATACCAATATGCGCGGAATCCCCCCGGACCGTTTTGCGCCCGCTCTCAACAGCCTGCTCCCTTCCGATGTGCGAATTATTTCCGCGAGTGAAGCTTCCGCTGATTTTCACGCCCGTTTTGACGCGGCAATGCGGACTTACCGCTATCATTTTATCGGCGGACGCATCCTTTTGCCCCACGAAAGCCGCTACAACCTGTATCTGCGCCGTTATCCGCCCATCGAAACACTGAACGCCTACTGCCGCCTGATTCTGGGCGAGACCGACTGCTCAATGTTTGCCGGAGCCGGTGACGCAAGCAAATCCAGAAGCCGCTATATTTCCAAAGCCGGTTTTCATTTCGAAGGCGGCCGCCTGATTTTTGAAATCAGCGCAAACGCCTTTCTATGGAAAATGGTACGTTCAGTCGCCGGAACTTTTCTGCATTACGGAGAAAAAGGCGCTAACGACCGCTCCCTCGCCGGCCCAACCCTGCCCCCCCACGGCCTATTCCTCTGGAAAATCGATTACTACCGGGAATAAAGGCTGTTTAACTTAAAAAGGGGGGCTGTTTCCACACGGCCACCCGCATACAGCCCCGCATTTTCTGTCCGCCCCCCTTACGCTCCAGCCGCAAGCGGCTTGCGCTATCCCCCGGTTATTCGCCTACGGCGAATAGCGTCAGAGTTTTAGCTTTCTGCTATTCCCGCGGGATAGCAGAAAACTAATCACAGTAAATTAATTATCCGCTTCTATGAATCCGTAAACAGGACAAGCCCGAATGTCATTGGGCTGACCGTAAATCCAATCTTGAACAACGTCAAGATTATTACCGCTCCAAATCTGCGTAATACCGGAACCGGATATTTCAATTTCCATTGGATACGAAACAAGAATAGGCCCAGAATTCTGATCATTCATTGGGAACTCTACAGTAAGCGGAATAATTGCTTTCATATTCTCTTGAGTCAAAAAAGATGTAATATTACCGGGATTCTGTCCTTCATTCCATTGTAAGGCGTCAAAAAAAGAATGATTAGTCAGATCAAGAGGGTCTAAGAAATAACAATAAGCTTGATCCTCTGTGGCTGCTGTAATTGTCCATATTCCACTTGAATAAAGTTTAAACTTCCCGATATTCCCGCTGCCATATGCCCTCCTGCTCATACGGCTGGCTCCGTTGTAAAACAAGTCATCTTGATCAAAATAAATATCATAAGAGCCTATAACTGTGCCTATATCTGCATCAACATCTGTATACACTATGTAATAGATGTCGCTGTCGTATATATGACCTCCTAACTCTTCAATGCCTCTTAAACTAATCTCACTTGTCCAAATATAATCTGAGGGAAGGTGTCTGTATCTCAGAGGCGCGGTATGACCAGGTTTATGATACCAGTACCTATCACTTGCGTTGTACTTCATAAAATGATAATCAGAAACCCCTCTTCGGATACAGATCAGTTTTTCATACGGCTCAAGAGTTACAGGGTCTGGAGCGGTATCAGTAACATACACATCATATCCCAAAAAATCTAAATCATCTTTAACAACCATCGCTAAATCATTTATCGAAATATTATAATTAAAATACCCAGTGTGGGCAAAATCACCAGGCTGGTATTGAAAACCCGTACTATACTGAGAAGGCAGCTCAGTTCTATCAATTGAATAAGCGTAACAATTATATTCCCACCACAATTCATCCCAATAGCCGTCACTATCACCCCAATTACCAGAATTAGTGAAAACCCAGTTATGTAGAAGGCGATATGCCGAGCGTGTTGCCGCCGAACGCCTTTGCGCCGTACCGTAATACTCATTCACTAATGTCCGTATGTCTTCGGCAAAATTAAGCGTTACATTATAATTAATAGCAAACGGCACATTTGGATTATCCTCCACTCTTTCTATAACGCTTTTAACAAAGGCACCCGGTTCAGGAAAACCATCTGGAATTTCAATTTCGTTTTCAATAAACTCAAGACACTCATCCTCTGACATTTCAGAGAGCAACGGCACGTTTATAGAACGTTGATCACGTTTATAGAACGTTGATCTACTAATTCTTCCGCCTCTGTAAAGACGGGCTCTGTTACCGCTTGGAAACAAGCTGTAAGAAAACACGCGGTCAATAATGTAAAGATAATGGCAAATACTTTATGGGGTATTTTTGCTTTCATAATGAACAAACTCCTTTGGCTTTAATTTTGATTTTTTTAATTGCGGCTTTTACCGTGACGCTGACCAATCCCAGCAAGGATACGAACATTTTCACACAAACCTCCTTAATCAAAAAAGTTTGAGAAAAGCATCGAATGTTAAAATAATTATGTCTTAATAATTAGCAGGTTGCAAGAAAAATAATTTGCCAATTGCTTGCAAGAAAAATAATTTGCCAATTGCAAAAATGTTGTTGGTTGTTGCGTATACGTGAGAGCGATGAATATCTTGACGCGCGGTTATCATACTTACAATATATATCTATTCCATTTTTAAGTTTAGATATTTGTTTTATAAAGGAATAGGGAGCATAATTAGAAATCTGATCGTGAGAATAACACTCGCAGATAGCGCACATCAAAAAGAGTACAACAAATGTATGGAGTTTTGTCGTATAGCAAAACTCCAGCAGAAATATCAAACAGCGGCATCCATGTCACAGATTGTATGCGAGTAATTGTTTGGAAACAGCTCCCCTTTTCAAGCAATATTTTGTGTGGAGTGTTCGCTCCGCGAACACTCCGTAGCTGTCCAGTAAAACCAAACAGTCCTTCACGGCGTGTTTACAATAGCGGTTCCCCGGCGGATTCCAGATTCTGTTTGCAGCAGCCATGCGTTTCCGATGAGAGTGAAAACAGCTTCCAGTCTGCCGGTGCGGGCGTTGTGCCATGAAACGTTGCCCTCTGTGTCAACGGCGATAAAAAAGCCGCCGCCTGAGGAGAGGTAAACGGGCAGGCCGGAGGTTCTTTCAAAAGGCCGAATACGGCCTGAGGCAAACAATGCCGCGCCTTCGCCGCCTATCGTGGCCGCGAGCAAATTTCCCGCGCTGGCCATAGAAAACTGGGTATCTTCGCCAGGGAATTCGACAAGCCGTAATGACTGGGCGGGAGACGTGATGTTGAGTTTTATAATCGACGTTTTTATTTCACGTCCGGCGCGGTTTTCGCCGTCTGAAGTTTCTTCGATTACTGCCGTGTATATGCCACCCTGCCCCGCCGCGCGCGCCATAGGAACGGTTTCACCGGTGGCAATGTTGAGCATGAGAAAGGGCGTGTTTCCCAGAATTGCGGCGCGGCACAAGAGGATATTGTCCTTGTCGATAAACGTAGCGTCTGTCGAGCCAGCGGCGGAAAAGGAATAGCTTGGATTTTTTTCTCCCTCTGGATACAGCGCGGTTACATTGCCGGCGGAGTCAAGGAGCAGCAATTTTCCGTATGCCGCCTGAACAGAACGCAGAGGAAAACGCAAGGGAATCTCATTAAAGCGCGGCGGCGGGAAATCCACGTGGGAGGATACTGTCAGGGGAAACGCTTCCGTGCCGTCAGATTGCCAGAGGATAAACTGCCCGCCAGAGTCCGCCGCTGTGCTGCCGTCTCCGGTCAACGCGCTGATCCGTGAATAAGCCTCATATTTTTCCAGCGGCAAAACCGCGCCATCGGCGATTGCCGAATAATTCAGAGGAAGAAATCCCAACGCGCGATCTTCTGTCAAAAACGCGAGAGCGGAACCGGAAACAGCGGCAGAAATTACCGGTGTTTGACTGTTTCCATTTATAAACCGCCTGTACCCGCCATTACGGCCGGGCAGTATCAGCTTTCCTTCGGTAGTTCCGGTGACAACAACACCGTTGTCCGCCGAAAAAACGCTTGCCGCTTCGTTTTCATCCAGCGGGAAAAAAGCCCTTTCCGTAAGCCGCCCATCGTAATCTATCGCAAAACGGTATATTCCGGGACTATACCCATCCGGGATCATGCAAAACAGTTCATCACCGGAAGCGCACAGCCGCGCGTCAGGCGAAATATACTCAAGCCTGTCCAGCAAAGCCCCAGAAACGGCATCCAGCACAGCAAGCCCGGAAGAATCCACCCCCGCAAAATAATAGCCATTGCCAAACATGACCACCGAATCCAGATTAGGCAAAACATCAAAACGGCTTGTCCGCGTTCCGGTCTCTAGATTCCAGTACGACAGCTCACCCGAAGGAAAATACGCAATCATAACCCGCTCAGACAGCCCGGTCGCGGCGAACGCGACACTTGCGCTGAGCGTCTCCGGTGATTGCAGCAGATCGCCGGATTGGGAATCGATAAACACAAGACCGTTTCGCCCCGTCCTTGCCGCTATGATAAAGTTCCCGCCCGCCGAATAATTAATGTAGGTAACGGGGTCTCTGAAACGCAGGGAAAATATTTTTTTCCGCTCCCGGTAATTCCACGCCGATATACGGTATAAGCCCAGACCATCGCTTTCCAAAAGACACAGTTCATCTTTACCGGGACGCTTAACCATTGATTTAATTTCAAGGCTGCTTAACTGAAAACGTTCCCGCGCGATTAAACCGGAAATATCCCAGATCTCAATAAAGCCATCCTCCCCCGCGCTCACCACTTCATTACCTGAAATAAATACTGATGTCACCGGCCCTTTGTGCGCGGGAGGAACAATATTCCGCGATCCCCGGCTGACGTTGCTCTGAGAGTACAAAGGCAGGACGCTCAGACATAGCGCGAAAAAAAACACAAAGCGGCGGGCAATCATTTCAAAACCTCCGGTCTCAGCATATTGTGCGCGGAAAGATACGAACGAACTCTCAGGGAACTAAAAAGCTCCTGCTTCGGACGCTTTCTGAAATCCTCAAGTGTTTTTTCGTACAGTCCCCAGGGCAGACGGCTTACGGCAACTTCATCGGAACGAATTCCGTGCAGATGAAATTCAATACATTCGGGATGCCCCGCGACATTTGCCCCCAGACCGTGATACCACACGCTTACCCTCAAATCGGGATAAGTCTCCTCCGCTTTCAAAAGCAAAAAATATTTCAGAGCTTCCACCGCGACAGGTTCAAGGCCGTCATGTATTACCGCGATCCGGTCGGCAAGCTCAGGATAACCGATGACCGTTTCCGCGCCGGGAGGGTCTTTTTTCCGCCGGTAAAATTCGCCCCGGTCAAGCTCTCCCAGCGTTTCAATTTTGAGTTTTTTTGCGGGCCACAAAACGATAAGCGGAAATTCGGGCTTGTGTTTTTTTCCGCATTCCGGGCAAATATAATTCATAAAGGAGCCGTCCATGATCCGGTCGATGTGCTCAGGGTTTTGATCGAGATTGATTTCTTCGTCAAATTCCGCCGTAAAAACCACTCCGCACGGACAGGTTATTTTTTGTTCCATTGCCAAAACTCCTTATTGCGGACGCTATCGTTTGATCAAGTACAAAATATCTCCAAAAACAGCGAAAAGCATCAGTCCCGCGATAAACACAACGCCCACAGCCTGAAAAACAGACGCGGCTTTAGGATTAAGCGGTTTGCGTCGAATCATCTCGACAATACACAGAATTATCATTCCACCGTCCAGAACAGGCAGCGGCAAAAGATTCATAACACATAACGCGATGGAAATAAGCGCGAGAAAATTCGCCAGCGAACGGAAACCTGACCCCACACTCTGCCCGAAACCTTCGGCGGCAACATCTCCCATCATATAGGTAATGCGGACAGGGCCGGACACCGCCTGCGTCAGATCAATGCCTTTGAACAACAGGCCAAAACTCCGCAAGGTCAAAGTCAGCGTACTCCACGCTTCGCCCGCGCCCTTCGCCACTGCCGCCGGAAATGAAAGCGCGGGACTATCGTAATATATCGGAGTCCAGTTGATACCGAGCGCGGCTTCTCTGTTATCCGAATACTCAGGGTGAATGGAAACCTCTGAAACTGCGCCATTACGCGCATATTCGATCTGTAAAACCGGCGGCTTCGTTTCCATTACTTTCGCCAAATCCATGCTTTGTCTGACAGGCTGCCCATTCACCCCGGTAATGACATCCCCTTTTTTCAGTCCGGCAATATCCGCCGCTCCGCCTGACGCAACCGACTCAATCACCGGATCGACCCACGAAATTACCCCGATTCTTCCCGCCGCCGTGCTTTTGTCAAGCTCTGGCCTGACGGACAAATTCAAAATCTCATTGCCCCGCTCAACAACAAGGGGAATCTGCTTATCGGGATTAATGGCGATATATTCCTGAATCTCATGATACCAGTTAATTTTTTTGCCGTCGATTTCAACGATACGATCCCCGGTTTCAAGTCCTGCTTCGTCTGCGGGAAATTGTTCGCCTTCGTAAACTTCGGATGCCAGAATAATACGGTTGCTCAGCGTTGTTACCTGAAAACCCGCTCCCCAGATTATCGCCAGGGCAATCACAGCGAAAATCAAATTGAAAAAGGGGCCGGCAAACGCAACCAATATACGCCGTCCGGGACTGGCGGCAAAGAAAGAACCTCCGGCAGGCATTATCCCTTTCTGCGTATTGTCCCACACTTCGCGGTAATCATTGTCACCGCGCATTTTGCAATAGCCGCCCACGGGAAACATGCCGATCCGGTATTCAACGCCGCCTATCTTTTTTCTCAGAATGGGATTCCCCCACCCTATCGAAAACGCTTCGACATCAATCCCGCAGAGCTTGGCCGCCAGAAAATGCCCTAACTCATGAACAAAAACAACAACACCCAGACCGATAAGTCCCAGAATTATTTTTATCAAAAACATATTCAATCCTTTATTCCGCTAATATATGACCGGGCGATTTCCCTGGCTTTTCTGTCCGCTTCCAGTATCGCGGCGATATTTTCAGGCTCGCCTTTCCAGTCCCCGCTTAAAACATACCCGGTAATTCGCGGTATATCAAGAAAGCCAATATCACCTGAAAGAAAAGCGCCGACGGCGGTTTCATTAGCAGCGTTGTATGCGCAGGGATAAAATCCGTTTTCGCGTAAAGCGTCATAGGCCAACGCAAGCATGGGGAAACGCAGCGTGTCGGGCTTGCTGAATTCAAGACACAAATCGTCAAACACAAGCCGGTCAAATCCGGCGGGCGCGGCGGCTGGCCAATACAAGGCCTGCTGTATAGGGAGGCGCATATCAGGCCGGGAAAGGCTCGCGTATACCGCGCCGTCTTTCATTCGGATCATCGAGTGAACTACGCTCTGCGGGTGAATTGTCACTTTGATTTTCTCAGGTGGCAAATCAAACAGGCGCGCGGCTTCTATCACCTCAAGCCCTTTGTTTGCCATTGACGCAGAATCGATGGTTATTTTTGGGCCCATGTTCCATGTCGGATGGGCAAGAGCCCGCGCGGGGCCGGCTTTTTCCATCTCTTCCAATGTCATGTTGCGAAAAGGTCCGCCGGACGCGGTGAGAATTATTTCATCGAGATTATCCCTGCCGTGCGCCGCAATCAGATGGAATATCGCGGAATGTTCAGAATCGACCGGAATAATAGCAGTTTTTTTTTCGGCGGCCAGCCTGAACACCAGCCGCCCGGCCATCACAATAGTTTCCTTGTTGGCGAGTGCCAGCGCGGAGCCGGATTCGATTGCCGCGACAGATGGTTCAAGGCCGGCTGCCCCCGATATGCCGTTGACGGTTATGTCCGCTCCGGCGGCGGCAATTGCGGCAATCAGCTCGTCTCCGTCACGCGAAAGAACTCTCGCCGCGTAAGGCCATTCGCCGCCGGCTTTGTTCAGCTCGTCAGCTCTGGAGTGAGCGCTTAACAGAACAACTTCAAAATCATCGCGGGCACGGGAAATGACATCGAGAGCGCTTTTCCCGATAGAGCCGGTTGCGCCCAGAATAGCGACGCGCTTCTTTGCCATTGACTGTTAAGAATGAACAAAAAGCAGCAGCCAGGTAAAATAAAACACTGGAGCCGCCAGCGCGATAGAGTCGACAGAATCAAGCACTCCGCCGCGCCCCGGAATAAGGCCGCCTGAATCCTTACAACCTGCGCCGCGCTTTATCGCCGATTCGCACAAATCACCCAAAGCCGCGGCGATCCCCGTCAGCAACCCCAGCAAAACACCCATAACAAGCGCATGTCCCCAGCGGGCGACAAAAATATCCGGCATCAGCAGCACGGCAGCCGCGCCGATGATCATAGAAACGCACATTTCTCCGATAAAACCGGCAACACTTTTGTTCGGACTGACTTTGATAATTCCCCGGTTGCCTTTGCCGAACAACATTCCAGCCGCCCATGCCGAAGAATCCCCGCCCATAACAATCAGCAAGAAAAACAGAATGTGAAAACTATTCCAGCCGCCCATGCCGCATATACACGCCAGAAAAGCCCCCGGATAGATCAACGCTAAAAAACCGGCGGCGGCGCGATTGATATACAATTCTTCTTTCGAAGAGAAAAAAACAGGAAATATCAAAATCCAGAAAGAAGCGGCGGCAAGACCCGCCGGAATTATCCATTCGGGACAATTAAAACTGATAGTCAGTGTTTTAAGCGCCGGAAACAGCGCTCCCAGCAAAACGGCTTCCACACAAGAAATACGCATGTCTTTTTTCTCAAGCATTACCGCCAATTCCGCCGCCCCCAGCGCGCTGAATACAATTACCAAAAGATTGAGGGCAAAGTGCCCCCGGTGGGGAAGCAACAATACTATCGCGGCAATAAGGGGAATACCGAACAAAAAAATAAGCAGCCTGCGAACTATTTTTCCCATAAAATTTTATTTTTCTCCATTGCCCGCGTTATCCGGCAAAATCCCCCCGAACCGCCGCTTTCGCCCCTGAAAGTCCGCGACAGCCAGCTCAAGGTCATGCTTTTCCCAGTCAGGCCACATTTTTTCCGAAAAATGCCATTCGGCATACGCGGCTTCCCACACAAGAAAATTACTGGTACGGTATTCGCCCGCGCTGCGTATTATCAAATCCGGATCGGGAACATCAGGATTATCTAGATACGCGCGAATATCATCTTCGCCGATTTCTCCCGCGCCGCTTAAAAATCTTCCCGAAACGGCCAATTTTCGCGCGGCCCTGACAATCTCGTCCCTGCCGCCGTAGTTAATGGCGAGAATCACCTGCATACCGCTTGATTCTTTCGTGTCTTCCGCCGCGCCCGCAAGCTCGCGGGCAATATCCACAGGCAGTCCGGCAGCATCTCCCGCATGACGTATTCTGATATTATTTTTCCGGTAAAAATCAAGTTCCGCTCTCAGGTACTGTTTCACCAGACCCATAATAAATCCCACTTCAGAAGCCGTCCGCTTCCAGTTTTCCGTGGAAAAAGCGTACAGAGTCAAAAATTCGATCCCCAAATCACTGGCGGCCTTGACGATACGCTTCGCCGCTTTGAGCCCTTCCAGATGACCTTGAGTGCGAATAAGGCCTCTGTTTTGGGCCCATCGCCCGTTGCCGTCCATGATGATTCCCACATGCCGTGGAATATTGAGGGACAGAATCTAGTCCTCCATTATTTCTTTTTCTTTTTCTTCCAAAACCTGATTCACTTTGGTAATATAGCCGTCGGTGATTTTTTGCAGCTCCTGAGAGCCTTTGCTTTCATCGTCCTCGGTTATGGAAGTATCTTTGAGCATTTTTTTCAGCTCTTCATTGCCGTCTCTGCGTATATTGCGAATCGCCACGCGGGATTGTTCCGCCTGAGTTTTGGCGACTTTTACCAGCTCTTTGCGCCGTTCTCCCGTCAGCGGCGGAATAGCGATGCGTATCACTTTGCCATCATTAGACGGGTTCAGAGACAATTCCGAAGTACGGATAGCTTTTTCAATTTCAGCGATAAGGTTTTTGTCCCAGGGCTGAATAACGATCAGCCGCGCTTCGGGGATACTGATATTAGCGACCTGATTGAGCGGCGATTTTTCGCCATAACAATCAACCCTGATCCGGTCAAACAGCGAGGCCGAAGCCCTGCCGGTACGCAGCGCGGCAAACCCTTCTTTCAGATTTACCAGCGTTTTTTTCATTCGATCCTCGGCAGAGAGGATAACATCTTCCATTCAAAGTCCTCCGCGGTAAATGCCCGCAAGGAACGCTCCGCGCTTCCCCACGGGACACACGGAGGAAAACGCGCAAACGTTTCCCTCCACACATTCAACTAACGCTTTGTTTTACGCCCCAACCTTAAAGTAAACATAATCGACGACGCTTATGTCCGCTCCGGCTTTTTTCCCGCAATCGGCAAGCGCTTGGGCAACGGTCATTTTCTCGTCCTTGACATACGCCTGTTCAAGGAAGCAAATATCTGAAAGATACTTGTTGATTTTGCCTTTCAGAATGCCGTCGAGCACATTCGCCGGCTTGCTTTTCATCTTTTCGTCCTGCTCCATTTGTTTGCGGAATATTTCTTCCTGCTCTTTGAGCCAGCCGGCATCGATCTTGCTGCGATCAAGCGCGAGAGGATTAAAGGCCGCGATATGCAGAGCCAGGGTAAACGCGAACGATTTTACTTCCTCGTCCTTAAAAATTTCAGGGTTGCTGGAAGCGCATTTCACCACAACGCCGATATTCCCGTCGCCGTGTATGTACCGGACAAGAAATTCTCCGCCGGCGGCCGCGACAACTTTGATCCGCTTGAGACTCATGTTTTCCCGGATTTTCGTGGCAAGGTCTGTGACCATGCCGTTCAGATCGTCATTCGCTTCCGTGTAACCCTTTTCCAGAACTTTACTGGCGATACTTCCGCCCAACGCGATAAAATCGGGGTTACGCGCAACAAAGTCCGTTTCCGAAGCAAGTTCAACCAGAACCGCCGAAGAACCGTCGTCCTTTATCTGTATAAATATTTTTCCTTCATTGGTTGCCCGGCCGGAACGCTGTTCAAGAGCCGCAAGCCCTTTTTCCTTGAGCAGTTTTTCAGCCTTGTCAAAATCACCTTCCGTTGAAACCAATGCGTTTTTGCACTCCATCATTCCCGCCCCGGTTTTTTCCCGGAGCCGTTTGACTTCCGCGGCGCTAATTTCAGCCATAATTTATTCTCCTTTGCCCTGCCGTTTTACACGGCGGCATTGTGGGGGATTCCCGTAATCCGGCATTGCCGGCGGCGCGCTCAACTGCCGCGCCTGTATCAGGCTTCCTCTCCGTAAACTTTATCTTCATCGACATGAATCTGCTCGCCTTCTTCAGACGCTTCCATGTCATCTTTGTAACTCTGTATCGCGGCTTCGGTGGTATAAGCTTCGATGTCGATTTCCCTGTCCTCTTCCTTAATAGAAGCGTCAGTCATAACACCTTCAAAATCATCGTCTTCGTCGCCGAGAGTTTCAATAATTTTAAGGCCAACCTCGTTATCCGCTTCGATTACCGCGTTGGCGATAATCTGGGTAAACAACGTAATAGCCCTAATAGCGTCGTCATTGCCCGGAATGGGGTACGCGATACCTTCGGGATTGCAGTTCGTATCGACAACCGCCACAATGGGAATCCCCTGACGCTGCGCTTCGGCAACCGCGATAGATTCCATACGGGTATCAATAATGAAAAGAATTCCCGGCAGGTCTTTCAGCTCTTTTATTCCGCCCAGGTTTTTCTGAAGTTTGGCGCGTTCCTTACCCAGCGAGGCAATTTCCTTTTTGGTAAGATTTTCGTAAGTGCCGTCAACTTCCATTTTTTCCAGCTTCTTGAGCCGGAGCAGGGATTTCTTGATGGTCGAAAAATTCGTAAGCATACCGCCAAGCCAGCGGTTATTCACGTAAAACATGCCGCAGCGTTCGGCTTCTTTCTGAATAGCTTGCTGCGCCTGCTTTTTTGTGCCTACAAAAAGCACGGTTTTACCCGCCGCGACATTCTTGCGGACAGCTTCGTAAGCGTCTTTTATCGCCTGAATGGTCTTTTGCAAATCGATGATGTGAATGCCGTTCCGTTCCGCGAAGATGTATTTTTTCATCCGCGGATCCCAGCGCTTCACCTGATGGCCGAAATGTACTCCTGACTCCAGGAGACTCTTCATGGTAACTACAGCCAAAGTTTCCTCCTCACTCTGTCGAAAACTCAGTGGTTTTCAACCCCGTCTCTATATCTCATCATCCACAGGGATGACGGAAAATATGTCAACCGGAATAAAAATTATTTCACGGCTGACGCGGCTTTATCCGCCATACGGATAGCCGTTCTTCTTTAACATAACATAAAATTCATGCAATGGCAAGCCCACGACCGCGCTGGGAGACCCTTGAATTGAAGTAATAAAGCAGCCCGCCAATCCCTGAATACGGTACGCCCCGGCAACTCCCTGCCACTCGCCCGTCTCAAGATACCATTCGATATCAGCTTTGCTCAACTTCGCAAACCGGACAAGACAAGTCACAACACGAGAATCAATTTTCTTTTCTTTGCCATTGTACAAAGCCAGCGCGGTAATAACCTTGTGCTCCCTGCCCGAAAGACGGAGAAGCATTTGCCGGGCGTTTTCCCGGTTGGCAGGTTTGCCGAAAATATCATCGTCCACCGAAATAACCGTATCCGCCCCAAAAATCCACTGAGGCAGCCGGCCCGTCAGCAGCTCGATGATTCGCTCGACTTTTCGCACAGCCAATTCTTCCGCCATTTTTTCAGGATCGCCCTCGCCGGTAATTTCTTCATTGATCATCGCGGGCATAATACTGAAAGGCAGCCCCAAAAGCCTAAAATACTCCTGCCGCCTCAGTGAACCGGAAGCTAAAACTATTGATTCCATAAATCTTAATATAGTGCAATTCTACCGGTATGCAAGACTTAACGTTCGTTAATGTGTAAAAAACACCCCTGCCAAAATCGCCCTCTGACAATATTGACACTTATCCGCTCCTAAGATATGGTAGTGAAATCAGTTTGTTGATATGAGAGACTAGCTCATCTGGATAGAGCGTCAGCCTCCGGAGCTGAAGGTGGTGGGTTCGAGTCCCGCGTCTCTCAAATCTATCTGAAACGGTTATTATTTTATAACACTTATAGTTATATTCATATTAAACCAAAAACTATTTTTTCAAAAAATTAATTTTTATAAGACTCATGGCGCATTTTGCCGCTTGTACATTTTTACGTTGCTTGCGTGGAGTTTGCTTCGCAAACTCCTAAGCTGTCCGCTTTGCGGACAGCCATACGCTTCAATTCCTCGACTTTGCTTTCGCAGAGTCTGCGGGATTTCCGCTTCTATCCCTCCTATGATGTTGTCAAGGGGATTTTCCAAATTTATCCTCTTGACCGCTCCCTCTCCTGCTTACGCGCTTA
>QMCE01001127.1_pt1 | contig 14483 bp, 11 predicted proteins | sample 1821851 | NCBI WGS metagenome assembly QMCE01 (sample SAMN09453174, study PRJNA476694) | Termite gut metagenome, whole genome shotgun sequencing project. | isolation source: worker | host: Odontotermes sp. | place: South Africa:Pretoria | collected 2016-01-28 | reverse complement strand
ATAAATGAGAAAACACAGGAAATTAGCGGTTGATTTTAGAGTGGATTTATCATATAATTATGTCAACAGGTGGGGTAAAGTGTCATGAAGTGTCAAATTATGGCAAATAATGATACAAGATATAGCAAATTGTGCAGAATCCGCCTGAATGGGGTTAGAAATACAGAACTTAGAAAGCGGCAAAAGGAAAGCAATTATGTTGACAGGTGAATATCAACATAATATGGACGTGAAGGGAAGAGTGACAATCCCTTCAAAATTCCGTGAAGACCTTGGGGATAAATTCTTTATCTGCAAGGGTCTTGACGGGTGCCTTTTTGTGCTTTCAAGCGAGCAGTGGAAAGGCTTCGTCGCAAAGCTTTCGGCTCTTCCGATGTCACAGGCAAAGGGCGTTCAGAGATACTTTTTCTCCGGCGCCGAAGAGGTTGAGCCCGATAAGCAGGGGCGAATCCTTGTGCCGCAGACGCTTCGTGAACACGCAGGGCTTGAAAAAGACGTTACTGTCATAGGCACGGCTGTTCGTGCGGAGATATGGGACAGACAGAGATGGAGCGACTACAACGGCGCACAGACAGATGAAAACATAGAAGAAACTATGACATTACTGGATTTCTGATATGGAGTTTACACACATCCCCGTGCTTCTTGAAGAAACGATAGAAACCCTGAATATCAAAGCAGACGGAATATATGTCGACGGCACGGTCGGCGGGGGCGGGCATTCGGAGGCAATTCTCACACACCTCACCACCGGTAAGCTTCTTTCAATTGACCAAGACCCCGACGCACTCCTTGCGGCGAGAGAGAGACTTACAAAATATAGCCAGTCAATCATCGCAGAGGGCAATTTCTCTGACATGAAGCGCATTGCCGCCGAAAACGGCATCACAGAGGCGGACGGAATTCTTCTTGACATCGGCGTTTCCTCACATCAGCTCGACACCGCCGAAAGAGGGTTTTCTTATCACACCGACGCACCTCTCGATATGCGAATGAGCCAAAGCGGGAAATCTGCCAAAGAAATAATCAACACCTCTTCACATGGCGAGCTTGCAGACATCATCAGGCGTTACGGCGAAGATAAAAATGCCGGAAGAATAGCGAGCGGAATCATAAGAGCACGTGAGAACAAACCGATTGAAACAACGCTTCAGCTTGCGGAGATAATCAAAGAAAGCGTTCCGGCGGCAGTGAGAAGAGCAGATAAGCACCCCGCAAGAAAAACCTTTCAGGCATTGCGTATAGCTGTGAACGATGAGCTCGGCAGCCTGACATCAGGGCTTCAGAATGCATTTGAGCTTCTGAAAGCAGGCGGAAGACTGGCGGTAATAACCTTTCACTCTCTTGAAGACAGAATTGTCAAGCAGCAGATGGCAGAATGGGCGCAGGGCTGCATTTGCCCCAAGGATTTCCCGGTTTGTGTGTGCGGAAGAAAACCGCAGGGCAAGCTTATCCATAAAAAAGGAATTTCGCCAAGTGAAGCCGAGCTTGAAAGCAATCCACGGGCAAGAAGCTCACGGTTAAGAGTAATCGAGAAGAACAGTTGATAGTGAGTAGTGGAGAGTTGATAGTTAAGGACAAAGAACAATGTAGGGAACGACGACCTCGGCGTTCCGTGTAGTACAGTTGATAGTGAATAATTGACAATTAAGGGCATTAAGGGCAAAAATCAAATTAGGTAGGGGCTGGTTTCCACGCCTGCCCGTAAAAAGAGTAGGGGCGATTACCAATCGCCCGATAAAAAACGACGTAGCGTTGCCCAACGGGGGCGATTACCAATCGCCCGATAAAAAACGACGTAGCGTTGCCCAACGGGGGCGATTACCAATCGCCCGAAAACAATGGAAGATACCAGTTTCGCTACACAATCAGTTTACATAATTTATTCTACGACAGATAGGAGCAAAAGGCAATGGCAAATTATAGCGCAGCATATGATTTTTCCCTCTTTGAGGAGCGTGACGGCAACGCCGTCCGTATTGCCGAGCCCAGAAGAAGAGCAAAAGAAAACCCCGCACCACGTGAAAACGTTGTAGAGCTGCCTGCAGAAAAGCTCAGAGAAAATCAAAGGGCAAAGATTAAGCCGCTTTCTTTGATTTTCAAAGCTTCGGCCTTACTTATCATTTTTGCGTCGGTTTTGTCAATCGTATATTCACAGGTTCAGCTCACAGAGCTAACCAATGAAATCAATATAAGCGAGAAAGCCCTCGCCGAGGAAGAGGCGATGGAGGTTCAGCTGACAATGCAGACAGCCGAGAAAATCAACACGGCAGATGTTGAGGAATATGCGAGAAAGCAGCTCGGCATGAGCAAAATCAATGAGGGACAGGTTGTTTATATGAACATGGCAAGCAGCGACCAGGGCACGGTTTTGCGTGAGAGCAAAGAGCCGAATTTCTTTGAGAACATAATTGATACAGTTAAATCGTGGTTTGCATAAAAACACAAGATGTGCTATAATTTTTGATTATGAGATACCATTTCTTGTAATTATCCTCGGCAAAGCAAAAGCCGATGAATGAGAGCTGAGATAATCTCAACTCTCATTTTTAGTTTTAGATATTTTTTGGGCGGTGAGTTGATGCAGCAAAAAACAATGTGGAGGAAAGCACTGATAGCAACGGCGATTTTAGTTTTCGTCGGCTTCGGCGCAATCATAATAAATCTTGTCAGATGGCAGATAATAAGAGGCGAAGAGCTCAGAAGCGTTGCGCTTGAGCAAAGCCTCTGGTCCACCGAGCTCACTGCGACAAGGGGAACAATCTATGATGCCACCGGCAAGGTTCTTGCTCAAAGCGCAAATGTATGGACAGTCGTCTTAGAGCCGTTTTATCTGCATAAAGACGAGACAAGAAGTACCGTAGCCAAGGGGCTTGCGGAAATCCTCGGCATGAGCGAGGAAGAGGTGTTTGAGACTGCCTCAAACAAGGATTCATATTTCGCCTATCTCAAGAAGCGGGTGGAGACAAGCGTGCGTGATGAAATAAATGCCTTCATGGAAGAAAATGAAATTGACCGCGGCATCCGCATGATTGAAGACTTCAAGCGTTATTACCCATACGGCAGCGTCGCCTCGACCATTTTAGGCTTCACAGGAGAGGAAAACACCGGGCTTTACGGGCTTGAAGCAGAATATGACAACGAGCTTCGGGGCACTGCTGGCAGGCTCATCAATTCAAAAAATGCCATCGGCGATGACATGCCGTTCCAGTATGAGCAGTTTATTGACGCTCAGGACGGCTACAATCTTATTCTCACAATTGACGAAACAGTTCAGAGCGTCACCGAAAAAGCGCTTGAAACCGGCATCGAGAGATATGCGGTGGAAAGCGGTGCCGTGGGAATTGTGATAGATGTGAAAACCGGCGGAATCGTCGCCATGGCGTGTAAGGACGACTTTGACCCGAACAGCCCGTTTGAAATACACGATGAAGAAGAGCGTGCAAGAATAGATGCATTGCCGGAAGCAGAGCAGAACGAAGCATACACTGCGGCGCTTCAAAATCAGTGGCGCAACAAGGCGATAAGCGATGTGTATTATCCCGGCTCTGTTTTCAAGATGATAACAGGCTCAATGGGGCTTGAAGAGGGCATTGTAAATGAAGATACCCCCTTCAACTGCACGGGCGCATATGTCTACTATGAAGACGAAGATCCGATACATTGCTGGCTGAGAACCGGCCATGGCACCCAGACATTTACTCAGGGGCTCTTGAATTCATGTAACCCTTATTTCATGTATATAGGTCAGCAGCTCGGTGCCGCAAGATTCTATAAATATTTTGAAGGCTTCGGCTTTGCGGAGAGAACAGGAATTGACCTCCCCGATGAATCTGCGAGCCTCTATTACGACGCCGACAGCCTCGGCCCGGCGGATATTGCTACGGGCTCAATGGGGCAGAACTTCGGCATAACACCCATTCAGATGATTACGGGCATTTGTGCCGTCGCCAACGGAGGCTATCTTGTTCAACCGCATGTCGTAAACAGAATTGTCGACAGTGACGGAAACATAGTCAAAACAACAGACACGGCATATAAGCGTCAGGTAATATCTGAAGAAACCTCGAAAAGAATAAGCAATATCCTCAGAATGAACACAGAGATAGGCGTAGGTACGGCGACAAAGGGTTATGTAGCAGGATACAGAATCTGCGGAAAAACAGGCACCTCGGAAAAAGTTGAGAAATATAACAACGAAGTGGCAGAGGGCGTGGAAAAACCCACTATGCAGTATATAGCCTCCTACGGCGGATATGCGCCGGCGGACGACCCGCAGTATGCGTTGCTTGTTTTCTTTGACGAGCCGCAGAAGGAAGAAAACGGCGGCTTGAACGGCGGAGACGCCGTTGCAGGACCGATTTTTGCAGATATTATGGCTGAAATCCTGCCGTATCTCGGCGTGAAGAGCCAGTATTCCGAAGAGGAATACGAAAACCTCGACGCAACCACGCCGTCGGTGATGGGCATGATGATGAAAGACGCTAAAACAGTGCTTGAAGAGGCCGGCTTGTCATATGAAATAGTCGGCGTTGACGATAACGAAAATGAAGTTGTGGCATTCCAGGTGCCTGCTGTGGGCGAGTATATTCCTAAGAACGGCACGGTGGTCCTCTATACACAGGGTGCGGAAAACGATGCACAGGGCATCGTTCCCGATGTGAGAGGGCAGTCGATAGAATCGGCGAGGTACATGCTTGAAGAGGCAGGCTTCCAGCTGAGGCTTCAGCACGGAAGAACCTCTGACAGTGCCATTGCGAACCAGGACATTGAGCCCGGAACGCTTGAGAGAAGAGGCACGGTTATAACCGTCTCGTTTGCCGATAACACAATAACAGAGACCTTCCAGTTCTCTGATAACGAAGAATCAGACGACGATTACGACAGCGGCGATGACAGCGGCTAAGATGACGATGAATGAATAACAACAATGAAATAGATTATAGAGGGGAAAATCTATGAAAACGCTGATTTATATTCTGGCAATTGTTATTGGCTTCGGGTTGACTGCACTTTCGGGGAAATTTATCATTCCGTTTTTGAAGAAACTTCATTTAGGGCAGACGATTCGTGAAGACGGCCCGACTTGGCATAAAAGCAAGGAAGGTACGCCGACAATGGGCGGGCTGATGTTCATTTTAGGCACTACGGCCGCCGTGCTTGTCTCGGTTATCCTCTTAGCCGTTTTCGGCATGTGGGAAACCGCCTTCAGCATGACAAAGCTGATTGGCGGGCTGATAATGGCACTTTGCTTCGGCTTAATCGGCTTTCTTGATGATTATATCGGCATAAAGCACAAAACAAACAAAGGGCTCGGCGTAATGCAGAAGCTTGCGCTGCAGTTTCTCGTTGCAGGCGGTTATCTGATTTCCTGCGCTCTTGCGGGCACTTCAACGGGGATATATGTTCCGTTTTTCGGCAGCATAGAGCTTGGCTTTTTCTACTATATAATATCTGCCGCCTTGATTGTCGGCATAGTCAACGCCGTTAATTTCACAGACGGTATTGACGGGCTTAACAGCATGGTGTGCTTTTTTCCGCTTTTGGCTTTTTCGCTGATTGCCGAATCAAGCGGAAGCTCAGGCGTCAGTGCAATGGGAATAGCAGCTGCGGCCTCCTGCCTTGGATTTCTCATGTGGAATTTCCACCCCGCCAAGGTGTTTATGGGCGATACCGGCTCGCTTTTCTTAGGCGGCATGGTTGCGGCGATGGCGTTTGGCGTAGATGAGCCGATTTTGCTTTTCCCGGCGGCGATTGTCCCGATAATAGAGATTCTGTCGGTAGTCATGCAGGTGCTTTATTTCAAGGCCACGCACGGAAAGCGTCTCTTCAAGATGTCGCCGATTCATCATCATTTTGAGATGAAGGGCTGGAAGGAAGAAAAGATTTGCATCGTCTTCAGTGCCGTATCATTTGCGGGTTCAGCACTGGCATATTTTGTCTTTTAAGCTTGAATCATAGAATAGCGAAAGGGGGAGCATATGGAATATCAAAGCGACAGAAATCTTCAAAAAGTACCTAAAGCAGAAGCGGAATTTGAAGAGCTTGAAGTAAGCAAAGACGGCAGGCGAAAGAAGAAAATCAGATTCAAGGTTTTTTCCCGTGGGCTGGGCATGGATATGCCGCTGCTCTTTCTGACACTGATAATCCTTTCTATTGGGCTTGTCACGCTGTTTTCCGCAAGCTATGCTAAAAGCTATTACGACTATGGAGACAGCTTTCAGATAATCATTTCACAGCTGCGTTTCGCCGCAATTGGGCTTGCGGCGATGCTCCTGCTCTCGTTCTTTGATTACCACCATTATCACAAACTTGCTCTTTTACTGTATATTCTCAGCGTTATCCTGCTTGTAGCGGTTCCATTGCTGTCTTGGGAAGACTTCATGAAAGGTGAAGCCGTACGATGGATAACGATTGCCGGCATACAATTTCAGCCGTCTGAAATTGCGAAATTTGCGTTGATACTTATGTTCGCACACATGATTTCAAAGCGGCAAGACTCGATGCATACGCTTAGAGAAGGCTTTTTGCCCTTCATTCTCGTCTTCGGGCTTTTGGCAGGCTTAATTGTAATCGAGAAGCATGTCTCGGCTACTGTCATTCTGACAATTATTGCGGTTCTTATGATGTTTATCGGCGGCACACGAATGCGTTATTTTGTTCCGCTTATAATTCTCATGGCTGCGATTTTAGGTGCAATTCTCCTGTTTTCAGACAGGTTCGGCTATGCACAGGACAGAGTTCTTGCATGGCTTGACCCTCTCAATGCGCCTGCTGACATAGATGCTCATCAAATAGAGCAGTCAATCTACACGCTTGCCTCAGGGCAGCTGCTGGGTGTCGGGCTCGGGCAATCAAGGCAGAAATATCTGTACCTGCCTGAATCGCAGAACGACTTCATTTTCGCCATTTTCAGTGAGGAAATGGGCTTTATCGGCGTGATTATCCTGATTATCCTCTTCGCACTTCTCATCTGGCGCGGCGTCTATGTTGCAATTCACGCAAAAGATAAATTCGGCATGATGCTCGGCTTGGGAATAATCTTTCAAATCGGCATTCAGATAGTCCTTAACATCGGCGTTGTGACAAGCACGATACCCACAACGGGAATCAGCCTGCCGTTTTTCAGCTCGGGCGGCACCTCAATGACGATGCTTCTTGCGGAGATGGGAATCCTTCTGCAAATCTCACGTGGCTCAAACATCAATAAGGGCAGTTGATAGTAAATAGTTGAGAGTTGATAGTTAAGGACAAAGAGCAAGTGCTTGTAGAGGCGGATGGCAATCCGCCCGAAGAAAAACAGTAGGGAGTGACGACCTCGGCACTCCGTTAAGGGCAGTTGATAGTGGATAATAAATAGTTGATAGTTAAGGGCATAAAGTCCTTAGCCCTCTTTTGTAAAGAGGGTAAGCGCAGCGCCACACGAAGTGGACCATCACTTGTGATGGGACGGGTGTTTTATGATTGCCCGCACAATAAGGGCAGTTGATAGTAAATAGTGGAGAGTTGATAGTTAAAGACAAAGACAAGGGTAATTGAAGACCGGCATATGTAGGGGCGGGTTTCCATGCCCGACCTCAGAAGAACAGTGAAAAGGGTATAGTTGAGAGTTGACAGTTAAGGACATTAAGGGCAATTAACAATTAAGCCAAAGGATAAGAACAACACCCTGTAGGTGCGATTACCAATCGCCGCACAGAAGAACAGTGGATAGTGCAAAATACTAAGAAACAAAGGAAAAGCGATGAAAATTATTTTTACTGGCGGAGGCAGTGCGGGGCATATTAATCCTGCGCTTGCAATGGCGGGTTATATGAAACACAAAAACCCGGAGGCGGAAATTCTGTATATCGGCGCAAAAGGTGCGATGGAGGAAAAGCTTGTGCCGGAGGCGGGATACGACATTAAGACGATAACCATCGCCGGTTTCCAGCGTAAGCTTACGCCAAAGAATATCGCACGCAATGTAAAGAATGTTGCGAACCTCTTTACTTCAAGCAGCGAAGCGAGAAAAATCCTCAAAGAGTTCAAGCCTGATGCTTGCGTCGGTACAGGAGGCTTTGTCAGCGGCCCGGTAATTCGTGAGGCGGTTAAGCTCGGCATACCGTGCGTTATCCATGATTCAAACGCATACCCCGGCGTGACAACGAAAATGCTTTCCAAAACGGTTAAGGCTGTGATGATTCCCGTTCCGGAGGCTGCCAAGTATTTTGATTCGTCAGTCAATTGTATTGTAACGGGCAATCCCGTAAGAGACGAGGTCATAGGCGCAGACAGAGAGGCCTCACGAAAAGCCTTGGGGCTTGATGAACGTCCGTTAATTCTTTCCTTCGGAGGAAGCCTCGGTGCGGCGGCGATAAACTCTGCTGTTATTGATATGCTGGCTGAAAGCGTTAAAGAAAAGAAATATCAGCATCTGCACGGATACGGCTCACATGACGACGATTTCCTCAAACGTGTTGAAAGCAAAATTGATTTATCTCAAAACCCGCAGATTAAGCTTCTGCCGTATATCAATAATATGAATGAGGCACTCACGGCGGCTGATATTGTAATATGCCGCTCAGGTGCGATAACCCTTTCTGAGATAGAGGCGACGGGGAAGGCTTCAATTCTGATTCCCTCTCCGAATGTTGCAGAGAATCATCAGTATCACAATGCGATGGTACTGAAGAATAAAGCGGCGGCAGAGGTGATAGTGGAAAGCGATTTGACGGGCAGGCTGCTCTGGGAAATGCTTGAGAATATCCTTGGTGACCCCGACAGGCTTAAAGGCCTTGGGAAAAATGCAAGAAAGATGGGAATGCCCGACGCCGACGAGCGTATTTACGATGTTATAATGTCTGCGCTTGAATAAAACCGAGATATATCTTTAATTGACATGTTGCGTTATTATAATGTAACATGTTATTGTTCTGTAATGGCAGGAGAAGGGCAGTTGATAGTAAATAGTGGATAGTTTATAGTTAAGGACAAAGAGCAAGTGCTTGTAGGGGCGGATGGTAATCCGCCCGAAGAAAAGCAGTAGGGAGTGACGACCTCGGCACTCCGAGAGGGCAGTTGATAGTGGATAATAAATAGTTGAAAGTTAAGGGCATAAAGACCTTAGCCCTCTTTTGCAAAGAGGGTAAGCGCAGCGCCACACGAAGTGGACCATCACTTGTGATGGGACGGGTGTTTTATTTCAACTCTCACCTGTACTTATGGAAAGGAGGATTAAATGAGCGAATATCGTCGGGACAGCCGCTCAAACGGGCGGAAAAGCGACAGGCAAAGCCGCAGCCGTGAGCGTCAGGCTCCTCAGAGAAACGTTATAAGCCTTGAATCGGCACGCAATAAAATGCAGCGCAGCCAGCTCTCGGGCCCTAAATGGACTGACGATGATTTCGCACAGTTCAGCGGTGCGGGCAGGCTGCCCAGAGAGCCTCGCAGAGATACCGGAAGGCTCAGCACACAGAGACGCCCTGCGCAGAGAAAAACCGCCCGCCCAAAGAAAAAGCCTCAAACAGCCGCAAGAAAAAGACTCAAAATAATCCTCCTTGTTTCGGGAATTCTTCTGCTTGCCCTTATAACCGCACTTCTGTGTATTTTCCTTGTCTTCAAGGTGGAAAACATAAGGGTGGAGGGGGATATTGTATATGCAGAGCAGGATATACTGAACATCTGCGATTATGAATACGGTGATAATCTTTTTTTCCTGTCAACAGCAGACAGAGAGATTATGCTTGAAGAGAGGCTGCCGTATATCAAAGAAGCCACAATAAGGCGTGAAATCCCGAATACGATAGTAATAGAGATTGTCGGTGCGGCAGTTGTCAGTAATGTTCAGGTGAACGACACATATTTATATATGAGCGGAGAGGCTAAGATACTTGAAATTGCTGCTGAGCCGATGGCGGGCATCATGATGGTGCAGGGGCTTGAGGTTCAGACGCCCGTTGCGGGGGAAAAGATAAGTGTTGTGAATAAAGAGGCCGAAGAGGCATACACCGCCATTTCTCTGCAAACAGATGAATCTCAGGCACAGACGGAATTCACAAAGCTTGATTTAACCGATATTCACGACATAAGAATGTGGTATCAGGACAGAATAGAGATGAAACTCGGAAGTGCGTCATGGCTGGATTATAAAATCCGCTTCGGGCTTCGCATTGTGCGTGAACAGACAGAAGTCATTACAGCCGATGCAAGGGGTGTACTTGATTTGAGCTTGTCAAAGGAAGAGAACAAGGCGCCGTTTGCACAGGATTATTCGCAGATGCCTGCCGAAACCACGCCCGAGGAAAGTGCGGAGGCTGACCCGAACACCCCGCCCGCTTTTGCGGATAATCCCGGCAGAGGCGATGATATTCCTGATTATCCTTACGGCTACACCCCACCTGAAAGCGAAGATTCCGATGAAAACTCAGGCGGCGAAACGGAAGGGGGCACAGACGAAAACACGGGCGGAGATGAAGATGGTTATTCTGACAATGGCAACGGCGAAGAAACGGATGAAGGCAATTCTGACGAATAGTGAAGGAAGTTGAAAATGCCGCTTTTACAGCTCTTTTTTGTTGTGTGAAGCATGTTTTACCTGATGTAAAGGTAAAGATATTGATAATCGGCAGTGTTTTTGCAGATTTGTCTTGATATTTTGGTTGAAAAGTGGTAAATTAGTTTTTGAAGTATGCCTAAAAATAAAGCTATTAGCTTTACATTATGACAGCGGCTGAACTATCCACCTGTTAAAACTATGGTTCGGCTAACGAATGGAGGAAGAAATATGCCTTTTGAGGTTGATAATCTGCTGGACGAGGCTCCACAGAAAATCAAGGTCGTCGGTGTCGGCGGCGGCGGCGGAAATGCCGTGAACCACATTGCGGAGGCGGGCGTAAGAAGCGTTGAGCTTGTCTGCATGAATACGGATAAGCAGGCGTTGCAGCACTCACAGGCGACGGTGAAGGTGCAGATAGGCGAAAAGCTCACAGGCGGAAGGGGCGCAGGCTCGAAGCCTGACATCGGCGCAAAGGCCGCCGATGAAAGCCACGAGCTCATTGAAGACACTCTGCGTGACGCCGATATGGTCTTTGTGACGGCAGGCATGGGCGGAGGCACCGGTTCGGGTGCGGCACCGAAAATTGCGAAAATGTCAAAGGATTTGGGTGCGCTGACAGTGGGAATCGTCACCAAGCCGTTTGCCTTTGAAGGAAAGCGCAGAATGGACCAGGCCGAGACGGCGATAAAAGAGCTTCAGCAGCATGTCGATTCGCTTATCGTCATTCCGAATGAAAGGCTTAAATATGTCAGCGACGAGAGAATCACGCTTGCAAACGCATTCAGAATCGCAGATGATGTGCTTCGTCAGGGCGTGCAGAGCATAAGCGACCTCATTCAGCTTCCTGGCGTTGTAAATCTTGACTTCGAAGACGTAAAATCTGTCATGCAGGACGCAGGGCTTGCCCATATGGGCGTCGGGCGTGCAAGCGGAAAAGACAAGGCGGACCAGGCGGCTATGGCTGCCATATCGAGCCCGCTGCTTGACACCAAGATTTCCGGTGCAAAGGGCGTTATCATCAATATCACATCTTCACCTGACATTGCACTTGATGAAATCGACAAGGCTTCGCAAATCGTCACCGAGAGGGCGCACGAGGACGCAAACATCATCTGGGGTGCCACATTTGATGAAAATATGGAAGACGAGATGTCTGTCACCGTCATCGCAACGGGCTTTGACAACAGAAGCAACAGTGACATGCTGTTCGGCTCAGCTGATTTGATGGATTTGGACGATACCGACTATCTGAATTCTCCTTCAACTGGAACTGATTTCGGCATCGGTACACCCACACAGTCAACAAGAGAAACCAGAGCAGAGAACAGACCCAATGAGCCGCAGATAGACCCGGATATAATTGATGACGACGATACCTTCACGGATATAATGTCAATATTCAACAGGAAATAAATTGAAAGACAATAAGGATACCGTTTAGGTATCCTTATTCTTAGCAGGCAAATAAATGTAGGGGAGGATGGCAATCCGCCAACACTCAATAAATGAAAACGGAGAGAAAAAATGGGAAAGATAAAAGGAATTCATCATGTTGCGCTCAAAGTTAAGCCCGAAAGCTACGATAAGGCCGTAAAGTTTTATACGGATATTCTTGAGATGGAGACAGTACGCTCATGGGGAGAGGCACCGTACTTTGCATGCATGATTTCCACCGGCGACAACAGCACGATGGAAATTCTTGCAAATGACGGGGCAGACAGCGTCAATGCCGGCCCGCTTCCGCATATCGCCTTTGAGACTGATTTTGTCGATGAGCTTACTGAAAAGGTGCGTGCGGCTGGCTATGAAATCACAGTTGAGCCCAAGGATGTCACTTTGCCGGCGAGCCCGCCGTATCCCATTCGTGTGGCTTTTTGCAGGGGCGCAGGAAATGAGGAAATCGAATTCTTCAAGGTATATTAACGCCTGCCAGGTGACTTATATGGTCAGTTAGGAGAACATATGGACAAAATAATGAAAATCTTCGTGAAAGATTATGATAATGCCGCAAGCCCCGAGGTGAGAATGAAAAGCGGCAAAACAGCAGGAATAATCGGAATTGTTTCCAATTTCATCCTTGTTGTAATCAAGCTCATTGCCGGGTTGCTCTCAGGGGGCGTGGCAATGATTGCCGATGCGGTGAACAATCTTTCAGACGCAGCTTCGTCGCTGGTGCTGCTCATCGGCTTCAAGCTTTCGGAAAAGCCTGCCGACGAAGGGCACCCGTTCGGACATGCCCGCATTGAATATATAACCGGCATGATTGTCTCTTTCATTGTAATCATACTTGGAATTCAGCTTGGAATAACCTCCGGGCAGAAGATAATTGAGCCGCAGAAGACGGAATATTCGGCTTTAACATTTGTAATTCTCGGTGTTTCAATTCTCATCAAAATCTGGCAGGCGCTTTTCTATCGTTCTGTCGGGAAGCATCTTCGCTCAGAGGCAATTTTTGCCACCTCATATGACAGCCGCAATGACGTAATTGTCACCTCTGTTATCCTCATCGGGGCAGTAATCACGGTGACGACAGGCTTTAACCTGGACGGCTACCTCGGTCTTGTCGTAGCGATATTTATTCTGATTTCAGGAATCATGCTTATCATCGACACCTCGAACCCGCTTTTGGGTACGCCGCCGAGCGATGCTTTGGTGGAGAGTATACAGGAAAAAATCATGTCTTATGAAGGCATTTTGGATATGCATGATTTAACCGTGCATAATTACGGTCCGGGAAGGATATTCGCTTCGGTTCACTGCGAGGTTGCAGCGGAAGAGGATATTCTCACAAGCCATGATATAATCGACAATATTGAGCGGGATTTCAAGCATAACATGAGCATAAATCTTGTTATACACCTTGACCCGATTGTGACGAATGACGAGAGAACAAATGGGCTCAAGGAAAAGGTTGAGAAAGCGATAAAACAGATAGACGAAAATCTGTCAATTCACGATTTCCGTGTGGTTTGGGGCAAAAGCCATTCAAATGTGATATTCGATGTTGTTGCTCCCTTTGCCATGACGGAAAGCGATGAAGAGATAGAAGCAGCGGCGACGGAAGCAGTTCAGGGAATTGACACATCATATTATGCAGTGGTGGAGATTGACAGAACATAAATCAGGTCAAAAAAAGAAAGGGCATATGCCCTTTCTTTTTTTATGCAAGATACTCTGCTATTTCACTGAACCTTTCCTCTGCGATGCGCCTGCCTTGACGGTAAAGCATTATAAGCTTTGTGGAGTCCTTTTCTGTTCGTGATACGTTCACGGGGCAGGGCGGGCGCAGCATCATAACTCTCTTTTCATATGAAAGCCTGTCAAGCTCATATGCCTCTTCGGCATAAACTCTCGGCATATCGACAAATGCCCTTACAAGCTTCGGGTAATCTCTATACTTTTTTGCCACTGCATTGTCCATGGCAGCGGAGCTCATCGGCTTTCTGAAGCCCTGTTCACGGCTCGGTATGACAAGAATCCTGTCATAGCCTTCATCAATGGCCTTCTGATAGGGAATAGGCACACTCAATCCGCCATCAAGGCATTTCCTGCCTTCAACCTCAACCATCGGTGTAAGAAGCGGCATGCTTGCACTCGCCCGAACTGCCATAAAAATATCACTGCAGGTTTTCTTGCTGAAATATACCGGCTCACCGGTCTCACAGTCTGTCGCCGCCGTGGTGAAATCTGTCGTGGAATTTATGAAGGTCTCACGGTCAAGGGGAAGATAAACATCGCAGATTGTGCCGAAAAGATAATCCATATTAAAGGCCGATTTGTGCTTGAGAAAGGTGTGCAGCCCATAGTAATCACTGTCAGAAGAAAAATCAACATTCACTTTTTTGGTTCTTCCCGGCTGCCATGAAACATAGTTAATGCCGACAAGCGCCCCGGCAGAAACACCAAAGAGACCGTCAACCTTTATGTCATTTTCCATCAGAACATC
>QMCE01001126.1_pt1 | contig 14483 bp, 12 predicted proteins | sample 1821851 | NCBI WGS metagenome assembly QMCE01 (sample SAMN09453174, study PRJNA476694) | Termite gut metagenome, whole genome shotgun sequencing project. | isolation source: worker | host: Odontotermes sp. | place: South Africa:Pretoria | collected 2016-01-28 | reverse complement strand
GAAACAATGCAGGGCGATTGTCCGCGTCGGCGTCGGATATGACTCGGTGGATTACGTGAAGGCGGGCGCATGGGGAATCCCCGTGTTCAATATTCCCGATTATGGAACAAATGACGTTGCTGATCACTGTTTTGCGCTTGTTTTGTCTGTCTGCCGTTCATTATTTGCCTACAATAATTCAATCAGAAAGGACATCCGGGCAAATTGGAAACCCGAAATCGGCGGCGAGATTCACCGTTTGACCAATGCCCGATTCGGCATCGTCGGTTTGGGGAGAATCGGAAGCGCGGTCGCGACGCGGGCAAAAGCGTTCGGCATGAAGGTGACGTTTTACGACCCCTATCTTCCGGATGGGTACGACAAGGCATATCAAATTGAGCGCGTCGGCACGCTGGGCGAATTGTTCGCAGCCTGTGACTATATCAGTGTACACGCCCCTCTGACCTCCGAAACAAAGGGTATGATCAATGCCGACATCCTTGCCGAGTCAAAGAATGGATTTGTTTTGATTAACACCGCGCGCGGCGGGATCGTCAATCTTGACGATGTCTATCGTTGCCTGAAAAATGGAAAGATGCGGGCTTTCGCCGCCGATGTGCTGGAAAACGAACCGCCCGATGAAAAGCATCTGCTTGTCCAAGCGTTTATTCACCAGGAAAAGGATATTACCGACAAAGTGATTTTGACCCCCCATGCCGCTTTTTACGCAGAGGAAAGCAGGCAGGAAATGCGGGAAAAGGCGAGTAAGGCCCTGCTGGACTGCGCGAACAACATACCGATGCGCAACTGCGTCAATCGGGAATGGCTGATTAATCCCAGAACAAAAATATCTCAGTCCCGTGCCTGAATCTACCGCAAAAACGGATTCCGCTCGATCTCAATCCGCGCCTTCGTGGGTTCGCCATGCCCGGGATATATCGCCGCGTCCGGCGGCAGGGCGGCCAGCAGCCGCTTCACCCCCGCCACCAAAGCAGCCCCGTCGCCGCCGGGAAAATCGCTCCTGCCAATCGATCCGGCAAACAGCGTGTCCCCCGTGAACGCTTCGTTCCCGCCGCCCAGAATATAGACGAGCTCCCCCGGCTCATGCCCCGGAATTTCCACCGCCCGCCAGCTCATCCCCGCCGCGGTGAACTCCTCCCCGTCGGATAGAATCCGCCCCGCAGGCCGGATCGCCACCGGCCCCTCTATGAAAACGCTCAGATTCAGCTTCGGATCGCCCGCCCTCCGGGACGTCTCCGCCGAACACGCCAGCGCCGCCCCCGGCCACATCTCCAGCAACGCGTCCACGCCGCCGATATGATCGCCGTGCGCGTGCGTCAACAACACCATCTCCACCCGCAGCCCCAGCTTCGCCGCTTCCGCCGAAATCACGTCCGCGTTCCCGCCCGGATCGATCACCACGCACGGCGCCGGCTCCTCGCCCGCGTTGGGGACGTCCGGATAGACGATGTAGCAGCAGCAGGAAACCGGCCCGACTTCAAGCCTTTTCACCCCCATTATCTGCCCGCCTTTCCGCGCGCGGAAACGCGCGCAGAGACGCGCGCGTCGGCGATCGCATGCAGCAGCACCTCCACGCAGTTGCGCATGTCCTCCAAGTTCGCCCGCTCGTTCGACCCGTGCGCCCCGTACATCCCGCAGCCAAGCACCACGGACGGCAAACCGCGCCTGTTGAAAATGTTGGCGTCCGACCCGCCCTGCGCAATGACGATGTTCGGCTCAAGCCCCGCCTTGATCACCGCCGCCCGCAGCCTCTGCACGACCGGCGCGCCGTCGTCTATGCGATAGCCCTCATACCCGACCTCCACATCGACATCCACCTGCGAATGGCGAATCCGGATGACGTCCCCGTCGCCCTCGTCGCCGTCCCCGCCCATGCCCGCGCCCTCCCGCCCCAGCGCGAACACGCGGTTCTCGCGGACAACGCCCTCGATCGTTCCGATGACCCGCTTGACATGAAAATCAAGCACGTCCTTGCGGTGGCTGCGCATTTCGTATTCCGCATACGCCGTGCCGGGGATGACGTTGATCGCCGTGCCCGAACGCATCACGCCCAGATTGGCCGTGGTGAACTCGTCCAGCCTGCCCATGGGAAGCCGGGCCAGCGTCTGCGCCATGACGTGGGCCGCGTTGATTTTCCGCTCCGGAAACGCCGCGTGGCCCGATATGCCGTGCACGGTGATGCGGAAGGAGACCTTCGTGGGCGCGGCGACGACGATGTCGCTGGGGCTGGTGTAATCCAGGGCTATGCCCGCGTCCAGGCCGAAATAAATCTCCGGGTCCAGCTCGCCCGCGCCCAGGCATTCGATTTCCTCCGCCATGGTGAAGACGAACACCAAGTCGCCGTGCTTTCTCTCCTCTTTCTTCAGCCGCGACAGCACTTCGAGAAGAACCGCCACCCCGGCCTTGTCGTCCGCGCCGAACACGCCGCCGCCCTTCCGGCTCACCCAGTCCCCGTCGACGCAGAGCGTCGACGGCTGGCCTCCGGGCCGCTCCACCGTGTCCATGTGGGCGGCGAAGAGGAGGCGCGGCCCCTTTCCCGTTCCGGGGACCTTGACGACGATGTTGCCGCAATCGCCGCCCAGGCTCGCCGCGGCGTCGTCCTCCAGCGGTTCGTACCCGAGGTCGCGGATCTTCCTGGCCAGCGCCTTCACCGCATCCCGCTCATGCAGCGACGGCGAGGGAATGCGGCAGAGATCGCTCAGGTTTTCCAGCAGGGAGTTTTTCTTGTTTGGCATGGGCCGCCCTTTGTATTCGTGAAAAGCGTGAAAGCGCGAGCATGCGGCATTCAACCGCATCCGGATTTTACCACTTCGGAGGCGGATTGGCAAGGTGTGTCAAATTTTCGCCGGACGGCAAAAAAAATCCGCGTCCCGCTTTCCCATGGTATACAATGGAAGAGATCGGCGTCGCGGACGACAGGCTCTCGGAAAAACAGGAAAACCGATGCGGGACAAAAAGGACAACGTGGAACTCACGGAAATTTTCCAGACGGCGCTGGGCACATTCGATCACCGGCAACCCTACTCTCCGGGCATGTTCGAGCCTCTCAAGCCGCTGTTCGCCGATCTCGGCTACGAGGCGGCGGCCATCTACATCGCAGACGATTATCCCGACAGAATGCGCCTCGCCTGCTCCCACGGCGACGGCGGCGCCTTCCCGCGGCATATCGCCCTGAACGGCAAAAAGACGCTGTACGACGAATTCCTCCTGAAGCTCTCCGGCGTCCCGGACATCCTGACCGGCCGCCTCTTCAGCCATGGCCGCGAACTGGGCGCCATCGCCGCAATCGCCCCCGGCGGCAGAGGCAAACACGCCCGCGCCCTCTTCGACACGCTCGCCCGGAGCGTCTCGGTCATGGCCTATGTCGAGCGCATCCGCACCAACGGCAGGCGCGAAAGGGTGGAGCGGGACGTCTTCTTCGCCCATTCCCTCGCCAACAGGCTCATCACCCGCGACGCGCCGGATGTGAAAAACCTGCGGATCGGCTTCGAACGCATCCGCTGCCTTGAGGCGGGGGGCGAATTCCTCGATCTCATTCCGGAACGGGACGGCTCCCTCTTCGGCCTTGTCGGGCGCTGCAACGGCAGCGGCCTGCGCACCGTCCTCGAAGTGACCGGCATCCTGCGCGCCATTCACCACGCCTGCCACCGCCGCGACGAGCCGGCCTGCATCGCGCGGGCGGTGAACGATTATCTTGTTCAGGAAAAGCGCCGCGCCCATCAGGCGAGCCTCGTCCTGTTCCGCGTCGATCCGGCGCGCCGGAAGCTGACCCTGGTCAAGTCCGGCCGCGTCCGCATTCTGCTGTGCGGGCCGGGAGCGGGCACGACAGACGCCTCCGCGCCGGGATCGATGTTCCTGGGCATGGTGGACAGGCCCGAAATCCGCCAGGATGAGTACGACTTCCATCCCGGCCAGGCGTTTTTCTGCATGACCGACGGGTTCTATTCCCCGCGCGACCGCCTGAACGCGGATCCGCAGGCGCGGTGGCTTGCCGAATGCGTCGCCGCGGCCTTCGTCCGGAAGCGCCGCAAGCCCCTGGCGAACGCCGTCTTCGACTCGATCGGCGGAACCGGCGGCGCGGACGGGCGGCCCGGCGATTCCCTTCTCGCCCTTTCCGTGGAATTCACCGAAGAAAAACGGAGGAGCGCGCGGACGGGGACAACCTGAAGAACGATTGACAGCGGGGGGCCGCGCACTATCATCATATAAAACAGTTTTATACGCATAAATACATGAGATAATGGCCCTGAAAGGGGCTGGCGTGATACGAACGTTTTCATGCAGGCGGACAGCGTCCATTTTTGAGGGAGAAGCCCCGAAAGGCTTTTCCGGGGAGATTGCCAGAGCAGCCTACATCCGCCTTCACCAAATCGACAGGGCGAACAGGATCGAATTCCTGTCGGTTCCCGCAAGCAACCATCTGGAAAAAATCAAAGGCTATCCCGATTTATGGAGCATACGGGTCAATCGACAGTTCCGTATCGCGTTCCGCTGGGTTGACGGCGCGGCGGAGGATGTGCAGCTGGTCGATTATCATTGATTGATTGCATTGACTGCAGGGAGTCGCGGAGAATGAAGACGCTTGCGTTGCGGACGGAAACAATCACGCCGAAGCGCGTCTCGGTTCCCCATCCGGGCGAGATGCTGCTTGAGGGGTATTTGAAGCAAATGGGAATAACCCCGAAATCCTTTGCCGAGCATATCGGCGTAAGCCCCGCGACAATACGCGAACTGTGCCGCCGGAAGCGCGGCATAACCCCGAGACTCGCCTTGTCCCTCGCGAAGGCGCTGGGAACGGATCCGGAGTTCTGGACGCATTTGCAGGCGGATTTCGATTGCCTGGAAGCCCGGCGCAAGCTTGAGAAGGACGGAGAGCTGACGAAGATTGAATCCATCCCTTCTCTGGTGGAGAACAATTGACAGCGCCCCGGCGTTCGCTATCCTGTTTTCCCGTGCATTGAAAAAACACCACTGAAAAAAGGAAACAACCATCATGGCGGAACGAATCATTCTCCTCTACTCGGGCGGACTCGACACATCTGTCATCTGCCGCTGGCTCGCCGACAAAGGCGATGAAATCGTCTGCTTCGCGGCAGACGTCGGACAGCGGGAGGACTGGGCCGGCCTCAAGAAGAAAGCGATGCGGAGCGGCGCGAAAAAAGTCGTCGTCGCCGACGTGCGCGAACATTTCGTCCGGGATTTCGTCTTTCCCGCCATCCGCATGAACGCGCTGTACGAGGGCCGCTACCACCTCGGCACCAGCCTTGCCCGCCCCTGCATCGCCGAGGCGATGGTCGAGGCCGCGAAACGCGAGCGCTGCACCGTCTTCGCCCACGGCGCGACAGGCAAGGGCAACGATCAGGTGCGCTTCGAACTCACCGCAGCCGCCCTCGCCCCGGAGATGAAGGTCATCGCCCCCTGGCGCGATCCCGCCTTCTCCTCCGTCATCAAGGGCCGCGCGGAAGCGATTCAGTATGCCGCGAAGCACGGGATTCCCGTCAAGGCGACGGCGAAGAAGCCGTGGAGCTCGGACGAAAACCTGCTCCACATCTCCTTCGAGGCAGGCATGCTCGAAGACCCGGACGCCAAGCCCCTGGCCGACATGTTCGAATTGACCGTCGATCCCCTGAGGGCCCCGGACAAGCCGGAGACGGTCAGGGTGGCGTTCGAGAAGGGCGTCCCCGTCGCCCTCAACGGGAAGCGCCTCTCTCCGGCGAAGCTCATCGCCCTCGCGAACCAGATCGGGGGCAGGAACGGCGTCGGCCGCGTCGACATGGTCGAGAGCCGGTACGTCGGCATGAAAAGCAGGGGCGTGTACGAGACGCCGGGCGGAACCCTCCTCATGGCTGCCCACCGCGATCTCGAAGGCCTGACCATGGATCGCGATCTCATGAATCTGCGCGATTCGCTCATCCCCCGCATGGCGGGCCTTATTTACAACGGCTACTGGTTCTGCGACGAAATGCGTGCCATAGCCGCCCTGGTCGAGGAAAGCCAGAAGCACGTGAACGGCAGGGTCACCCTCGAACTGTACAAGGGCAACGTCACCGTCGTCGGCCGTTCCAGCCCGGCCAGCCTGTACGATCCGATGGTGGCGAGCATGGACGACGACGGCGGGGCCTACGATCAGACGCTGGCGACGGGCTTTATCGCCCTCCACGGCCTTCCGCTCAGGGCGCAGGCCCGCCGGGCGGCCCTGGCGGCCAAAGCCGCCAAAACAGCCAAGGGGAAACGGGGCTGACGCGGCCGGATTTCCCGCGTTTGATACCCGAACAGGCTCTGGACAGGCTCTTGCGCGCGGCGCGCCGTCATGCGGCGCGCCGCATTGGCTGTATCGCCGGAAAAGCCCTCTCCGCGCCTGTTCTCCGCGAGGTGGAGAGGGGCGTCCGGGACAGACTACAGATGGAGCGGGAAAAGAATTTTTCCGATGGGCGGTGAAAATTCGCGTAGCGCATTGACAAGCGGCGAAAAGAAAATAAAGATAAGGAAAATGCGGTGAGGGCCGGATTCATCCGCGTGAGAAACACTGTGAAAACCATCTACTCCCATTGCCGTGCCGGAGCGCCCATGTCCATCGAAACAAACACGGAAAGCCTGTCTGTCGAAGACGACCCTCCCCAGTCGGCGGCGACCTGTCTCGCGACAGTCGCCCCTTCCTCCGCCTCCCCCTCCGCGCCGACGGGCAAACCCCCTCCCGCCAAAACCGTCCGTTTTCCCCAGAGCCGGCGCGCCCTCGAATTCCGGAAACGCTTTTTCCCGCAGGCAGGACAATCCGACTGGAACAACTGGCACTGGCAGCTTCAGCACACGTTCCGCAGCCCCGGAGACATCGGCCGCGTCGTCAACCTGACTCCCGACGAGCGCCAGGCCATGAGCGGGCACTCCGGCGGTCTGCCGACGGCGATCACGCCGTACTACGCATCGCTTCTCGACCCGGACGATTCCGGCAACCCCGTCCGCCGCACCATGATCCCCACCATGGCCGAACTGGCCGCCTCGCCCGGCGAGGCCGAGGACCCTCTCGGGGAGGAATCGCAAAGCCCCATTCCCGGCCTTGTCCACCGCTATCCCGACAGGGCGCTGTTTCTGGCGACGGAATACTGCTCGGCCTATTGCCGGTACTGCACGCGCTCGCGCCTTGTGGGGCAGATCAAGCGCAAACGCTATTGCTGGGAGCATTGGGAACGGGCTCTCGCGTATATCCGGGAGACCCCCGCCATCCGCGACGTCATCGTTTCGGGGGGCGATCCCCTGACCCTGCCGGACGAGGCTCTGGAGTGGCTTCTCATGAATCTCCGGGCCATTCCGCACGTCGAGGTCGTCCGCATAGGGACCAAGACGCCCGCCGTGCTCCCGATGCGCATCACGAATTCGCTGACGAAGATTCTCCGCAGGGCGAACCCGCTCTGGATGAGCCTGCACTTCACCCATCCGGACGAGCTGACGCCCGAAACAGCCGAAGCCTGCGCGCGGCTGGCAGACGCGGGGCTGCCACTGGGGAGCCAGACCGTGCTGCTGCGCGGCGTGAACGACGACGCGGAAACCATGCGGCGCCTCATGACCGGTTTGATGAAAATCCGCGTGCGGCCGTATTATCTGTACCAGTGCGATCCGATTGTGGGAAGCGCCCATTTCCGGACGCCCGTGGCGAAGGGTTTGGAGATGATCAAGGCGCTCCGGGGCCACGTTTCCGGCTATGCCGTGCCGCAATACGTGGTGGACGCGCCGGGCGGCGGCGGCAAAATCCCCATGCTGCCCGAATATCTTGTGGACAACTCCGACAGCGTCCTGACGTTCCGGAATTACCGGGATCGGACGTACCGGTATCCGGACATGCCTGAATAAGAGCCTGTATGAGCGAGGAAGCGTCTCTCTGTTCCCGGTGCGCCGGCATGAGCCGGACGTGCTGCCGGAAGACAGAGGTTTTTCTGACAGCCGGAGACGTGTCGCGCATTCGCGGGGCAGGCGTCCGGGAGGAATTCCAGGACTATGCCGCGCCGACCGACAGGGAGGCCAGCCCCGATTTTTCGCATGACCCGCAGTGGAGCCGGATTTTCGATGCGGACGGGCGGCGGCGCATCCTCCGCCACAGGGAGGACGGAGGGTGCTGGTTTTTGACAGGCCGGGGCTGTTCGCTGTCGCCGGCCGCGCGGCCGCTGGTGTGCCGGCTCTATCCGTTCGACTACACGGGGACGACGATCAAGGGGGTGTACGGCCATCTTTGCCCCCTGCCGGAGAGGGACAACACGCCGCTTCTCCTGGCGGCTCTGGGGATGAACCGCGACGAGGCGGAGCAATGGCGGCGGCAGCTGTATGCGGAGATTGCCGGGGAATTCGCCCCGCAACACGACGCGGACGGCCATAAGCCGTCCGCGTGAGAATGCAGTCTGCTGGGCCGCGCCGCGTCAGAACGTAAAGCCCATGCCCAGATTCCAGTGGTGCTCGTACTGCTTGGAGCGGAAATTGCAGTTGTAATCGATATGCGCCGACAGCGTCTCGGTGAACCGCCCTTCCAGTCCCAGGCCGGCCTGGAACCCGTGGCGGCTGCGCCGCGCGCCAACCTCGCCGCCGGCCGAGCTGCGCACGCGATCCAGCTCGGGAATCCACGCCAGACGGCCGCGGGGGACGAACACCATGCCGCCGCCGCTGATTTCGTAGGCGATGCTCGCGCCGAGAGGCAGTTCAAGAACATGGTACTTGTCCGTGCCTGCCTGAAATCCCCCCGCGCCCTCGTTGATGTTGCCGCGACGGTCGTGGAAGTACCTGAGGCCCGCAGTGGGAATGACCTGCAGCCCGCTCCAGTTCATCTTCCAGCCGAATTCCCCTTCGAGATTGAACGCGTTGGAGGTGAACCTGTCGCCGAAGGGGCCGCGATCGGAGTTGAACCGGTTGTGGCCGTAGCCCAGAGAGCCGCTGATGTAGAAATTGTCTGCATTGTACTGCCCGTACAGATCGAGCGCCCAGGTCTCGATCTTCTGATCGTGGCTGATGTCCCGGCCCCGCAGCTTGCCCCAGTTGTAGGTCATCGCCGCGCCGAGGGTCATCGGGCCGCTGGTCCAGTCGATGCCGACGGCGGGGCCGAAGGTGCGGAACTTGTACCCTTCCTCGCTCACGCCTGTGGAGCGCTGCCGCGCCCAGGTCTGGTACAGATCGCCCCAGACGGTGAAGCCGGAGTAATACACGCAGTCCAGTTGCCTCCGGCGCGCGCTGGCGACGGAACTGGCCCTCGACGACGGCGCCATCGCGTATGCCCCGTCCGAGGAAAAGGAGGGCGCGTAGCTGTAGCCGTTTGTCCCGTAGCTGTTCGGGTTGTAATTGGTGTTCAGGTTGCTGTTGTATCCCGGATTCGGATTGTAGCCGCCGCTGTTGTATCCGCCGCCGTTGTAGCCTGGAGCGGGGGCGTAGCCCGCGGGGTTGGCGTTGTATCCCTGATCATAGCCGGCGGGGCCGGAGCCGCCGTAGCTTTGCCCTGGGTTGGCATATCCCGGACCGCCGGGGCCGGGGCCGTAATTGTCGCCGGCCGGCCTGCGCGAACTGAGTCCGCCGCCAAGCAGCGGCCTTCCCCCGATCGAACCGATTCGCGTCGATTCCAGCCGTTTTCTGACGCTGTAGTTGAAGGAATCGAAGCTCATCTGCGAGCCGTAGGACGCGTTGCCGTATCCTGTGGCCGCAAAAGCCTCGGCGCCGAATGCGACGACCAGTGACATGGCCAGTAATGGCCGCAACAATGTTCTCATAGTGGTTCCTCCAAAAGAATGCCGCCGGATTGCGCCGGTCTGTTTTCCGTCTTCTCCGCCTCTGCCCATGAGCGCCGCCGCGTCTCGACAGCCGCTCAATTCAGTTTATCGGGTCTGGAGACAGACCCTCTTGAAGAAAAATTGTGTTCAAACCGCTTTTTTTCCGAAATTTGATTCAAGTTGACGGCAACTGCGACCGGAGGAATTTCCTTTTCGCTCCCCATGGAGAAGACGGAGGCGTTTCGCGGCGCGTCTGTTCGGAAAACTTTTGCCTTGACAACCGAACCGCGCAGGGCAAAAATACGGGGCTGGACTATTGATACAGTTTTCAGAGGAGAATGCGTGTCCATTTACGAATCCCTGCACACCATCCAGCTCGACAAACTTGCCGAGGCGGCCGGCGGCAAGGCCCGTCTCACCTATCTGGCGGCGCAGCGTCTGCGCGCCGTGTACAACGGCGCGCAGCTTCTGGTCGAGCGCCAGCCCGGCGAATCGGTTCTGGCCGCGGTCTGCCGCGAAGTGCTGGAAAAGAAAATCTGGCTTGAAATTCCCGAGACCGAGGAGCTCCCGGCGGAAGAGGAGGAATTCGACCTCCTCGCCCTGTCCACCGAGGACGCGGGCGGACTGGATTTGTAGCGGTCGCGGATCGCGCGGCGGACGCGATGCGCACCAGCGCGAAGACGGAAGGACGAGTGCACAGGGGACGCCGCGCAGGCGTCCCTTTTTCATGCGCCGCGCTTCAGAGCCTGTTCGGCCATCATTCGTGTTTGATAGCTCTCAGGGACATTAGCGGAACACCCCTCTCCGGGGAGAGCGCCCTATACATTAATATTATATTGACGGCCGGATAAAAAAATTCACGGCGAAGGCGGCTCGGGTACAATATGGGTTTGTCCGGCATCTTTAAGAACTTGTCCCGTTCCCGGAGGCGAACCAATGGCGAAACAGACACCGGATTTCAAATGGACGTTCCGCCGCATGGGCGGTCTGGATCAGGTCGAATTCACCAGGGGGGAGGAGATGCTCCGCCTCGGGGAGCTCGATCCCAAACTGTGGGTCGCGCTCAGCTGCCCGTCGAAAGGGCTGGAGTTCGACGCGCGGACGCTCGACATCCTCGACACAGACAGGGACGGCCGCATCCGCATCCCGGAGATCGTGGAGGCGGCTGAATGGCTTTCAGCCCGCCTGAAAAATCCGGACGACGCGCTCAACCCCGGAGACGCCCTTCCCCTCGACGCCATCGACGATTCCACCGCGTTTGGAAAACGCCTCGTCGCCGCGGCCCGCGCCGTCCTCAATTCCCTCGGCAAGCCGGGAGCGGAGGCAATCGGCCAGGAGGACGTTTCCCGGGCGGTTCTCCACGCATCCGAGCAGATGTTCAACGGAGACGGCGTCATCCCGCCCATGGACGGGCTTGACGGGGGCATGCGCGGCTATATCGCGGACGCGATCCGGATCGTCGGCGGCGTGGACGACGCCAGCGGACAGGCCGGCGTCAACAAGGCCATATCGGGCGCGTTCATGAAAACCCTCGCGGACTGGCGGGACTGGAACGACGCGGTGCTGAAGACGGAGACGCCCCTGGGCGGCGCGACGCCGGAGTCCTGGCGCCTTCTCCTTGAGCTGAAGGACAAGGTGGACGACTACTTCATGCGCTGCGAACTGGCGGCCTATTCCCCGACGTCCCAGAACGAGCTGAACCTTGAGGACAAGCCCCTCACGAACAACGAAACCGGCCTTCTCGAAACAAAGGCGCTGGCGGAACTGCCCCTGTCGAAGGCCGGCCCCGACAAGCCGCTGGACCTGAAGAGCGGCCTCAACCCCGCGTGGCGCGAACGGGTCGAGCGGTTTGCTTCGCTGATCCGGCCCTATGCCGGGGCGTCGGGCGTCCTGACCCGCGAGGCGTGGCTGCGGCTCCAGGCGGATCTGGAGCCGTATTCCCGCGCGATCGCGGGAAGGCCCGCGCCGGTCATCGACGCGAGCGTGACGACAAAGCCGACCGCGGACGCGGAAGCGCTGGGGAGGGAGCGGATCGAAGAGCTGCTCCGGGGAGACTGGCACGAAAAGCTGTCCGCGCTGGCGGACGAGGACGCAGACGGCCCGGCGGCGTCCACAGACATCGCGGATTTGGAGCGGTTGACCCTGTACTATCTGCACTGCATCCGCCTGTTCCGGAATTTCGTCAATTTCGGGGATTTTTACGATCTGGAGCGCACGGCGGCGTTCCAGTCCGGGAGCCTGTTCATAGACGGCCGCTCCTGCCATCTGTGCATGCCGGCGGGCGACGTGGAGGCGCATTCGGCCATAGCGAAGGCGAGCCAGCTGTTTCTTCTCTATTGCCAATGTTCGCGGGGCATGAAGGACGGCCAGCCCGAGGCTGTCATGAACGTGGCGGCTGCGGTGACGGCGGGGGATTCGGATTTGCTGACGCAGGATCGGAACGGCGTCTATGTCGACAGCAGGGGCGACGGCTGGGACGCGCGGGTGGTGAAGGTCGTGTCCAACCCCATCAGCCTGGGGCAGGCCGTGTGGTCGCCGTACAAGAAGTTCGGCGCCCTCATCACCGAACAGCTCGGCAAATACGCCAGCGAAAAACAGGCGGGCCTCATGGCGTCGGCGGAGAAGAAGCTGGGCGAGGCCGGAGCCCAGGTCGCCTCGGGCGCGCCGCCCCGTTTCGACATAGGGAGGAACGTCGGGGTGTTCGCGGCGGTCGGGCTTGCGCTGGGCGCCATCGGGACGGCGGTGGGGAGCATAGCGAACGCGCTGCTGTCGATGTCGTGGTGGCAGCTTCCGCTGCTTTTCCTGGGCATTTTCATCGTCATCTCCGGGCCCAGCGTGCTGATGGCGTGGCTGAAACTGCGGCAGCGGACGCTGGGCCCGCTTCTCGAAGCGTCGGGATGGGCGATCAACGGCCGGGTGCGCCTGGGGTACGGCGTGGCGCGGCGGCTCAGCAACACGGCGGAACTGCCGCCGAATTCGAAGCGGAGCGCGCTGGACGCGCGGGCGCGGGCGAAGCGGCTGCGGCGCTGGGCGTTCTGGCTGGCCGTGCTTCTCGGAGCGCTTCTGGCCGGGGGCTGGATAGCGGCGAGCCGATACCGGAGAGCGGGCATTCTCCGGGGGGAGGAAGGCGTGGCCGAGGCGCTCAACGTCATGGCGCGCGATCTGGAGACAAAGGTGCGGGACATGGCTGAGGAGGCGAGAAAGGCGACGGAACCCAAAGAAGAGCAGCCCCCGGCCGGAGCGCCCGCGCAATAAGAGCCTGTCGCTGAAAAGCGGCGGAGTATTTTGCTTTGCCCCGGACCGTCTTCGCGGTAGGATACGACGCCGTGGCATGTGTTTGCCAATCGTTTTTTGTCGATCATCAAGCAGAAGGATGGAGAAGAAAAAATGAGAACAATGCGCAGCGCGCTGGCGATTCTGTCGCTGGTTTTCGCCGTGTCGGCGGCATCCGCCGCGGCGGGCGAATCGCTTCCCGGTCTCGCCCAGCCAGGCAGGCTGATCGTGGGCCTTGACGACACCTTCGCGCCGATGGGCTTCCGCGATCCGGCCAACAATCTGGTCGGCTTCGACATCGATCTCGCCCGCGCGGTCGGGAGGGAGCTTGGGCTTGAAATCATGTTCCAGCCTGTCGAATGGAGCGCGAAGGAGATGGAGCTGGAGACGAAGAACATCGACTGCGTGTGGAACGGCATGTCCAGGACGCCCGAGCGTGAGAAGGGCATGACGCTGTCGCAGGACTATCTCAACAACCGCCTGGTCGTCATGACCAACCCCGGCGTGTCGATCGCGTCGCTCGATCAGCTCGCGGCGGTCCAGGTCGGCACCCAGGCCGGATCGTCGAGTCTGGAGGCGGTGAAGAACAGCCCCGTATACGCCAAGCTGGGCGAGAACCTTCACGAGTACGCCACCTACGACGAATGCATTCTGGACATGCAGGCAGGCCGCATTCAGGCGATGGTCGTGGACGAGGTTCTGGGCAACTACAAGAACAACAACCTCGGTTCCGCGTTCACGTTCGCGTCTGTCGATTTCGGCAACGACTACTACGTCATCGGCTTCCGCCGCAGCGCGGGGGACAACAGCGCCAACGATCAGCTCTGCAAAGCGGTCGAAAACGCCATCAAGAAAATCGCCGCCAGCGGCGAGGGCGCGGCGATCAGCAACAAGTGGTTTGGAACGAATCTGCTTCTGAACATGAAGTGACGCCTGTTGTGCGCGGCGGGCGTCCGGGGCGTTTCTCCAAATGCCCGCCGCACGCGCATCAACCCTCTCCAGCGAAGAAGAAAGCCTCACACCAGTGGATTTGTCCGCGGACTACGTCTCTATTTTACTCCCCGGCCTGATGCGGGGACTGCGGGAGACGCTTCTCCTGTTTGTCCTGACGCTTGTCTTCGCCCTGCCTCTCGGGCTTCCCGTGGCGCTGGGGAGCATATCCCGTTTCTGGCCTGTGCGCGTTCTGTGCAGGGTGCATGTGTGGCTGTTCAGGGGCACGCCCCTGATGCTCCAGCTGTTCTTTTTCTATTACGGGCTGGGCATTCTCGCGAACAATTACCAAATAGCCGTTCTGCGGCTGGATCGCTTTCCCGCCGTCGTCCTCACGTTCGCCCTGAACTACGCGGCGTATTTCGCGGAAATCTACCGCGCGGGCATCCAGTCGATCGACCGGGGGCAGTACGAGGCGGCGAAGACGCTCGGCTTCACGCGCACGCGCACGATGTTCAAAATCATCATCCCGCAGACGATCCG
>QMCE01001125.1_pt1 | contig 14500 bp, 13 predicted proteins | sample 1821851 | NCBI WGS metagenome assembly QMCE01 (sample SAMN09453174, study PRJNA476694) | Termite gut metagenome, whole genome shotgun sequencing project. | isolation source: worker | host: Odontotermes sp. | place: South Africa:Pretoria | collected 2016-01-28 | reverse complement strand
AGATGCGCACGCGCCTGTTCCTGCGCACGGCAGAGTTCCTGTGGCAGGAGGGGCATACGGCCCACGAAACCCGCGAAGAAGCCATCGAGGAGACTATGAAGATGGTGAACATCTACCGCGACTTTGCCGAGGGATGGTTATCGGTGCCGGTTGTCGTGGGGCATAAGAGCGCCAACGAACGTTTCGCGGGAGCCGAGGATACGCTATGCATAGAGGCGCTGATGCAGGACGGCAAGGCGTTGCAGGCCGGGACGTCGCACTTTCTGGGGCAGAACTTCGCCCGGGCGTTCGATGTGCAGTTCGCAAACCGCGAGGGTAAATTGGAGTACGTGTGGGCGTCGTCATGGGGTGTTTCGACGAGGCTGATAGGCGCACTGATCATGGCCCACTCCGACGACAACGGACTTGTACTACCGCCTAAACTCGCACCGACACAGGTCGTAATGGTGCCTATATATAAGGGAGAAGAGGAGTTGCGCGACGTTGTGGGACGGTTGGAGAAGATTGCCGCCGAGCTGCGCGCGCGGGGTATCAGCGTCGAGATCGACGGCCGCGACAACGTGCGTTCGGGATTCAAATTCGCCGAGTACGAGCTGAAAGGCGTTCCGGTGCGATTGGCGATGGGTGCGCGCGATATAGCGGCAGGCACAATCGAACTCGCCCGCCGCGATACACTCACCAAAGAGGCCGTGCCCGTCGAAGGGCTCGCCGACCGCATAGCGGGCCTGATGGACGAGATACAGGCCAATATCTTCGATAAGGCGCGCCGATTCCGCGACGAGATGACGACCCGCGTCGATACATGGGACGAGTTCCAGCGCGTGCTCGAAGAGAAAGGCGGTTTCCTGCTCGCCCACTGGGACGGCACCCCCGAAACCGAAGAGGCGATCAAAGACGCAACCAAAGCAACCATACGCTGCATACCCCTCGACGCCCCCGAAGAAGAAGGCACCTGCATATTCTCCGGCAAACCATCGAAGAGGCGAGTATTGTTCGCACGGGCGTATTAACGTACATGGCAAAGGTACTGTTGATATATACGGGTGGGACTATCGGGATGAAGACCGATGTTCGGACGGGGGCTTTGGCGCCGTTCGATTTCGGGTCGATCTACGATGAGTTCCCGCAGTTGCATTCGTTGGAGACGGATGTCGATATTTGTCCGTTCGAGGCTATCGATTCTTCGGATGTTACGCCGTTATTGTGGACGCGTTTGGCGGAGACTATCGGTGGGCGGTATGACGATTACGACGGTTTCGTGGTGTTGCACGGGACCGATACGATGTCGTTCTCGGCGTCGGCGTTGAGTTATGCGTTGGAGGGGCTGGGCAAGCCGGTGGTGTTTACGGGGAGCCAGTTGCCGATAGGTGTGTTGCGTACCGACGGGCGCGAGAACCTGATTACGGCGATCGAGCTGGCGGCTACGAGCGCTATCCCCGAGGTGGGGCTGTACTTTCAGAACAAACTTTTCAGGGGTAACCGCACGTCTAAGTTCAGTGCGGAGGAGTTCGGGGCTTTTCATTCTGAGAACTACCCGGCGTTGGCCGATGTGGGTGTCAGCGTGAGGTTCAATACGCCGTTCATTGCGCCCCGGCCGGTGGGGCCTTTGAAGGTTCGGCCGCATTTCGAGCCCGGGGTGTCGATCGTGAAGGTTTTTCCCGGACTTACGGAGGGTGTTTTCCGTGCGATGTTGGGTGTGGAGGGAGTGCATTCGGTGGTGCTGGAGACCTATGGTGCGGGTAATGCACCGACGGCGGGGTGGTTCGTCGATGCCTTGTCGGAGGTTGTGTCGCGCGGGGTGGTGGTGCTAAATGTTACGCAGTGCGCGAGCGGTAGTGTGGCGATGGATATTTACGAGGCCGGGCGGGGGCTGGAGCGTGCAGGAGTAGTGAGCGGGCACGATATCACGACCGAGGCGGCAGTGGCCAAACTGATGTGGCTGGCGGGTTTGGGCATCGGTGCGGGCGATGTTAAGAATATGTTGCGCGAGCCTTTGCGTGGAGATATTACGTTATAAGATTTTTTTTTTCGAATATTTTTTGTACTTTTCGCCGGATTTAGTGGCGATAACGGAGAAATGGCCGAGTGGCTGAAGGCGCGCGCCTGGAAAGTGCGTATGCCCCAAAAGGGCATCGTGGGTTCGAATCCCGCTTTCTCCGCAAGCGTCGAAAACGGGATTCGAAGAAAATTTTCAGAGGAGCAGGGATGGAGTTTGCAAAGGGGCTCGCCGTTCGGGATGCGCGAGCGTCTTTTTGCGAGCGAATTCCGCAGGGGGGCGAGATAGGGGGCGAATACGCAGGGTGGGTGAGATAGGGGGTGAATATTGCTGATTTTAAAAGAACAACAAAAAACTAATAACAAACAAAAACCAAAATGAAAAAACTTTTTTTGATGTTTGCAGTTGCCGGCCTTATCGGTTTCGGTGCTGTTGATTGTTTTGCACAGGAGCCCGAAGCAGCAGTGACCGAGGAGGTAGCCGTTGTCGAGGAAGTAGCAGCCGTACCCGAGGAGGCCGAACTGACCTCCGAGGAGACGGAGATGGCGAAGCAGCCTTTCCACCAGCAGTTGAAGCAGAAATTTATCGAAGGTTCGGTGGGCTGGATGACGCCGGTGTTGCTGTGTTTGATCATAGGTTTGGCAGTCGCTATCGAGAGGGTTATCTACCTGAACCTCGCAACGACCAACACCAAGAAGTTGATCAACGATGTCGAGGAGGCGTTGAAACATGGCGGTATCGAGAAGGCTAAGGAGGTTTGCCGTGAGACGCGCGGCCCGGTTGCGAGCATCTTCTATCAGGGTTTGATGCGCTATGACGAAGGCCTGGACGTTGTCGAGAAGTCGGTAGTTTCTTACGGTTCTGTGCAGATGGGCCAGATGGAGAGCGGTTTGACATGGATCAGCCTCTTTATCGCCGTTGCCCCTATGTTGGGTTTCATGGGTACGGTAGTCGGTATGGTCGGCGCGTTCGACAACATCGAGGCAGCCGGCGACATCAGCCCGACGCTTGTTGCGGCAGGTATCAAGGTTTCGCTTTTGACCACGCTGGCGGGTCTTATCGTCGCTATCATCCTGCAGTTCTTCTATAACTACATCGTTGCGAAGATCGACGGCCTGGTAGTCAAGATGGAGGACAGCTCGATCACGCTGATCGATATGCTCACCGCGTTCAACAAGAAGAAATAATCACACGCGATGAAGAACCTTTCGAAATTAGTAATGTATGTGATCCTGGCGATCTCCATCGTATCGGTTGCATTGCTCTTCGTTATGAGGGGTAGTGACGGCGGCTGGATACAGGGGTTCAATGGGCTGGACATCATGCTCTGGTGGGCTTACATACTTCTGGTATTCGGCATTTTGGCTGCGGTCATCATGTCGATAGTGAACGCGGGGAAGAATCCCGGCGGTAGTAAGATGGCGCTCTATGGAGTGATTGTTCTGGTTGCAGTACTTGTTGTTTCGTACCTGCTGTCGAGCACCACGCCCGTTCCTGTAAAGGGCGGCAAGGAGTTCTATACTAATAACTTCGGCCTTCGTGTTACGGACATGGGGCTCTACACGGCCTACTTCGCAATGATCGTCGCTGTTTTCGCGGTCATCTGGGGTGGCGTAAAGAATAGCTTCAAATAGATTATGGCTATCAACAAAAGAAAGATACAGGAAGTCAACGCGGGGTCTATGGCCGACATCTCGTTCCTTCTGCTGATATTCTTCCTTGTTGCCACGACCATGAACACCGACTCGGGTATCAACCGTATCCTGCCTCCCATCAAGGAAGATGTGGAGCAGACGCAGGAGAAGGAGCGTAATATCCTGAAGGTGTTTGTCAACGACGCCGACCAGTTGATGGTCAACGCGCGAGAGATACCTCTCGGCGAGTTGAAGACGGTGGTCAAGGACTTCGTTCTGAACAGGACGAATGCTGCGAATATGCCCGAGAAGGAGATCAAAGAGATCGAGGGCATGGGAGAGTATCCTGTCAGCAAGGGTATCGTGTCGTTGCAGAACCGCAAGGCTACGAGCTACGGGATGTACATCAGTGTGCAGAACGAGCTGACTAAGGCTTTCAACGAGATCCGTAACGATGTCGCGATGCAGAACTTCGGCAAGCCTTACGCCGAGCTGACCGATGCGGCTACCAAGGCTGTGAACGAGGCTGTGCCGCTGAAGATATCCGAGGCCGAAATCCACGATAGCACTACGAATTAGATATGGCAGTACTGAGAAAAAAGGGGGGCAATGAGGTTCCCGCGGTATCGACGGCGTCACTGCCCGATATCATCTTTATGCTTATCTTCTTCTTCATGGTCACCACGAGCATGAGGGATGTGGAGTTGCAGGTGAAGTTTAAGATACCGACGGCATCGGAGGCGCAGAAGTTGGAGAAAAAATCGCTGGTCAGTTATATCCAGATGGGACGTCCGACGGATGTTGCTAAATGGGGTACCACGCCTCGTATTCAGCTCAACGATGCGATCCGCCGTCCGGAGGATATCCTGCTGTTCGTTGCTTCGGAGCGCGATAAGCTGCCCGAGATACAGAGGTCGTATATGACCGTGTGCCTGAAGGCCGACAAGGATCTGGGTATGAGCTTGGTGCAGGACGTCAAGATGCAGTTGAGGCGTGCCGATGCATTGAAGATAAGCTACGCGGCCGAGCGCTTTGAACGTGTGCCGATAGGCGGCCGCAGATAATAGCGGTTGTATGTTAATTGGTAGGGCCGTCCGTCGGGGCGGCCCTTTTTTGCGTTGCTATCTTTACCTCCCTTCGCTTTACCCTTGCCTCGCACCACAGACCTTCGGCCTATGCGCGCGAGACGACAGGGCTCCGGTCGGTGAACATAGCGATTTTACTGTCAAAAATCGCTATCTTTGTAGCGATGAAACGTCTCGATATACTCTATATCCGCGCTATGCGGTTGAGCCGGCGCCTGACCGACAAGCAATTGATGATGATCCTTGCGGTTGTCGTCGGAGTGCTGTCTGCGCTGGCGGCGTGGCTGTTCGAGACGCTGCTGCATTGGATCAAGGAAGGCCTGGTGGGATGGTTCTCGCCCGACACGGCCAGTCCTATGTACCTGGTCTATCCGGCGGTTGGTATTATCCTTGCGACGCTGTGGGTGCGGTATGTGGTGCGTGACAATATTTCGGAGGGTGTCACGCGGGTTCTGTATGCTATTGCCAGATTGGGTTCGCGCATCAAGCGGCACAATATGTACACGTCGATGGTGGGAGGCGCGGTGACCATCGGGTTCGGCGGTTCGGTAGGCCCCGAGGCGCCTATCGTACTCACAGGATCGGCAATAGGGTCGAACGTCGGGCGGTTTATGAGGATGAACTACCGCCAGATAACCATGTTGTTGGGCTGTGGCGCTGCAGCGGCATTGGCGGCGGTGTTCAAGGCGCCGGTTACGGGGGTGATCTTCGTGTTGGAGATATTGATGCTCGATATTTCGATGGCGGCAGTGATTCCGTTGGTGTTGTCGTCGGTTACGGCCACGACGCTGATATTCTTCCTCAAGGGCTTCGACCCTGTGTTGGATGTTGCGGGCATCGAGGGTTTCATGCTGCACAATATCCCGATGTACCTGCTTTTGGGGGTGTCGTGCGGTATGGTGTCGTTCTATTTCACGAGCATCAACAGCCGTATTGCGAGATGGTTCGAGGGTATGCGCAACTCCTACCGTAAATGGATCGCGGGGGGCGTGGTACTGGGAGTACTGATATTCATCTTCCCGCCGCTCTATGGCGAGGGTTACGAGGGTTTCGCCGACCTGATGCACGGGCGGTTCGACGAGCTGTTCAACAATTCACTATTTTATAGATGGCAGGGTGTGCCGTGGGTGGTGGCGCTCTATCTGTTAGGGATATTGTTCTTCAAGGTCGTGGCTATGGCGACTACCAATGCAGCGGGAGGTGTGGGTGGTACTTTCGCGCCGTCGATGTTCGTGGGGGCGTTCACGGGCGGGTCGATCGCTTTCCTCGCGAACACCTACCTGGGGATGGACCTGCCGCTGCTGAATTTCACTTTGGTGGGCATGGCGGGTGTTATGGCAGGTGTTATGAAGGCGCCGCTGACGTCGATATTCCTTATCGCCGAGCTGTCGAACGGCTACTCGCTATTCATTCCGCTGATGATCGTCACTATTGTGGCGTTCGTAATAGGGCACTATTTCGAGCCGTCATCGATATACACCAAGAAACTTCTGATGACGGGCGAGATCGTCACCCATGACAAGGATAAGTCGGTGATGGTCTTCCTGCGGCTGGACGAACTTACGGAGCGCGATTTCCTGCCGCTGGCACAGGGGTCGACGCTGGGTGATGCGGTGAAGGTCATCGCACAAGCTAAGCGGAATACCTTCCCTGTTGTCGATCGCAACGGTGTTCTGGAGGGGGTGGTGCAGTTGGACGACCTGCGGGGCGATATGTTCGACCCCGAGAAATACGCTACGCCCATCGAGGATTATATGACCGCCGCACCCGACACGATCCAGCTCCATGAGCAGATAGGCAGCGTGCTGTCTAAGTTCGAGGATACGGGGGCGTGGGTGCTGCCCGTGGTCGACAGACAGGGGCGTTACGAGGGTTTTGTCAGCAAGTCGCGCATTCTGGCGGCCTACCGTCGGCAGTTGGTCGAAATGTCGTAGTGCGTGCCCGCCCGCGGAGGGCTGCTCTCGCGATGCTCGTTTGGCCTTCCGCCAGCTTCGGGCCGCGAGACCGGCCTCGCTCCACGTTCGGCCGTTGCCGCTCGCTTCGCTCGCCGCTAAGGGCGCCTACAAGTCAAAACAGCGTCTGCTCTATTATCGTTGGGATGTGTTCGGAGGGAGCTTGTGCATCCCCTGGCCCTATATCCTCGGGCAGACAAACTTCTTCTGCTTCCGTCGACACCGGTTCCTTGTCGATATTTGGTGTCGCTAACGGCTGTTCTTCTTGCGGGCTGCCGGTGTCTTCCGAAAACGTAGTGGCGGCCTCTTGTCCCTCCCGGTAAACCTCATTCTCCGATTCGCCCCCGAGTTCCATGCGTATCTCTTGCAGCAGGGCGCGAATATTCAACAGGCGGTCCATAATCTCCTGGTCGTGCGATATTCCGCCGGGGTTCTCGCGCAGGCGCTGGCGCGCACCTTCGAGGGTCATCCCTTTCTCCTTCACGAGATGGTATATGATCTTCAGGTTCTCGAGGTCGGCGACTGTGAATTTACGATGACCGGCCGACGATTTCTGTGGGCGCAGGATATCGAAACTCTTCTCCCAGAACCGCACTGTCGATACGGGGATGTCGAGTATCTCGGCCACTTCGCCTATTGTATAGAATATCTTGGCCATGGCTAATATCGGTAGTGGTCGGCTTTGTACGGGCCGCCTACGGGAATCCCGAGGTACGATGCCTGACTGTCGGTGAGCGTCGTCAGGCGGACACCGATGCTACCCAAATGGAGCCTTGCGACCTCCTCGTCGAGGTGCTTGGGCAGACGGTATACGTCGACCGGCGGGCGGTTCTGCCACAGTTCGAGCTGTGCGAGGGTCTGGTTGGTGAACGAGTTGCTCATCACGAACGACGGGTGTCCGGTTGCGCAACCCAGGTTCACCAAGCGCCCTTCGGCGAGAATGAATATCGAGTGTCCGTCGGGGAATGTGTATTTATCTACCTGGGGTTTGATCTCTGTCCTCACGGCGTCGGAGGCGTCGAGTTGTGCCATCTGTATCTCGTTGTCGAAGTGCCCGATGTTGCATACTATTGCCTGGTCGCGCATACGGCGCATATGTTCGAGGGTGATGATATCGCGGTTCCCGGTGCAGGTGACGTAGATATTGCCCTCTTCCAGGGCCTCTTCGACGGGCTTCACCTCGAACCCTTCCATCGCGGCTTGAAGTGCGCAGATAGGGTCGATCTCTGTTACGATAACCCTTGCGCCGTAGCTTGCCAGCGAGCGTGCGCACCCTTTGCCCACGTCGCCGTAGCCGCACACGACGGCCACCTTGCCCGCTATCATCACGTCCGTCGCGCGTTTGATCCCGTCGGCCAGCGACTCGCGGCACCCGTAGAGGTTGTCGAACTTGCTCTTGGTCACCGAGTCGTTGACGTTTATCGCGGGCAGCAGCAGTTCGCCGCGCTCTCGCATCTGGTACAGGCGGTGTACACCGGTTGTTGTCTCCTCGCTCACGCCGTGGCATTCGGCCACGGTGTCGTGCCAGCGGGTGGGTGTTTCGTGCAGAATCCCGCGCAGGGTGTCGATGATTATCGCCTCTTCGCCTTCGGCTGCCGCATCGAGGATCGAAGGGTCGTTCTCGGCGGCGTAGCCTTTGTGGATGAGCAGCGTTGCATCGCCCCCGTCGTCGACGATGATATTGGGCCCCTTGCCGCCCGGGAACGCCAGCGCCGCCGCCGTGCATTGCCAATACTCCTCCATTGTTTCGCCCTTCCATGCGAACACCGGCACTCCGCGCTCTGCTACGGCGGCGGCGGCATGGTCCTGTGTCGAGAATATGTTGCAGCTGCACCAGCGCACATCGGCGCCGAGCTCGGTGAGCGTTTCGATAAGCACGGCGGTCTGTATGGTCATGTGCAGCGAGCCTGTGATTCGCGCTCCCTTAAGGGGTTTTTCGGCGCCGTATTTACGCCTCAGGGCCATCAGTCCGGGCATCTCGTGTTCGGCGATCTCGATTTCGCGCCTACCCCATCCGGCAAGGCCCATATCTGCAACTTTGTACTTCATAGGTATGTTAATGATTAGTGATTAACTGCTCACTGCCGACTTTCTGCGAAAGTCGATAAAATCTCTTTACGATCCCTTTCTATCGCTTTTCGCAGGCCGTCGAGCGATCCGAATTTCTGCATGGGGCGGATGAAGCGCACCATCTCCACTTCGACCTCCCGCCCGTACAGGTCGCCCTCGAACCCGAAAATGTGCACCTCCAGCAACCCCTCGGTATTGAGGTTCGCCATCGCGTTCATCCACTGCCCGTCGGTACATACCCGCGCGGCGTAAACCCCCGGCTCGCCACCTTCGACGGCGATGTTGGCCGTCGGAAATCCCAGCCGCCTGCCCAACTGTTTGCCGTGTATAACGACACCCCGAAAGCGTTTCACACTGCGAAGATACGAAAATTTCGCACATGCGTGTGCTTTTGATTGGCGGTAAATCCTAATTTATCCTACTGCGTTAACCATTATTTCATTACCTTTGTTGTTATGAACGATCCGTTATCGAACCCGTTGTTCGCCCGCATAGGCCGCATCGCGGCATCACAGGGTGTGCGAGCATGGGTTATTGGAGGTTATGTGCGTGATTGGTACCTGCGGCGGCCGTCGACCGACATCGACGTGGTGGTTACGGGCAGTGGCATTGCGGTGGCCGAGGAGTTGGGGCGCGAGTTGGGGACTAATGTTTCGGTGTTCAAGACTTTCGGCACGGCGATGCTGCGCGCGGGGGAGTGGGAGGTGGAGTTCGTGGGTGCGCGTAAAGAGAGCTACAGCCCCGATTCTCGCAAACCGGCGGTTGAGGACGGCACTATCGAGGATGATCAGTTGAGGCGCGACTTCACTATCAACGCTATGGCGTGGTCGCTCAACGAGGACGACTTCGGCGCGTTGGTCGACCCGTTCGACGGCATGGACGATCTGGATAACCTGATAATCCGTACTCCCGCCGACCCCGATAAAACGTTCTCCGACGATCCGTTGAGGATGATCCGCGCGGTAAGGTTTGCGGCGCAATTGGGTTTCGATATCGAGCCGGAAACCTTCGACGCCATTGTCCGCAACCGCGAGCGTATCAAGATAGTCTCCGCCGAGCGAATTGCCACCGAGTTGAACAAGATAGTCATGGCGCCGCGGCCGTCGATGGGGTTCGAGTTACTCGACCTCACGGGGCTGCTGCCGCTGATCTTCCCCGAGCTGTCGGCACTCAAGGGTATCGACCGCGTGGGAGGCAATGCCCATAAAGATAATTTCGTCCATACGCTCAAGGTGCTGGATAATATAGCGCCCCATGCCGACGACCTTTGGTTGAGGTGGGCGGCGTTGCTGCACGATATCGGCAAACCGGCGACCAAGCGTTACGACCCCCGCCTGGGCTGGACTTTTCATGGCCACGAGGTGGTGGGCAGCAAGATGGTGGGGCCGATATTCCGCCGCCTGAAACTGCCGCTGAACGAGCATATGAAATTCGTACAGAAAATGGTTTTCCTCCATCTTCGCCCGATAGTTCTGGCCGAGGATGTGGTTACGGATTCTGCGGTGCGGCGGCTGCTGTTCGAGGCCGGCGACGACATCGACGCTTTGATGACGTTATGCGAGGCAGACATCACTTCGGGCATCGAGGCCAAGGTGCGGAAGTATATGCGCAACTTCGACCTCGTGAGGCAGAAACTGCGCGAGATCGAGGAGAAGGACCGCGTGCGCAATTTCCAGCCCCCGATCACGGGCGATATGATAATGCAGGCCTACAACATCCCGCCTTCGCAGGTCGTGGGAGATATCAAGGCCGAGATCAAGGAGGCTATCCTCGACGGCCGCATCGAGAACGACTACGGCCAGGCGTATGCTTTGATGGAGGAGTTGGCTCTTAAATACGGGATAAAAAAACAATAGCCCCGTGCGGGTGCGTGCCCGCACAGGGCAGATAGTTAGGTCGATTTACTAATTTATGAAATCGCAGATCAAGAGCCTCGCTTCCCAAACGGCAATATACGGTATCAGCAGCATTGCGGCCCGACTGCTGAACTACCTGCTCGTGCCCTATCTAACGCGACTGCTTGCACCGGATGAATATGGTGTGATCACCGATATGTACGCCCTGATACCGCTGGCGTTGGTCGTGCTGACCATGGGGCTGGAGTCGGGGTACTTCAAATTCGCGGGGCAGGAGGGCGCCGATAAGAGGAGGATTTTTCGTTCGTTGTGGGGTTTGACGGTGACTGCCGCAGCGGTTTTCTTCGCGCTGGTCATGGTGTTCCGCGGCGGTATAGCGGAACTTATGGACTACGCATCGACGCCGCATTACGTAACTCTGGTCGCGGCGATAATCGCGTTGGACGTGGCCACGGCGCTGCCTTTCGCGCGTTTGAGACAGGAGGGCAGGGCTTCGATGTTCGTGGCCGTGAGGGTCGCGTCGGTGGTGATCAATGTCGCGCTGACGGTGGGGTTTTATAGCATTATGCACGGCAACGGCCCCGTGTGGGTCTTCGTGGCAAACCTCATTGCGAGTGCGCTGGCTCTGCTGATCCTGTTGCCAGGTGTGCGGAATATGCTGCCGCACATCGACCGGCGTACGCTTAGGCCGATACTTCTCTACTCCTTGCCGTTGCTGGTGGGCGGTATCGCGGGTACGGCCAACGAGTTCATCGACCGCCAGATGATCAAGTACCTCATGCCCGAAGGAGAAGCGATGGGGGCTCTGGGGGTCTACGGCGCGGTGGTGAAGATAGGTGTCGTGCTGTTGCTCTTCACACAGATGTACCGCATGGCCGCCGAACCATTCTTCCTCTCGGGGTTCAAGAAAGACGACTTCGTGCGCACCAACGCCGAGGCTATGAAATGGTTTATCATAGCGTCCGTAGCGATATTTCTGGGGATCACGCTCTTCACCGACCTCTTCGCGCTACTTGTCGGGCGCGACTTCCGCGAGGGGATCTACATCCTGCCGGTGGTGCTGGTGAGCAATATCCTCTCGGGAGTGGTACTCAACCTTTCGTTCTGGTACAAACAGTACGGGCTCACACGGTTTGCGATAATAGTCACGGGTACGGGGTTGGCCTTTACGGTGGTTTTCAACATTCTGCTGGTGCCGCGGCTGGGATACTTCGGCGCCGCACTCGCACGGTTGATATGCGAAACCGCGATGGTCGCCCTGAGCTATCGCCTCAACCGCCGTCACTGCCCCACACCATACCCCCTGCGACGTATCGCGGAATACACGCTCCTGGGCGCCGCACTCTATGCCATAGGCTTTGCCACCGCACAATTGCCTTCTGTCGCAAAATATACCTGCAACACCGTTTTATTAATTATATTTGCGGTGTACGCTATTAAGCGGGAGCGCGTGCTGCTCGCGCTGAGCAAATATTAAGATATGAGGTACAGTATAAAACAAATAGCTGCGATCGTTGGCGGAAGTTCTACGGGGCCGGACATGGTTGTCGACGGTGTTTTCGTCGACAGCCGGACCTCTGTTCCGGCGGGGATGTTCGTGGCAATAAGTGGGCGTAACCACGACGGGCATGATTATGTGGGAGAGTTGTACGACAGGGGTGTGCGTGCGTTTATGGTCGAGCGGGAGGTGGCGTTGCCGGCAGACGCGGGGGTAGTACGGGTGGAAGATAGTGTGGAGGCTTTGCAGGCTTTGGCCGCGGACTGGCGCGGGAGGTTCGGTGGAGTGGTGGTGGGTATTACGGGGAGCAACGGCAAGACGGTGGTCAAGGAGTGGGTCGCGGCGACGGCGCCTGCCGGAGTAAAGGTTTTTCGCAGCCCTAAGAGTTGGAATTCGCAGGTGGGAGTGCCGCTGTCGGTGCTGATGATAGAGGGTGACGAGGATGTGGCGGTGATCGAGGCGGGGATCTCGCAACCCGGGGAGATGGAGAAGTTGGCGCGGGTGGTGAGGCCCGATATCGGGATACTGACGATGATCGGCGATGCGCACCAAGAGAATTTCGAGAGCCCGGAACAGAAACTGCGCGAGAAGATGTTACTTTTCGAGGGCGCGCGCGAGGTGGTTGGCGGCGACAGTAACCGCGAGTCGGTCGAGGGCGTGTGGAGGGCGTTGGGTTACGATGTCGAGGTGGGAGAGATGCCTCCGGTGGCGATGAGGCTGGAGTTGAAGGAGGGTGTGAACGGCTCGGTGTTGGTCGATGACAGTTATAATTCCGATATCAATTCGCTGGGTATTGCGCTGGATTATTTGCAGAGCGTGGCGGGCGGGCGTCCGCGGACGTTGGTGCTGGGCGATATCTTGCAAAGCGGGTTCTCCGACGACGAGCTTTATGCGCGTGTGGGCGATATGGTGTCGCGCTCGGGTGTGGATAGGTTGGTGGCGGTCGGCGAGCGTATAGGGCGGCATAGATTTGCGGTGCCAACGGAGTTTTATGCCAATGTCGAAGCCTTTCTTGCGGCACTACGGCGAGATGATGTTGCCGGACGTGCAATATTGATCAAGGGTAACCGCGGCTCGCGTTTCGAGCGACTGGGGCACGCGCTGAGCAGCCGCAGCCATACGACGGTATTGGAGGTCGACCTCGACGCGGTTGTGCACAACCTGAACACGCTACGTGTACCGGGGATACGCACTATGGCTATGGTCAAGGCGTCGGCATACGGCCACGGGGCTTACGAGATCGCGGCCACGATGCAGCATCAGGGGGTGGATTATCTTGCGGTGGCATTTGCCGACGAGGGTGTGGCGTTGCGCGAGCGCGGGATTGCGATGCCCGTGGTGGTGCTCAACGCCGATGCCGACAGTTTCGAACTTATGGTGGCGAGCGCCCTGGAACCAGAGATATATAATTTCGAGTCGTTGGCGGCGTTTGCCGATGTGCTGGCGCGTCACGGTGAACGTAATTACCCCGTGCATATCAAACTCGACACGGGGATGCACCGCCTCGGGTTCGGCGAGGGCGACATGGAGCGATTGGCGGATGAACTTGATAAACACTCGCAGCTGTTGCGCGTGGGGTCGGTGTTCTCGCACCTTGCGTGCGCCGACGACCCTGCGATGGACGATTTTACGCACGGGCAGATAGCTGCCTTCGAGCGTATGTCAGGTGCCCTTTGTGCGAAGTTGCCTTACGTCCCGCTGCGACATCTGGCGAACAGTGCGGGGGCGGTACGTTTTCCCGAGGCGCGGTTCGATATGGTGCGCCTGGGGCTGGGGCTTTATGGTTTCGGAACTCCGGGTTTACGGCCTGTGAGTACACTCCGTACGCGTGTCGTGCAGGTGCGCGATCTGGCGGAGGGCGAGGCGGTGGGGTATGGCTGCGAGGGTGCCGTGTCGCGCCCGTCCCGTGTGGCTACGATCTCGGTGGGTTACGCCGACGGCCTGCGGCGCCATCTGGGTAACGGCCGCTGGAAGATGATGGTGCGCGGTGTGGAGGTGCCCACGCTCGGGCGTATCAGTATGGACACCTGTGTGCTGGACGTGACGGATGTAGATGTACAGGTGGGCGACAGGGTGGAGGTCTTCGGTGCCCACGCGAGTGTCGAGGATATGGCCGCCGTGCTCGGCACTATTCCCTACGAGGTCATGACCGCCATCGCCCCGCGCGTCAAAAGGGTCTACGTAAAAGAATAAGTGCGTGCCCGCACAGGGGCGCGTGCTCGCGCGGAGCAATTATTTAAATTAACAATGGATAATGGAAGATTAGCGGCGAGCGATGCGAGCCTCAAGCGGGCAGCCGCCACCCCCGGCGGCGACCGGCGGGTGCTCCCGCAGAGCGATTATTTTTTCAGAAATCGCCACATTGGAATGGCGGCCTAATCAAAAAACGCACGCGTGCGCGCTGGCGGC
>QMCE01001315.1_pt1 | contig 14502 bp, 13 predicted proteins | sample 1821851 | NCBI WGS metagenome assembly QMCE01 (sample SAMN09453174, study PRJNA476694) | Termite gut metagenome, whole genome shotgun sequencing project. | isolation source: worker | host: Odontotermes sp. | place: South Africa:Pretoria | collected 2016-01-28 | reverse complement strand
AACTTTGTTTTTTATACTTTTTCTCCTATCTTTGCATTCAGATACTAAATAAAACATACTCGATATGAAAATTATACGCGCAATTTTGACTGCGGCGGTCGTGTCGGCGGCGTTCGCTATGGCGGGATGCGACCTCGGTGGCGGCAATTCGAGAGAAATTTCCTGGCCTGAGATCGCTTCGGTCGAGGAGAAGTGCGGCGGCATAACGACCCTAACGGAATATATGTGGGATGAGCAATACCGCACCCACGCCGAAATAAAGACGGTCGGCGACAAAATACTCTATGAAGATACCGGCTATGAACTTAACGAAGAGGAGCTGACGATCACATACTACCGCAAGTTCTACGGCGATGACGGCACTACCGTCGACCGGACCCACGAACGTGTGTTAACCTACCTCGGATACTGGTTCGGGCCTGTAAAGTTCGAATCTTTCGACAGAACGCTCTCGACCACCCCTGTCGAAAAATGGGAAAAAACTTTCGACGCCTACGGCAACCTCGCAAACTACAAGCGCTATGAAAATGGCATCCTCGTCGAGGAGAGGTACGATTACAATTACACGACCTACGGAGATTCGAAGTATCCCGTGGAATATACGATCAAATACCCCGCCGTCGGCGAAACCCCCGAAGTCGTAAAAACGATGACCGAAAGATACATCTATAACGGGAACAGGGTCTACAACGATCGGACGGAAACGAAGATAGGAGGCGAGCTGGTCGAATACAAGCAATGGTCATATGCCGGAGGAGTGCAATCCTACGAAACCTATAAAGTCGAAGGAGAAGGTGATGATAACAAGACTCTCGTCGAGGAACTGACCGATTACGCCGTAAACGGTATGATAGTCACATACAAGATTACACGTTGCGACGAGAACACGCCGGCCGGAGTCGTGACCGAGTATATTAGAGTATTAATCCCTTCCGGGATATTGCTCCAAGGCGCGGGCAAGGATTTCGAGGGCGGCAGAGATGTCGCCCTTGTTCAATACATAGGCTATGCGTACCTCCTTTTCACCTCTTTCGGGGTCGGTGTAGAAACCCGAGCCGGGCGCCATCATCACCGTAGCGGGAGTGTTGCTTCCTGTGGTCGTGTAACTGAACTCCTTTAACAGCCACTCGCAGAAACGGTCGGCGTCATCGACCGGCAGGCGCGCCATCGTGTAGAACGCTCCGTGCGGCATGGGCGAGAGAACCCCCGGAATACGGTTCAATCCCTCGATCAGCAGGTCGCGGCGGGAGATGTATTCGGCGTATATCTCCTCCATATAGCCCCGTGGCGCATCGACCGACGCGGCGGCCACCAACTGCCCCACGAGCGGCGGCGAGAGCCTCGCCTGGGCGATCTTCATTGCGGCATCCCTCGCGGCCTTGTTGCGCGTGACGAGCATTCCGATACGGATGCCGCACTCCGAATAGCGTTTCGACACGCTGTCGACCATCACCACATTCTGCTCGATGCCCTCCAGAGAGAGCGCCGAAAGATGGGGCTCGTCCGAGTAGCTGAATTCGCGGTAGACCTCGTCGGAGATCAGGAACAGGTCGTGCTTTTTCACGATGTCGCGGATAAGCATGAGCTCCTCCCGACTGTATAGATAGCCCGTCGGGTTGTTGGGGTTGCAGAGCAGGATGGCGCGTGTGCGCGGAGTGATATAGCGTTCGAATTCGGCGACGGGCGGCAGGGTGAATCCGTCGTCGATGGAGGTCGGGATGGGCACCACCTTCACCCCCGCCTCTTGGGCGAACGAGATGTAGTTGGCGTAGCAGGGCTCTATCAGGATTACCTCGTCGCCTGGATCCAGACAGGCGAGAAACGCCATGAGGAGCGCCTCGGAGCCTCCCGTGGTTGTAATTATCTGGTCCGGCGACAGCTCTATGCCGAAGCGCGAATAGTACTCGACGAACTTTGCACGCACCGACGCAAGGCCGTCGCTCGGAGAGTATTCGAGCGTCGTGCGGTCGACGTTCCTCAGCGCCGCAAGCCCCTCTTCGGGGGTAGGAATATCGGGCTGGCCGATGTTGAGGTGATAAATTTTCACACCACGTGCTTTTGCCGCATCGGCAAAAGGTACGAGTTTCCTGATCGGCGAGGCGGGAAGTTTCGAGCCCCGGTTTGAGATTGTCGGCATAAATAATTAAATTAGGAATTAGGAATTAGGAATTAGGAATTTCGGAGTGCTTCGCACGTTTATAATTTTATCGCGTTAGCTTATTCCTAATTCCTAATTCCTAATTCCTAATTAAACGTAAGTTTCAATAAGTCGTCCGTTGCCTTCGAAGACGATGTTGTCCTGGTCGGCGGGGATGAGTACTATGCCGTCTTGGGGAAGGGACAAACTGCCTCCGGGGGTGGTGAGGGTCAGCGGGCCGTGGGTACAGATGTAGATGGTGAAAGAGTCGCGCGAGGCGAGCTCCCTCTCACAGCGTCCCGCCACATCGACCACATTGGCGGTAAAGTAGGGACATTCGACCATCAGCGCCGCTTCGCCCGCCGGGGGCGATTGCGTCACGTTGCGCACCGGGGCGGAGAAGTCTATCGCGTCGGTGGCGAGTGCGGTGTGCAGTTCGCGGGGACGGCCCTCCTTGTCGGTGCGGTTCCAGTCGAAAACGCGGTAGGTCATGTCGGAGGTCTGCTGTATCTCTGTCAGCAGGATCCCCTTGCCGATGGCGTGTACGGTGCCGGCGGGTATGAAGTAGGCGTCGCCCGGCTTCACGGGAACGACGTTCAGAAGTTCTCCCAGCCTCTCTCCTCCTTCCGCGACAACGGCTTCGTAGATTTCTCGTGTGACCCCCTCCTTAAAACCTATGAGCAGATGCGCTCCTGGTTCGCTGTCGAGGATATACCACATTTCGGTCTTGCCGTAGGCGTTGTGTCTGACCTTCGCAAGGTCGTCGGAGGGGTGTACCTGCACCGAGAGCACGTCCTGCGCGTCGATGTATTTGACCAGCAGCGGGAATTCCTCGCCGAAACGTGCGAAGACCTTGTCGCCGACCAGTTCGCCCATATAGACCTCGACCGCCTCCAGCAGGTCGTTGCCTTTCAGGAAGCCGTTCGCTATGACCGAGACTTCGCCCTCGAAACCAGATATTTCCCAGCTCTCGCCGACAGGCTCGTCCCCCTTGTATTTTGCCGCCGGTCTCATTTTAACCAGCGTGTCCCCTCCCCAGATGCGTTTGCTGAAACGGGGTTTGAATTGTATTGGATAAAGCATGGTGCGAATATATGGATTTTTCGCACGAAAATTGCTATCTTCGCACCATTATGATAAGAAACATAACAGATTTTATCAGGCACGGCGTCTGGCAGAAAAAAAGACACGATCTTTCGGACAGGAAATGGTGGGCGATCCGGCAAATGAGGGTGATAATTTTCACCGCCAGGGGGTTCAACCGCCACGATACGGCCATGAGGTCGGCGGCACTGTCGTTTTTCACGGTGATGTCGCTCGTGCCCATTCTTGCGCTTGTTTTTGTCATCTTCAAGGGGTTTGGCATGGAAAGCTCGTTCAGTCAGCGCCTCTACGACCTTCTGCCCATCAACACCGCCGCCATCGACCAGATCGTCGAGTTCATCCACAATCTGTTGGGGCGCACACGGGGCGGAGTGATGGCCGTCGGCGCCTTCTTCGTGCTGATATGGGCCGTAATACAGGTCTTCGGCAATGTCGAAAGGGCGTTCAATAAAATTTGGGAGGTGAAGCAGACACGGGCATTCGCGCGAAGATTTTCGGCCTATATGGCCCTGATAATCATTGTTCCGATCCTGCTCATCGCTGCCAACGGCGTCTACGCAGGCATACACAACCGCATCGTGCTGTTCACCGGCAACGTTGCGGCGACGATACTGTTCGGCATCGCCTCGGTGGCCATCATCGTCGCGATGTTCTCGATAATCTATTTCGTACTGCCCAACACCGACGTCAAATTCCGCAACGCACTCAAAGCGGGCGTGGTGGCGGGTATCGGCTTCGGTCTTTTTCAGGTGATCTACGTCAATATTCAGGGCTACCTGACCTCCTACAACGCCATCTACGGGACATTCGCCGCCATACCGCTCTTTTTGATGTGGTTGCAGATCAGTTGGCAGATACTGCTTTTCGGAGGCGAGTTGTCGTTCGCCATGCAAAACATCCGCGACTTCGAACTGGAACGTGCGACTCGGAACGTGAGCTACGACAACCGCTGCAAGATCATGATCGCCATAATGATAATCGTTATTCGCGAATATCTTTCCGGCGAAAAATTGGCCACTCCCGAACGGATAGCGCACGAGATAGGCGCGCCGATACGCACGGTTCACGAGGTGGCGGGAGAGTTGGAGGACGACGATTTGCTACTCTTCGTGAAGAACGAAAAGACAGACAAGGTCGACTCGATGGCCCCGGCGCGCGACCCGCACTCGATCCGTTTCTTCGACGTCATAAACTCCGTCACCGAACACGGCGACGAGATGCCGGGACTGTGCGAAACAGCCCTTATGAAACGCATCGAATCGACCTACGACAAGGTTAAGGATGACATTAATAGCTCCGGCGACAACATCCTGCTGATGGAACTGATTAATTGAGAATTGAGAATTGAGAATTGAGAATTTGGATATTGTTGTAGTTGGTAACGGAGCGGTGGCGGAAGGGCTGGCGCGGGAGATCGGGGAGGCCGGGGGAGTTGGAGACGGTGTGAAGCTCGTCCAGCAGTGGGCGCGAAAGACGCACACTCCCGAAGAACTCGCTCCCGCCGACCTCTATATTCTGGCCGTAAGCGATGCGGCGATGGCCGAAGTCTCGGAGGCATTGCCATTTCCGGAGGGAAGCGTCGTAGCCCACACAGCGGGATGCGTCGCGATGAACGATCTGTCGCCGAAGATCGTTCACCGCGCCGTTTTGTATCCGTTGCAGAGCTTCACACGGGGGCGGCGCATAGAGAATTTCCGGAAGACCCCTTTCTTTATCGAAGGGGACACGCCGCACGCCCTCTCCACGGTGCGCGTCGCGGCGGATGCGTTGTCGGACAACGTGACGGAGATGTCGTCGGAGCGGAGAGCGCGTATCCACCTTGCGGGGGCTTTTGCCAACAACTTTTCGAATGCGATGCTGTCGTTGGGCGAACTGATAGCCGCCGATGCGGGTGCCTCGTTCGAAGAGTTGAAACCAATCGTCGCCGAGACCCTTGCCAAGGCCCTCGCGATGCCTTCGCCCCGCCTCGCCCAAACGGGAGCGGCGCAGAGGGGCGACAAAACGATACAAGGCAAACACCTTGCGATGCTTGCCGCCGAACACCCCGAACTGACAGGATTATACAAAGAGATAAGTGAACAGATATGGAAAATTTCAAAGAAAAATTAACGAGAGTCAAAACCTTCGTTTTCGATGTCGACGGGGTATTCACCGAAGGGGGCATAGTTCCGCTTCCGGACGGTGATTTCCTCAGAACATACTATGCCAAAGACGGTTACGCAGTTACATACGCCATCTCGGAGGGCTACCGGATATACATTATCTCGGGCGGGAGGGGCGAACTTCTGCTCCGCCGTTTCGAAAAGCTGAAGGTGAACAAGATATATTCCAACGTCGGCGACAAGTGCGCCGTCCTGCGCGAAATAGCAGAAAAGGATGGCATAGACCTTGCCGATACCGTCTACATGGGCGACGACATTCCCGACCTCGACGTGATGCGCATGACGGGCATTCCCGTCTGCCCCGCCGATGCCTGCCACGAGGTGATCGAAGCCTCGGTATACGTTTCGCAATATCCGGGCGGTAAGGGGTGCGTGCGCGACATCATCGAACAGGTGCTGCGCGCACAGGGCAAATGGCTGCGTCACACCATAGGAATGCACACCGTGTAAATTGAGAATTGAGAATTAGGAGTGTCGAAGAAGTACAGGAATAGGGAGAAGGAGGTTTTACCGCCGAGGCTGTCGGCAAAAGCCGGGCAGCGGATCGTCGAGGTTCACGTCGAGGGGTACGACGACGTGGCTTTCTGGCGCGGCATATTCAACGACTTCGAGAGCGAACGGGTGACATTCGAAATATCCGTTCCGCCCCGCCCCGACCTTGCGAAGGGCAAACGGGTGGTGATGGAGATGATCCCCGAAAGTTCGCCGCAGAAGCTGCTTTGCGTCGACAGCGACTTCGACTATCTCTTCGGCGGCGCCACGGAGCAGTCGAAAAAGGTGTTGGGTGCACAATACCTTTTCCACACCTACACATACGCCACTGAGAATTACCTCTGCTGGGCACCTGCCTTGCACACCGTCTGCACCAAGGCGACCAAGAACGACACCCGCATCTTCGACTTCGAGCGCTTTTTGGCCGAATACTCGGAGATAATCTACCCCGCTTTCCTCTGGTACGCCTATTCGGCCTGTCTGGGAGACGAGCACATCTTCAAGTTGATAGATTTCAAAAACACCGTGCGTCTCAACTATCTGGAAGTAACCGACAACGGCTCGGCGACACTCCACTGGTTGCGCGGGAATGTCGGTCGCAAGGTCGAGCGGCTTGCTGCCGAATACAAACAGCACACGGCCAAGGTGAAACGTTTTGCGTCGAACGCCGGTAAGCAGGGTCTCCATCCCGACGACACATATCTGTTCATGCACGGCCACACCCTGCTGGACAACGTGGTGATGCCTATGCTGAGTGCCGTGTGCGACAAACTGAAACTGCTGGCGGGAAACCGGATAGAACACTCCGCCCAGCGCGGCGTGGCATTCAACAACGAACTCAGCAACTATCGCAACGCCCTTCTGAACATTCGCGACACTCTTATCTACAACGAAGAGTACAAGGGCTGTTTCCTCTACCGCCGCCTGCACGAAGACATCCGCGCGATGCTCGAGCGGGCCGGGATGCTCTGATCAAATAGAGATTTTACAGGGAGAATGCGACTTTTTCCAAAAGTATTTGCTATATTTGCAAATACCGCAAAAAGGCGCGAAAATGCGAAAATCGGTCGCGATAACCATCCTTTTGCTAATCCATTTCTCTCTCCCCGGCCAGACTTTCGACACGGAGTTCTATCCTGTTGCCGACCATGAAGAAGAGGGGGTGCTGATTCCGGAAACTGACGATTACATTTTCAATATACCCGTCCCGGGTGCACCCGACCCTTTCCGAAACTTTTCGAGATACCGTTTCGGCGCCGTGCGTTATCGCGAACGGGGGCTGGATGGCCGCCACGAAAGGGTTCTGGCGGGCGGAATAGAACTTACGGACAATCTTTCGTCATATCCCGACTGGTCGCTCATATCGCTCCTGCGCCGGAGCGGACTTGCCGTCGAGTACTCCCCCGCGATGACGGCGGGAAGTTCTCCTGCGGCCATAGGGCGGACGGACAGTTACCTTCTTGCGGCGGCGGGGGACGAGTTGCGTGTCGCGTTGCGGGCCTCCGACAGATATTCGCGTGCGGGAGGCGACATCAGACATGGCAGGGAATGGGGCGACGGTTGGTCGCACCGGTTTGCGGCGACGGGGCAGTTCGGTGCGGACGGCCACTTCCGGGGAGTGCGCTCCGACGAGGCGGGAGGTGTGGTGGCGGTGACGAAACGATGGAAGAAGGAGACCTCGCTGACCATTTTCGCTGCGGGTGGCATATCGGAAAGGGGACTTCGCACCGCCGCCACACGCGAGGCGTTCGACCTCACGGGCGACTATTTTTACAATCCGACATGGGGCGAGCAGAGTGGTAAAGTGCGCAATTCGCGGGAGAGCCGCACCCGGTATCTTTTCGCGGCGGCAGTGTTAGAGACCCCATTGGGCAAGGATCGGATGCTCCGTGCGACCGTCGCCCTGCGCCATAACCGGAACGGGCGTTCGCGGCTCGCGTGGTACGACGCGCCTTCGCCCGCGCCCGACTATTACCGCAGGATGCCTTCGTTCTTTCCCGACTGGTCGGCGGCGGACAAGATTGCCGACGCGTGGCGCGATGGAGACCCGACGGTGACACATGTCGATTGGAGCGAATTGTATTTCGGCAATACTCTCGCACCGGACGGACAAGCGAGCTACATGATCGAAGAGCAGGTCGAATCGGCCGAAGATCTGCACCTGAACGTGGACATTACGCGCACCATCGAAAAGGGACTCGAAATATCTTACGGGCTAAGGGTACGCCGCGACAGGTCGCGTTTCTATAAAGAGGCGGCCGATATGTTGGGGGCGGAGTGGGTGCCGAACACAGACCAATATGTGACCGACCCGACGGACACGAACGGCGAGTATCACGCGGAGCCACCCAACGAGAACGACCTTCGAAACCCCGGACGTCGGGTGCGTCGGGGCGACCGTTTCGGCTACGACTATGCCCTGACGCGCCTGAAACCCTCGCTCTACGGCATAGTGCGTTGGACGAAGACATCTTTCGGGTTCACCGCGTCGGGGTCACTCACTTACACAAGAGTGCAACGCAACGGCTTCTATGAAAAGGAGCTGTTCCCCGGCGAAGCATCGTTCGGCCGGTCGCGTGCGCTCGATTTCACAACATATTCACTCGGCGCATCGGCGTGGTGGAACGCTTCGTCGAGGCACAGCCTGTCGCTGTCGGCGCTCGCTTCGAGCGAGGCCCCCTTTGCACGCGACCTCTTTTTGTCGCCTCAACAGAACAACCTTATCGCGGTGAGTGCGGGAGAAGCGGCCCCTGCGGGACTTTACGGCGCGGAGTTGTCATGGGTATTCGCGGGAAAGGATGTAGACCTGCGCGTGACGGGGTTTGTGAACGCCACCGACGACGAAACACAGATCCGCCAATATTACGACGACCTCTCTTCGGCCTTTTCCGAGATGGTGGTGCGGGGCATCGACCGTCTCGGCTACGGTGTCGAGGTTGGTTTGGAGGCACGTTTCACACGGTGGCTGTCGCTGTCGGCGGGAGGCTCGGTCGGGGAATATCGCTACAACTCCGAGCCGGCGGCAACGGTGTTCGAGGATGCCACGGGCGAGGTGATCTCCGAGGGGATAGTCTGCCACATGAGCGGCCTTGCGACGGGGCCTCCGCAGATCGTCGCGGCGGGCGAGTTGACCTACTCCGACCGCAGGCGTTGGCGCGCATCGCTCTCGGCCGAGTGGATGGCGCGTCGCCACGTCGAGATAAACCCTCTGTATCACTCTTCGCGCGTTGTGGGCATCAATCCCGCCCCGGAGATAATGCGTCTTTTCACTTCGCAGGAGCGGCTACCGGACGCATTCACATTGGGGATGTCGCTCTCGAAAGGTTTTGTGTTGAAACGCGGGTATCTGCGCATTGCAGGGTCGGTGCGCAACCTGCTCTCGTCGCGCATCATCCATTCGGGTTACGAACAGATGCGCATTATGCGCCTCGGCAGCGGTATCACCCGCACACTCGTGCCCTTTCCCTCGAAATATCTCTACTCACATCCTATGACATGGAGCATATCCGTAAGTTACAGCCTATGAAACAGATCGCATACATATTTATCTTTTTGCTCGCCCTTTCCTGTCATAAATGGGAGGTTCCTTCGTTCGACGACGGCGCGCTCAAACCCAACACCACTATCGGCAATCTGCGAAGCGCTTTCTACGGAGGCGACGTGGCGCGCGTCACCGACGACATTGTTATCGCGGGACGGGTGGTGTCGGGCGATCGTGCGGGCAACTTCTACAACACATTTTTCATCGACGACGGCACGGGCGCAGTGGAGATCATGGCTGGAATGTCCGACCTCGCCGCCGTATACCGCCCCGGACAAACGGTGGTGGTTTGTCTGCGCGACCTTGCGGTCGGATGGAGGGACGGGGCGATGCAGATCGGTCTTCCTCCCGAACCGGGCAGCCGCTTCGCAACGGGCTACTTCTATCATCCGGCGGTGATCCGCGGCCATGTTTTCCGCCGGCACGAAACCGAACCCGTTACGCCTGTCGAATTGTCGCCCTCGGAGTTCGCCCCGTCGTTTTGCGGAAGGCTCGTGCGGATTCCGGGGCTCCGTCTTGACTCTCTTGTAACCGTCGGAACGTGGGCTACGACACAGCCCTCCCCGACCACCGGCTATGTTAAATTCCGCTCGTCGCCCGCCGACTCCGTTACGGTCATAACGAGCGGCTACGCCTCCTTTGCCCTTGCCCCCCTCCCTTCGCCCCGCGAAACGGTCGCCCTGACGGGTATACTTTTTTACGGCCGTGGGGAAAGCTATAAAGAACACTATTTATTGAAATTGCGCGATGAAGAAGACATCACTTATTAGCACGTCATTGCAAAGGACTGCGAGGAGTAAAGCAGGACGAAGCAATCCAGTCCGGTATTTTCTGGATTGCTTCGCTTTCCAGGCTCGCAATGACGGTCGAATCATCGGCTTGCTGTTGGCCGTAATTTTGATCTCGTGCCGTCCCGTCAGCGTCATTCCCGAAGATCCGGGCGGAGGAAACGGAGGGGGTGGCGGAAACATTCCGGGCGGAGGAGATGAGGAGACTGTCTCCATCGCCTTTCTGAAAGCGCTCTACAAGGGTGCGCCGGTTCGTATAACACAGGAATACCGCATCTCCGGAGCGGTGATTTCGAGCGACGACCAGGGCAATTTCTACCGCACGCTCGTGCTCGACGACGGCACGGGAGGAATTGAGTTAAAGCTCGATATGGAGCATATTTTCAAACTGTTCGAGATACACACGCGCGTCGCGGTGCGATGCAACGGACTGTGGCTCGGCTCTTACGGCGGCACGCTTCAACTCGGTGCCGAGCCGTTCGGAAATTACGAAACGCAGTTTCTTTCAGAGACCGACATCGCCGAACACCTCGCGGCGGATACCCTGTTTTACGGAGAAGTGAGGGCGCGCCGTCTCGATTTTTCGGAGCTGTCCCCGGAGCATATATCCACATACGTCGCCTTCGACGGGGTTCAGTTCGCGAAAGAGGAGCAGGGTCTTGGTTGGGCGGACATCAACTCTGACACCGACACCGACCGGTCGCTGGTCGACATCTCTGGCGACACTCTGGCCGTGCGTACCAGCCGTTTCGCATATTTTGCCGGATGGAAACTACCTGCGGGAAACGGAAGCATCGAAGGTGTTTTGAGCTACTTCAACGGCGGCTACAAGTTGGTCGTGTGTGATGCCCAAAAAGCCATTATGAAAGGGCCGAGGTTTTAGCTAATAGGTTATTTGAAAATTCGGTCAGCGTTATCCGTCGTGATGCGGTCGAGGTCGGCGGACGGCATGCCGAGAATGGCCGCTGCAGCGTCGCGGATATAGACCAGATACGAAGATTCGTTGCGTCGACCCCTAAAAGGCTCGGGAGTAAGCCACGGGGCATCGGTTTCGAGCACTATGTGGGCGGGATCCATCGCCGGAAGCAATTCACGCCAACGGTTCTTTTTATATGTCACCGAGCCGCTAACCCCGAACACGAAATCGCCCACTGCGCATACGCGGCGGTAGTCGTCGAGCGTCCCGCTGAAAGCGTGCATCACCCCGCGGATTCCCGTACCGGTGTATTTTTCGAGCACGGCGACCATCTCGCTCCACGCCTCGCGGGTGTGGATAACAAGCGGCAGGTCGTATTGCAGTGCGAGGGCTATCTGCCGCTCGAATACCGCCGTCTGTTCGGCCAAAAAATCGCGGCTCCAATGCAAGTCCAACCCCACTTCGCCGATGGCGTAGAACCGTTCTACGGGTGGGTTTGCAAGATATTGTTCGACGATTTCGAGTTCGCGCGGCCAGTCGGGATTGTCGTTAACAGATGTCGGGTGCAGTCCCATCATCGGCAGGCACAAGCCCGGATTTTCTTTGCACATCAGTATCAGCGCGGCATGGCTCTCCGAATCTATCGCCGGACACATTATTCGGGTGACGCCCGCCTCCTGCGCCCGCCTCAACGCCTCCGTCCGGTCGCCGTCGAACGCCACGTCGAACATATGTGAATGTGTGTCGATCATTGTTTATTTAAATGAAAAGTGAAAAATTGCGGTGTGCTTAACTTTGTTTTCCTTCTCGCGGCTCGGCATATCTGCTCTCGCTCGCAGCGTCGGTTCGCACGTTTATAATAGGATTTGTCGTCATTGCGAGGGCTATAAGCCCGAAGCAATCCAAAAGAACGGACTGGATTGCTTCGCCTTTCAGGCTCGCAATGACGGTAATCCCGACCATTTTATGAAAATAAACCTGCGGCATCTGCTGCACCAGAATTTTTCATTTTTCATTTTTAGTTTTTCATTAAAAATATTTAACCTATCTTTTCATAATGTCCTCCGGGCAGGCGGCGGATTTTTCCGGCAAATTCGAGTTCGAGCAAAATCGGTGCCAGCGCGGTGTGGGCGAGCGCGGTCAGTTCGCTCAGGGCATCGACCGAAACGGCGTCTCCCCCCGCGCTTGTGAAACAACCCAAAAGCCCCTGCGCGTCCGCCGAGACCGAGGCGGTCGCCGCCACCGGTTTTTCACCCACCTCGGAGACGTAAACGTCCCACATCAGCGTCCGGATAATATCTTCGCCCGTGCAGACCATCGCCGCGCGGTCGCTCTTTATGAGGTTGTTGGTGCCGAAAGCCGCCTCGTCGGTCGCACGACCGGGAACAGCCATCACGGTGCGATTGTAGCCGAAAGCGAAGTCGGCGGTCGAAAGCGCGCCGCTCCCGTGTCCCGCCTCGACCACCACAATCCCCTCGCTCAGCCCCGCGATGATGCGGTTACGAGAGAGGTAGAAGTCGCCCGTCTGCTTGCTGTTCGAGTGGCACTCCGAGACTATCGCACCACCGTGGGCAACGATGTCGCGGGCGATGTCGGTGTGCTGGGCGGGGGTCACGTCGGGCAAAGTGTTTGCAACAACGGCGACGGTCGGCACGCCGTAACGCAGAGCCGCGCGGTGGCAGTGGACGTCTATCCCGAAGGCAAGTCCGCTCACGATACAGAGGTTGGGCACACGCTCGGCAAGCTGCCTGACAAGGCGGTCGCACATCGTCTGCCCGTAGGTCGAGAGTTTGCGCGTCCCGACCATCGAAACACACCTCATGTTCAGCGCCTCCGCCTCGCCGCGCACATAGAGAATGTGGGGCGGGTCGTTCATTTCGCGCATCAGGGGCGGATATTCGGCATCGGTCGAGGCCATGGCTGTGAGGCCGTGCTTTTTCAGATATTTCACTTCGGCCTCGGCCTGGCGGTGGAACTCACGGCGGGGGATTTGTGTGGCAAGAGCCTCGCGGATATTCGCACGGCGCACAAGTTCGGCGGGGCTTGCCGCATATATCGCGTCGGCGCTCCCGAATTCATTCAGCAGCGCGGCGGCGGTTTTCGGCCCCAGTCCGTGCTCCAGGGTCAAAGCAATATCGTCAATGTTCATTACAGGTCTCTTCTATGGACAGGCAACATAAAAAAAGACCCCCGGCTGCTGAGCACCTCACCTCACAGCATACAGCATCACCTAATCATGACCACTTACCGAGGGCCTAAAACCACTCGTGGTATGATTAAATAATGCAATATATATGCGAAAACGAGCGTGAGGTGCCCGTTGCAAAGATAGGAAAAAAGAATCACTACGAAATGTAGATTGGATAGAAAATTCCCGTAGGGAATATCTGTCGGTAGAACGAAAACGCTACACGATCTCCCGCATCCCCTCGGGATGCGTCCCTTTCTCCAAGCCACAAAAGGATGCATCCCTATGGGATGCAGAGGTTGATTGGAGCAAGATACTCTACCGATAGGGATTGCCTACGGCAATCGGAGGCGTCACACGAGGAACTCCCATCGACCTATTAACTGACCGTTTGCAATTCGACCAGGCGGGCGTAAAGTCCGTGTTTTTTCATCAACTGCTCGTGGGTGCCCTCCTCGACGATGCGTCCCGCGTCGATGACCACTATGCGGTCGGCGTTCTGTATGGTGCTGAGGCGGTGGGCGATGACTATGGAGGTGCGGCCTTTCAAAAGGTGGTCGAGCGCACTCTGAACGAGTTTTTCGCTCTCGGTGTCAAGCGCGCTGGTGGCCTCGTCGAGGATCAGTATGTCGGGATTTTTCAACACGGCGCGCGCAATGCTGAGCCGCTGGCGCTGTCCGCCCGAGAGTTTCACGCCCCGATCGCCGATATTGGTCTCGTACCCGTTCTCGGTCTCCATGATGAAGTCGTGGGCGTTGGCTACTTTAGCCGCGCGGACGACATCCTCGTGCGAGGCATCGGGCACACCGAGGCGGATGTTGCCCTCGATGGTGTCGTTGAACAGCACCGTCTCCTGCGCGACCATTCCGAGCCGGGCACGAATGCTCTCCATCGTGTAGTCGCGAACGTCGTGTCCGTCGATCAGAACCTCTCCGCGTTGAGGGTCGTAGAAACGCGGCACAAGGTCGGAAAGGGTCGATTTTCCTCCGCCGGAGGGGCCCACCAGAGCGACCGTCTCGCCTTTTTTGACGCTGAAGCTGACGCCGCGGATAATTTCACGGTCTTCGTAGCGGAACTCCACGTCGCGGAACTCGATGCCCTCGCGAAACTCGCCCAAAGCCACGGCTCCGGGTTTGTCCGTCACCCCCGCCGGAGTATCCAGCAGTTCGAAAAC
>QMCE01001124.1_pt1 | contig 14504 bp, 13 predicted proteins | sample 1821851 | NCBI WGS metagenome assembly QMCE01 (sample SAMN09453174, study PRJNA476694) | Termite gut metagenome, whole genome shotgun sequencing project. | isolation source: worker | host: Odontotermes sp. | place: South Africa:Pretoria | collected 2016-01-28 | reverse complement strand
GCCCAGCGTGGCCCGCACCGAGGGCGCCGTTTGCACCACCACGGTTTTTTGCTCATCGCTGATGGCCTTGCGCACCTTGTCGGTGTCGTCGCGCTCCACCAGGGCGCCGGTTGGGCAGTTCACAATGCACTGCCCGCAGGAGATGCAGCCCGTGTCGCCCAGCGGCGCCTCGAAGGCGCAGGCGATGTGGGTTTCAAAGCCGCGCTCCGAAGGCTCGATAACCGACACCTGGCCCTGGCAGGCGGCCACACAGCGGCGGCACAAAATACACTTGTTGTTGTCGCGCACCAAATGCAGGGTAGAGGTGTCCAGCGGGTAGCGGCTGCGCTCGCCAATAAACCTCATGCCGTTCACGCCATACTCGTTGGCAAGGCTTTGCAGCTCGCAGTCGGTGCTGCGCTGGCAAGACAAACAGTTCTGGTCGTGGTTCGAGAGCAGCAGCTCCAAATTCATTTTGCGGGCGTTTAAAACCTTGTCGCTGTTCGTCACCACTTCCATGCCGTCGTTCACCGGGTACACGCAGGCCGTAACCAGGCTTTTGGCGCCCTTCACTTCCACCACGCACATGCGGCAGGCGCCAATCTCGTTTTCGTCGCGCATCCAGCACAGGGTGGGCACGCGCACGCCTGCGCGGTGGCAAGCCTCCAGCACGGTTATGCCCGCCTCGGCCTCATAGTCCATATGGTTGATTTTGATTTTTACCGTTGACTCTGACATTTTGTTCTATCCTCCCCGGCCTAGCCTTTAGAAATAGCGGAGAACTTGCATTTTTCCATGCAAACGCCGCACTTGATGCACTTTTCCTGATCGATAACATGGGGCTTTTTCACCTCGCCACTGATGGCCGACACCGGGCAGTTGCGGGCGCACAGGGTGCAGCCCACGCACTTGGCGGGTTCCACAGTATATTGCAGCAAAGCCTTGCACACGCCGGCGGGGCAGTGCTTGTGGTCGATGTGCTCCAAATACTCGTCGCGGAAATAATGCAGGGTGGAAAGCACGGGGTTGGGGGCGCTTTGCCCCAGCCCGCACAGGCTGTTTTGCTTGATAAAAGATGCCAGTTCGTCTATTTTTCCCAAATCGTCGCGGGTGGCCTTGCCCTCGGTAATTTTGGTTAGCAGCTCGTACAGGCGCTTGGTGCCCACGCGGCAGGGCGTGCACTTGCCACAGCTTTCCTCCACCGTAAATTGCAGGAAAAAGCGGGCAATGTCCACCATGCAGGTGGTGTCGTCCATCACAATAAGCCCGCCAGAGCCCATCATGGAACCAATTTGGGTGAGGTTGTCGTAGTCGATGGGGGTATCGATGAGGCTGGCCGGAATGCAGCCGCCGGAAGGGCCGCCGGTTTGCGCGGCCTTGAAGCTGTGCCCGCCGGGAATGCCCCCGCCAATCTCCTCCACAATCTCGCGCAGGGTGGTGCCCATGGGCACCTCCACCAGGCCGGTGTTTTTAATTTTGCCGCCCAGTGCAAACACCTTGGTGCCCTTGCTCTTTTCGGTGCCAATGGCCTGGAACCAATCCACGCCCTTTAAAATGATGCGCGGCACGTTGGCAAAGGTTTCCACATTGTCTAAAATGGTGGGCGCGGCAAACAGGCCCTTCACCGCCGGGTAGGGCGGGCGGGTGTGGGGCTCACCGCGCTTGCCCTCAATCGAAGTCATCAGCGCGGTTTCCTCGCCGCACACAAAGGCGCCGGCCCCCAGCTTGATATCGATGTCAAAGTCGAAGCCGGAATCGAAGATATTCTTGCCCAAAAGGCCGTATTCGCGCGCCTGGCCAATGGCAATTTTCAGGCGGTTTACGGCAATGGGATACTCTGCCCGCACATAGATGTAGCCCTGGTTTGCGCCAATGGCATAGCCCGCAATGGCCATGGCCTCCAGCACCACATGGGGGTCGCCTTCCAGCACCGAGCGGTCCATAAAAGCGCCCGGGTCGCCCTCATCGGCGTTGCAGCACACATATTTTTGCACTTCGCCGCGGCCGCCAACGGCCAGCTTCCATTTCAGCCCCGTGGGGAAGCCCGCCCCGCCACGGCCGCGCAGGCCGCTGTTTAGAATGGTTTCAATCACCCCGTCCGGCGTCATTTCGGTAAGCACCTTGCCCAGGGCCTCGTAGCCCTCAAAGCCAATGTACTCGTCAATGTTTTCCGGGTTGATGACACCGCAGTTGCGCAAGGCGATGCGCAGCTGCTTTTTATAAAAGCCGGTTTCGTCCAGGCTTCTAATCGTATTGTCCTCGGCCACGGTTTCGTCGTATAACAGGCGGGTAACAGGGCGGCCCTTCAGCAAATGCTCCGACACAATCTCCCGCACGTCCTCCACCTGCACGCGGGAATAAAAGCTGCCCTCGGGGTACACCACCACAATGGGCCCCAGCGCGCACAGTCCAAAGCACCCGGTGCGAATAACGCGCACCTCGGCGCCAAGGGCGGCGTCCTCCACCTGCTGCTCAAAGGCGGCGGCAACAGCGTCGCTGCCCGAGGCGGTGCAGCCGGTACCGCCGCAAATCATAACATGGCTTCTGTACATGGCGTTCTCTCTCCTTTTGAATCCCGTCAAAGATTCAATTTGATATATGCTATGCTTTACCGGGCCGCGGCCCCAATGGTATATTCCGTAACAGGCTTGCCGCCAATAAGATGCTCTGCCACCACGCGGCCCACCTTGTCGGGCGTCATTTTCACATAGGTAACCTTTTCCTCATCCGGGCGGTACACCTCCACCACCGGCTCGTACTGGCAAATGCCAATGCAGCCGGTTTGGGTTACCATCACACCGGCAAGCTCCCGGCGGGCAACCTCCTCCACAAAGGCGTTCAGCACCGGGCGGGCGCCGGCGGCAATGCCGCAGGTGGCCATGCCCACCACCACGCGGGTGCCGTCGTGGGCGCCTTCGCGGGTGCTCACAGTTTGCTTCATTTTGTCACGTATGGCAGCAAGTTCCTGTAGGCTTTTCATTGTGGACTCTCCTTTAATATCAACTCTTTCATGCCTTCGTTCACATGGTCTTTGATGAACAGCACCACTTCGGGGGCGTTCAGGGGCACACCGTCCAAAATCTGGCGGGCTTCGCCGGTGGTGAAAACAAACTCGGCGCCGTCCCTTTTAAAGCAGTAGCTGAAATCGATGTCGGGGCTTGCCTGCACCAGCGTGGCAATGGTGCCGCCCATGTCGCCCAGGGGCATTAAGTCGATGTGCCCCATGGTGAACCAGGCGCTGACAGTGGTGCCTTTGCCCGGCGCGCTTTCAATGGATAAATCGCCCCCGGTTTGGCGGGCGGCCATTTGCAAAAAGGGCAGCCCCAGCCCCACCTTGCGGGTGGTGCGGGTGGTGGTAAAGGGGTCGGTAACCCTGCGCAGCATATCGGCGTCCATGCCCTTGCCATCATCGGCAATAATAAGGGTTTGGCGTTTTTCGGCGGTGTTTTGCGCAAGGCTAATTTCAATGTGTTTTGCCCCGGCACTTACCGAGTTTTCAGCGATGTCCAGCACATTCATGGACAACTCCTGCACACCATCACCCCGTTTTGGGAATAGTTTCCGATATTTTCCATTATTTATTTGTTATTTGCTTTGCCTATGGCCCAAACACCCGGCGGCATTTTTGGCAGTATTTCCGGCGCCATTTTCCAGGCATTTCCCCCGCCATTTCCCCCGCCATTTCCCCCGCCATTTTCCCGCGCGTTTTCCGGGGAATTTTCCAGCTATTATTTGGCTTATTTCCGGGGCTATTTTTGCCGTTATTTTATGTGTGCCAAATTATTTAGTATTTATCCAGAATTTCCTGCATTTCGTCCTTGTCGCCGGTAAGGCGGCCATACACGTCGTCGTTCACCATCATCACCGGGGCCAGCCCGCAGGCGCCAATGCAGCGCACCGCCGCCAGGCTGAACTTGCCGTCGGGGGTAACCTCGCCGTCGTCAATCTCCAAAAGCTGTTTCAGCGCATCAAAAATGGTGTTGCTGCCCTTAACGTAGCAGGCAGTGCCCAGGCATACGTTCACGCTGTACTTGCCCTTGGGCGAAAGCGCAAACTGCGAATAAAAAGTGGAAATGCCATAAATTTCAGCCAGGGGCTTGTCCAGCTCCTGCGCCAAAATGCGCTGCACCTCCAGCGGCAAATAGCCATAAATCTCTTGGGCTTTTTGCAGTGCGGGCATTGGGGCGCCGGGCACGTCGCGGTGCTCGGCCAGCCAAGCGCGCAATTCTTGCTCCTGCGCCGGTGTGCCCTGGAACGGCAGGGTGGAAATGTGCTTCATGGGGGACCTCCATTGTTAAAGGTTTGTCAGCTTGCGCTCTTTTCATTATACGGGAAAAAAGGGGCGAAAACAAACAATCGGTGTGGTTTCGGAAAAAAACCCGAACCACACCGCTTTTTATGCCTGAAAATAGGCAGAATGCACAAATGATGTCACTTTTATTACAGTTTCTCGAATGGTGGAACGCCATTTGTTGGAAACCGTTATGCAGCACCGCATATTTTTGAAGAAAAACATGCGATACCATAAATTAAATTGCTGTGGAACCGGTTTTGCCGCAGCAACATCCACAAACCCTTGCCCTACTCGTCTTCCGGCCGGTTAGACTTGCCGCTCAGCTCTTCCACAGCAATGGCCACCACAGTGGTGGCGGCAAGGGCGCGCTGGATATCCTCGTCGGCGCGGTCCATGTGCTGGGGCAGATATTTCTGGCACAAAGCGCGCAGCACAGCTTGTTTTTTGGCCAAATCCTGCACAATGGCGGCGGTGCCATGCACAAGGGCGCTCTCGTAATGGGTGGTAAAGCTGGCGGCATATACAATGTTATTCCTGCCCACCACACAAAAGCAAACGCTGGGCTGGGCGGCAATATTGTCCAGCTTATGGCCCACATTGGCGCAGTGGAAATAGAGCGTGTCCTCTAAAATTACATAGGCAAGCGGGGTTGCCAGCGGCACCCCGGCCGCGTCTGCGGTGGCCAGCACTCCGTACTCACCTTTTTCCAGTAATTCCCGCGCTTTTTCCGGCGGCATGCGGCGCTCTTTGCGGCGCATCGCCCGTGGTTCCCTCATAGGTACTCTCCCCCTCAAATCTGCCAAGCTTGTATCGCAGCGGGAATGACGATTCTTGTCGCTTGCACCCTCAGCCTTTTTTCCCTTTGTGGATTTTTATCACGTCCAGCTCTTTTTCCAGCACGCGGGCAATGCCGTCCACCGCTTGCTGAATACCGGCTTCGTCCCGGCCCTCCACCATCACGCGAATCAGCGGTTCGGTGCCGGAAACGCGCACCACCACGCGGCCGTCCCGGCCCAGCTTTTGCTTGTACTCGTCAACAATGTCGTGCACGGCTTCGTTGTTGTAAAAAGCCAGCTTGCCCTCCGGGGAAACGTTCACGTTTTTCATCACCTGCGGGTAGCGCGTCATCACCGCGGCCAGCTCCGACATCTTTTTGCCGCTGCGGCGCATGTGGCACAACAGCTGGATGGCCGTGAGCTGGCCGTCGCCGGTGGTGGAAAAATCGCGGAAAATTACATGGCCGCTTTGCTCGCCGCCCAGATTGTAGCCTTCAATCTCCATCTCCTCCAGCACGTAGCGGTCGCCCACCTTGGTGGCCTCGAAGCGGATGCCGTGCTCGTCGCAGAAGCGGTGGAAGCCCATATTGGTCATGATAGTGCCAACAACGGTGTCTTTGCGCAGCTTGCCGCGCTCCTTCATGTCCAGTGCGCAAATGGCCATGATGAAGTCGCCGTCTACCAGTTTGCCGTTTTCGTCCACGCACAGGCAGCGGTCGGCGTCGCCGTCAAAGGCCACGCCCGCGTCCAGCTTGTTTTCCAGCACATACTCGCGCAGCTTCTTCACGTCGGTGCTGCCGCAGCCGTTGTTGATGTTCACACCGTCCGGCTGGTTGAACAGCAGGTGGGCCTCGGCGCCCAGTTCCTCAAACAGCCGCCCCGCCGTGGCGCTGGCCGAGCCATTGGCACAGTCCACCGCCACGCGCAGGCCCTCCAAATTGGTGGGCACCGCCGTTACCAGGTGCTTGATGTAGTCCTCCGCTGCGGTTTTGCGGTAGCTCATGGTGCCCAGGTTCTCGCTTGTAACCAACTGCACTGTCTCGGGTTCGTCCAGCACCAGGGCTTCAATGCGGTTTTCCAAGTCATCCGGCAACTTGAAGCCGTCGCCGCTGAAAATTTTGATGCCGTTGTAGTGGTAGGGGTTGTGGGAGGCAGAAATCATAATGCCGGCATCGGCCTTGTATTGGTGCACCAAAAAAGCCACCGCCGGGGTGGGCATAACCCCCACGATGATAACGTCGGCCCCCACGCTGCACAGCCCCGCGGCTAGGCTGCTTTCCAGCATGTCGCTGGAAAGGCGGGTGTCCTTGCCAATCACCACCAGCGGGCGGCGGCGGCGGCCCTGTGTAAGCACCGCGGCGGCGGCACGGCCAATGTTCATCGCAAGCTCCGCGGTTATTTCCTCGTTGGCCACGCCGCGCACACCATCGGTTCCAAACAGTCTCGCCATATATACACCTCGTTGAATCATGTTCGTATTATCCCAAAAGTATATTCAATGCGCTCTTTAACGCCCTGCCCGCACAGCTGTCATTCGCGCGGCGCAACATTGCCCGGGCCTTTAAAAATGTGGCCCTCGGGCACCTGGCCGCGCACATGGCTTACCGGGTAAACAATGCTGTGGCGGCCCAACACACAGCCGGGGGCAAGCGCGCTGTTGCAGCCAACCTCGGCAAAATCGCCGGCGAAAGTACCCACCTTTTTGCGGCCGGTGGGAATGGTTTCGTCCGGTGCTTTAAGGGACACAAGGCTTTTGTCGCTTTTAATGTTGGTGGTAATAACACCAGCGCCAAAATGGGCCTTGTGGCCCAGGATGGAATCACCGATATAATTGAAGTGCGGCACCTGCACACCGTCGAAGAGGATGACGTTTTTAAGTTCGGTGCTGTTGCCCACCACGGCGTTTTTGCCAATGATGGCACTGCCCCGCACAAAGGCGCAATGGCGCACCTCGGCGTCCTCGTCCACAATGCAGGGCCCGCCGATATAGGCATTTTCGGCCACCTTGGCGTTTTTGGCAATCCATACATTCACGCCGCGCCGGTAGAAGCGTTCGGCGGGCAGGCCGGGGCCAAGCCGCAAAATGAAATCGCTGATACCGGCCAGGAGTTCATAGGGGTAGACGCAGCCGGAAAACAGCGGTTCTGCAATGGTTTTGTCCAGCGAATACAAGTCCTCAATTTGATAAAGCGGCATAGCTTCTCCCAGGGTGTGCTGACGCAAAGCTGATATGAAAGCGCAAGTGAAAATGGCTACTGTTCGGCGGCGAAGCAACAGGCCCCGCGCGGACGCAAGCATTATCAACGGAATTATTATACGCAAATTGCGTTGAAAAAGCAACCGGCGGCAGGCCCCGGGAAAGCGCGGAAAAACGCAGCCCAGGAAAGCGCAGGGAAGCCCACACAGAAGGTACTCCACGCGCGCGGCGAAGAGGGCATGGCGCACACCGCGGAGAAAAACGCACCGAAAAGCGCAGCAAAACGGTGCGGTATGGGAGCGGTATGGGAGCGCCTGCAAGAATTGACAAAATTTTTTATTTGCATTACTATAGTAAAGTAAATCCTATTTTATACTTGGGTGTATTGTGCGGTTCTTTTTGTGGAATGAATCCATGGGGAGTGGTGGTTTTGGCCAGATACATTGTTAAAAGGGTGCTGTATGGGGTGTTGACCCTTTTTATAGTGGCAACAGCCACATTTTTTTTAATGCGCCTCATTCCCGGCGGGCCATTTTTGTCGGAGAAGGCCCCCAGCCCGCAAACCCTGCGCTATATGGAAGAAAAATATGGCCTGGACAAGCCCTTGGGCGAGCAATACATCACCTACATGAGCGGTGCGCTGAAGGGCGATTTTGGCCCCAGCTTAAAGCAGCGCGGGCGCACCGTGTCGGGCATCATCGAATCCAAGTTCCCCGTTTCAGCCAAGCTGGGCGGCATGGCCGTTGGCGTGGCTGTTTTGGTGGGTGTGTCTTTGGGCTGCTACGCCGCCTACCGCCGCGGCAAAGTGGTAGACCGTTTCATCAGCGTTTTTTGCGCGGCGGGTGTTTCCATTCCCAGCTTTGTAACCTGCACGGTGCTAATGTACTTTTTGGGTGTGCGCCTGGGGTGGCTGCCCACGCTGGGGCTTAACAGCTGGCAAAGTTATATTATGCCGGTGTTTGCGCTGGCGCTGCTGCCCACGGCCTATGTGGCGCGGCTCACGCGCTCCTCCATGCTGGACGTGCTGGGGCAGGACTATATGCGCACGGCGCTGGCCAAGGGCGTGCAGGCCCCCAAGCGCCTGTTTAAGCACGCGCTGCGCAACGGCATTTTGCCCACTATTTCCTACATTGGCCCCATGCTGGCCTTTTTGGTTACCGGCAACATGGTGGTGGAAAAACTGCTCACCATTCCGGGGCTGGGGCTGGAGTTTATCTCCTCCATTTTGAACCGCGACTACCCTATGGTAATGGGCACCACCATTTTCCTTGCGGCACTGATTATTGGCATCAATATCCTGGTGGATATTCTGTACAAGGTCATTGACCCGCGCATTCAGTACGATTAGGGGGCGGCATAATGGTTGAAGATAAGGCACTGGGGCAAAGCATGGCCCTGAAAGATTTTACACCCGCAACGCCGGAGGAAAAAGCCAGCCTGGTGGTGATGCGCGAAAGCGTGGGCTTTTGGAAGGACGCGCGCCGCCGTTTTGTGCACAACCCATTGGCCATGGTAAGCACGGCTATTATATTGATTATCATTCTGATTGCCTTTGTGGGGCCCATGTTTTGGCCCTACAGCTACGAAACCCAGGTGCGCGGCAGCGAAAATTTGCTCCCCTTCCATTATTCGGAAGAAGAACAGGCACGCATAGAGGCGGGCGAAGAAATCTTCCCCTATGTTTTGGGCACCGATAACCTGGGGCGAGACTATGCCGTGCGTGTGATGATGGGCGCGCGCATCTCGCTGGTGGTTGGCATTGGGGCAAGCCTGCTCATTTTGGTGATAGGCTCGGTTTACGGCGCCATAAGCGGCTATTTTGGCGGCCGGGTAGACCAGGTGATGATGCGCATTGTGGATATGCTGACCACCATACCCGATATTCTGGTTATTATTGTGCTGATGGTGACGCTGGAAACCCCGTTGCAAAATTTGGCCGACACCGTGCCCAGCCTGAAATGGATACGCACCGTTGGGGTGCCGCTGGTGTGCATCTTTATTGTGTTTGGGCTTTTGTATTGGGTAACCATGGCGCGCATTGTGCGCAGCCAGGTGCTTACGCTGAAGGAGAGCGAGTTTATCACGGCGGCGCGGGCGCTGGGCGCCAGCCATGGGCGCATCATCCGCAGCCATTTGCTCACCAACTGCATCGGCATCCTTATTGTTACCACCACGCTGCAAATCCCCTCGGCCATTTTTACCGAGAGCTTTTTGTCCTTTATTGGCATTGGCGTTGCGGCGCCGCTGCCCTCGCTGGGCTCGCTGGCTACCGACGCCGTGCAGTCTCTGCAAAGCCATCCCCACCGCCTGTTTGCCCCGGCCATTTTAATCAGTGTGATTATCCTGACCTTGAATTTGTTTGGGGACGGGCTGCGCGATGCGTTTGACCCGAAGCTGAAAAAATAGAAACCAGCATTCCCCGCGGTGAACACCGCCCAAGGTAAAGCGAACAAGCTATGAGGGGGCCGGACATGAACGGCAATTTGGTTGAAATTAACGATTTACGGTTGTCCTTCTTCACGCCTGCGGGCGAGGTGAAGGCGCTGAACGATGTAAACGTCTGCCTGAAAGAGGGCGAGGTGCTGGGCATTGTGGGCGAAAGCGGCAGCGGCAAAAGCGTCACCGCTTATTCGCTGATGCAATTGGTGCCCAGCCCTGGCCGCGTGGTGGGCGGCACGGTGTGGTTCAGCGGGCACGAGGTGACCGCGATGGGCCCGAAGGAAATGCAAAAAATTCGCGGCAACGAGGAAAGCATCATCTTTCAGGACCCGCTTACCAGCCTGAACCCGGTGTACACCATTGGCAACCAAATACGCGAGGTTATTTTGCTGCACACCGACAAAAACCGCGCCCAAGCGCAGGAGCGCGCGGTGGAGCTTTTGCGCCTGGTGGGCATTAACGAGCCGGAGAAGCGCCTGCGGCAGTACCCGCACCAGCTAAGCGGCGGCATGCGCCAGCGCGTGATGATTGCCATTGCGCTGGCCTGCGAGCCCAAGCTGCTGATTGCCGACGAACCCACCACCGCGCTGGACGTTACCATACAGGCGCAAATTTTAGAGCTTATGATGGACTTGAAGGCAAAAATAGGCATGAGCATTATAATGATAACCCACGATTTGGGCATTGTGAGCAACATGTGCGACAACATTGCCGTGATGTACGGCGGCAAGGTGGTGGAATATGGCACGGTGGACGACATTTTTTACGCCCCCCGGCACGAGTACACCAAGGGCCTGCTGAAAAGCATTCCCAAGCTGACGGAGGGTGCGCACGAGCGGCTGGTTCCCATTGAGGGCAGCACGCCCGACATGCTGAACCCACCGGCGGGCTGTCCCTTTTCGCCCCGCTGCGCCGCCTGCATGAAGGTGTGCATTGACGAGATGCCGCCCAAAACAGAACTTGAGGGCATTCACTACGCCGCGTGCTGGCTGCTGCAAAAACAGGCGTTTGAGCAGGCAAAAACAGGGGGTGAAAACTGATGGGAAACACACCCCTTTTGCAGGTGGAAAACCTGAAGCAATACTTCACCGTGCCCGGCGACAAGCTGTTCCACAAAAATATTGTAAAAGCCGTGGACGACGTGAGCCTTAGCATTGCCAAGGGCGAGACCTTTGGCCTTGTGGGCGAAAGCGGCTGCGGCAAAACCACGCTGGGCCGCACCATACTGCGCTTGCACGAGCCCACCAGCGGCAAAATTATCTATGACGGCGAGGACATTACAGGCGCGAAGATGCTGCCCTACCGCCGCAAAATGCAAATTGTGTTCCAAGACCCCTACGCCTCGCTGGACCCGCGCATGACTGTGGGCGACATTGTGGGCGAGGCCATAGACATTCACAAGCTGGCCAAAAGCAAGGCGGACAGGCACGAGCGCATCATCCAGCTTTTGGAGACTGTGGGCCTGAACAGCGAGCACGCCAACCGCTACCCGCACGAATTTTCCGGCGGGCAGCGCCAGCGCGTTGGCATTGCCCGGGCGCTGGCCGTAGACCCCGAGTTTATTGTGTGCGACGAGCCCATCTCGGCACTGGACGTGTCCATCCAGGCGCAAATCATCAACATGTTCGAGGATTTGCAGCAGAAAATGGGCCTTACCTACCTGTTTATCGCCCACGATTTAAGCGTGGTGAAGCATATTTCAAACCGCATTGGCGTGATGTACCTGGGCAAGCTGGTGGAGCTGGCCACAAGTGACGCGCTGACCTTCCACAGCCGCCACCCCTACACAAAAAGCCTGATTTCGGCCATTCCCATTGCCGACCCCAACACCAGCCGCAGCCGCCAGCGCATTGTGCTGGAGGGTGACGTGCCCAGCCCGGTAAATCCGCCGTCGGGCTGCCGTTTCCGCACGCGCTGCCGCTATGCCACCCCGCTGTGCGAAAAGGAAGAACCGCCCCTGCAGGAGGAACAGCCCGGCCATTTTGTGGCCTGCCACCACACCGATGCGGCGAATGGGTGAAAAAGATAAAACAACAAAGAAAAAAGTTGCAACTGTGAAAAATAGGAGATATCTGTTGACTTTGGGAGCCAAAAGCGTATAATAAGAGTGTAGCCCAGCTACACTAAGGTACTGTATTGGCTCCCGGAAGTAACTTCTCCCACTATAAGGGATGAGGCAAAACCGGGAGTCTATTTTTTTGGGAGGTCAGATATGTCCCGTGTATCTGTGTTGGTTGATGGAGGTTTCTTCAGAAAACGCGCAAACCATTTTTGGGGCAAAACAGTTACTCCGTTAGAGCGGGCAGACCAATTGGAAAAATATTGCCAGTTACATGCCAGTGATAAGGATTGTGGTATCCCTCGCGAATTATATCGGATTTTTTACTATGATTGTCCCCCTATAAGTAAAAAAGTATTCAACCCGTTAACAGGGAGAGATATCGATTTAAGCAAAAGTGATACATATGCGTGGACGCGCGAATTCTTTGAGGAAATAAAACGCCGAAGGAAGTTTGCGCTTCGTTTGGGTGAAATATCTGAGAGCAGTGTTGAATTTCGCCTTACGCGGAAAGCGACAAATGCACTGCTGGGAAAAACGAAGACGATTGATGATATTGGGCATGATGATTTGGAGTACAGGGCCAACCAGAAGGGTGTCGATATGAAAATTGGCATCGATATTGCTTCAATGGTATTTAAAAAGCAAGTTAACCAAATTATACTGATTTCTGGTGACAGTGATTTTGTACCCGCGGCAAAAATGGCAAGGCGCGAAGGGGTTGACTTTATTCTCGACTCTATGGGGGCAACTATCAAAGATACTCTTTTTGAGCATATTGATGGATTGCGGTCACATTATAAGGACATAAAGAAGAAATAAAGCACTAACGCACACAAAACCCCCCATATTTTGTCACAAAATCTTTACAATAAAGGCTTCTCTATTGCCCGGCCGCGCCGGCGGGGGTATACTTTTTAGAACCTACTAAAATTCAGGAGGTAAAAATATGCGTAAACGTTCATACATTTTGGCAATGCTTCTTGCGCTGGCATTGCTGCTGGCTGCCTGTGGCGGCGCGGCAAGCAGCGCGCCTGCGGCCAGCACACCCGCGGCCAGCACGCCCGCCGCCAGCACGCCCGCCAGCAGCACGCCTGCCGCCGAGGTGACGGATGGCTTTGACCCCAGCCTGCTGCAGGCAAAAGCCCTGGATGATAAGACGCTGGAGGTTACCCTCACCGCCCCCACGCCCTATTTCCTGGAGCTGACGGCCTTCCCCACCTACTCGCCGGTTCCCATGCACGTTATCAACGAAGTGGGCGAGGACTGGGCCACCCAGGCAGAGACCCTGATTGGCTGCGGCGCTTACCAGATTACCGAGTTTGTGCCCGGCAGCCATTTGCTGATGACGAAAAATGAAAGCTACTGGGACGCCGCCAATGTTGGCCCTCAAACTATCGAGTTCAAGTTGATTGAGGACCCCGTGGCCGAGCTGAACGCCTACCAGACGGGTGAGACCCTGTTCACCGACAACCCGCCTTCGGACGAAATTCCCAACCTGAAAAATGAAGATTTCTTCCACTCCGAATCCCAGATGGGCACCTATTATGTGAGTATCAACAACCAGGCCGAGCCCTTCACCGACCCGCTGGTGCGCAAGGCCTTTACCCTGGCTATCGACCGTGACTTCATGGCCAACACCGTGGGTGCCGGGCTGTACATTCCCGCAGGCGCCTTTGTAGACCCCGCCGAGAAAGACGCCGCCGAGGGCTCGAATTTCCGCGAAGTGGGCGGCGATTGGTACGACCCCTCTGCTGCGGCCTATGAGGCCAACTGCGAAGAAGCGCGCGCCGCGCTGGCGGAAGCCGGCTACCCGAACGGCGAGGGCTTCCCCGTGGTTACTTACCTTTACAACCCCGGCAGCGTGCACGAGCCTGTGGCCGAAGCACTGCAAAACATGTGGGGCGAAGTGCTGGGCGTTACCGTGGAACTGGAAATGCAAGAGTGGGCCACCCTGCTGGAGACCCGCAAAAACGGCGAGTACCAGCTGACCCGCGACGGCTGGCTGAACGACTACAACGACCCCATTGGCGAGCTTGACCTCTTCATTACCGGCGGCGGCAACAACAACAGCCAGTATTCGAACTCCGAGTACGACGCGCTGGTTTCCGCGGCGAAGGCTGAGGCCGACCCCGTTGCCCGCTTTGAGATGCTGCACCAGTTGGAAAGCATCCTTCGCGACGATTGGGTGTTTGCCCCCATCATGTACTATGGCGACCCGTTCCTGATTACACCGGAATTGTACAACGCCGGGTTCTGGACTTCGCCCCTGGGTTACAAGTACTTCATGTTTACAGAGGGCTTTGAAGACGGCCTGTCGGTTTGCGTTGGCCCCAACACCGCCACCATCGACCCCGCCCTGAACTCCTCCGTGGACGGCGCCACCTACATCATCCACATGTTCGACGGCTTGTTCCGCCTGAACAACGAAGGTGTGCCGGAGCCCGCCCTGGCCGAGAGCGTAGACATCTCCGACGACCAGCTGACCTACACCTTCCATTTGCGCGACGGCATTCAGTTCTCGGACGGCACGCCGATTACCGCGCAAACCTTTGTGGATAGCTGGACGCGCGCCATCGACCCGTTTACCGCGGCAGACTACAGCTACATGTTTGAAGTTATTGCTGGCTACGGCGACGCCCTGGCCGCCGCATAAGCTTTCACTTGCAAAGAACCACTTGCCAAAAGGCAAGTGGTTCTTTTTGTATCATACTACTCTCTAATTGCGCACAACGCCCCCGTCGAGGTTGATGGCCTCGC
>QMCE01003716.1_pt1 | contig 14510 bp, 9 predicted proteins | sample 1821851 | NCBI WGS metagenome assembly QMCE01 (sample SAMN09453174, study PRJNA476694) | Termite gut metagenome, whole genome shotgun sequencing project. | isolation source: worker | host: Odontotermes sp. | place: South Africa:Pretoria | collected 2016-01-28 | reverse complement strand
CCTATAACGACCACTGGGCTATCGACGGCGTAGATAATGGAACCAGAATGGGACCTGCGGGAAGCCCCGGAGCAGCGGGAGCCGCGGGGGCGAGAGGCGCGACGGGAGCGGCGGGAGCCAACGGCGCGACGGGTCCGACGGGTTCAAGAGGAGATCCGGGGCCTCCGGGGCCAGCCGGAGCGGGCGGGCTCTTCGGAAACGCCGCAACCTTCCAATCGACTCAAGGCGGGACTTACTCGGGAGGCAACCCTAATAGCGGCGTCGTATTGCCGCTTAAGGAGCAGACCACCACTGTCGATCCGGCCGGTTTCGAGCTAAACGGCGACGGCACCGTTACGGTTAAAAAAACGGGCACCTATCACGTCTCGGCGCAGGTGCAGCAGACCGCAGGCGACTCCAACTCGTTCGCGATACAGGTGAACGGTACGGGAATAGGCGCGGGATCGAACCAATACAACTCGTTTGCCACGCATGGCGGCGGGGATTCACGAGCCTTTCTTACGACCGTCATGCCGCTGAAGGAGGGGGATCGCGTATCGGTAGGGCTGGTTTCCCCGGGCCCAGTTACGCTTAAGACAAACCCCGGAGGCACGCCGCAGTCCACCTCGACGGTGAAGCTCTCGCTCGTACAGATTGCGTAGAATAACTGCTGTATATGGGCAGCCGGAGTAAAATTCCGGCTGCTCTAAATAACAAAACTCAAGTGTAAGGGAGAACGTTATGTCGGAGATTGACTTTTCTGCGTTCAGCGCCAATTTGAAAAGCTATTGCGAAAGTGTCGCTGGTGGGAACGAGGCTGTAATCGTTACGTTGGAAGACAAGAGGAGAGTGATGCTATTGGATCTTGAAGAGATACTCGCTTTGATTCACTATTTTGATTCGCTAGAATTCCTTAATATCATCCCAGCATGATGGTTCATTCTCGTCCATAAACGTTTGTTTATGATCGTCGCGGGACGTCCAGAGGCGTCCCCTACAATTTGGGGTCGGGGTTCGGGGTCGCGTTGGGGTCGCGGGCGGCCACGCAGGGCCGCCCCTACAATTTGGGGTCGTTTTCGGGGTCGCGGGCGGGGTAAACACCCGGCCCTGCGGGGCCACCCTCTTTGTCAAAGAGGGCAAGGGATTAGGTTATCTTTAATGCGAGCCTATGCCCTCTTTAGTAAAGAGGGCATAGGCCGCAGCCGGCGGGTGTTTTGTTCTTGGAATTAAATATCCTGCAGTGCCACGGGCGGGTTCGGCGCGCTTTGGCCGAGGCGTTTCAGCCCGATTACCAGCGCGCGGGCGGTGTCGAGCGACGTGACGACCGGTACGGCGCGCTCGACGGCCATGCGCCTAAGCCGGAACCCGAAGCGCACGCGCTCTCTCCCGTGCGTGGGCGTGCACACGACGAGGCCGATTTCGCCCCCTTCGAGCTTCTGCATGGCGGAATCGCCCTGCTCGTCCCGCGCTACGAGGCTCGTAGCGACGAAGTTTTGGTTCAAGACGTAGGCCGTGCCCTTCGTCGCGAAGAGCGCGAAGCCCAGCGCCGACAAGTCCTCCGCGATGGGGCAGAGCTCCTGCTTATCGGAATCGGAGACGGTCATGAGCACGCCCGCGCCGCTTTTCGGCAAACGAATGCCCGCCGAGACGAGCCCCTTAAGCAGCGCGCCCGACAAGGTCTTCGCGACGCCCATGACCTCGCCAGTGGACTTCATCTCCGGGCCTAAAGAAACCTCGAGGCCCGGCAGCTTTTCAAACGAGAACACCGGCGCTTTTACCGCCACGACGCCGGAATCGCGGCAGAGGCCCGTCCCGCAGCCCATCCCGGCGAGGCTTTCGCCGAGAGCGGCGCGGGCGGCCAATTCCACGAGCGGGACGCCCGTCACCTTCGCCATGAAGGGCACCGTGCGCGAGGAGCGCGGGTTGACCTCGATGACGTAGATGTCGTCGCCCGAGAGTATGTATTGGATGTTGATGAGCCCTTTTACGTTCAGCGCGAGCGCGAGGCGGCGCGTATAGTCGATCAGGCGCTGCTTCTGCCGCCCCGTCAGCGATTGGGCGGGGTACATCGAGATGCTGTCGCCCGAGTGCACGCCCGCGCGCTCGATGTGCTCCATGACGCCGGGGATGAGTATCTCCGCGCCGTCGCACACGGCGTCGATCTCGAGCTCCTTGCCCACGACGTATTTGTCCACGAGTATCGGGTGCTCCTGCTTCTGGCGCGAGATGAGCGCCATGTACTCCTCGACGTCGGATGAATCGTACGCGATGACCATGCCCTGCCCGCCCAGCACGTAGCTAGGGCGCACGAGCACGGGATAGCCGAGCGCTTCCGCCGCTTCGAGCGCTTCCGGCGTTGTGAACACGGTCTTGCCCGCCGGGCGTGGGATGTTTTCGCGCTCCAAAAGCGCGTCGAAGCGCTCGCGGTCCTCGGCGGCGTCGATGCCGGCTAGGTCGGTTCCCAAGAGCTTATAGCCCGCGTCCTCGACGGCTTTCGCGAGCTTTATCGCCGTCTGCCCGCCGAACTGCGCCGAGACGCACTCCGGGTTTTCGATTTCCAAGACGTTGAGCGTTTCCTCCCGCGTCAGCGGCTCGAAGTAGAGCCTGTGCGCGGTGTCGAAGTCCGTGGAGACCGTTTCGGGGTTGTTGTTGATGATTACGGTATGGTACCCCGCGTCCCTCAATGCCCAGGTGCAGTGCACGCAGCAGTAGTCAAACTCCACGCCCTGGCCGATGCGTATGGGCCCGGAGCCTAAGACGACGGCGGTTTTTGGCGTATTTCCGCGGCGGTCATCTGTAGGGGCGGGTTTCGTGCTCGCCCTGGATTGCGCGTCCGCCATGCCCTGTGTGTGACCTTCGTCAGGGCAGACACAAGGTCTGCCCCTACATAAATCTGTTTTATCGTACACCGAATAGAAATACTCGCTTACGCCGCCGGGGGAGGCGGGGCAGGTATCCACGACCCGGAATGTTGGCAAAACGCCGAGCTTTTTGCGCAGGGCGCGGATACCGCTTTCGCTTTGACCTGTCAGGCTCGCTATCGCGGCGTCGGAAACGCCCGCGGCCTTTATCTCCCAAAGGCGCTCGGCGCTAAGCGCGCTTGCGCCGCCCGACTCGATCTCGCTTTCCGTGTCCACGAGCTTTTTCAGCTCGCTTAAAAAGAACGGCGCGATTTTTGTAAGCTGTCCGACGCGCGCGAGGTCGAATCGGCTAAGCGCCGCCAGCAGCGAGAAGATATGGTCGTCCTCCGGGCGTTTAAGGCGCTCGACGAGCTCGTCGTCCGAAAGCGTGGCGTACGCGGGGATAACGAGCCGCGTTACCGGCAGCTCCAGCGAGCGCAGCGCCTTCAAAAACGCCTGTGTGAACGAATCGCCGATGGCCATGACCTCGCCCGTCGCCTTCATGCGCGTGCCGAGGCGGCGGTCGGCGAGCGTGAACTTATCGAACGGCCAGCGCGGTATCTTTATGACGGTATACGTTACGTTCGGCTCGAAAGCGGCTGAAGCGCCCTCTTCCATATCTCCGAAGCGGATTTCGTCTAAGCAGTAGCCCAGCGCGATCTTCGTCGCCACGCGGGCGATGGGGTAGGCCGTGGCCTTAGAGGCGAGCGCGCTCGAGCGCGAGAGGCGCGGATTGACCTCGATTACGGCGTATTCGTCCGTCTCGGGGTGCAGCGCGAACTGCACGTTACACCCGCCCTCGATCTTGAGCGCCTCGATGATGCGCTTGGCGGAATCCCTCAGCATGTCGAGCGGGCGCTTTTCGAGCGTCTTCGTCGGCGCGACGACGATGGAATCGCCGGTATGCACGCCGACGGGGTCGATATTCTCCATATCGCACACGACGATGCTGTTGCCCGCCGGGTCGCGCAAAACCTCGAACTCGATTTCCTTCCAGCCCGCGATGGACTTTTCGATTAGGCACTGGTGCGCGCGGCTCTCGCGGAAGCCGTCTACGAGGATGGCGCGCAGCTCCGTTTCGTCGTCCGCGAAGCCTCCGCCCGTACCGCCGAGCGTATACGCGGGGCGCACAACGACGGGGTAGCCGATGCTATTGGCGAATTTGGCGGCCTCGTCCGCGTCCGTCGCTATGGTGCTCGCGGGGATCGGCTCGTTAAGCTCGAGCATCGTGGCTTTAAACGCCTCCCGATCCTCCGCCTTGAAGATCGCGTCGCGGTTCGTGCCCAAAAGCTTAACGCCGTATTTTGCCAAGATCCCGGCTTCATAAAGCTCCATCGCGAGGTTAAGCCCCGTTTGGCCGCCGAGCGTGGGCAAAAGGCTGTCCGGCCTTTCGGATTCGATGATTTTCTCGAGCGTTTGCAAATTCAACGGCTCGATATACACCCGCTCGGCGATGGCCGCGTCGGTCATGATCGTGGCGGGGTTGGAGTTCACCAAAACGACCGAAACGCCCTCCTCGCGGAGCGCGCGGCAGGCCTGCGTCCCGGCGTAGTCGAATTCGGCGGCCTGGCCTATTACTATCGGCCCGGAGCCGATGACCAGCGTTTTCTTAATGTCAGCGCGTTTGGGCATATATCATAGCCTTTCGTAGATCGTCTCTCATAGTAATTGCTTCGCGCCGCGCGGCCTCGGCGAAGCTGAAACCGGCGTGCTCCGGCTTGCGGTACGCCAAGAGCAGCGAGCGCGAGGCGTTTACGACGATGCCGCCGCCGCTCGCGTCCATCGTGCCCGCGAGAGCCGCGCCCGTCGCCCCCTGCGCGCCGTAGCCCGGCACGAGGAAGAACGTCTTAGGCAGTCTCTTGCGCAGCGCCGCGCCCTGCTCGGGGTACGTCGCGCCGACGACCGCGCCGACGGCGCTGTAGCCGTGCCTGCCGATATAGGGTTCCCCCCACTGGGCGACTTTATCGGCCATCGCCTCGTAGAGCGTGCGGCCGTCCTCGAAGCTGAGGTCCTGTAATTCGCCCGAGGAGGGGTTCGAGGTCTTCACCAGCGCGAAAATCCCATGCTCCGGCGCGTATTCGAGAAACGGCGCTATGCCGTCCGTGCCTAAGTAGCCGTTTACGGTGAGGAAGTCGGCGGGGAAATCATTATTACCGAAATACGCCTTCGCGTAGGCCGAGGCCGTGGGGCCGATGTCGTTGCGCTTGCAGTCCGCGATTACGATATAGCCTTTCTTCTTGCCGTAGGCGAGCGTTTCGCCAAACGCCGCCATGCCGCTTACGCCCAGCGCCTCGTAGTAGGCAACCTGTACCTTTATCGCGGGCACGACATCCGCAAGCGCGTCCATGAGCGCTTTGTTGAACGCGAATACGGCTTCGCCTTCGCCGCCGGGCTTGGGCGCTTCGGGGAGATAGCTAACGTCGGTGTCCAGCCCGAGCGCAGTGGGGTTTTGCATTTGACCGATTCGCTCGATCAGCTTGTCGATTATCATGGGGTTCCTTTCTGTATGCGTACTAATCCTGTTTGGGTCTGGCTTTTGGGTCAAAAACACCCCCCGCCTGCGGGCGGTACCCTCTTTGCCAAAGAGGGCAAAGGATCGCTTTATCGATGGCGTTTGGTTAATAGACAACCAAAACTCCTGCCCTCTTTAATAAAGAGGGTGCCCCCGCAGGGGCGGGTGTTTTAGACCACAGATATTGACCCAAACAGGCTTCGCGGGCGTTGGGGTCACGGGCGGCCACATAGGGCCGCCCCTACAATCTGGGGTCAGCCCGTTTTTGCGCCGTTCTCTATCACGTGCCGCCCGTCGATGAACGTATGCACGACCCCGCCCTTGAGCGGCGTATTGAGGAAGGGCGTGTTGCGCGCCTTTGAATACAGGCTCGTTTCGTCGTAGATGACGTCGGCGCTGAAATTCACGAGCGCGATGTCAGCCGCTTGGCCTTTTTCAAGAACGCCGCCCTCTATGCCCAATATTTTGCGCGGCGCGGCGCAGAGCAATTCGGCGAGGCGCTGCTTCGAAACGACGCCCGCGAGGTGCGTCGCGCACAGCGAAAACGCCAGCTCCAGCCCGATAAGCCCCGACAGCGCGTTCGCGAACTCGCAGCGCTTCTCGTCGATGTGGTGCGGGGCGTGGTCGGTCGCGATGGCGTCGATCGTGCCGTCCGCGAGGCCCCGCTTTATAGCCTCGACGTCGGATAGGGTGCGCAGCGGCGGGTTGACCTTCGCGTTCGTGTCGTAATCGCGGCAGAATGCGTCCGTAGCACTGAAATAGTGCGGCGCTGTCTCGCACGTCACCTTTACGCCGCGCGCCTTCGCGTCCCGGATGGCGTTCACCGTCGCGGCCGCTGATACGTGCGCGATGTGTACGCGCGTATCGAGCGATTCGGCGAGCAGTATGTCCCGAACGGCCATAATAGTTTCAGCCGTGTAGGGTATGCCCTTTAGCCCGGCGAGCGACGAGACGAAGCCCTCGTGCATGAGGCCGCCCGCCGAAAGCTCCATAACCTCGCAGTGCGATATGAGCGGCAGGCCGAAATGGCTCGCGTATTGCAGCGCGAGGCGCATCGTGTTCGCGTTCGTTACGGGCTTGCCGTCGTCCGATAGCGCGACGGCGCCCGCCTCCTTAAGCGCGCCCATCTCGGACAGCTCCGCGCCGAGCATGCCCTTCGTGATGCTGCCTATGGGGTATACCTTCGCGAAGCCCGCCTTTTTGCCCTTATTGACGATATACTCGATTACGGCGGGGGAATCGGCGACCGGCTGCGTGTTCGGCATGCACGCCACGCCCGTAAACCCGCCATGCGCGGCGGCCAAAGCGCCGGAGGCGATGTCTTCTTTATATTCGAAGCCCGGCTCGCGCAGATGCACGTGCATATCGAAGAAGCCGGGGAACGCGTCGAGGCCGTTCGCGTCCACAACTTGCGCGTCGGCGGATATATCCTTCGCGATTTCGGCTATAACGCCGTCTTCGATTAAGATGTCATGCTGACCGAACTCTTCGCCCGGATTGACGATATTCGCGTTTTTTACGAGCGTTTTCATGCTTGCGCCCTCCTCGTGATGAGATATAAAAGAGCCATGCGCACCGCGACGCCGTTCGTGACCTGCTCGGTTATCGCGCTTTGCCCGGAATCGGCGACGCTCGAAGAGATTTCGACGCCGCGGTTCATCGGGCCGGGATGCATGACCAGCGCGTCGGGCTTGGCCAAAGCGAGCACGGCATCCGTAAGCCCAAACTCCTTCGCGTACTCCGCGACCGACGGGAACAGCCCCGACTGCTGGCGCTCGCGCTGTATGCGCAGCCCCATCACGACGTCAGCGCCCTCTACGGCCTCGCGCACGTTCGTCGTCATCTTAAAGCCGAGCTTATCGAGCTCCGGCGGCAGCAGCGTCGGCGCGCCCGCGAGCGTAAGCTCCGCGCCCATCGCCGTCAGGCCGTGGATATTGCTCCGGGCGACGCGGGAATGCAGCGCGTCCCCGACGATCGCGACCTTAAGCCCCTCGACGCGCCCCTTCTTTTCGCGGATCGTGAACATGTCGAGCAGCGCCTGCGTCGGGTGCTCGTTCATGCCGTCGCCCGCGTTGATGACGGAGGCGCTCACGTGCTTCGACAACAGGTGCGGCGCGCCGCTCATTGGGTGCCGCATGATGATGACGTCCGTACCCATGACGTCGATGGTTTTGCCCGTGTCGATGAGCGTTTCGCCCTTCGCGACGCTGGACGCCGACGCCGAGATATTCGCCGCCGCCGCGCCCATGTACTTGCTCGCGAGCTCGAACGACATGCGCGTGCGCGTCGAGTTTTCGTAGAAGAGCGTCGTGATCGACTTGCCCGCCAGGTGCGGCGCTTTTTTGTTCGGGCCGAGTACGATCTGCTTCATGTTCGCGGCCGTGACGAGGATCGTCTCGATCTCCTCCCGCGTCACGCCCTGCAATCCCAAAAGATGCTTTCGATTAAACGCCATAGCCTGTCCTCCGTGCTTTCGTATATCCCTGTTCTAAGCTTGTAGGGGAGCACAGCGTGCTCCCGCGACATCCATCAATGCCAGTGTTTTGGGTCGCGGGCGAACACTGTTCGCCCCTACAGTTTGGGGTCGTCGTAAAATAAAAGGGCTATTTTATAGCCCCATTGTTACTATCTAATTTATTAATGCAAACCTGCTCGATGCCGTCGACCGATTCGAGCTGCACGAGCACGACCTCCTGCCGCGACGTCGGCACGTTCTTCCCGACGAAATCGGCTCTAATCGATCGGCAGCTCGCGATGCCCCCTGTCCACCAAAACGGCGAGCTGTATGCGCGCGGGCCGCCCCAAATCGATAATCGCTTCCATCCCCGCGCGCGCCGTGCGCCCCGTATAGAGCACGTCGTCCACCATGACGAGCGTCTTCCCGGCGACGACGAACGGGATTTCCGTACTGTTTATGACGGGATATTCGCTCAGCGTGGACAGGTCGTCGCGGTAGAGCGTTATATCGAGGATACCGACGGGGACTTCCCGCCCCTCCGTATGCGCGATCTTGTCGGCGATGCGCTGCGCGAGCGGCACGCCACGGCGGCGGATGCCGATGAGCGCGACGTTCTCCACGCCCTTGTTCCGTTCGACGATCTCGTGCGCGATGCGCGTAAGCGCCCTGTCCATATCCCGCGCGTCCATGACGATGGCCTTGTTTTCCACAGGCGTCCCCCTCCTAGTCTTCCTCAATCAAAAAAGCCTCCCCGACGCGCGGGAAGGCGTATACGTCAAAAACATTCGCCTTCCCGGCCTCTCCGTGCCGGATTAAAGGTTCGAACTCGATTGCGGAGATTATAGCACGGCGGGCGCTTGTGCGCAAGTGACATTATTTGCGTTAAAAGCGGCGGCGCATTATAATGTGTGCGATATACATTGATTGCCACAGCACGCGAGCATACCGATTTTTACTATGAATTATATTGCGAAAGGAAAAGACATCATGATCCAAGAGCTGTACGATTACGTCAAAGGCATGACCATTATCGACACACACGAGCATTTGCCCCCTTTTGAGCGGCTTAGGGAGAAAAACGACGTCCTGGCGGAATATTTGATGAACTACTTCAGCGTTGACCTCGTATCGGCGGGGCTCGGCCGGCAAGATTTGGCAAGAGTGCGCGGCGATAAGCTTTCCATACTTGAGAAATGGGATATCGTGGAGAAATACTGGGATGTTTGCCGCCATACGGGCTACGGCCAGGCGCTGGAGCTTTCGGCGCGCGATATCTACGGGGTGGAGCGCATTGAGCGCGATACGATAGAGCGGCTGAACGACGCGTATGTGAGGGGATTTTCGCAAGAGCACTACCGCAGGGTGCTTAAAGAGCTCTCGCGCATAGAGGTGTCCATACTGGATAAAGCCTGCGACGAGGCCGACCCCGAGTATTTCATCCGCGCGCCGCGCATCGACGAGCTGATACGGCCCAGCTGCGGAGGCGATATTCTCGACCTGGAAAGTCGCACGGGCATTGCGATCAGCACGTTTGAAAATTATTTGGACGCGTGCGGGGCGCGCATCCATGAGATCGCCCAGAGCACGCGGGTGCTCAAGTGCGGGCTGGCCTACAGGCGTACACTGGACTTCGCCCGCACCGAGCGCTCCGTGGCGGAAAAGGGGTTTAACAGGCTTTTCGCCGCGGATTGCTATATCGAGAAAACCGAGCAGGCGTACGAGTGTGACGACGGGCTGACGAATTTTCTGTTCCGGCATATTATTGGCGTCGCCCAGCGCCTGGGAATGGTGCTGCAGATTCATACGGGCCTGCACGAGGGCAACGGCAACATCATTACCAACAGCAATCCAGCGCTTTTATCCAGGGTGTTCCTTGAATACCCGGATATGACCTTCGACGTATTCCACATCGGCTACCCGTATCAGGGCGAGCTGGGCGCGCTGTGCAAGATGTTCCCGAACGTGCATATAGATATGTGCTGGGCGCATATCATTTCGCCTATGGCCGCCCGGGCCGCGCTGGACGAATGGCTGGAATTCCTGCCCTACAACAGAATCAGCGGGTTCGGCGGGGACTATACCCCCATAGACGGCATATATGGCCACCAGTACATGGCCCGAAGGAACATCGCCGCCGTACTGTCCGATAAGGTCGAAGCCGGGCTGTTCGGCATCGACGAAGCCCGAAGGATCGCTAAGGCGCTGCTGTACGACAACCCAAAGAGGCTGTTTGGCATAGCGGGGGAGTAGGATGACGAAAAAGGTCGAAGTTTGGTTATGTAATTAATGAAATGACTTTTATGGGCCGGTATAGTATACTATGAGATAGGAATCCATTGGAGGCGAATCATGGATAACCAGGAATTACTAATACAAATCGGCCTGATGATGGACACGCGCTTTAGCGCGCTGTCCAAAGAGATGGACGAGCGCTTTGCAGCGGTAGACAGGCGCTTTGACGCAATGGACGAGCGCTTTGCAGCGATAGACGAGCGCTTTGAAACGGTGGACAGGCGCTTTGACGCAATGGACGAGCGCTTTGCAGCGATAGACGAGCGCTTTGAAACGGTGGACAGGCGCTTTGCAGCGGTGGACGAGCGCTTTGCAGCAATGGACAGGCGCTTTGACGATATGTCCAAAGAAATGAACCGGCGCTTTGATGATATGTCCAAAGAGATGAACCGGCGCTTTGAAGAAGCGGATGAGAAGCTGCACGCCTGTTCTCAGGATATCATCAGCGCGTTCAGCGATTTGTATGAAGCGCACGACAAGCGCTTGGACAGCGTGGAGAACGAAATTAAGAAGATACGCCTCGATATTGAACACAGAATAACCAAGCGCCTGGACACGCTTTGGGAGGGTCAGCAGCTGATAATCGAAACACAGAATAGGCACGAGGTTGCGATAGAACAGCTGCAAGTGAAGACGGACGCAATCGATCTGCGAGCGCTTGTGCTGGAAAGCAAGGGCGCGTAGCCCCGCCGTTGAGTATTACCGTTCTACGAGCCGCGCTTTATAAGGCGGCTCGCTTTTTATTTACCTTTTTCACAACCCGCGCAAGCCCGCCCGTAAGCGGATAGCAAATGGCCGCCATGCCCAAAAGAATCATCAGCTCGGATACTTTCAGCGCGCCGAGCGAGAAGAAAGCGCTGCCGGGAAACACCCAAGCGGCGAAGAAGAACCCCGCGGCCATGAGGATGAAAAGCGCCGCGCGCATGATGTTGAACGGCCGGCTAACGCGAAGCAGGAGGAACAGCCCGGTTATGCCCGTCGCCATAACGCACAGCGTATTGACGGCGCTCGCGCCGATACCGGCGTACGGCGCGATGAGCTGTATGAACGCGACGCTTAAGACGACCATGAGCGAGCTGGGCAGGAAATTGCGGAAGACGGTTTCGAAAAAGCCGCCCTTTATGCGCTCGGAATTAGGCTCGAGCGCGAGGAAGAAGGACGGTATGCCCTGGATGAACATGCCGATGAGCGTGAGCTGGATCGGGATGAACGGATACGGGAACGCGAAGGCGATCGAGAGCAGCGCGAGCAAGAACGAATAGCCGGTTTTCAGTAGAAAGAGCGAGGCCGTGCGCGTGATGTTATTGACGACGCGGCGGCCTTCGTTTACGACGCCCGGCAAAACGGCGAAGTTCGAATCGAGCAAAACGAGCTGCGCTATCTGGCGCGCGGCCTCGCTCCCCGCCGCCATAGCGACGCTGCAATCCGCCTCGCGCAGAGCCAGAACGTCGTTCACGCCGTCGCCCACCATCCCGACGGTATGCCCGCCGCTTTGGAGCGCCTTTATCAGCGCGCGCTTCTGGGCGGGCTTAACGCGCCCGAAGACGGCATACTTTTCGGCGGCATCAAAAAGCGCCTCGTCCGTATCGAGCGTTTGCGCGTCGATAAACGCCTCCGACTCCGAGAAGCCCGCGCGCCTAGCGACGCCCGAAACCGTTTGGGGGTTGTCGCCGGATATGATCTTAAGCTGTACGCCCTGCTCCGCGAAGTATTCGAGCGTTTGCCTCGCGTCGGGGCGGATTACGTCCTCGAGCACGATAGCCGCGGCGGGCGTCAAGTTGCCCGGCAGCGTTTCGGGCGAGCGCGCGTCGCTTACAGCCGCGAGCAGCACCCGCGCCTCGCGCTCCAAAGCCGCGATTTCCTCCGGCACGCGCGCGAGCAGCACGTCCGGCGCGCCCAAAACGAGCGTGAACTCCTTAAAAATTGCCGCGCTGTACTTCCGCTCGGAGGAAAAGGGCATCTTCCCGATCAGCTCGAGCGCTGCGCACTCGCCGGAAAAATGCTCCTTTACGGCGAGGAACGTCGCGTTGTTGTCGTCCATAGCGGCTGCAAACGCGCCCATCGCCGCATCGAACGGCATAGGCAGCGCGTCAGCGGCGTTCAGCTCCGCTATGCGCTCGACGCGCATGCGCCCCTCCGTCAGCGTGCCGGTTTTGTCGAGGCAGAGCACGTCCACGCGCGATAGCGTCTCTATGCCAAAAAGCTGCTGCACGAGCGTACGCGAAAGGCCGAGCTTTATGACCCCGAGCGAGAGCGAAACGCTCGTGAGGAGCATCAGCCCGTTCGGCAGCATGCCGATGACCGCCGCCGCCGCCGCGAGCACGGCGGCGCTGAGCCCGATTTCGCCTCCGAAATAGTTGATCGCGAACATCAAAAGCCCAATGGGCAGCACGAAACAGCTCGTAAAGCGGATTATGCGGTTCAAAGAGTCGAGCAGCTTGGAATGGAAACGCTTATAGACCTTGGCCTGCCGCGTGAGCGCCGTGGCGTAATTGTCCGCGCCGACGCGGACGACGCGCGCGAGGCACGTCCCGCTGACGACGAAGCTGCCCGAGAGCAGCTCGTCGCCCTCGTTCTTCATGATCGCGTCCGATTCGCCCGTCAGCAGCGCCTCGTTAACCTCTAACGCGCCGCCTATGACGACCGAGTCCGCGCCGATTTGGCAGCCCGCGGAGAGCTTGATCACGTCGTCCAGAACGAGCTCTTCGAAGTGGATATCGGCCTCATTGCCCTCGCGCAATACGCGCGCGCGCGGCGCGGTCATGAGCGATAGCCGCTCGACCATGCGCTTTGAGCGTATTTCCTGCGCGATGCCGATGACGGTGTTGATGAAGACGACCATAAGGAAGAGCAGATTTTCGTACTCGCCAACGAGCGCGACGCACGTTCCTATCGCGAGGTTGAAGAGGTTGAAAAACGTAAAGACGTTTTCGCGCACAATGCGCGAAACGGATTTCGTGAGCGTAGCGTCGGATTTGTTCGTTTGCCCCCGGCTTTGGCGCTCGGCTACCTCCGCAAGGGTTAAGCCGGAGAAGCGCTGCGCGCCGCCGGCTTGTGGATTGTTGTTCATAGGCATGTCGAAATCCATCCTAATTGTAGGGGCGACCCCAATGTCATTTAGTTAGTCGCTGCGATCGGTTAAGACAACCAAATACTCCTGCCCTCTTTGATAAAGAGGGTGGCTCCGCAGAGCCGGGTGTTTAGACCCCTGAGCTAGACCTCAGCCGGTTATGGTCTAGACTTCGAAGATCAAAACACCCCCCGCCTGCGGGCGGTACCCTCTTTGCTAAAGAGGGCAGGGGACGCTCCAGATCAACCATTACACTACTAACTAAATGCCATCGGGATGGAACCCCGCCCCTACACGAAATTCGCTTTAAAACATCGGCTGGAAGAACGGATCCTGCGCCGCGGGATCGGGAACCACCGGATATACCGGGTCGACGGGCTGTACGGGGTCGACGGGCTGTACCGGCTGTACGGGATCGACGGGCAGCGCCGGGTCGGCGGGCAGCACCGGCGCGACGTAGCCGGGAGCGGAGGGCATCGTGGGGAAATTTGGAATGCCGGGGTCGGGATAGAGGGGAGCGGGCGGCGGGATAAGCGAGCCCTCCAGCCCGGCGGCGGCGGAATCCATCGCCTCGAAATCGCCCGCGAGGAGCGCCTGTTCGAGCTCTTGCATCTGCTGGTATATCCCGGCCTGCTGCTCGGCGGTCAGCGCGTCGGCGTTTTCGTCCAGATACGCGCGGGCGCGGTCGAGAGAGGCCATAGAGGTCTTGTCCTTTTCGACCTTTTCGATATCGAATTCCTCGTCGGGCTTGATCGTTACGCCGAAGATATCCTTTACCTTCTGGCATTTGTACTCCTGATCCAGCACGAAGAAGCTAGCGTTATAGGCCGACATGTACTTGCCCTTGAGCGTGTGGCGCTCGATGTTGTTTAGATCGATGCCCATCGCGAAGGACGTCAGCGCGGCGATCTGTTCGAAGTTCAGGTTTGTATAGACGTCGTCCTTGACAGAAGTAAAGATATTCGGAAAGTTTACGAGCTGATCCCGCGATTGGAGCTGATCGAAGATCGTAAAGAGTATGCGCTGCTGCCGGTCTATACGGCCCAGGTCTGTGCTTATTCCCTTGCGGGCGCGGCAATAGTCGAGCACCTGCTGGCCGTTGAGGTGCTGCGGCCCCGTCTTGAGCGTGCGCCCGTTCAGGCGGATCTCGACGTCGACGTCGTAATCAACGCCGCCCATCGCGTCCACCACGCGCTTTATGCCGTCCATCGTCACGCCCATATGGTAGGGAACCGGCACGCCGCCGAGCAGCATGGAGACCGTTTCCTTCGCGTAGAGGAAGCTTTCCTTTTCGATGCC
>QMCE01001277.1_pt1 | contig 14518 bp, 29 predicted proteins | sample 1821851 | NCBI WGS metagenome assembly QMCE01 (sample SAMN09453174, study PRJNA476694) | Termite gut metagenome, whole genome shotgun sequencing project. | isolation source: worker | host: Odontotermes sp. | place: South Africa:Pretoria | collected 2016-01-28 | reverse complement strand
GATATCGCCGATTGCGATGGAAGAAGGATTGCGCTTTGCGATTCGCGAAGGCGGCAGAACAGTCGGCGCCGGCGTCGTCGCAAAAATTATCGAGTAATTTTGTGATTAAGTAGCGCGGCGGGCCATGCGTGCCGCGCTTTTTTGAAAGCCATAACATGCAAAGCCAACGTATTCGTATTCGCCTGAAGGCGTTTGACTATAAACTGATCGATCAGTCGGCAATGGAAATTGTCGAAACGGCCAAGCGCTCGGGCGCTGTGGTCAAAGGACCTGTACCTTTGCCGACCAAGATCGAGCGTTTTGACGTTTTGCGCTCGCCGCACGTTAATAAGACATCGCGTGATCAGTTTGAAATCAGAACGCATTTACGCTTAATGGATATTATCGACCCGACCGAAAAGACGGTGGATCAGTTGATGAAGCTGGATTTGCCGGCAGGGGTCGATGTTGAGATCAAATTGCAGTAGAATCCGCCATTACGCTAAGAAACGCGCTTTTGCAGAGCGTGATGGCAGAAATGAGTGGCAGCCATAGAAGTCGCGTGGTTGCTTGAAGTGGAAGGCCGGTCCATTGTAATCGGCACCCGGTGAAAATCGGGATTTTAATAAGAGGAAGACATGAGCCTTGGACTTGTAGGTCGCAAGATTGGCATGACCCGTGTCTTCACCGATGATGGCGCTGCCATCCCGGTGACGGTCATTGATGTTGCCAATAACCGCGTCACGCAGATCAAGACGCCGGAAACGGATGGCTATGCCGCTGTTCAGGTTGCTTTTGGTCGTCGCCGTGCTTCGCGGGTGACAAAACCATTGGCTGGCCACCTTGCCAAAGCAGGGGTAGAGGCCGGCGCGCTTTTCAAAGAATTTCCGGTGGTGCCGGAAGAGCTCGCTAAATTCAAACCGGGCGATGTGATTGCTGTCGACATGTTTTCGGTCGGCCAATATGTTGATGTTACCGGTACGACAAAAGGGCGTGGGTTTTCAGGCGCCATTCGTCGCCACAACTTCAGTTCCAACCGCGCGTCACACGGCAACTCGGTGACGACGCGCGCGCCCGGGTCAATCGGGATGGCGCAGGATCCGGGCCGAGTTTTTCCGGGAAAAAAGATGGCCGGTCATTATGGTGACGCCAAGCGCACCGTGCAAATGCTGACGGTGGTTCGTGTTGACGCGGAGCGTGGGTTGTTATTGATTAAGGGTTCCGTTCCCGGTTCGGAGGGCGGCCATATTATCGTTTGTCCATCGGTGAAAACGCCGGCCAAGAAAGGAGCGTAACCATGGAATTGCAATTGGTGAACGCTCAAGGACAAAAGGCGGCAGGCTTTTCGGTATCGGATGCGCTTTTCGCGCGTGAATACAATGAGGCGCTGGTACATCAGATCGTGGTGGCATATCAGGCCAATGCGCGTCAGGGGACGCGTGCCCAGAAAGCGCGCGGCGATGTTAATAAATCGAATCGTAAGCCCTGGCGGCAAAAAGGAACGGGACGTGCCCGTGCCGGTCGCGCCAGCAGCCCGCTTTGGCGCGGTGGCGGCAAGATTTTTCCGAGCATGCCGGAAGAGAATTTCACGCAAAAAGTCAATCGTAAAATGTATCGCGCCGGTATGGCGGCGATTTTGTCGCAACTGGTGCGCGACAGCCGGTTGAAAGTGTTGGAAACGCTTTCTGCCGAGACGCCGAAAACCAAAGCGTTTGCACAAAAAATTAACGAGTTGGGATTGTCCGGCACTATTTTGGTCGTTGTCGAAGACCTTAATGAAAACATTATTCTCGCTTCGCGCAACCTACCGAATGTGCTGGTGCTGTTGCCGAGCGAGGTGGATCCGGTCAGTCTTTTGCGGTTTAACTATACCGTGATGACGAAGACGGCCGTTGAAAAAATCGAGGAGATGCTGGGATGAGCGCCTCACAAGTGAAAAAATATAACCCGGAGCGGCTGATGACGCTGATTTTAGCGCCGGTCATCTCGGAGAAAAGTACCATCATGGCCGACAAGCACGAGCAGGTGATTCTGCGCGTGGTCAACGATGCCACCAAGCCGGAAATCAAAGCGGCGGTTGAATTGCTGTTCAAGGTGGAGGTGGATGCCGTTTCCGTACTTAATGTGCATGGAAAAGAAAAACGTTTCGGGCGTGTGATGGGTCGCCGCCGGGGCTGGAAAAAAGCGTATATTCGCTTGAAGCCGGGCCAAGAAATTAACTTTGCGATGGAGGCTTGATCATGGCGTTGGTAAAATTGAAACCGACCTCAGCAGGTCGTCGTGGTCAGATCAAAGTCGTTCATTCGGGGCTGCATAAAGGTCGTCCGTTGGCGTCGCTGGTGGAAAGCCAGAAGCGTGGTTCCGGCCGTAATCATCACGGTCGCATTACGATGCGCCATCAAGGCGGTGGTCATAAGCATCACTACCGGATTATCGATTTTCGTCGCAGCAAGGATGGCATTCCGGGCAAAGTCGAACGGCTGGAATATGATCCTAACCGCAGCGCATTTTTGGCGTTATTGTGCTACGCCGATGGCGAACGTCGGTACATTATCGCGCCGCGCGGCGTTTCGGTTGGACAGGTTTTGCTTTCCGGCGCTGATGCGCCGATCAAACCGGGCAATGCTTTGCCGATTCGCCATATTCCGGTCGGTACCACGGTTCATTGCATCGAATTGCAACCGGGCGGCGGCGCAAAGCTTGCCCGTTCAGCGGGAACTTCGGTTCAGCTGTTGGCGCGCGAAGGCGATTATGCGCAGTTGCGTTTGCGCTCCGGCGAGATTCGCAAAGTCCATATTAATTGCCGTGCCACGATCGGCGAAGTGGGCAATGAAGAACACAGCTTGCGTGTACTCGGTAAAGCCGGCGCTGCACGTTGGCGCGGCATTCGTCCGACGGTACGCGCGATTGCGATGAACCCGGTGGATCACCCGATGGGCGGCCGCACCAATGGTGGCGGTGGTCGCCATCATCCGGTATCGCCGTGGGGGACGCCGGCCAAAGGTTACAGAACGCGCAGCAACAAGCGTACAGATACGATGATTGTACGCCGTCGGCACGCGACGAAAGGGTAATAGCAAATGACACGTTCGATTAAAAAAGGACCGTTTGTTGACGATCATCTGATGAAGAAGGTCGATGCCGCGCGTGAAAAGAGCGACAAGCGGCCAATCAAAACCTGGTCGCGCCGCTCCACCGTTACACCGGATTTTGTTGGTCTAACCATTGCGGTTCATAACGGAAAACAGCATGTTCCGGTGTACGTTACCGAAAACATGGTGGGGCATAAACTTGGCGAATTTGCGTTGACACGCACATTCAAAGGGCATGCCGGCGATAAAAAAGTCGCGGCGAAGAAATAAAGGAGCTAAGACATGACAACAACCGCAGCAACATTACGAGGCGTTCGTCTGTCTGCCCAGAAAGGGCGGCTTGTGGCTGATCAGATCAGAGGCTTGCCTGTGGCGCGCGCGCTGGACATCCTGACCTTCAGCACCAAAAAAGGTGCGGTCATCATCAAAAAAGTGCTTGAATCGGCGATTGCCAATGCCGAACACAATGACGGCGCGGATATTGATGAATTGCGCGTGCAGACAATTTATGTTGATAAAGCCATGACCTTGAAACGCAGCCGGGCGAGAGCCAAAGGCCGCGGCGCCGTTATCGGCAAACAAACATGCCATATCCGGATTGTGGTGGGTGAAAACTCATTGCGCCGTGGTTCATAAGGAATAATTATGGGACAAAAGATTCATCCGACAGGATTTCGTTTGGCCGTTACCCGCAACTGGGATTCAAGCTGGTATGCGAATAACCGAGATTTTGCGCCGACACTGATTCAGGACATTAAAATCCGCGAATATTTGAAAAAGAAGCTGGCGCATGCTTCCGTTTCGAAGGTGACGATCAAGCGTACGACCAAGAGTGCCAAAATTACGGTGCATAGTGCCCGCCCGGGTATTGTGATCGGGAAAAAAGGCGAGGATATCGAAACATTGCGCTCCGAAATGCGCATGCTGGCAGGCAACAACGCGGTTGAAGTCGGTATCGAAGAAGTGCGCAAGCCGGAAGTTGACGCCACGCTGATCGCCGCGTCGATTGCGCAGCAGCTGGAAAAACGGATCATGTTTCGTCGCGCCATGAAGCGGGCAATGCAAAACGCAATGCGGCTTGGCGCGCAGGGGATCAAGATCATGAGTTCCGGCCGTTTGAACGGCGCCGAGATTGCCCGCAGTGAATGGTATCGCGAGGGGCGTGTGCCGTTGCATACTTTGCGCGCCAATATCGAATATGGAGTTGCCGAAGCACGTACCACATATGGCGTGATCGGCATCAAGGTTTGGGTGTTCAAGGGCGAGATGATGGCGCATAACGCGGAGCCGACAGCGTCGGTTGTCGAGCAGCAACCCGCGCCGCCAAAACGCCCACGTCGTGCAGGAGCAAAAAATGCTGCAGCCAAGTAGAAGAAAATACCGGAAAGAGCAAAAAGGACGAAATCGTGGCTTGGCCACCGTTGGCAACAAGGTGAGCTTTGGCACTTTCGGTTTGAAAGCGACGACGCGCGGTCGCCTGACGGCGCGCCAGATTGAGGCGGCGCGTCGCGCGATGACCCGTCACATCAAGCGCGGCGGGCGCATCTGGATTCGCATCTTCCCGGATAAACCGATTTCTACCAAACCCGCGGAAGTGCGGATGGGAAGCGGTAAGGGTAACCCGGAATACTATGTGGCCGAAATTCAGCCGGGCAAAGTATTGTATGAGATGGACGGCGTAGATGAAACTTTGGCCAGAGAAGCGTTCCGTCTTGCCGCGGCCAAACTTCCGTTTCGTACGGTTTTTGTTCATCGCCTGATCGGTTGACGGAGATAAGGATGAAAAAAAGCGAAAAAAAAGAACTCAAGGAAAAAAGCCTTGAGGATCTGAAAAAAGAGCTGCATGAGCTGCTGAAAGAACAGTTCAGCTTGCGTATGCAGATGGGTACCCAACAATTGCAAAATACGCAGAAAGTGAAGTTTGTGCGTCGCAATATCGCTCGGGTGCGTACTTATATGAGTCAGAAAGCGGAGCAAGCATGACGCAGATCGACAATCAAGAAACGGTTTCTCTCACCAATTCTCTGGTCACCACATTAATCGGTCGCGTGGTCAGTGATAAAAGGGATAAGACGGTTACACTGCTGGTTGAACGGCGCGTGAAGCACCCGTTGTATGGCAAAGTGGTAATTCGTTCGTCGAAATACCATGCGCACGATGAAAATAACGAGTGCAAGATTGGCGACGTGGTTGAAATCAGGGCAACGCGCAAGCATTCCAAGACCAAGTCTTGGGAAGTATTGCGGCTTCTGGAAAAGGCGACGATTTAATCTTTTGATAAATGGCGCGTTTTCACTATTGCGCAAGCAATTAAAGCGTGCCATAATCCAAAAGTTATGTTCATGCGGCCTTTTAAGGCTGCTTATTTTCTCCGAAACGGGGTCCAAGACTGGCTGTGGCCGAACATGTGAGGTTTGGCCGACAGGTTAAGTTGGAGAGTGTGGAATCATGATTCAAATGCAAACGGTGCTGGATGTTGCCGATAATACGGGTGCACGCTCGGTAATGTGTATCAAGGTACTGGGCGGCAGTAAACGGCGTTACGCGAATGTCGGCGATATTATCAAGGTGAGCGTCAAAGATGCGGCGCCGCGTGGGCGTGTCAAAAAGGGGGAGGTTTACAGCGCTGTTGTAGTGCGTACGGCTTCCGGTGTGCGCCGCGATGACGGTGCGTTGGTGCGCTTTGACTCGAATGCGGCGGTGTTGCTCAACAATAAGCTGGAACCGATCGGAACCCGTATCTTCGGCCCGGTAACGCGCGAGTTGCGTACCGAGCGCTTTATGAAGATCGTTTCGCTGGCGCCGGAAGTGATTTAAAGAGGCTTCGTATGCGGAAAATTCGTAAAGGAGATCAAGTGGTGGTCATTGCCGGACGCGATAAAGGGAAGCGCGGCTTGGTCGAGCGAGTGCTTGAAAATGATCATCTGATGGTGGCGGGGGTGAATCAGGCCAAGCGCCATACTCGGCCTAACCCATTAAAAAATGAACCTGGCGGCATTTTACTCAAAGAGATGCCGATTCATGTCTCGAACGTGGCGATCTGGAATGCTTCGGCGCAGAAAGCGGATCGTGTCGGTATTCGGTTTGAGGGCGAGGGTGCCAATAAGCGCAAAGTCCGCTTCTTCAAATCGAATAATGAAGCGTTGGGCGGCTAAAGGATAAAAGGATAAGTGATGGCCCGTTTGCAAGAATATTATCGCAAAGAAGTGGCGCCTGCTTTAATGAAGCAGTTTGGTTATAAGTCGGTAATGGAAGTGCCGCGTATGACCAAGATTGTTCTCAATATGGGCGTTGGTGAGGCGGTGGCGGATAAGAAAGTGTTGGAAAACGCCGTGGCTGATTTGCAGAAAATTTCCGGCCAAAAGCCGGTGGTTACCAAAGCGCGTAAAGCAATTGCCGGCTTTAAAATCCGTGAGGGCTATCCGATCGGGTGTATGGTGACCTTGCGCCGCGAGAGGATGTTTGAGTTTTTCGATCGTCTCGTGAATATCGCCTTGCCTCGTGTCCGCGATTTTCGTGGCGTAGGTGGTAAGGGCTTTGATGGTCGTGGCAATTTCAATATGGGTGTTAAGGAACAGATCATTTTTCCTGAAATTGAATACGACAAGATTGATGCGTTGCGCGGTTTGAACATTACTGTGGCGACAACGGCTAAAACCGACGCGGAAGCAAAAGCTTTGCTGGCCGCGTTCCGATTCCCGTTCAGGGGTTAATAAGATATGGCGAAATTGGCTTTGATCAATCGCGACCAGAAACGCAGAAAACTGGTGGCGAAATATCAGAAAAAACGTGAAGCGCTTTTAGCGGTCATTGGCGACAGCAATGCGAGCGAAGATGAACGGTTTGAGGCGCGTCTTAAATTGCAGAAACTGCCCCGCAACGCAAACCCGACTCGGGTACGCAATCGTTGCGCGCTGACGGGCCGTCCGCGCGGTGTTTATCGTAAGTTTGGTTTAGGGCGCAGCAAATTGCGCGATTATGCGATGAAGGGGGAAATTCCCGGCATCGTTAAAGCCAGTTGGTAACGAGGTGACGCATGAGTATGTCTGACCCGATCGCGGATATGTTGACGCGTATTCGCAATGCACAGATGGTGGAGCATTCAAGTGTATCCATGCCTTCGTCGAAAGTGAAGGTGGCAATTGCGCAGGTGCTCAAGGATGAAGGTTATATCGAAGATTTTCGTGTGACCAAGGATAAAGCGAAAGCGACGCTGGAAATCGCGTTGAAATATTATGCCGGCCGTCCGGTGATTGAAAAGATTGAACGAGTCTCTCGCCCCGGTTTGCGTATTTATCGCAGCAAGGAAGATATTCCGCCGGTAATGAACGGTTTGGGGATCGCGGTGGTGTCGACTTCTCGCGGTGTGATGACGGATCGCAAAGCGCGCGCTGCCGGCGTTGGTGGCGAAGTACTGTGCATTGTTGCCTAAGGAGTGGAGAATGTCTCGAATTGGTAAGGCTCCGGTCACGCTTCCTGATAAAGTTGAGGTGGCGGTTAATGGCGGTCAGATTACGGTTAAAGGCCCATTGGGAACGTTAACGCAGCCCTTGGTCGAAGGCGTTTCTGTTGTGCAGGAAGATAAGCAGCTTGTTTTCAAACTGGAGCGCCCGGAAGTGCAGGCGATGTTTGGTACATTGCGTGCATTGGTTGCCAATATGGTCAAAGGTGTTACCGAAGGGTTTGAGCGCAAATTAACGCTGGTTGGCGTGGGTTATCGTGCCCAGCTTGCCGGTGATGCTTTGAATCTGTCTCTGGGGTTTTCGCATCCGATCATCCATAAACTGCCCGAAGGCGTAAAAGCGGAATTGCCGCAGCAGACTGAGATCGTGATTAAAGGTATTGATAAGCAGAAAGTCGGCCAGGTTGCCGCGGATATTCGCGCTTATCGTCCGCCCGAGCCGTATAAGGGTAAAGGAGTGCGTTACGTCGACGAGCGTGTCGTACTTAAAGAAACGAAGAAGAAATAACGTCAGACGCGTTATCGCGTTTTTAAAGAGGTGGTTATGGATAAGAAAACAGCTCGTTTGCGTCGCGCCCGTAAAACCCGGGTGCGCATCGCCGAGCAGCGTGTTGCGCGGTTGGTGGTGTATCGCTCCAACACGCACATTTACGCTCAGATTGTGGCGGTTTCCAGTGATCGGGTATTGGCCTCGGCCTCAACTGTAGAAAAAAGTATTCGTGAGACTGCGAAAAATGGCGCCAATTGCGCGGCGGCCGCATCAGTGGGTAAATCCATTGCCGAACGTGCAAAAGCGGCAGGCGTAGAAACGGTGGCATTTGACCGCTCAGGCTATAGATTTCATGGTCGCGTGAAAGCGCTGGCGGAAGCTGCCCGTGAGGGCGGCCTCAAATTCTGAGGCATTGACGATTATGGCAAAACAACAGGTAACAGAAGAGCGCAGCGACGGTTTGCGTGAAAAAATGGTAGGCGTCAACCGAGTCACCAAGGTGGTGAAGGGCGGGCGTATTATGGCATTTGCCGCGTTGACGGTGGTCGGCGATGGCGATGGTCGTATCGGCATTGGCAAGGGAAAGTCAAAAGAAGTTCCGGTTGCTGCGCAAAAAGCTATGGAGCAGGCGCGCCGTAATATGGTGAGAGTAAACCTGAAAAAAGGGACGCTTTACCATCCTGTCGAGGGTCGTCATGGGGCGACGCGCGTTTATATCCAGCCGGCTGCCGAAGGTACCGGTATTATCGCGGGCGGCGCGATGCGCGCCGTGTTTGACGTGGTCGGAGTGACCAATGTTCTGGCAAAGTGTCATGGTTCCACCAATCCGTACAACATTGTGCGCGCGACGCTGAATGCGTTAATGGCATGTAATACGCCGGCTGAAATTGCAGCCAAGCGTGGCAAAACGCTTGAAGAAATTCTGGGAGACTGACCATGGTGGCAAAGAAAACAGTCAAGATAACCTTGGCCAAGGGTTTGGCAAGGACTCGAAAAGATCATCGCGAGACGGTGCGCGGGCTTGGGCTGAAATGGACCAACCATACCGTTGAACTTGAGGATACGCCTTCAGTGCGCGGCATGATCAATAAAGTAAATTACTTGCTTAAAGTAGCGGGCTGATGCCGTAGTGCCACGGAGCGGAGAAACGAAAATGCAACTGAATACAATTAAGCCTGCCGAGGGTTCGAAGAAATCACGTCGTCGCGTTGGGCGCGGGATTGGTTCGGGTTTGGGTAAAACTTGCGGACGCGGCCATAAAGGCCAGAAATCCCGCGCGGGCGGATTTCATAAAGTTGGTTTCGAGGGTGGACAGATGCCGTTGCAGCGGCGTTTGCCTAAACGCGGTTTTGTCTCAATCCATAAGGATGCTGTCGGCGAAGTCCGGCTTTCCGATCTTGAGCGTATGCCGGTGGATGACATAGATTTTCTGGCATTGCGCGCCGCCCGGTTGCTATCGGCCAATGCTAAATCCGCCAAGGTGATCAATTCCGGCAAACTGACCCGTGCGGTGAAACTGTCTGGTATTGCTGTGACGGTGGGTGCTAAAGCTGCGATTGAAGCTGCCGGCGGTAGCGTTACTGAAGTGCCGTCAGCATAACAAAAATCCAAATTGAATCGGGTGTTTTTTTGGCTACATTGAATCCTGCAGATAAAAGCGCGAACAAATACGGCGACTTGATGAAGCGTCTGTGGTTTTTGTTGGGCGCGATGATCGTGTACCGTATCGGTACGCATATTCCGGTGCCGGGTATTGATGCGGCAGAATTGGCAAAAGTGTTTGACAGCCAGCAGGAGGGCTTGCTGGGCATGATCAACATGTTTTCCGGAGGGGCGCTGGAGCGTTTCTCGATTCTGGCGCTGGGCGTGATGCCCTATATTTCGGCGTCGATTATCATGCAATTATTTGCAGCGATGTATCCGCCGTTGATGGCGCTGAAAAAAGAAGGCGAAGCCGGACGGCGCAAGATTACCCAATACACACGTTATTTCACTGTATTGCTGGCGTTCGTTCAGGCGATGGGCGTCAGCGTAATGTTGCAAAACCAGCCGGGACTGGTTTTGATCCCCGGTTTGAGCTTTCAACTCATGACGGCGGTCACATTGGTCACTGGCACGATGTTTTTGATGTGGCTCGGTGAGCAAATTACTGAACGTGGCTTAGGCAACGGTATCTCACTGATTATTTTTGCCGGTATTGTTGCCGGTTTGCCGAGCGCGATCGGACTTACTTTGGAAAACGTTAATACCGGCGCGTATTCGATTCCTCTGGTGTTGGGTATCATAATTCTGGTAGCGGGCGTCACGGCGGTTGTTGTCTTTTTTGAGCGTGCGCAGCGGAAAGTGTTGGTGCAATATGCCAAACGCCAATTCGGTAACCGAATGGCGCCGGCGCAAAGTTCTTATTTGCCGTTCAAGCTCAATATGGCGGGCGTGATCCCGGCGATTTTTGCATCGTCGATTATTCTGTTTCCAACCACCTTGTCGGGGTTCTCGGCGGGTAGCGACAGTTGGTTTGCCACGGGCGTGCGTGATTTGGCGGCAATGCTGTCACCGGGGCAACCGGTGCATGAGGTCTTGTACGCGGCGGCGATTATTTTCTTTTGCTTCTTCTATACCGCGCTGCAATATAACCCCAACGATACGGCAGATAATCTCAAAAAGAGCGGCGCAATTATCCCGGGTTACCGTCCGGGCAAGCATACCGCGGATTATTTGCAGAAAATCATTACCCGTTTGACGCTTTTGGGTTCGATGTATCTGGTGGTGGTGTGCTTTATTCCGAATGCACTGATCGCGTGGAAGAATGTACCGTTCTATTTTGGCGGTACATCATTGTTGATCGTGGTGGTGGTGACCATGGACTTTATGACCCAGGTGCAGGCTTATCTGATGACACAGCAGTATGAGAGTCTCTTGAAGAAAGCGAGCTTTAAAGGCGGCTCTTTGCGTTAATACTATATGGCGAAAGAAGACACCATACAGATGCAAGGGGAAGTCGTCGAAACGTTGCCGAATGCGACGTTTCGCGTGAAATTGGAAAACGATCATGTGGTACTGGCGCATATTTCCGGCAAGATGCGTATGCATTACATCCGGATTTTGCCTGGTGATAAAGTGACTGTTGAAATGACGCCGTATGATTTATCGCGTGCAAGAATTACTTTCCGCACGAAATAAAGGGTACTAGGCGGCACGCAAAATTTTGCGGATAACTAGAACGAGGAGAAGTCAAAGTGAAAGTAGTGACATCGGTGAAGAGAATTTGCCGGAAATGCAAAATCATTCGGCGGAATCGCGTGATTCGCGTGATTTGTGAAGACCCGCGGCATAAGCAGCGGCAAGGTTAATATTGGATTGGAAAAGGTAGACAAATGGCCCGTATAGCAGGCGTTAACATCCCCAATCACCAACATGTGGAGATCGCTTTAACGGCGATCTATGGAATTGGCCGGTCAACAGCCAAGAAAATTTGTATGGCGGCGGGAGTTGATTGCGCGACCAAGATCAAGGATCTGGACGACGCTTCCATGGATAAGCTGCGTGATCAGATTGCCGGGTATACCGTAGAAGGTGATCTGCGCCGCGAGGTGACGATGAGTATCAAGCGACTGATGGATCTCGGTTGTTACCGCGGTGTTCGTCATCGTCGCGGTTTGCCGGTACGCGGCCAGCGTACCCGTACCAATGCGCGCACCCGGAAAGGCCCGAAAAAAGGCCGGACCGTTGCCGGCAAGAAATAAACGTCAAGGAGTTTATAAATGGCACAGCCCAAAAGTTCGTTGCGTGCGCGTAAAAAGGTCAAGAAGAATATTTCCGAAGGTATTGCGCATATTCACGCCTCGTTTAATAACACGATTATTACCATCACCGACCGACAAGGCAATACCCTGTCGTGGGCAACATCGGGCGGTGCCGGTTTTAAGGGTTCGAGAAAATCGACGCCGTTTGCGGCGCAAGTTGCGGCAGAAGCCGCCGGTCGTGCTGCACAGGAGTGTGGTGTCAAGAACCTGGAAGTTCGGATTAAAGGCCCCGGCCCCGGGCGTGAATCGTCAGTGCGTTCATTGAATGCGCTTGGCTTGAAGATTGCTTCAATTGCCGATGTGACACCGATTCCGCACAATGGTTGCCGTCCTCCGAAACGCCGCCGAATCTGATGTTGGATGGGCGGATTTTTATTAACTTTGCAAATATAGGATAGCAAAAAGTGGCTCGTTATCTCGGACCTAAATGTAAGCTGGCGCGAAGAGAAGGCACCGACCTTTTTCTGAAAAGCGCGCGTCGTTCGCTCGACTCCAAGTGCAAACTCGATGTCAAACCCGGACAGCACGGCCAGAAATCCGGCGCGCGTACTTCCGACTATGGCACGCAGTTGCGTGAAAAACAAAAAGTACGCCGTATGTACGGTGTTCTCGAACGTCAGTTTCGTCTGTGCTTTGCTGAGGCGGCTCGTCGTCAGGGCTCTACCGGCGAAAATTTGCTGAAGCTGCTGGAATCGCGTCTTGACAATGTGGTGTACCGAATGGGCTTTGGCTCCACCCGTGCCGAGGCGCGCCAATTGGTAACACACGGCGCGATTCTTGTGAACGGAACACGGCTGAACGTTCCTTCAGCTCGGGTCAAGCCGGGCGATACCGTTTCGGTAACGGATAAAGGTAAATCGCAACTGAGGGTTAAGGATTCGCTCGATCTTGCTGAGAAGATGGGCTTTCCTTCTTGGGTTGAGGTCGATATGAAAAAAATGTCTGGCGTTTTCAAGAGCGCTCCGGATCGTTCCGAATTCGGACAAGACATTAACGAAAACCTGATCGTTGAGCTTTACTCGAAGTAATCGGCACAGTTTGGCAAGCGACCCGTTGCACTGAACCGTTTTCTTTGTTTCGTATAAAGGATTTTCCATGCAGAGCGATGCTTTGTTAAGACCACGCATTATTGATGTACAGAATATGTCGCCGTTCCATGCTCGTATTGTCATGGAGCCGTTTGAGCGCGGCTATGGGCACACGCTTGGTAACGCTTTGCGGCGGGTTCTTTTGTCGTCGATGCCTGGTTTTGCGCCGACGGAAGTTAAAATCAATGGTGTATTACACGAATATTCTGCACTTGACGGTGTTCAGGAAGATGTGGTCGATATTCTGCTTAACCTGAAGGGCGTTGCTTTCAAGCTGCATAGTCGTACCAGTGTTGCATTGACGTTGTTCAAAGAGGGCGAAGGCCCGGTTACCGCCGGCGATATTGAGTTGCCGCACGACGTGGAAATCGTTAACCCGGAGCATCTGGTTGCCCACTTGTCGCAAGGCGGCAAGCTGGAAATGGAAATTCGTGTTGAACAAGGGCGTGGTTATCAGCCGGTATCAGCGCGTGGCAAGCCGGACAGCCATGTGATCGGCAATATTTTGGTTGACGCCTCGTTCTCGCCGGTACGTCGCGTCAGTTATGCGGTTGAAAGCGCGCGTGTTGAGCAACGCACCGACCTCGATAAGCTGATTATCGAAATCGAGACCAATGGTGTGATTGATCCGGAGCAGGCTGTGCGCGAAGCGGCTAAGGTACTTGTTGAACAACTCGCCTCATTTGCCGAATTGAACAGCAGCGATATTCCGGCGCCGGAGCATGGCCTGCCGCAAGTCCGATCCGATGTTGTGTTTACCGGTAGACGACCTTGAGTTGACTGTTCGCTCGGCGAATTGCCTGAAAGCGGAAAGCATCAATTACATCGGCGATCTTATCCAGCGCACCGAGACCGAGCTTTTGAAAACGCCGAATCTTGGTCGTAAATCACTTAATGAAATTAAAGATGTCCTCGCGTCGCGCGGACTTTCGCTGGGCATGAAGCTCGAAAACTGGCCACCAGCCGGTTTGAGCCGTCCGTAACCCGGCGCACGTTTTTATAAGGAAATATTGATTATGCGTCATCGTCATGGTCTGAGAAAACTGAATCGTACCAGCGCTCATCGTACAGCGATGTTGCGCAACATGGCTAATTCCCTGTTTTTGCATGAGGCGATCAAAACGACCTTGCCCAAGGCCAAGGAACTTCGGCGCGTGGCTGAGCGCTTGATTACGCTGGGCAAAACGCCGACCGTTGCCAACCGCCGTTTGGCATTTGCCCGCTTGCGCGACCGCGCAATGGTGACCAAGCTGTTTGATGAGCTCGGCCCGCGCTATCAACAGCGACCAGGCGGTTATCTGCGTATTTTAAAATGCGGTTTTCGCCCCGGCGATACGGCGCCGATGGCCTATGTGGAATTGCTGGATCGCGCACCATCAGAAGAAAGCCCCGAACAAAGCGACGAGCAAAAGGCGGCGTAAACAATACATTGTCGAAGAGACAAAGCAAAAAACCTTCCTTTTTCAGGAGGGTTTTTTTATTGCGTATTGTTTTACTATGATTTTGCTTGACGCCTCATTGCGCCCTGAATCATTTTGAAACCATAGAGGCGGCAATCAAGCGCGCCGTTGAAAAGCGGAATACGCTGCTCCGGTTTTAGGCCA
>QMCE01001122.1_pt1 | contig 14518 bp, 12 predicted proteins | sample 1821851 | NCBI WGS metagenome assembly QMCE01 (sample SAMN09453174, study PRJNA476694) | Termite gut metagenome, whole genome shotgun sequencing project. | isolation source: worker | host: Odontotermes sp. | place: South Africa:Pretoria | collected 2016-01-28 | reverse complement strand
TAAAAGGGAGTCACCGCAGTATCCATTGCGCGCCTTATTTACTCAGTTTGCCTTAACTCAGTCCGTGTAATGGATACTACAGTGGCTCCCTGGTCTCCCACAGCTCGGCACGGAGCGTGCCGAGCTGTGTCTTAACGCTTTCTGGCGCAGTGCCGCCAAGACTTGTGCGGGCGGCAACTACTCTTCTGATGTCTAACACTTCAAGCGCTTCTACGGTGATGCTGTCCGAGAATTGTTGCAGTTCTTCCAACGAAAGCTCATTGAGGCGCTTCTTCTGTTTCTCTGCATACAGTACCGCACGCCCAACTATCTCATGAGCATCCCTAAACGCAACGCCACGCGCCGCGAGCCAGTCTGCCAGATCGGTGGCTGCCATATAGCCGCCCTGAGCTGCTTCCAGCATACGATCGGTGTTGACGGTCATGGTAAGAATCATGCCCTGCATTGCCTTAAGGCACAGCGCCAGGGTGTCGTGGGCATCAAAGAGTCCCTCTTTGTCTTCCTGCAAATCCTTGTTATAGGTGAGCGGCAGTGACTTGAGCGTGGTGAGAATACCCATGAGGTCACCATACACCCTCCCCGTCTTGCCCCGTGTAAGCTCGGCAAAGTCCGCGTTTTTCTTCTGCGGCATGATGGACGAACCGGTGGTGTAGGCATCGGAGAGCACAATAAAGCCAAATTCCTCCGTGGACCACAGGATGAGTTCTTCGGCAATGCGCGAGAGGTGTAGCATGCTCATGGCAGCGGCATAGATGAAGTCACAGGCAAAGTCTCTATCTGAGACAGCGTCCATGGAATTGGGGATGACACGCGCAAAACCAAGCGCGACAGCCGTGACCTCTCTATCTATGGGATGAGGCGTACCCGCGAGTGCTGCCGCTCCCAAGGGTGAGGCGTTTGCTGCCTCTGAGGCGTGCGCAAAGCGCTCGGCATCGCGGGCAAGCATGGCCTGCCATACCAGCAGATGCTGAGCCAACAGTACCGGTTGGGCTTTTTGCAGATGCGTAAAGCCAGGAAGTATGGTGTCGGTATGCGCCTCGGCAACCTCGACGATACCTCTGCGCAGCTCATGCAGTGCCTGTTGCAGTTCGTCGGCTGCTCTCACGCAGTAGAGCCTGAAGTCGGTAACCACCTGGTCGTTACGACTGCGTCCGGTATGCAATCTCTTGCCCGGCTCGCCGATTCGACGGGTGAGCTCACCTTCAATAGCCATGTGGATGTCTTCGCTGGCTAGGTCAAAACTGAGGCTTCCCTGCTCAATATCGGCAGCGATGGAATTGAGGCCTTTCTGAATGGCTTCATTGTCCTCCTGCGTAATGATGCCTTGCTGGGCAAGCATGGCGGCGTGCGCCTTTGAACCAGCGATGTCCTCACGCCAGAGCCGCTGATCTACCTGCAGCGAGGCACCAAAGAGCTGCATGTCATCGCTCACACTCTCTTCAAAACGGCCGCCCCACAGGGCCTTTACTGTTGCCATGATTCCTTGCCTTTCCTAATGCCAAGATGCCGCTTAGAGCTTACGCTGCTGACGAGCCCAGGACTTCGTATACAAACCGTACAGCTCTATGAAGCCCTTGGCGCTGTCTCTGTTAAAGCTGTCGTCCTCACCATAAGTTGCCAGACCAAAGTCGTAGAGGGAGTACGGGCTCCTGCGTCCCACTACGATTACTGAGCCCTTGAAAAAGCGAAGACGTACCTCGCCCGTGACAGCCTTTTGCGTAGTGGCGATAAAACCATCAAACGCCTCCTTGAGCGGGCTGAACCACTTGCCTTCGTACACATACGAAGCCCAGTCCAGTTCGACTTTGAGCTTGTAGCGCAGTAAATCGCGCTCAAGCACCAATTCTTCGATGCCCTTATGAGCAGTGATGAGCGCAAGGGCACCGGGGCACTCGTACACCTCGCGGCTCTTTACGCCCACAAGGCGGTTTTCCACCATGTCGATACGACCGCAACCGTTGGCTCCGGCAACCGCATTCATCTCTGTGATGATGTCATAGAAGCTCATCTGTTTACCGTCGATGGCAACCGGCAGACCTTCCTCAAAGCTCACGGTGACGTAGGTGGGCTCATCGGGAGCCCTATTGGCATCGACAGTGAGCTCATACACATCAGAAGGCGGCTCAGTCCAGGGGTCTTCCAGCACACCGCACTCAATGGCACGGCCCCAGATGTTGTCGTCAATGGAATAGGGCGAAGCCTTGGATACCGGCACGGGAATGCCGTGCGCCTCTGCCCACTCAATCTCGGAATCGCGGGTGGTGAGATCCCACTCCCGTACAGGGGCAATTAACTGCAGATCGGGATTAAGCGAGGTTACGCCCACCTCAAAACGAACCTGGTCGTTGCCTTTGCCCGTACAGCCATGCGCGATAGCAATGGCACCTTCCTCCTCGGCAATACGCACAAGGTGCTTGACGATAACCGGGCGGGAGAGCGCCGAGACGAGGGGATACTTGTTCTCATAGAGCGCGTTAGCGGCCAGCGCCTTTGCGAGGTATTCAGATGCGTACTCCTCGCGCATGTCCACCACGACAGACTTGATGGCTCCGGTATCCAGCGCCTTCTGCTGAACGAATTCCAAATCCTGGCGCTTCTGGCCTACGTCGCCAACGACGGCGATAACATCGAGGTCCTTTTCCTCAATGAGCCATTTTATGCAGACTGAGGTGTCCAAACCGCCCGAGTAGGCCAGTACTGCTTTTTCCCTTGCCATGTTGTGTACTCACTTTCTTCTTGTGTTCTCGCTGTCAATGCGCCTGAGGTTTGCGCCCTGCAAACGCATGCTGTTTCTCTTCTCTTTACTTGCACTGTTAACGCACGTTGTTTCGTCTCTTACTCCTTTGCACCCTGTCATCATTGCGAGGAGCAAAGCGGTGCGGCTATCCAAAGAGCTTGTGTATACATCTGGATTGCCACAGCTTCTCTGGTGCTTCGCATCGACGGTGTGGCGCGTTTTTTCTTCCACAGCAAATTATGCCTTAAACGACAGTATTACCGTAGCCAGAGTTTCCGCAGCCGCGGTATCGGGCGTTATCAGCAAAATGGTGTCGTCTCCTGCGATGCTGCCGATGATGCCTTCGAGGTCAGCGCCGTCGAGTGCCGCAGCTACACCTTGTGCCGCACCACTTGAGGCTTTAACCACTACGAGATTCTGTGCCGGCACCACCTCGGTTACCAGCTCTCGCACCATCCGGCGTACAAACAAGTCTTCGGGCAACACATACGCACCGCCGCTCTGCTTCTTCTGCAAGCCCATCTCGGTAATGTCGCGCGAGATGGTGGCCTGCGTAACTATAAAGCCGCGCTCTGCCAGAAGGTCCACCAGTTCGCCCTGTGTTTTAACTTGTCGCGTGCGAACAAACTCGCGTATCAAATCGATGCGGGTACTTCGTCGGGTCATAACGCTCTCCTTATACCTCTGCCATCAGGAGCGAGAGCAGAGCCTTCTGGGCGTGCAGTCGGTTTTCTGCCTCGTCGTAGATGAGGGAGGCGGGGCCGTCCATGACCTCATCGGTCACTTCCTCGCCGCGATGTGCCGGCAGGCAATGCTCAAAGAAAGCACCGGGATTGGCGAGTGCCATGGCTGCCGCGTCAACGCGATACGGCTCAAACACCTTGACGCGCTCGTCGTGCTCATCCTCATCACCCATGCTCGCCCAGGTGTCGGTAATGACCACATCGGCCTTGGCAAGTGCGGCTGCCGGATCTGTCGTCAGGGTGATATTTCCGCCGCCCAAAACTGCTGAGCGCTCCCTGCATTCCCCCACAATCCGTGCGTCGGGCTCGTAGTCTTTGGGTGTAGCGATGGCCAGCTCAAAGCCGATGAGCGCCGCAGCTTCAAGATAGGTGTGAGCCATGTTGTTGCCATCGCCCAGATACGCCATCTTAAAGCTGTCGAGCCGGCCCAGATGCTCATAGATGGTGAGCAGGTCGGCGAGACCCTGGCAGGGATGGTAGCTGTCCGAGAGCGCGTTAACTACCGGTATGCTGGCGTGCAACGCCACTTCCTCCAGCTTGGTTTGCTCATAGGTACGGAGCACGATGGCGTCCACAAAACGCTCAAGCACCATCACGGTATCCTTGATGGACTCGCCACGAGAAAAGGCTGAGTTTGTGTCGCTCATCACCGTTGCAAAGGCACCGAGGCGCTTGACGCCCACCTCAAAGGAGACGCGGGTTCTGAGCGAAGGCTTCTCCATAATGATGGCAACGGCCTTATCGAGACAGGGCTTGTCGTGTACGCCCGCCTTCCAGGCTTGCTTCTGCGCCAGCGCCGTCGAAAGGATGGCGTGCAGCTCGTCAGGGCTCAGATCGAGCAGACGCAGGAGATCGCAGCCTGCCAGAGGGTTGCCAGCAAGCGTGGTATAGGGGGTGTCAAGAGCAGACCAGTTTGTCATTACTTCTCCATTCCGTTGTTGTGCAGGGAGCACACCTTTGTTGCACACCAAAACCGACTTTCTGCTTTCATGGAAATGGTACGGCATTGCAGGCGCATATATGTCCACATTCTTGCCATGAATAAAACCTCACATGCTTTTCAGAAGAGTGTTCAGCATGCTTATCAGCGTATCAATTTCTTCCTCGCTCACGCAGAGCGGAGGCAAAAAGCGCAGGATGTCGGTGCCGATGGCGTTGATAACGAATCCCTGAGCCAGCGCCTCGTCGGCCGCCTGCACCGCAAAGTTCCCGCTCAGGCTTACGCCTATCATCAGACCCTTGCCGCGCACTTCCTGCACAAGAGGCAAGCCTGCAAGTTGTGTGCAGAAGTACGTGCCGATCCTCTTAACTCTCGCTTCGGTATCGCCGTCCGTGAGCTCGGCAAGCGTGGCGCGTGCTGCGGCAATGGCCAGAGGATTGCCTCCAAAGGTTGTGCCATGCTCACCCGGCATCAGCACGTCGGCTGCCTTGCCCGTCGCAGCCACAGCAGCGCATGGAAAGCCATTGGCAATGCCCTTGGCCATGGTAACCACATCGGGCTTGATATCCGCATGCATAAAGGAGAAGGGCACGCCTGTGCGATAGAAGCCGGTCTGCACCTCGTCTATGATAAGCAGGAGCCCCCGCTCCGCCGTAAGCGAGCGGACGCTCCGAACAAACTCCTCGTCAAGCGGCCATACGCCAGCTTCGCCCTGCACGCACTCCAACATCACCGCTGCGGGGGCAAAATCTGCGCGTCCTTCCTGTTGCGCTTTGTTGGCGCAGGCGGTGAGTGCCTCACACAGACTCTCATAGTTACCGGGCTCAAAGTTGGCAAAGCCCGTAGGCATGGGCGTAAAGCTCTCCTGTTTAACCGCCTGCCCGGTAGCCGCCGTTGTTGCCAGCGTACGACCATGAAAACTCCGCCTGGCGGTAAGCACGGTGCCTGCTCCTTCAAGGTAAAGCTTGCCATACTTGCGCGCCAGTTTAATGGCACCTTCATTAGCCTCGGCGCCTGAGTTAGAAAAGAAGGTCTTCCAGGGCGCTGCTGTGGCGTTGCCTCTGTTGAGCAGAAGCGAGAGATCGCGTGCCAGTTCTCCCCTGCCCTCGCAGTAGAAGTAGTTGCCCACCTGTATGAGCTTTGCCGCCTGCTTTGCAATAGCCTCGGAAACCGCGGGAGCAGCGTGACCCAGACACGTCGAGCCAATACCGGAGAGAAAGTCGAGGTACTCCCTTCCCTCGCTGTCATACAGGCGCATGCCTGCACCACTGATAAACTCCACGGGCTTACGCCCATAGGTGGTCATCATGTAGGTTGATTCCAGTTCCTTTTGCTCTGTGTAACTCATGGTGTTCCTCTTCTCTTCATGCATCTTATTCAAGGAGCAATCGATGTGTTCATTGCACGTCATCTTGCGTCTGGTCTAGTTCAGTTCAGCCCTTGCGAACGAGGCCTTAACGTCCAGTTTAAGCCTCGTTTGCCTCACTGACCTAAACCAAACACAATCCGGCATACAAGTAATACATTGGTAGCTCCCTATGAGCTAACGCTTCTTTATCCGTGCAGCTTACTCGCCAGATTTCCCGACGGATATTCGGTAAACTCTTCCGGCTGAGTCTGTCTGTCGTTGGGCAGTATCATCGTGCCAACGCCCTGATTGGTAAACATCTCCAGAAGCAGAGAATGCGGCAACGTTCCGTTGAGGATATGCGCACGCGACACGCCGGCTCTGAGCGCCTGCGCGCACGCCTGCATCTTGGGAATCATCCCCTGGGAGAGTGTACCCGATGCGAGCAGCGCCTCCGCCTCACTCAAATGCATCTTACTGATAAGCGAGGACTTGTCCTCAAAATCCTCATAGAGGCCATCCACATCGGTGAGAAAGATGACCTTATGTGCACCGATGGCTGCGGCGATAGCCCCCGCCGCCAGGTCCGCGTTGATGTTGTAGGTAGTGCCGTCGGCTCCCACCGCCACGCTCGCGATGACGGGAATATAGTCAGCCTCAACCAGGTCTGCTATCAGCGTGGTATCCACCTGCTCAACGGTGCCCACCTGCCCCAGCTCCGGCTTGAGCTGCCGAGCCTTGAGTATGTGACCGTCTGCGCCGTTGAGTCCCACGGCAAGATGGCCGTGCTCGTTGAGCTGCGCAACCAGTTCCTGATTAACCTTGCCTATGAGCACCATCTTGACAATTTCCATAACCTCGGGAGGTGTAACTCTGTATCCGTCCTTAAACTCCACAGGTAAGCCGAGCCGGGCGCTGTAGGCAGAGATGTCGTTGCCACCACCGTGCACAATGATAGGGTTGAGTCCGATTATCTTCATGAGCACGATGTCACTCATGACGTGCGCCCTGAGGGCGTCGTCAGTCATAGCCGCGCCACCGTACTTGACTATAACGGTTTTGCCGGCAGACTCCTTTATCCACGGCAGCGCTTCAATGAGAAGCTGCGCCTGGTCCAGTGCCTGTGTCTGCTCCGTCATCTGTTCTTTTCGTATATCCATGTTCATACTCCAATGTTTAATAGAGTGGCTGGTTGTACATTACTGGCTTTCTTGCTTACCGTCGTTGCGAGCCGCGAAGCGGCGTGGCAATCCTGAAGGCTCTCTCGTGCAGTTGGATTGCCGTGGATTGTTGGCTCTCCTGCCTACCGCCATTGCGAGCTGCGTGTTGCTGGCAATGGCTGCACTGGCTCCATTTGCATCATGTTCGGTAGTCTCCGTTGATGGCAACGTATTCCTTGGTGAGATCGCACGTCCACATACGGGTGTTCTCCCTACCTGCGCCCAGGTCCGCAATAATGTGGACCTCGTCTCGCTCCTCAAACAGCCGAAGCGCCTCCTGCTCGCTAAACTCCTGAGGAGCTCCCTTGTAAAGCACCGGAAGACCCATGATAGAGATGCTTACGTTCTCAGGTTTAAACGTCGCTCCGCTCTTGCCGGCTGCCATGGCAATGCGTCCCCAGTTGGCATCATGACCCGCCACGGCCGTCTTAACCAGAGGCGAGTCGGCTATAGCCCGTGCGGCGCACTCGGCATCTTCGCCCGTGGCTGCGCCGATGACATCCACCACGATGACCTTGGTAGCGCCCTCGCCGTCCCTGGCAATCTGGTACGCCAAATCCTGACAGACCTCGGTGAGTGTTGCCGTAAAAGCCGCGTAGCCGGGACTCCCCGTCTGTAGAGCCTCTCCGGGCACCGCTCCCGTTGCAATGAGATAGGCACTATCGTTGGTGGAGGTGTCGGAGTCGATGGTGACCTTGTTGAAGCTCACCTGCACAGCCTGTGAGAGCGCCTGCTGCAGGTCTTCCTGCGCAAGCGTCGCGTCCGTAGCCATGACGGCAATCATCGTGGCCATGTGCGGGGCAATCATTCCCGAGCCCTTTGCCATGCCGCCCACCGTAAAGCTTGCTTCGCTTCCGTCCGGCTGCTTAACACTGAAGGAGCGCGCTGCCATTTTAGGCACAGTGTCGGTGGTCATAATAGCCTCGGCCGCAGCCAGGCCTCCAGCCTGAGCAGCGCTGCCTGTCTTGGCTGACGTCCTGCTCTGCACTGCCTGGCTTTTAGCCTGGGCAGCACTATCTAATTTATCTGTTGTCATGACCGACGCAGCCAGATCTCCTGTCTGAGCGACGCTATCTACTTTTGCTGTTGTCATGACCGACGCAACCAAATCTCCTGCGACTGCTTGGCCTGATTGTTCGTTTATTTGAGCCAGAGCCTTCGCTACTCCTGCCTCAAAGGGACCGGGAGAGAGCTGCGCGCCGATGACTCCTGTTGAGGCCACGAGCACCTGCTCCGCCTCACAGTCAATCGCTTGTGCCGTTATTTTGCTTATTTCCTTAGCAGTTACTTTACCCTGTTCGCCTGTTGCCGCATTGGCATTACCCGAGTTAATAATGAGCGCCCGAAAGCCAGCGCCTTGAGCCTGCTCCTCGAGATGCTGCCTGCTGAGTGCCACCGGTGCCGCAGCAAACACATTCTGCGTAAAAACGCCAGCTGCCCGGCTGCCCGGCTCGGCAACTATAAGCGCCAGGTCGCGCCGATTGGGATTTCTGCGGAGCCCCGCTGAAACGCCGGTGACTCTGAGACCCTTAACAGCCCCGAGTCCGCCTTCAATGCCTGTAGCTTCGGCAGTCCCGGGCTTGTCTTTAGCGTGCATCTCCTTGGAAGTCCCGGGCTCACATTCAATGTGCGTGTCTTCAGCAGTCGCAGGTGCACCTTTTGCTTGCGTCACCTCAGCAGACGCAGACCCACCTTCAATGCCTGTAGCTTCGGCTAAGCTCAAAGCCGGGTCTTCGACCGATGTCTGATGCTCAGTTACGTTGTCCATTTAAAGCAATCCTCCTTCCCCGGCAAGCCCTTCCGTCTCGTTGAGTGAAAACAGAATGTTGGCGCACTGCACCGCCTGTGCGGCTGCACCCTTGCCCAGGTTGTCAATAGCGCAGGATGCCACCACCATCCGAGTTGAGGCATCCCAGGCAACACCAACATGCGCATAGTTACCGTATTTAACGTTGCCGCTCTTGGGCATCAAACCCTGAGGCAGCATCTGTACAAAGGGTTCATTTTCATATGCTGTAGCGTACAGCTGCCAGATACTCTGTGCATCGGTACGCTCGGCCGTCGCCTCGCTCAGACGCATCGTTACCGTAGCGACCATGCCCCGGTTAAGCGGCGCCAGATGCGGAGTAAACTGAAGGGCAATCTTGTGGCCCGCCACCTGACTGAGCGTTTGCGCTATCTCGGGCGTATGCCGATGCGTGGTAACACCATAGGCGCCAAGGCTTTCGTTTGCAAGGCAGAACTGTGTCGTAGCCGTAGGCGCTTTGCCGGCGCCGGAGACACCACTGATGGCATTGATGACAAGTATCTCCTGCGCATCCATAAGCCCAGCCTTTACCACCGGCAGCGCCGCCAGCACCGATGCCGTGGGATAACAGCCGGGATTGGCAACGAGTGCTGCCTCGCCGTGTTCCGCACGCTTTTGCGCCAGAACAGCAAGTGCTGTGCGATAGACCTCCGGCATACCATAAACCGCTCTCTCAATGAGCTCTGGCGCCACGTGCGGTGTTCCGTACCACATTTCGTATATCCCGGTTTCGTGCAGACGAAAATCCGCGCTCAAGTCGATGACGCTGATGCCCCTTTTAAGCAGCAAGGGAGCCATCTGCATCCCCACCGTGTGAGGAACAGCAAGAAACGCCAGATCGAGCGAGGCACTGTCATAATCTAACACCGTCTGATGAGGCACAAAGGTAAGCTCAGTCCGCCCGGAAAAGAAAGGGTATGCCTCAGCAAGCGGCTTACCTGCATCACCGTCTGAGCTTGCCGCAACTAGTTCAAAACACGGATGCGCCAGGAGCAGGCGTACCGCTTCGGCACCCGCAAATCCAGCAGCACCAATAACCGCAACCCTGTACACTGTTATCAGACCTCCAAGTCGTATACCAACACTCAGTCGGCTTGTTCGATAATAAACACGTTTTACGCAGTATATACTATATATGCATTGATTTATACATTATATTGTAAATTTTCTGATTATTATTCATCCAACCAACTCGGTCTGCGCAGGTAATCCCCCAACGAACAGAAACCCTGTTTCAGTACTGCCTCGTCTGTGCTATTATCGTTACCATCATGAACACATTGCTTGCCAACTTAAAACGAGATGCTTTTGTTCTGACCTCTCTGGTCTCAAAGGATTTCAAGCTCAAATATAGACGGAGTATCCTCGGCGTTGCCTGGAGCGTGCTCAACCCCCTCTTGATGATGATAGTGATGTCGGTAGTCTTCTCGGCTATGTTTCGCTTTGAAATTGAGAACTACCCCCTTTATCTGATACTCGGCACTATCCTCTTCACGCTTATGAATAACTCAACTAATTCTGGCTTGATGTCAATTATTGATTCTGCGCCGCTCATTAAGAAGATCCGCATCAATAAGACTATTTTTCCTGTACAAAAAGTAATCTTTGAACTGGTCAACTTTGTCATTTCTCTCATTGCTGTTGTTATTGTGCTTTTGTTCTTTCAGATTATTCCAACGGCTAATGTGCTCTTTTTACCGCTGCTTCTTGTATATATGACAATGTTCTGCACAGGTCTCGCTCTGTTGCTCGCAGCTTTGGCTGTCTTCTTTAGAGACATTATCCATCTTTGGACCGTGTTTTGCCTGGCATGGACCTATCTCACTCCCATCTTCTATCCTCTTGAGAATCTTCCCGAGTGGCTCCAGGAAGCCATGGCTTTTAATCCCATGTATCAGTATGTAACCTACTTCAGAGAAATTGTCCTGTATGGAACCACTCCAAGCCTGGAGACTAACCTCATCTGTCTAGGCATGGCTGCCGCCACCCTGCTTGTGGGCATTGTGGTATTCCGCAGACTTCAGAGCAGATTCATTCTCTACGTGTAACGATACGGAAGAAACAGTGAAAGCAACGGGAAAATACCTCCAGAATACCAAGCCTAACAGCGACTACGCAGTCAAGGTCTCCGACGTATCCATGGTCTTCAATATGGCTGGCGAACAGCTTAACTCTCTCAAGGAGTATTTTCTCAAATTGGTAAAGCGCGAGCTCTATTTTAAGGAGTTTACTGCGCTCAACGGCATTTCCTTTGAAATACAACACGGAGACGTGTTTGGTCTGGTAGGCACGAACGGCTCCGGCAAATCAACCATGCTCAAGATAATAGCCGGAGTTTTAGACCCCACGCGCGGCACCTGCGAGGTCAATGGTTCCATTGCACCTCTCATTGAGCTGGGCGCTGGCTTTGACATGGAGCTTTCTGCCCGCGAGAACATCTATCTCAACGGAGCCCTGCTTGGCTACAGCCGCGATTATATCAAGGAGCACTTTGACGAGATTGTCGACTTTGCTGAACTCTGGGAATTCCTTGACCTACCCCTGAAAAACTATTCCTCCGGTATGGTGGCACGTATAGCCTTTTCCATCGCTACCGTCATTGTTCCGGACATTTTGATTGTTGACGAAACCCTGAGCGTAGGCGACATGTTCTTCCAGGAAAAGTGCATCGCCCGCATCAACAGTTTAATACGCGATCACAATACAACAGTTCTCTTTGTCTCGCATTCCGTGGATCAGGTAGAAGAGCTCTGCAAACGCGCCATCTGGATTGACAAGGGTGTTACCCAGGCTATCGGCGACGTAAAAGAGGTTTGCGAAGCCTATCGAAACAGCAATAATTAGCGCTTTACGGCGGCTGAAGGTGTTAGCGGCAGGCTTTTGAAGTGCCTTGCAACAGAGCTGGAAATGTCTGAACGGCGAGAGCGCCTGTAGCAGGCTGAAAGTGCTTACAACAGCTGGAAACTGCTTACAGCGGCTGAAGGTGTTTGCGGTAGGCTGAAAGCGCTCTAATCCAACGCCATTATCTTGACTACTCTCGCGGTGTGACGGCCTTCTGCAAAAGGTGTTTTGAGGAAGGTGTCGAGTATCTCCCGATTGGTTGCCAGGTCAACAAAGCGTCCACTCAAGGCAATGATATTGGCGTCGTTGTGTTCCCGCGCCAACATGGCAAACTGAGGTGACGTTACGTTTGCGGCTCTCACGCCTGGTATCTTGTTGGCAGCCATTGCCATACCTATGCCCGTGCCACAGACGAGTACTCCCCTGTCTACATTGCCCTCAGCAACAAAGCGGGCAACAGGGACGGCGAAGTCTGGGTAATCAACCGCATCTTCAGTCTCCGGACCCAGATCTAAAACCTCCTGGCCTTGTTGGATAAGCCAGGCAAGTAACTCCTGTTTTTGGGCAAAACCGCCGTGGTCCGAAGCAATGGCTACTTTCATGTTTTGTGCCTTTCAGATGATTACCGATCCATGCCGGAGCACACGGGGCTCGGCACTCAAACAGGATACCACGGTTGAGGCAATACCACCGCCGTGCAAGCTTCCTCCGTCGACAACAAACGCAACCTGAGCCATAAGCTCCGGCGCGAGATCGCAGACGCTGGTTGCCGGAGCTGCTCCCGAAAGATTGGCGCTACTGCAAGCCAGTGGGGCTCCACAAGCGGCAAGGAGCGCGAGGCTTACGGGGTGCGCGGGCATGCGAAGAGCAATACTGCCGTCTGCGCTCATAAACTGCGCGGGCACACTGTCCGATGCCTGGACCACCAAGGTAAGCGCACCGGGCCAGTGCTGCTGGGCCAAATTCAATGCATACGGCGGAAGATTGCAGCTGTAGCGTTCTAAATCCTCAATGCCCGCCACCAAAAGAGGGATGCTCTTTTCCCGCGGCCGTTGCTTGATAGCTGCAAGGCGCTCAGGGTCTGCATGAGGAGAAACAAGCATGCCAATACCGTAGACCGTGTCGGTAGGAAGAATGACAACGCCTCCAGCCTTGAGGATTTCCACTGCCTGTTGAAGAGAAGGATCTGTAGGTAAAAGAGATGGTTTTGCGGTTATAAGAGAAGGTTCTGTAGTTAAGGGAGAAGGCACTCCGTTGCTGTCTACAGCAGGTATCTTTGAGCTCGTCCTATCTGCTCCTGCCATTCCAAGCGGAGCGAAAGCTCTCTCATCTTCTGAGTTCTGCGATTGATTCTCCGCCTGTGGCTCTGAATGACAGAGGGAGTTGGACTCAACAGGGCAGGGTGAGAGCTTACCAGAATGACACGGGCTGAGAGCGGTAAGGAAGCGTTGCCTGTTGGCGAGGTCTTTATGTATCGCCACTTTCTGGTACTGCAAGCCTGTTGCATACTCCTGCGCACGCTCAAGCATGTCCTCATGTAATTCAACTGCCAGCAAGCCGCCGGGCTTGAGCAAGGTGAGCGCCTGTGTGGCAATCATGCGGAAGGTGTCGAGACCGTCCGTGCCTCCGTCAAGTGCCCGTCTGCTTTCAAAATCCAGAATCTCCTGTGGAAGACACTCGTATTCTCTCGTTGGAATATATGGTGGGTTGGAAATAACAACATCAAAGGAGTGATGCTGCGTGGTGTCAGCCAGTAGGCTGACAGCCACATCATCCTCACGCAACTCAAGACGATCGGGCTCATCCAGCTCCAATTTAACAGCGTTATATTTGGCAAGCGCCAGAGCTGCCTCATCGATATCCGTGGCTACAACACAACATCCTGGCAGCTCCTGTAGAAGCGAAAGTGCAATGGCTCCTGTGCCGGTTCCAATATCGAGAATGCGGAGTTGCTGAGAGGTGGCGTCTTGCAGATGAGTATTATCGAGCTCTGCAGTGCCTTCTGTCTGCTGGATGTCAGCCGAGATGGAAGGATCGGGCTCTGCAATGCCTTCTGTCTGCTGGATGTCAGCCGAGATGGAAGGATCGAGCTCTGCAGTGCCTTCTGTCTGCTGGGTGGCAGCTGAGATGGAAGAATCGGGCTCTGTAGTATCTTCTGTCTGCTGGATGTCAGCTGAGATGGAAGGAGCCAAGATGGAAGAATCTGAGATTTCGCCAACCTTGCACTCCAGCGCGTACGCCAATACCAGCTCAACGAGCAGCTCAGTCTCGGGGCGCGGGATGAGTACCGGCGCGCGTACGACAAGCTCAAGATGCCTGAAACCGGTGGTACCCACAATATACTGAAGCGGTTCATGGGCAAGCCTGCGTTGGATTGCTTCTCTCAGCACCACGCGCTCCTGCTCGCTCAGGGGCTTATCAAAGTTAGTGTACAACTCTATTCGCGAAAGCCCGGTGGCATGCCCCGTGAGCATCTGCGCCGCCAGGCGGGGATGCCGCTCCCCTTCCCGTTCCAAGCGCTGCTCCGTCCAGTTGAGCGCTTCCAGAATTGTCCACTGCTTAGTCACGCGCACTTCCGTTCTCAAAAAGCCTGTCTTTAGCAGGTTGCAGAGCAAAAGCTGTGATAGATCGTAAGCCGTGTTGGCAAAACGCCTTCTCCTGCACAAAAAAGACGGATATGCGAAGTTTCTTAGCGAACAATTTCTGTAGGGAAGATACCGCCAAGCTTTGACCTGCTGTTTTATCCCTCTTCAACTCAGCTACAAAAGGTGAGGGGGAGATAAACTTCGCATTATCGTCATTTTTGAGCAGGAGAGGCCACGATTCCTGCAGAGAGCAAGGTCGGAACCAATGAAAATGCGGCTTTCTCAGAAAAGACACTA
>QMCE01002863.1_pt1 | contig 14526 bp, 8 predicted proteins | sample 1821851 | NCBI WGS metagenome assembly QMCE01 (sample SAMN09453174, study PRJNA476694) | Termite gut metagenome, whole genome shotgun sequencing project. | isolation source: worker | host: Odontotermes sp. | place: South Africa:Pretoria | collected 2016-01-28 | reverse complement strand
TGCGTGGTGGCGGGCTGGGCGCTCAACTTTCTGGGGCGTTCGGTGGTGAACGACTTTGCGGGACAAAGCCCTGCCGAGATAACGGGCGGCCTCGCGACCTTCATCGACAGCGGGTGGCAACCGGTGTTATGGATGGGGGTGTTCCTGCTGCTCACTTCGGGCATAGTGTGGTTCGGGGTGGAGAAGGGCATCGAGCGGTTCAACAAGATACTGATGCCGCTGCTCGTGCTGATGTTGGTGGGACTGGGGGTGAACTCCCTCTTTATGGACGGCTTTCGCGATGGTATCTCGTTCGTGCTGAAGCCCGATTTTTCGAAGATCGACGGCGGGGTGATATTTCAGGCGCTCGGCCAGTCGTTCTTCTCGATGAGCATAGGCATGGGTGCGATGACGGTCTACGGCTCCTATGTGAAAAAGGGCGAGAGCTTGCCGCGCATCGCCGGGACAGTGGCCGTTTCGGACGTGTGCATCGCCATCCTGTCGGGCATAGCGATCTTTCCGGCTGTATTCACTTTCGGCATCAACCCCACGTCGGGGCCCGAGTTGGTGTTCATGACGCTGCCCAACATTTTCCAGCAGATGCCGGGCGGCTATTGGGTTTCGATAGTCTTCTTCTCGATACTTTTCATGGCGGCGATCACCTCGTCGGTGTCGCTCATCGAGGCGATCGTGGTGTGGCTCAGCGAGGAGTTCCACATGACGCGCCGCCGGGCCATCGTTCTCTGCACGGCGACGGTGGCGGTGCTGGGGTCGTTGTGCGCCTTGTCGCAGATCGAGGGCTCGCCCCTCACGGTGGGCGGATTGAACATCTTCGACCTCTTCGACAAGACCTCGTCGATGGTGCTGATGCCTTTCGGGGCGTTATTGATAGTGTTGTTCACGGGGTGGGTGATGCCCGAGTCGGCGTTGCGCGACCAACTGACGAGCGGCGGACGGTTCAACCGGAGGCTTTACCTGCCTCTGCGCTTTATGATACGATGGGTGGGATGTGTGGTGATAGCGTTGTTGTTTCTTAATCAAATAGGATTGTTATGAAAAGTTTGTTTCCTGCCGCCCTGGTTGCGGCGATGTTGGTGGGGCTCACGGCAGCCTCCGCACAGCCCGCAAAGGGCACTAAGAGTTCGTGGCACGGTTTCGACCGCTACGATTACGTTATCGACGAGCAGACGCTCTCCATCACTCCCGTCGCCAAGACCGACGAAGAGGGTATGGGTGTGTCGGCTCCCGCTCCCGGCACACGGCGCGGCATAGTTGTGGTGCCGAAAGATGCCGCGCCCGGCAATCCGTGGACATGGCGCGGCTGCTATTGGGACCACGAACCGCAGTCCGAGGTCGAGCTTCTGAGGCGCGGGTTCCACGTTGCTTTCATCCACACCGACCCCGACGCGACGTGGGATGCGTGGTACGAATTTCTGGTGCGCGAATGGGGGCTTTCCGACAAGGCGGCCTTCATAGGCATGAGCCGTGGCGGCAGCAACTCCTACACCTGGGGAACGGCCAATCCCGACAAGGTGATGGCTATATGCGCCGACAATCCGGGCCTGAGCCGGTCGAGCTTGCTGAAGATGCACCTTTTGGCCGAACGCGACGTGCCGCTGCTCCACATCTGCGGCAGCGTAGATCCGATATGGTACAACACGGTCGATATCGAGAACCAGTACCTTTCGTCCGGCGGGCGCATGTCGGTGCTCGTCAAGGACGGCTTCTCGCACCACCCCCACAGCTTGCGCGACCCCAACATCATTGCCGACTTCATGGAGCGCAGTTTCGCCGAACTCTCCGGGACGGGGGTCAGGGCCGACGAGCCCACTCCGGCTTTTCTGCCGCAGCGCTACACCAAATCGTGGTACTACGGCACCGGGCCCGCCTACTCGTGGCTCGAATCGCAACCCGCATGGATCAGCACCTGGGGCCCCGTGTTCGGCGGCGCATACCGCAAATATTTCTTCAATATCGACCGCATCAGCCGTTTGACGGTATACGCTCCCGCGACGCCCGCACCCGGAATGCCGTGGGTCTACCGTGCCGATGTTCTGGCCGGCGACTCGACGGTCGATCTGGCGCTTTTGGAGCGTGGTTTTCACATCGTCGTGGGCCCGACGACGACGAGCATAGGCCCCGTTGCCGAGGAGTGGGACAGGCTCTACGCATATCTCGTGGACAAGGGCTTTTCGCCGAAACCCATCGTGGCCGGGCGCGGCGGTGCGACGGGCGAGGTCTATGCGTGGGCCGAACGTAACCCCGACAAGGTGGCGTGCATCTACGGCGAGAACCCGATCCTGCGTGCGAGCCGTCCGAGCGTGCCGCCGATGGACAACCTCGCTCCGCTGGCAGCGGCGAATGTTCCCATCATTCATGTTTGCGGCGGCCTCGACCCCAATCTCGAAAGCCAGACGCGCGAGGTGGAAAGGCGCTACAAGGCTCTGGGCGGAAAACGAATGACCGTGATCGTGGACGCGACCCGGGGCCACTATCCGCTTTCGCCCGACGCTCCCGCTCCCGTCATCGAACTGATCCTCAGTACGGTACGTTGAGGTTGCGCAGTGCATGGCGATAACAAAAACCGACGCCAAACCGATGCCATCGAGCTCGGATCGGCGTCGGTTTTTGCGTAGCCCTTTGCGCGTAGCTCATCTCCAAATTTTCAAATCTTCAAATTTCCAAATTCTTTTTCCGCGTTAGCCTCATTATCCATTATCCATTATCCATTATCCATTGTCCATTAAACGAACTCCCGTCTATCGGCTACTCGATCGTGATGCGCGGGGTGGCGTCGGGCTGCAAGGGAGAGAGGGCGGTGATGTGGCTGTGCAGGACGTCAGTCACCTGAATACCAGTCTCTTGGGCGTCTTCGGAGCGATCGAAAATGTAGTTTTTATAGACATAATCGGGCATTGCGACGAGGTAGCGCGAACGCTCCGGACGGTCGAAAACGACGTCGGTAGCCTCGCCCGCCTCATCGGTCGTGATTGTGTAGGCAAAGCCCGACGGCACAAGGTCGGGGGCGTGCGACTCGTTGGGATTTGCGTCGTTGAACTTGTTCATTATCAAACCTTTGACCTGTCCGGGAGTCATGTGCAAAGTGTAGATTTCGGACATGAAAGGCTCGATGCTGAAGAGGTCTGCGGTGCTGACCGTTCCGTAAAGCGTGTCGATGCGGATGCCCCCCTTGTGATAGAGCGCAATGTCGGCCTTCACGGAGCCACGCACGACATCGACAACGAGGTTCTCGACCCCCGCTTCGTCGAAAGGTTCGCCGATGGAACCTATTGGAGATAAGAGGGTTGAGTCGGACAGATAGCCCTTCACCATTTCGGCTACACGGGGCGAGGGAGCGATGGTATCGAGCTTCACGAGGCGGTTCTCGATGACGATCTTCCCCCTTTTTCCGCCCTTGCGGGTGATCGTTGTGATGCCTGCATACTTGAGCTTGCTACCTGTCTGAGTGACAAGCGTTTGGCCTATCACGGGCGGGTCGATGACCTCGGTGTGCGAGTGGCCGCCGATGATGAGATCGAAGGCAGGCATACTCTCGGGGAGGATCAGATCGACGTCGTTGCCGATGTGGGTCAGTCCTACAAAAACGTCGCAACTATCTGACAGCGAAGCATATCTGGCAGCAGTTCCGTAGACGTCGGGAAACGTCAGCCCTTCGAAATGCTCGGCTTTGCCCTCGGGACGTTCCCAGCGCGTGAAATTTGTCACCAACCCAAGGAACGCAAAGCGCAATCCGTCCCGCTCGATGTAAACATAAGGCGCAACCGGGCCCAATTCCGAGCCGTCGGATACGATGTTTGCGCACACAACAGGGAAATTCATCTCCGCAATGCGCTCTTTCAGAAGCGGTTGTCCCCAATCGAACTCATGGTTGCCGAAGGTCGCGACATCGTACCCGATCTCGTTCATCAGCTCGACGATCGGCATGAGCGGACGTTCGCCGATATCGACGAACGGGTTGCCCGTCCAACGGTCGCCCGCATCGGCAAGCAGCACATTATCAGCCCCTTCGGCTGCGCGAATATCCTCGACGAGCGTCGCAAGATGCGGAAAACCCTCGATCGAGGAGTGGATGTCGTTGGTCGAGATGATCACGACACGCTGCTGCGACGAACACGCCGCAAACAACAAAATGAACACTGCAATAGCAAGAAATCTTCTCATAATCACCATTTTAACTGCGTTTCAGGCAGGCGGCGGCCCGGCAATGCTCAAATAAATTTGGCATTGCTCTCTCCTTACACTACCTTTGTGCTTTGTTGTGCAAAGTTAATAATTTTTTCGGGTGAAAAAGAGTAAAAAGATCAGGATAATTTGCGAAAATACCGGAACCGAGCTGCGGGTCGAACAGGGTATGTCGCTGTCGGAGGTGGCGGCAGGTATCGAAGGCACGAGGCCGTGGCTCGCCGCTTATGTCAATAACAAGATCAAGGAGCTGTCGTACACCCTCTACGAACCGGCGTCGGTGCGTTTCATCGACATCACCCATTTCGAGGGGCACAGGGTGTATGAACGCACGCTCTTCTTTGTGCTCAACAAGGCCGTGCATGACTTGTGGCCCGGGCGCAGGTTCTATGTCAAACACTCGGTGTCGCGCGGTTTCTACTCCGAAATCTCGGATTGCGAGGCGGTTACACCCGAAATGATCGAGCAGATAAAGGTGCGCGTCACAGAGATAATCGCCGCCGATATGCCCATCGAACGCGACAAGGTGCTCTACGAAGAGGCGCGCGAAAGCTATGCGCGGTTGGGCTACGACGACAAAATCGCGCTGCTGGAGACACGTCCGAGGCTCTACGTTTCGCTCTACACGTTGGGCGACACGGTGGGCTATTTCTACGGTGCGCTCGCTCCTTCGACCGGATATTTGGGCCTGTACGAGTTGCGGCCATACTATAAAGGGATGCACATCGCCGTGCCGAAACGCACCGACCCGCAGACGCTCAACAAGATGGTGCCGCAGCAAAAGATGTTCGACGTCTTTGCCGAGTACAACGGCTGGGTATCCATCATGGGGGTGTCGAACATCGGACAACTCAACACGCGCATACATGCGGGCGAGACGAGCGACCTGATCAAAGTGGCCGAGAGTTTCCACGAAAAGAAACTCGCTTCGATAGCCGACTCGATCTATGAAGCCAACCTGCTGAGAGGAACGCGGATAGTGCTGATGTCGGGCCCGTCGTCGAGCGGCAAGACCACCACCGCCAAGCGTCTGGGCATTCAACTCAGGGTGTTGGGCCTCACTCCGGTGCTCATTTCGCTCGACGACTACTTCGTGGACCGCAGCCAAACCCCGCGCGACGCCAACGGCGAGTACGACTACGAAGCTTTCGATGCGATAGATCACGCCACATTCAACGAACATCTGCGGCGTCTGGTGGCGGGGGAGAGCGTCGAGATTCCCCGCTATGACTTCATCACGGGGCAGCGGCAGTGGCACGACAACCCGCTCAGGCTCGACGAACGTTCGATACTGCTCGTGGAGGGGATCCATGCGTTGAACCCGCGCCTGACCGAATCGCTGGACGACAACCTCAAGTTCCGCATCTATCTGTCGGCTTTAACTTCGATAGCGATGGACAATCTGTCGCGCATTCCCACCACCGATAACCGCCTGATACGCCGCATGGTGCGCGACAGCGTGACCCGTGGGGCAGACGCTTCCGCAACTCTGAAACGGTGGCAAAGCGTGCGGCGGGGCGAGGAGAAATATATATTCCCGTATCAGGAGAATGCCGACGTGATGTTCAACTCGTCGCTCTTCTACGAGCTTCCGGTGCTGAAAAGCTACGTCGTGCCGCTGCTGAGGAGCGTGCCCAACACGATACCCGAATATGGCGAGGCGCAGAGGCTGCTGAAACTGTTGGACTTTTTCGTCTCGATCCCGCCCGACGAAATTCCACCCACGTCGATCCTTCGCGAGTTTATCGGCGGCAGTAGCTTTAAGTATTAATGGATAATTGACAATGGATAATGAAGGACATTTTTTATAACCGTCATATAGGGGTGACAGACCCCGCCGAGTTGGCCGAAATGCTGGAGGTGATCGGCGTGGGAAGCGTCGAGGAGCTTGTGTCGCAGGTGATACCGGCAAATATCAGGCTCAAAAAACGCCTTGCGCTGCCCGAGGAGGGGATGAGCGAGAGTGAGTTCACGGCCCATATCGGCGAACTTGCGGGGCGGAACCGGCAGGTGCGCTCGTTCATCGGGCAGGGGTGGTATCCGTGCGAAACACCCGCCGCCATCATGCGCAACGTGTTTGAGAACCCCGCGTGGTATACATCCTACACCCCATATCAGGCCGAGATTTCGCAAGGGAGGCTGGAGGCGTTGTTGAATTTCCAGACGGCTGTCGTGTCGCTGACGGGCATGGAGATAGCCAACTGTTCGCTCCTGGACGAGGGAACCGCCGCCGCCGAAGCGATGGCGATGATGTTCGGCCTGCGTTCGCGCGAGGCTGTCAAAGAGGGGCGCAATGTGCTGGTGGTGGACGAGGGGATATTTGCGCAGACGCTCGATGTGTTGCTGACGAGGGCCGAACCCTTCGGTATAGAGATAGTTTCGGACGATTTCGCCGCGTATGAGTTCGGCGGGCGTGAGTTCGGAGCGATAGTGCAATATCCGGCTGCTAACGGCGATGTGCGCGATTACGAGGCTTTTACGGCACGGGCACACGAAGCGGGAGCGTTGGTGGCAGTTGCGGCAGACGTCGCGGCTTTGGCCATGCTCAGGGCCCCGGGCGAATGGGGTGCCGACATTGCCGTCGGTTCGACCCAGCGGTGGGGTATACCGATGGGCTTCGGCGGCCCTTCGGCGGCCTATTTTGCGACGCGCGAGGCCTATAAACGCTCGATGCCCGGACGAATTATAGGCGTTTCGGTGGACAGGCTGGGTAACAAGGCGTTACGAATGTCGCTCCAGACGCGCGAACAACATATCAAACGCGAGAGGGCGACCTCGAACATCTGCACCGCGTCGGCCCTGGTGGCCTCGATGGCGGGTTTCTACTGCGTTTATCAGGGCGCCGAGGGGTTGAAACGGGCCGCTCGGCACATCTACGACCACACTTGCGCCGTGGCCGATGCGCTGCGTGCAATGGGTTATGAACTCGCGTCCGAAAATTTCTTCGACACGCTGGAGGTCGAGGCCGAGGTGTCGGTCATCCGTCAGGAGTCGGCGGAGCAGGGCATCAACTTCTTCTATACCCCCGGTGGGCGGGTGCGCATGAGCTTCGACGAACTCACGACCGCCGACGAAGTGCTTCGGGTGGTGTCGATATTCGCCGCAGCGATGGGGGTCAAGGCGCCCAAGAGCGTGAAAATAGAGACGGGGCGCGAGTTTCCCGTGGCGGCGTCGAGGCGCACGAGCGAGATACTCACCGAAAGCGTCTTTAAAAAATATCGCAGCGAGAGCGAGTTGATGCGCTACATCAAACGTCTGGAACTGCGCGACCTGTCGCTGGCCAACGGCATGATATCGCTCGGCTCGTGCACCATGAAGCTCAACAGCGCCGCCTCGATGATGCCGCTGTCGCTGGCAGGGTTCGGAAATATGCACCCCTTCGCTCCGGCAGATCAGGCCGAGGGCTATCTCGCCATGATCGCCGAGATCGAGAAAGACCTTGCCACGATCACCGGATTTGCCGCCTGTTCGTTGCAGCCCAATTCGGGCGCGGCGGGCGAGTACGCGGGGCTGATGGTGATACGCGCATATCACCAGAGCCGTGGACAGGGTTATCGCAATATCATTCTGATACCCGCCTCGGCGCACGGTACAAACCCGGCGTCGGCAGCAATGGCAGGAATGAAGATCGTGGCCGTGGCGACCGATGCGAACGGCAACATAGACGTCGATGACCTCAAAGCGCGAGCCGCCGAACACAGCGCCGAACTTGCCGGGTTGATGGTGACATATCCCTCGACCCACGGCGTGTTCGAGAGCCGGATCCGCGAAATCGTCGATGCTGTGCACGACGCGGGCGGTCAGGTCTATATGGACGGCGCGAACATGAACGCCCAGGTGGGGCTGACCAACCCCGGATTTATCGGCGCCGACATTTGCCACCTGAACCTGCACAAGACATTCGGAATGCCCCACGGCGGCGGCGGCCCCGGTGTCGGACCGATCTGTTGTGCACGCCATCTCGAACCGTTCCTGCCGTCGCACCCCGTCGTGGCGGTCGGCGGGTCGGACGGCATCACGGCGGTGTCGTCGGCGCCATACGGGAGCGCGCTGTTGCTGCCCATCACTTACGCCTACATCAAGATGCTGGGAGAAAAGGGCCTCCGACTTTCGACCGAAATGGCCATTGTGAACGCCAATTACATGGCGAGTGCAATATCGGGTGAGTTCCGCACGTTCTACTCGGGAGAGAGCGGCCGCGTGGGCCATGAAATGATACTCGACCTGCAAAACGTGAAGCGCGATTACGGCGTTGAAGTGGGCGATGTGGCGCGCCGGTTGATGGACTACGGCTTCCATGCGCCGACCCTTTCGTTCCCCGTGCACGATACATTCATGGTGGAGCCCACCGAAAGCGAGGGCAAAGCCGAAATGGACAGGTTCGTCGCCGCGATGACAGCCATCAAACGCGAGATGGAAACGGCCGTAGCCCCGGTCTCAGCTTCAACGGATCTGGCTGCGCAGACCGGAACGACGGTTGCAGACAATGTGGTTGCAAACGCTCCCCACACCGCTTCAGAGCTGGCAGGCGAGTGGACGCATCCCTACACCCGCGAGCAGGCCGCTTTTCCCGCAGAGTGGGTGCGCGAGTCGAAGTTCTTCCCGCAGGTCTCCAGGATTGATGCGGGGTATGGGGACAGGAATCTCGTTACGACTTGCGGATGTTTAGATTAAAACACAAACACTTAATAATAAATTGAATAGAATGAAAATTGGAGAAAACACATTTGTTGCGCTCGACTATAAACTGGAAGTAGACGGGCAGGTCGCAGATCAGTCGCAGCCCGGACAACCCCTCAAATTTGCCTACGGAATGGGTATGCTGTTGCCCAAATTCGAGGAGGCGATAGAAGGCCTCGAACCCGGCGCCGAATTCGCCTTCACACTCACCGCGACCGATGGTTACGGCGAAGTGATCAAAGAGGCGGTCGTGGAACTTCCCAAAAACGTCTTCGAAGTGAACGGAGAGGTCGAACCGGGCCTGCTCGAAATTGGCAACATGATACCCATGGCCGACCAACAGGGCAATCGCCTGATGGGCCGCGTCGTGGCTGTCGCAGAAGTAGTTACGATGGACTTCGGCGGTGGATGCTCGTGCGGCTGCGAAGAGGGTGAAGACTGCTCGTGCGACGAGTGCCCGGGCGACGACAAAAAAGGCGGCTGCGACTGCGGTTGTTAGACAGTAATAGATTTTTTCGATCTGTACGAAAGGACGATCGCCACGCGCGGTTGTCCTTTCGTTTTTTCTGAAATATTTTTCGTAAAATATTTTTCGTACCTTTGTGTTCAACCTAACTCTACAAGAACGATTATGAAACAGATGTTACTATCGGCGCTTGCCGCCGTGGTGGTTGCGCTTACAGGTTGTGCCACAAAGGTCGAAAACATTGCTGTCACGCCCGCCGAACTGATGCTCGAAGTGGGTGCGACAGATACGCTCGCGGCGACGGTTCTGCCCGAGGATGCCGACGATAAGACTTTCGTGTGGTCGAGCGACAAACCCGACATCGCGACTGTCGATGCCGCCACGGGAGAGGTCACCGCTATCGGCGAGGGTACGGCCACGATCACCGCCACCACGAACGACGGCGGCCATACTGCAACCTGCACCGTGACGGTCGAAATACCCATCGACGTTATCGAGCAAATTCCCGATGCCGCTTTCCTCAAGTACTGCAAAGAGCAAATGCCGACGTGGGACACCGACGGCGACGGTTGCCTTTCGGTCAAGGAGGCTGCGGCGGTGACGAACGTGGATGTTCGCCGAAAAAACATAGCGTCACTGCAAGGGATAGAGTATTTCACGGGACTGACCGAGTTGCGATGCTACGGCAATCGCCTCGCCTCGATGGATGTGTCGGCGAACACCGCGCTGACCTATCTCGATTGCAGCTACAATGGTCTCACCGCGCTGGATGTGTCGGCCAACGCCGCGTTGGCGAAGTTGATCTGCAACACCAATCCGATCACCTCGTTAGACGTGTCGGCCAACGCCGCGCTGACCGGACTGAGTTGTTGGGAAACACATCTCACTTCGCTCGATGTTTCGGGATGCGCTGCACTGACAGAGTTGCACTGTGGCAGCATCGGGCTCACCTCGTTGGATGTGTCGGGCTGCGGCGCGTTGGTTGTTTTGGACTGTCATGCCAATGCTTTGCGCACGCTCAACTTGTCGGGCTTCACCGCACTGACGTGGCTGAGCTGCTCGGATAATGAACTCACTTCGCTCGACGTGTCGGGCTGCACCGCACTGAAAAGCCTGAACTGCTGGAACAACACGCTCACTTCGCTCGATGTGTCGGGCTGCACCGCACTGAAAAGCCTGAACTGCATAGAAAACCGCCTTGCCTCGTTGGATATATCGGACTGTAAAGCGCTGACATCGTTTGTCTGCGAATGGAATTTCGGCAATGGGGTCTCTTTTCTCGTGACGGCATGGTTCGACAACAACTCCATTCCGTCGGGAACGGCTCCCTCGGGCGAAGAGTACCATTTCGATACCGAAGGGGTAGACTACCGAAAGGTGAACTGAAACAGCGGTCGATAATATGAAAAATGGGCGTCCTGAGAAAGAGAAACGGGGCGCTCGTTTTTGGAGGTTGTAAAATCCCACAACCTCTATGTCTTATTGCCGTTTTTATGCCCGAAAATTGCAAAGGCTTAAGCCTTGCAAATTTAACAAATGTGACTATCTTTGTGTGAAATTTCACAAACCGGCAAGCTCGACGGGTTCGGCAGGTTCGGCGGGTTCTGCGGGTTAGGTGGGTTCAACGGGTTCAACGGGTTCGGTGGGTTCGGCAAGCTCAACGGGTTCGGCGGGTTCGGCGAAAAGCAAGATCGAGCAAAAAAGCAAAGCAAAAGCAAAGCAAAAGCACAACAAAAGCAAAGCAAAAAACAGAAACAAGGCAATGGCAATGATCCCAAAACATTTGTATCTGAGGGTACGGGGCGACCTGCGCTCGTGGAAATGGTGGTCGTCGTGGCTCGTCATCGTTCTCGGTTGCACAGTCATGTCGCTGGGATTCATACTGTTCATGTACCCTTACAAGATCACGCCGGGCGGAATTTGGGGCATGAGCACCATCCTGCACGAGCTGTTTCCCGCCATTCCGCAAGGGTGGTTCGGGTACATGATGGACATCCCGCTGTTGCTGATCGGGTTCGCGATTTTCGGCCCGGTGTTCGGCACCAAAACCGTCTTCGCGTCGCTGCTGACCCCGCTGCTGATGCTCGTGCTGCCTTATGCCGTATATCCCGACATCGCGACGCAAACAGCCGAAACGTTGCTGTGGGGGAGGCTCGATCTCTCCGACGACCTGATACTGGCGACGATATTCGGCGGGATATTCATCGGCGCCGGAGTGGGGCTGGTGGTGAGGGCGCAGGCCACCACCGGCGGAACCGACATCATCGCCATGCTGCTGCAAAAATATGCCCGCATCAAGTTCTCGAACGGGGTGCTGATAGCCGACGCTTTCGTGGTGGTATGTTCGCTCGTGGTGCTGGTGGGGATCGGGGGCGAAAGTCCGACCCTGCCTTTGTATTCGCTGCTGGCGATATGGGTCGCCGTGCAGATCATAGACCTTGTGGTCGAAGGGCGCTCATACGACAAGATGCTGCTGATAATGACCGAGCGGCAGGATGAGGTGCGCGCGTTCATACTCGACGACCTCGGGCGCGGCGGTACGGTGATCCGTGCGAAAGGTATGTACACCGACAAGGAGCGCGACATGATATTTTTGGTCGTCAGCCGCCGCGAGATAGTGCCCGTCAAACAGCGCCTGAGAGACATCGACCCGGGGATGTTCGTGGTGGTGGTCGATGCCGACGAAACCCTGGGCGAAGGGTTCAGGCCGTTCTCGGAGATGAAAAACAGTTAAATTACGAATTAGGAATTAGGAAAATCCGTACCTTTGCGGTATGGATCTTAAAGATATGCGTCCGACCGTGGGGATGGGCCGAAAGATATATATCGAGACTTACGGCTGTCAGATGAATGTCGTGGACAGCGAAACAGTCATGGCGATCATGACCGCCGAAGGGTTTGCACGGGCCGAGGGTGTGGGCGATGCCGATGTGGTGTTTCTCAACACCTGCTCGATACGCGACGGCGCCGAGCAACGGATATGGCACAGGCTGGATGAACTCGCCGCCATTAAACGCCGCCGCCGGGGAATGGTGATCGGGCTTCTGGGGTGCATGGCCGAACGATTGGCCGAGCAGATAGTCGCCGAGCGTCCGGCGGTAGATATAGTGGCCGGGCCCGACTCGTACCGCTCGCTGCCGGGGCTTGTCGGCGAGGCTGTCGCAGGGGCGCGCGGAGTGAACGTCGAACTGTCGCGAGAGGAGACCTACGCCGAGATCTCGCCCGTGAGGTTGGATGCGGCGGGGGTGAGCGCTTTCGTGGCGATCATGCGCGGCTGCAACAATTTTTGCTCATACTGTGTGGTGCCCTACACTCGCGGCAGGGAACGGAGCCGCGATCCCGAAACCATCCTGCGCGAAGTGCGCGAGCTGTTCGAGGGCGGTTATCGCGAAGTGACGCTGTTGGGACAGAACGTTAATTCGTACAAGTGCGAATTAATTACGAACCATGGGGAGGGAGAGGAGAGTGCCACGGTAGACTTTCCCGAACTGTTGAAGCGCGTCGCGGCGATAAGCCCTTTGCTGAGGGTGCGTTTCGCGACGTCGCATCCGAAAGATATTTCCGACGAACTGTTGGCCGTGATGGCCGCCACACCCAACATTTGCCGCGCCATTCATCTGCCCGCGCAGTCGGGAAGCAACCGCGTGCTCGAAGGCATGAACCGCAAATACACGCGCGAGTGGTATCTCGAACGCATAGCCGCCATTCGCCGTGCCATGCCCGATTGTGCCGTTTCGACCGACCTGATCGCGGGTTTTTGCGGCGAAACGCCCGAAGATCACGCCGATACACTATCGTTGATGCGCGAGGTGGGTTACGAATTCGCATTCATGTTCAAATACAGCGAGCGCCCCGACACCCTCGCCGCGCGAACCATGTCCGACGATGTGCCCGATGATGTAAAAACCGCCCGTCTCGAGGAGATCATCGCGCTGCAAAACGAACTATCGCTCGCGAGCAATCGCCGTGATGTCGGTCGTGAGTTCGAGATACTTGTCGAAGGGACGAGCCGACGCTCGGATGAGAAGGTTTTTGGCCGCACTTCGCAAAACAAAGTGGTGATAATTCCGCGCGTAAGCGCCGACGGCTCATTGGAACACAAGCCCGGCGATTACGTCCGCGTCCGCATCACGGGTTGCTCCTCTGCAACCCTGCATGGCGAAGAGATATAATTTCCGACAGGGAAGGGAGATCGCGACTATTTGACCTCGATGGTACAGACGGCGCTCACTGGCTCGCCCGAGGCTGTGAGGCCCTCGACAAGCACGCGGTAGCGGCCCGAAAGGTCGGAGGTGAAGAAACTGACTCCGGCGTCTCCATCGCCCCCCCTCGACACATCGGTATTCCAGTACAAAGTGTGGCGATAGTCGGGAACGCGGCCCTTGAGAACCTCCTCACGCCCATAGTCGGGTATATAGAAAAGCCGCCGCGCCTGAGGAGCTTCGTAAGGAAGTATCTGCGTGAACGGGTCGGGCTGCAACTCGGGATATCTGTTCTCGTCGGTGTAGAAAGCCACCATGCCGTAATAAACGGCGTTACCGAAGAGGTATCTGCTGCTATATACGTCTATGCGCTTGAGGAGCAGCGGATTGTAATTAAAGATGATTTCGTGGTCGATGATGGGAATGCCGTCGAGCAGCACGAGCGAATAGGTGCGGCCCTTCACGAAATCGCGACCGAGCACCGAAAGGTACCATTTGCGGTCGATGCGGGTGAACTGTGCGAATTGCACGAACTCGGTGATCACCTCGCGCATCGTGGCGAATTGTCTCCACTCCTCCAGCTTGTAGCTGCGATGGGGGGGCGACTGAAAGCGCGAGGAGTGTGGCGCGGTGCGCATCAGCGAATCGTTCGCATAGGCGTATTGGAGCTGCAAGGCAAGGCTTTGGCGCATCAGCGCATCGCGGTCGATCGACCCCAACGGGAAGCTGGGCATGGGATGTGCCAGCGACTCCTCAGCGAAGGGAGTGTCTATGTCGATACGCCACGGCAGAGTGGTGCCGGTGCGCATCGTAGTGGCGATCTCGTCGAATCCGTCGATGCGTGTAGTGCGAAAGACGACCCGTCCCGATTCGTCGAGTGAGCCGCTGAAAAAATCGACCTCGTTGCCCGGAAATGCTGCAATAGGAGCGATCGAGTGGGAAAAGACCGCCCTGCCCGTCTCCTTCGACACGAGTTGTCCCGTCACCAGGGGGCCT
>QMCE01001120.1_pt1 | contig 14529 bp, 6 predicted proteins | sample 1821851 | NCBI WGS metagenome assembly QMCE01 (sample SAMN09453174, study PRJNA476694) | Termite gut metagenome, whole genome shotgun sequencing project. | isolation source: worker | host: Odontotermes sp. | place: South Africa:Pretoria | collected 2016-01-28 | reverse complement strand
AAAATTTTTTCTTTTTATTTTTCTTCTGTTTGATTTTCGGGATTGAAATACGTTACGTCTAATGTATCTCCTCCTTTCTGGTAGATTGAGGGGGCTATGCCGAATTGTGTTTTGAAGCATTTGCTGAAATAGAACGGGTCGTTGATTCCTACTTTGTAGGATATTTCGGAGATTGTCAGATTGCCCGTTTGCAGCAGTTCGGCGGCTTTTTTCATGCGGATGATGCGGATGTATTCGTTGGGGGAGTAGCCGGTTACTCCTTTTACTTTTTTGTAGAAGATGGTTCGTCCGACTTTCATTTGTCCCGCAAAATCATCGACTGAAAATTCGGCGTTGGACATGTTTTTTTCGAGTACCAGGTTGAGTTTTTCCGAAAATTCTTTGTCCTTGTCGTTTGTGCAGATTGATGTTTGGATTATGCCGGGTTCGGACGAATATTTTTTTCGCAGGATTTCCCGTTGCTCCATCAGTTTAAATATGCGCGCGAGTAACAGTTTTATTCTGAAAGGTTTGGAGATGTATGCGTCGGCGCCTTGTTCGAATCCTTCGATCATGTTTTCCTGTGTGCTTAGAGCCGTGAGCAGGATGACCGGGATGTGGCTTGTCTGAAAGTCTGATTTCAGGCGTTTGGTCACTTCGAAGCCGTTCATGTTCGGCATCAGCACGTCGCACACGATCAGGTCGTATTCGCCCGCTTCGGTTTTTTCCAGGCCGATTTTGCCGTCTTCCGCCACATCGGTTTCGAAATAGAGGCTGAGTTCTTCTTTCAGGAAGTTACGCACATCGCTGTCGTCTTCGATGATCAGCACTTTGTAGGGGTTGAGCGGTTTGACGAATGCGTCTTTGGCCGGCGGGGCGTCCGATGCATCCGGATAGACTACGTTTGAGATTTCTTTCATCAGGATATTGTTCGGGATCAGGAAATCGTTCTCCTTGTATTTTGATTTGTCAAGCGGAAGGACAATGGTAAAAGCGGAACCTCCTCCGTCGTTTTCATTAAAAAAGATAGTTCCCTGGTGAACATTTACCAGTTCGTGTGTCAGGTGAAGCCCGATACCGATGCTATCGGAGGAAAAACTACTTTGCATAAAGCGTTTGAATAATTCTTCCTGTTTTTCTTTCGGGATGCCGACTCCGTTGTCCGATACCTGCATCCGCAAGCATTTTTCCGCAGAGTCAATGGTTACGGTCAGGGTGACTTTTCCGCCGGATGGTGTATATTTGAATGCATTAGACAACAGGTTGTACGTTATCTTGTCGACTTTTTCCTTGTCTATGTGCGTTTTGTAATGATCCGAGGAAGAGATGAAGCGAAAATCCATATTTTTGGATTGTGCGATGTCTTTGAAACTGTAAAATATTTCTTTCAGAAAAGCGATTACGTCTGTTTCTTCCAGTGATAGGGCCAGTTTGTTATTCTGCATTTTCCGGAATTCAAGAAGCTGGTTTATAAGGCGCAGCAGCCTTTGCGTGCTTTTGTCCATGATTCGCAGGGGAGATAACAGTTCTTTGGGAAGCATGTCCGCTTTTTGTTCCATTTTTTCAAGCCCTCCCTTGATCAGTGTCAGCGGAGTACGGAATTCGTGTGATATATTGGTGAAAAAGACAAGTTTATAGTTTGTCAGTTGTTCTTCCAGCTTTATTTTGTTGTTCAGTTGTGCAAAATTGCGGGCTATGCGGAATGCCAGGTAAAGAATGCCGGTCGTGATGATTATGTAAAGCAGGTAGGCATATCTTGTTTTCCAGAAAGGAGGTTTTATGGTTATCTGCATGGACGCTTCCCGTGTATCCCAGACGCCGGTGCTGTTACTTGCTTTTACCCGTAAAGTATATTTACCGGGAGGGATGTTTTTATAGGAGGCCTTGTTTTCTGTGGCAGCCGTACTCCAGGTTTTGTCATAGTGCTCAAGAATGTATGAGTATTTCGTCATATTCGATTCGGAGAAGTTGAATGTTGAAAAATCAACGGAGAATGTGTTTTGCGTATGATTCAGCGTTAATTTATCGGAGTATGGTAATGATTGCGGCATAGGCGCTTCTTTATCGCTTGCATTTGTTTCGATTCCGTTTATAGTCAGGTTGGTGAAAACGACAGGTGAAGAAAAAGAAACTTTTTTGAGCGTGGACGGGTCGATCACGATCAAACCGTGGTTGGAGCCAAAGATTAATTCTCCGTAATCATTCATGCAGGCGCTGTTTTCACAATAGGCATTTCCTAATCCGTAAATGGAGAATGAATAGTTTTCAAATGTATTGTTTCTTGTCAGCAGGCGTGAAATTCCATATTCCGTTGTTATCCAGATATTATTAAAACGGTCTTCTGCCAACGACTGGATTGTATTATTGACAAGTCCGTTCTCCGTCGTCATGTGTTGGAAGGCAAGTTTCCTGTAATCATTCGCCGGTTTACAGACGCTAAGCCCCGAGCCTGCGGTGCCAATCCACATATTTCCTTTTGTGTCACATAGCAGGGCCCGGATTTCATTGTTTTTCAGGTGTCCGTTTTGGTAATTATAATGGAAATAGTCCGCCGGGCTATTTATCAGCGAATCCGGATGAAAAACGAACAGCCCGTCGTCACATCCGCACCATAACATCCCGTTTTTATCTTCGCTGATGAAGCGCATTTGCCTTGTCGAATAGTTATTATTGAAAAAGTGACGGAAGGAAAATGCGCCCTTCCCGTCTTCTATCGCAAGGTCAAGTCCTCCGCCGAATGTTGCTATCCACATGCGTCCCTTCGCGTCTTTATATATATGGAATATATTGTTGTTAGCCAAAGAATTCGGATTGTCGGGGTCTTGGCGGTACCATTCGTTGTCGATACAAAGCCCGCTTCCGCGGCTTCCCAGCCATGTTCTTCCCTTCGCGTCTTTTATGATTTCATAGATACTGGACGAATAGGAGTGTTTTTGTATGACTTTCGTCATTTGTCCGTTGTATTCATAGACCTGCCCCTTGCGTGTAGCGACAAGGATGTTTCCGTTTTCGGCCTTGCGTATCATGCGTATCGTATTGGAGCGGTCCATCAGTTGTTTGTCTTCCGGATAAATGCGCCTGACGTCTTCGTTCATCACGGTAAGGACAGAGATGCCTGCATGATCTGTTCCTACCCAGATGGCTCCGGAACGGTCTTCAAATACATTGTGCAGGAAATCGGCCCCGATGGGGCTGCTGCCGTCGACCGACGAAGTGTAATGATACATTTTTTCAGATGCGATATGATACGCAAAAAGCCCGTTGCCATACGTCGATATCCAGATTATATTTCTCGAATCATGAACGATACTGTATCGTTCGTAGTCTACATATCCGATTTTATCTTCGGGGATGAGGGTGAACAACCGGGATACGTTTTTTTCTTTGTTTATGTACCAAAGTTTACCGCTGTGGTTGTATATCCAGTTATTGCCCCTGTTGTCTGTAATGGTTATTCCCGCCTTGGGTTCTTCGCGTAAAAGCGCATTGCCCCCGGATATTTTTTTGTAACGGGGGTCGTACGTAAAAACTCCTTCTGTCGTCAGGATGATGAGCTCGTTATTGTGGTAGATACAGCCTGTCGGCGTACATTGTCCCGTATAGGGCAGGAATAGTGTACTTTCCCGTTTTTTCGACAACAGATCGTATGTTATGATTTCGTTCCCCCGTGTAATAAAGAAAATTTTCTTCTTTTCGTCGCCGGCGACGAAGCGGTAGTCTTTTTGATCTTCTATGATCTCACTGTCGTTTCCGGAAACGGTAACGAGCCCTTTCTGCGTACCTATCCAGATTGTGTTTTCAGGGCTTTCATAAACGAAAGATACGCGGTTGTCCGGAAGGTTGTTTTGTTCTTTCGAATAACCGGCGGAAGAAAACCGGCCGTCTTTGAATTGTACATGGCGCGCTCCGTTCCCGTTTCTATGGGATAACCATACATCACCGTTGTTTGCCATCATAATGTTCGTATATCTCCGGTACAGTTCTCCGCTACCCGTGTAGTCTACGAAACGGTCGTGTTTCATGTCGTAACAACTGTATAGTTCCGGCGACGTAGCGATCCAGATAAAGCCGTTTTTGTCTTCTTTTATAATACTTGTACGCTGGTCGATGAGGGATATTTTCAGCGCGGGATCGGGACGCAACGTCATGAACGAATTGCCGTCGTAACGGCATAGTCCGTCTATGGTCGACATCCACAGAAAACCTTTGCTATCCTGGTAAAAATATCGTACGGTATTGTTTGCCAGTCCGTTGTCCGTACGTATCTGTACCGTGCGGATTTCTATATCGGCACGGCATATATATGACAACAACAGGCCTAATATGAAGATATACTTTTTCATTTGCATGTGTATTTTAAACAATGCAAAATTACAAAATTATGTTGTTAAGGACTTAATCCAGATGGAATACTTCCGGAAGCGGTATGCTGACAGGCGAATTGTCCGGATTCACTTCCATGATATCGGCCATATAATCCCACCATTTCCGCACAACCGGATTTGTTCCCATATCCTGTGAAGATTCTTCTCCTTTGGTCTTCTGGAATGCAAACAGAATGTTTGTTTCTTTATCCCAGTAAATGGAATAGTCGTATACGCCGTTTTTTGACAGTAGTTCCCTCAATTCCGGCCAGATCGCGGCATGGCGTTTTTCATATTCTTCTTCACATCCCGGTTTCAGGTACATTTTAAATGCTTCTCGTTTCATAGGTATCGTGTATTTTAATGATTGATATAGTGCTAAAGTAGTGATATTTGAGTTCCATTTCGTTTATTTTAGAAATTGGTTTAAAGGACAGTCGGTTTGTTTCAATCCTTCTATTACGGATCCGGCATTCAGGATGGCTCCGTCCCGGGTGTTATGCACGCCGTCCACAAAATATTCTCCGGCTTTTTCTTTTCCGGCCGCTTCGAGTTTTTTTGCGATAATCTCGTTCAGGTCTATGTAATAGACACCTTCCTGCCTGGCTACTTCTGCCGCCCATTTGCCGTATGTTTCGTTTACCCTCCTGATCCGTCCGTCTTCTGTCCATCGGTTTCCGGGGGTGATGGATGTAACGATAACCGTTGCTCCTTTCGCCTTTGCCTGGCGGATGTATACGCGCAGGTAATGCCCGAAGGTGAATACTTCTTCCTGCCCGCCATGGCGTTCCATCACGACAATCCGGCTTTCTTCTCCCGTACCCGGAAGGGAGGCTCTTGCACGGCCGGTATTCATGGGCCCTCCGTCATTATGTCCGAAATCGATGAATACGTAATCACCTTTTTCGATAGCCGGCGATACATTGTCCCATAAGCCTTCGGTATAATACGTACGGCTGCTGCGTCCTCCCAACGCATGATTTTCAACGACAATCCGGGTGGTATCAAAGAAGTGTTCAAAGAAGCTTCCCCAACCCCACATGTTATTTTCACCGTTTCCGCCTCCGCACTTCACCGTAGAATCTCCGATCGTGAAGATAACCGGCTTTTTGCCTTTACGGCGTGTGCCCGGTACGATATTATTCGGATTTTTCGAGCTTGCGAAGGTAAATATCGGCGCATTTGTTTTCTGTTCCTCAGTGTAGTAGAGTACAGCATTATCATTCAGCTTCGGATAATGATTCCGTATTAATTTAATCATTTCTCCCCCTGCCATTAGCACCGGGCCGTAACCGTGCGCCGCGTGTACGTGTATGGGACGGCTGTAATAAAACGCCGCATCGAAAGCCATACCTGTGCCGACACATGTACCCTCTACCTGTCCTTTGGCGTTTATCCGGGTGGAGACGGCATTCCATCCGAGGTTTGCAACCGGGCCATAAGCGACCGGATCAATCCAGCCCTTGTTGATGGCATGTGCAATGCAATAGGTGAAAATGGCTGTGGCGGAAGTTTCAAGATACGAATCGTTGCGGTTCACTAACTGGTGCCAGCGTCCTTCACGGCCCTGGTACGAGGCAATCCCTTCAATATGCGAACGTAACAGCCGGAGGATGTCGTTCCGTTCCGGATAATTTTCAGGTAGCGCATCCAGCACGTCGCACAACGTCAGCATCGCCCATCCGTTTGCGCGCGCCCAGAAAAATGACGGGTGTTCCGTTGATGCTTCTACCCATCCGTGGCGGAACAGGCCTTTTTCCGGAACAAACATGCGGCCTGCAAATTGTTTGATCTGTTTGACGGCTTCCGAGTAAAATTTGTTGTTGTTATCGCTTGCATATCTTCCCATCCATGCGATGGCGGGAATACCCATGTACATATCGTCAAGCCATAACGTGTTTTTATAGGGGCGGTTACGCGCCAATGTGCCGTCGCTTAACCGGTGTTCCTTATACATGATGAAATTGAAATAATTATCAATCATGTTTTTCATGTCCGGGTCTTTGTCTTTCAACTGGGCTTTGATCATGGAAGCGCATACCGCTCCTGCGTCATCCAGCGCTTTCGGATAGATTATTCTCGCCATTTGAGGGTCTGTTGTGCCGTGTTCATAATACGCTTTTTTGAAATGCGGGAAAACGGCGGACAGGAACCGGAAACGTTCGTGTACATAGTCAAGGTAGCGTTTGTCGCCGGTTGCTTCCGCTACGATCTGCATGGCCGAATAGGTAACTCCCCATTCATAACTCGCCAGCCGGAAGATCCCGCGTTCCAGTTGCGCTTCGGCCGGAAGATTTTCATAGTCCGTGATGACCGCATTTGTATTTTTATTTACAACCCGCGCAGGCGTACATTGTTCGAGATAGGCGCAGACGCGATCAATGGCTGCTTTTATCTTGTCTTCGGACAAAATGCCGTAAGGCCCGGTATAATCCGGTTGTAATGCGTGGAGCGGCGTATTCGAATCGTTGATATCCGCTTTTTTTTGAGAAAAACCTTCAGCGATAAATCCTGATGCTAACAGGAGTATTAATAATAAGTGTTTCATTGGGTTATATTAAAATTATAAATAATGTTTGTTGCAGCAGTTCTCGTTTTATCGCTGGAGTGTAATGCTCATGAGTCCGATAACGATATCGTTGGATATGGTTTCAAGACGCAGGTATTCCAGTTGTTTGTCCTTGTTGAGCGGCATATCAAGTAAGACGCCGGCTCCTCCGTCGATAGAGCGTCCGTAAACGCCTTTTATATTCAGGTCTTTTTCCAGATTGTTGCTTACTAATCCTGATTTCAGATGCAGGCGGTGGGGACGTGGGGTTTTGAGCCGGAAAGCTTGTCCGTCAACGAAGAAATCCTGTTCGACCGGGCACCAGTTTTCCGGATTGATAAGGTTGAGCGTATCAGCGCTTCCGTCTTTATACCCTACGGTGATTATACCGTTCACAATGTGGCATTGCATGTGGTTGGTGGTGCCTGCAAGCAGCAAGTAGGCATTGGAGGCGTTTCCGTTCAGCGGTATGCGTACCGAATCGGGAAAGTTGTCCCACAGTGAGGTAAATACAATATTCCTGCCCTCTCCGGGTGTCTGCAACGGGATGCCGTTTGCAACGGTAAAGATTCCGTTCTCGGAGTTTTTTCGTAATCCGCTGTCGTCAATATCGGCGGTAAGTTGCGGATGACACCATTCGCCGATGCCTTGCGTCGGGATCTGTAGTGTTGTAAACGGAGGACGCGGTGAGAAATATCTGTTTTGGAAAATATTCGTTATGCTATCATTGAAATAGTCTCCGATATGCACCGGTTCGCAGGCGGATTTGTTCAGCCTGTCAAATGGTATGTGCGCCGGCAGGGAAGGTTGCTCGATTTCTATATGCACCGGTTGCAACCATACGGCTTTACCTTGTGTGCGCCTGACAAATAGTGTCCGGTGCCCGGGCGTTCCGGATAGGTTTCCGCTGACGGTCTGTACCTGCGGGGATGTTCCGGCGGCGCTCCGTACCGGATCCGACAAAACGTTTTGCGGATCTTCGATCGTACTGATGTTGGCGGCTTTCAGTTGCCAGCGCTCATTTCGTAGTCCCTTTTCCGGCGCTTCGTATGAGCAGTCAAGCGGATTTCCTTTCCATTTGATTTCAATTGTATAGTGAGCTGATTGGGGCAATGTCAGGATCAGTTTCGAGTGTTGTACACTTTCTTTCCACTGGGGGATTGTATTTTTTCCGTTTACCGTTACCACCGCGTCGTCATACCACGCGCGTAATTCGAGTTGTAGTGAGGCAGGACGTTGAAAATGAAGCGATACATCGTATCTATCCGTTGTATGCTGTCTGGAAAATGAGTAATTGATATAAGGTGTTTTCAGGGAGGCGTGTTCCCATTCCGCCGGAAATCCGGGAATGAGGCGGACGGTTTCGTTCAGCAGATCGGGATAGATTCCGTAAAGTCCCTGGATGAGTGTGCGGGAAGCGATTCCGATGGGGTCTCCGAAATCGCGGTAACATTCGCCGCGCGCGGCATCGTAGAAACTTACCTGCCCGAAGTTACCCGGACTATCGCCGAGGTACATGCCGTCAACGACGGCGCTTTTAAGTAGTCTGAAAGCCTCTTCGTTACGCCCGGTTTTCCAGTAGGCCAGTGCGGTGTGCATCACTTCTGCAAATGCTACATTGTTGATGCTCCATGCGTATGGCAACCAGTTGGTGGTGGATATGGTTGCGAGGTTTTTCTCTTCCAGATCGTTTGAGGCTACGGCTATATGGGGAATTTCGGTATCTATGTAGCGCGTGGATTGGTAAGCCTGGAGCATATTGTCTACCTCCGAATCAATGGCATGATAGATCGTCCATATACCTGCATGTTCGTAGGTTCTTTGATGGCCCATCCGTTCCTGGTATTCCGCCCAGTGTCCTTTATCCGGCAGCCAGAGCCTGTTATTCATGGCCGATAGGATACGCCCGGCTTCTTTCCGATAGGGTTCTCCGTCTTTTCCGATCATTCCGGCCAGGCGTGCCGCCAGTTTGTTGGCGCGGTAGTTGTATGCCGACGAATGGGTTACTCCTCCTCCGGTGTAATACAAGGCGTCACTTGCCCAGATGCAGCAATAGGCGTCGTACAACCCGTCGTTATCAGGGTCGTAATTACGTTTCTCCCATGCCAGGTGTCTTTCGATAACGGGCCACATGGTTTTTACGTAGGCGGTATCTCCCGTCCAAAGGAAATGCCACATCAACTCGTCGATGTAACAAAGGTTCATATCATAGTGATGCATCTGGTCGTTGCGGTAGGGATTACGGCCTATATATCCGTTGCTATACATTTGCGTACCCCAGCGTTTTTCGGCCCGGGCAAGATTGAGAGCGGAGTCCTGGGCCGGGTGCGGGTATACGGGAGGAACTTCCGTTACCTGCGAAGCGGCATATCCGTTGAAGTGTGTGCGGGCCCTGTCGTGCCATCCCATGATATCGCCTGTGTAGGCTGCCCGCCAGCCGCTTAACGGCATCCGCCAGCCGACGGCTCCGTGTTGCCATACCCGGCCGTCCCATATTCCGTCGGCAGCTACGGAAAGCGCTCCTCCCAACGTGTTGAAATACGGGTCGGGGGTTGAAATAACGATTCTTTCCGCCAGTTCTTTCCGGGCATTTTCCGCTTTCCGGTAATACGTTTCTCCTTTGCCGGCAGGTAATACGTGCAGGTCATTATCAGCGAACAGTATATATTGAACCGGTTCGTCCGGGTGAATGTCGAGGCTGCGTATGGGAGGAAGTGTATCGGAAGGGTCAAAGCTGTCGGCCGGATCGACGCCCATATCCCCGTTCCGGTTTAATTTCTGAACTTTTATTGGGGATAAAACGGCTCTGACGGATGTGTTTTTGCTTGCGGGTGTTTCTAATTTCCAGATCGCGGCGTCTTCGTCCGGTAATGCAAGTACGGACAGTGATATATCGCCGTTTTTAAAAAGACGATCTTTTATTTTGTACGTTCTTTTACCCGGCGTGTAGCGTGATTCGCAGTATGCTGTTGTTTCCAATGGCAGGGTGTCGTCTTCGCAAATGTATATGAATCGTATGTTTTTGCTGTTGTTTTTTTCAAATGTCGCAAATATAGGCCGGTCGCTTGTTTCGACCCGGAAAGCGGAATGACTGCCGTATAGGGCGCGCGTATAGCGGTTCCGGCCGTTTACGCAGACAAAATCTTCTCCATCGGGGCGATATTGCAGGAATCGCTCTGTTCCGCGTTTATCGTCATTGTATGAAGTCGATTCAATAAAATCTCCGACTTTTTTAGCCTGGTTAACGGCAGGTTGTTGCGCACTGATGGGGTTATATTCTGTTAGCATTAAGATGTTTAATGCGATACCAAATCCAAATAAGGTCAATTTACACTTCATTTTTACCGGATCGTTTAATGTTTAATTTCTCTGCTTGTATACTTGTTACGGCGCCGGTTTTAATCCTTCCCAACGGACTTCCCATGTTCCGTCTTTCGGGAAACCGGGATTTTTTTCCTTGCATCCGTCCCACCCGGCGCACATAACTGCGATGGCGTATAATAATCCGCCGTTGCCGGGCAGGTATATACGCAGGCGTCCGTCCTGATAGTTGTGCCCGTTCGGCAGGTAGGTGTTTGTCCGTTTGTCCATCAACAAGGCTCCGACTGCTTTTTCCGGTTCTCCGAGGCGGGCGGCGTTCATCGCTGTCATCGGATAATCCCATCCCCATGTTTTACCCCAGTTCCAGTTGTCCCACACCCAGTTGAGCGTATTACGCATATAGTCTTCGCGTACAAGTTTGCATTTCGGCAGGATACCCAGCGCGCCCAGCACCGCCATGTGGTCTGACGTAAAGCGAACATCAAGATACGTGTCCGGAGCCGTTTCGGCAGCGAGGTAGAGTTTGTCTTCATTGTATGCCAGCGGAGATAGTTTATCAATCATTTCATCCCATTCGAGGTTGCGTTTTTCGCCGTTTCGTTCGCGCCATTTTTGTGCCGTTTCCATGCCGAAATGCCAGTAAGACAGTTCGAACGGCGGATTGACGGTTTCCGAGGCACGCAAAGTTTCCTGTGCCGGAATGGCTCCTTTCAGCACAAAACGTCCTTCCAGTTCGTCGTAAGTCGCGAAATCATACATGAATTCCGCCGTTTCTTGTATCAGGCGGTTGTATTTTTTTGCAATCGTTTGATCCGGATTGGCGCGATACAGGAGTTCGGCCATATAGATATAGTGGGGTTGTTGCCAGATCAGGAAGCTGCCCACTTTCGACGGCGCTTCTATGCCGCCCGGGTCAGTCATTTTCATCCAACGGATGCCTTTGAATCCTTGTCTTTCTGCGATTTGCCGTGCAATAGGTTCAACGGTTTCATACCATTCCATGGTACGTGCCAGCAGTTCGGGACGTCCCCATAGTGCGAATTGGGCCTGGTGCCACCAGATCATTTCCAGGTGGAATTTTCCGTACCACGAATTGTAAGTAAGGCCCGTTTCCTGCGGAGGTGTGGAACCTGCGCATTGTGCGGCGAGGAGGTACTGGCTCAACACGATTCTTCTTTCAAGTTCTTTTGCGCGCGGGTCGGTGCATGTTGAAAAATCAACCGCTGCGCCGTTATACCAGTAGTTATGCCAGTATTTTTCCGATTCGGCGATGGTTTCCGATACCGGGGTGTTTGTATTTTCCGGCGGGGAAGGCGCAAAAGAACAGGTTATTGCCAGTTTTTCGTCTTCAGGTGTGAGTACAAAATAGTTTCTTTCTTTCCGGGATAGTTTGGCTTTACCTTCCCATTGTACGCTGACATAATAGGCCGTCTCGTCGAGTGTCCGTTTCAACAGGGCGGACGAGGCTGTTTCGGAAACGATTTCCGTGTTATGTTTATCGTTGCTGTTCCAGTCGCAGGCGTCGTCGGCATGGGCGCCTGTAGGGTAAGGGAAGTGCAGTTTTACAGCCGGTTTAAGCGCCGAATGGATTTCCGCCGCCAGCATATCTTTCCGGGGATGTACGCAGGTCGATACTTCAACCGGCGAACCGTTCAGTATATAATGGCTGCATATCACTCCGCGTTCGAGTTCCAAAACCTGGTTTATATCCGTAAATGATGCATACCCGGTGTTTTCATCTAATTCAAGCCCGATAATCCCGAGGTGCAACCTGTGCGGATTTATGCGGAACCAGTCTGCCGCTTCTTTAGGCCGCCCGTCTTCGTTGAATTGTACGGCATATAATTCGTTATGTCCGCGGCCGAAGTCGTATTCTTTCAATGTTTCTTCGTGGCGGAAGTTCTTCGGGTTGCCGAAGCTGTGCCATCCCCATTGCGATTGGGTTCCGAGAGGTACTCCTTTTGCATATTTTTCCGGGAAGGTTTGCAGTCCCGTAATATCGACGGTCACGGCAAATTCTCCGTTTCCTACCGTCAGCGAGGCCAGTGAGTCAAATTCCGTGATGTGCGGATTGTTTCTTGCTAATAAAGCGGCACGGTCTATCGGCTCTTCCTGCACTTGCTTTTCCGTACATGCGCAAAGTATTGCCAAAGCGGAAAGGATAATGTTGATTTTTTTCATGCTGATTATTTCTTTGATAATATGGACTAATTCCCGTTTTTTTCTTTATGATAAGCGTGTCGCAAATATCCGGTTTTGTATGATAAAACCGGAACGGTTTTCTCCGGTTGGGGAGATAAAACCGTCCGGTTTATTTTTTTAATAACAAGGATGTTGCTGGTTGCTCAGGCCCGGATTTACATCAATGATCGAAGTCGTATTGAACGGCAGGATTTCCACTTTGTTTTTCTCCATGCCGTAAAACATGTTTGTAATCCATGTGTTTGCCGATGCATATCCGTCCACGTCTACGATTGAGAGTCCGCCGGCATGTTTGATCGTGTAGATGCCGTACATGTTCAGGATGGTATAAGTCACTGCGGTTACGTCTGTTCCTGCGGGAACGGAACCGGTAGTATAATAGACATTTCCTTCCTTGTCTTCATAAAATTCCTTTTCCAGATATCCTTTGCTCGAAGAATTTATGATTTTCAATGTGGTTGCTTCTTCGTTTGTAAGGCTTAATGAAGCGAGGTCGTCGTCATCCATCGGTATGAAAGGGATAGCGATAAGCGGATCCTGGAGAACCGCTTTGCCGGCATTTTTGTATGCGCGGTATACATCTACGTTCGCATACTGGCCTTCACGGTTAGCCAGTTGATATAGTTTCGCTTTTTCTTCCGCCAGGTAATCAACGAGGATGCCCCAGCGTGCAAGGTCGCTCTTACGCAGCGATTCGTTGGAAAGCTCCAGTTTGCGCTCCTGAATGATCGCATTTCTGAAATCGTCATACGTCCCCGGCATGGCGCCGATCTTCGATTCGTCTTTTTTAAATGCGCGAAGGCGAACCTGTTTGAATGCGTCGATGGCTTCCGAAGTAGGCCCGTTGTTCAATTCGTTCAATGCTTCGGCATACATCAACAGTACGTCCGAGTAACGCAAGAGCGGGAAATTGATATTTTTGCGGGCGTCGCTCGGTCCTTTTTCTTTCAGCCAGTTCAGGCGGTATTTGCCTACGCCTTGTCCCATGTATGTATTCATTTGGTATTCGTCTCCGCCGGCGTCTCCGCGAACTCCGTAGTTACATACGGAAACGTCGCGACGCTGGTCGCCTTCTTCAAATTCGAAATAGAGGGTCGGCATGGCAATCATCTGGGTGCCGCCTTTTCCGAAAAGGGCCGGAGTGCCGCTTGTCGGTATCGTGTTTGTATAACCCGTACGGACATCCGGAGCGTCGGCTCCATAGGTTCCGTATTCAAGCATCGTCTCGTTATTATACACTTTAACGCATAAGTTACGGAATACGTCGTCATAGTTATCCAGCAGTTTATTTTCGTTACGCTCAATGACGGCTTTGCAGGCATTTGCCGCAATCTGACAGAGTTCACGGACGCGATTGGCGTCATCGCGTTTTGCGTTTCTGACCGTTCCTTTGTCATAAGGTACCGTATTCAAATCCCAACGCAGGGAATAGCCGGCCGCATATAAAGCGACACGTGCCAGAATACCGTAAGCGGCGTTTTTGGTGAAACGTTCCGGAGTCAGTGCGCTTTCGCTTTTCCATGGGAGCAATTCGATCGCTTTTTGCAGGTCGGCTACGCAGTTATCCCAGATCGTATCGCGGCTGACGCGCGAAGAAGAGAAGGTAGTCAGTTCGGATGTCGGTACGTTTGAATACGGAACGTCTCCGAAGAAACGAACCAGATTCCAGTATGCATAAGCGCGGATGGCCAGCGCTTCGCCTAACAACATGTCGATTTTTTCCTGTTCGCCGTCGGAAGCCGCCGTCATGCCGGGCAGGTTCTTAATGCATACGTTGGCATATTCAATCGCCTTATACATCGTAGTATAGGTTGAATTTAACATGCCGGTCAGGTTGGTATAGTCATAGTTGGATACATTGTATTTGGAATTTGATTCCGTAGAACTTGACTCGTCCGTACCTTCCAGTAGCTGGTAGCCCAATTCCTGCGTAAACAGGTTCGGATAAGCGCCGACAACAGTCATTTCGGCCCTGTTAACGGTTTCAAAGATGGAAAAACTGTCGGCTTTTGATTCGGAGGGCATGTCTAACCAGTCTTCGCATGATGTAAAGGCCAGGATCATGGCTGACGCCCCTAATATGTTTATTATCTGTCTCATATTATTATTTTATTT
>QMCE01001900.1_pt1 | contig 14536 bp, 8 predicted proteins | sample 1821851 | NCBI WGS metagenome assembly QMCE01 (sample SAMN09453174, study PRJNA476694) | Termite gut metagenome, whole genome shotgun sequencing project. | isolation source: worker | host: Odontotermes sp. | place: South Africa:Pretoria | collected 2016-01-28 | reverse complement strand
AAATAAATTAATTCATTTTCAAAAAATCACACGAAATGAAAATTCAAAATTTAATAGAAACTTTTTCAGAGTTTAAAGAGCTTAAAAACATCAATCGTCCGGCAATGCAAAGTATTTTGGAAGATGTGTTTAAAGGAATGTTGAAACGCAAATTCGAAATTGAAGACGATAATGAAATAGATTCAAGTTTCGATATAATTATCAACATAGATAAAGGAGATTTTGAAATTTGGCATAATCGCGAGGTTGTTGCCGACGATGAGTTAACAAATCCATTGGAACAAATTTCGTTGACCGATGCGCAAAAAATTGACGAAGATTACGAAGTGGGAGAAGAAGTTACCGAAGAAGTTAAATTGGGTGATTTTGGTCGTCGCGACGTATTGGCAATTCGCCAAAACTTGAGTTCTCGCATTATGGATATGGAGAAAAATAATGTTTACAATAAATATAAAGACCAAATTGGCGAATTAATTACCGGCGAAGTGTATCAAGTATGGAAAAAAGAAATACTTGTACTTGACGACGAACGCAACGAGGTGATTTTGCCCAAAACAGAGCAAATTCCTTCGGATTTTTTCAAAAAAGGCGAGCCTGTGCGTGGTGTAATTTCACGTGTGGAAATGCGCAATGGCAACCCAATAGTAATAATGTCGCGCACAGCACCCGAATTTTTGGAGCATTTGTTTGAAATGGAAGTTCCCGAAATTTTCGACGGTTTGATAACAATCAAAAAAATTGTGCGTATTCCGGGTGAAAAAGCAAAAATTGCCGTGGAATCGTACGACGAACGTATAGACCCGGTAGGAGCTTGCGTAGGAATGAAAGGCTCTCGTATTCACGGAATTGTACGCGAATTGAAAAACGAAAATATTGACGTAATCAATTACACAAGCAATCCACAATTGTTTATTCAACGAGCGTTGAATCCGGCAAAAATAACATCAATTACTCTTGACGAAGCAAATAAAAGAGCCGAAGTGTATATGAAACCCGACCAAGTGTCGTTGGCAATTGGAAAAAGCGGTGCGAACATTCGTTTGGCGTGCCAGTTAACCGGTTACGACATAGACGTTTATCGCGATAATATGGAAGAGGAAGAAGACGTAAACATTGACGAATTCTCAGACGAAATAGAAGGCTGGATTATTGAAGAATTCAAAAAAGTGGGTTGCGATACAGCAAAAAGTATTTTAAAACTTTCGAAAGAAGATTTAATTAAGAGAACCGATTTAGAAGAAGAAACAATAAGCGAAGTATTAGATATTTTACGTGCGGAGTTTGAATAAATTAAGTTGACAAGTTAACAATAAACAATCGAGCTTGCGAGCTCAACGAAGTTAAATAAGCAAATAAACAGAACGTTTAGATTTCAAAGGATAGGAGAATATATGGCAGAAGTACGATTAATAAAAATTTCACGCGAATTTAATATAGGAGTTTCAACAATAGTGGAATTCCTTGAAAAAAAAGGGCATAAAATAGATTCTAACCCCAATACTAAACTATCTGAAGAATTGGTTGATTTGTTGGAAAAAGAATATCAAGGCGAAAGTGTTGCTAAGATAGCAAAAACACCTGCAAAAGCTGTAAAAGCACAAGTGATTGAAGAAGACGATGATGAGGACGACGATGAGGATTTTGAAGACGAAATTGTAACATCTCACAAACCGCATATAAACGTTAAGGTACTTGGTTCTATTGACTTAAATGCTCATAAAAAAACTAAGCCTAAAGATGAACCAAAAATAGATATTCCAAAACCGGAAACAGCAAAAGAATCAAAAGAAACAACGCCGGTTGCAAAAACAGATACTGCAATTAAAGTTGATTCGACAGAGAAAGCTGAAACTTCTACAAAATCTATTGTTGAAAAAACTCAACAAAAAACGGAAGAAATGCAACCTGTTGAACAACAAAATACGGAACAAGATGATGAAATTTTTGTTGCCAACAAAACTGTTGTTGAAGACAATGTAAAAGTAATCGGAAAAATAGATTTAACTGCACTTAACCAAAAAACTCGTCCCGACAAAAAATCGAAAAAAGAAAAAGAACAGGAACGAAAAGAACGTAGAGATAAATTTAAACCGGCGCCTGCTCAACAAACTGAAGCTCCAATACGTACCGAAAGACCGGAACGTCAGGAACAAGTAAAAAAAGAGAATATTTACAAAACTCAGGTTGATGAATTGAAATCGCCGAAAGTTGTAGGCAAAGTTGATTTGCCCAGCAATGGCAAAGGCGACAATGATGCTCGCCAAAAACGCAAACGCATACATAAAGGTAAAGTTGATCTTTCTGCAAAAAATGTGTTTGAAACCTACGATAACAAAAACGACAAAGGCGTAGTAAGTAGCTCCGGAAGACCAAATAAACAAGCTCCTCACGGCAGAAAATATGTTGCCCGCGAAGAAGTGAACGAGGAAGACGTAGACAGAGCAATTAAAGAAACTCGCGCTCGCTTAGACGGCGGAGGAAAGAAAAGTAAAGGCTCGAAATATCGCCGCGATAAACGAGAAGCTATTCGTGAAGCTGCTGCCGAAGAAGAGGAAATGCGAGCTTTGGAAGATAAAATTCTGAAAGTAACGGAGTTTGTTTCTGCCAACGATTTATCGATTATGATGAATATTCCGGCAACCGACATTATTAAAACCTGTATGGATGTTGGTTTATTTATAGCACTTAATCAACGACTTGATGCGGAAACAATTCGCTTAATTACCGACGAATTTGGTTTTGAAGTGGAATTTGTAACTGCTGATATTCAAGAAGCAATTGAGGAAGTTGCCGATAACGAAGAAGATTTGCAATCACGTCCGCCGATTGTTACCGTAATGGGGCACGTTGACCACGGAAAAACTTCCTTGCTCGACTATGTGCGCAAATCGAATGTAATTGCTGGTGAAGCCGGTGGTATCACTCAGCACATTGGTGCTTACAGTGTGAAAATGGCAAACGGAAAACGAATTACATTCTTAGATACACCGGGTCACGAAGCCTTTACGGCTATGCGTGCTCGTGGTGCACAGGTTACCGACGTAGTAATTATTGTGGTAGCTGCCGACGACTGTGTGATGCCGCAAACCGTGGAAGCAATTAATCACGCCGCCGCCGCAGGTGTACCTATGATATTTGCTATCAACAAAATAGACAAACCGGGAGCAAATCCCGAGAAAATAAAAGAACAATTAGCCGCTATGAATTATTTAGTGGAAGATTGGGGCGGAAAATATCAATCGCAGGAAATTGCCGCAAAACACGGAGTAAACGTGGAAGAATTGATGGAAAAGGTAATTTTGGAAGCCGAAATGCTTGAATTGAAAGCCAATCCAAACAAACCTGCGCTGGGCACTGTGATTGAATCGCAATTAGACAAAGGTCGCGGGTATGTTTCTACCTTACTTGTAACTGCCGGAACGCTTCGTAAAGGCGATATTTTGCTTTCAGGAAAATATTCAGGTAAAGTAAAAGCAATGTTCAACGAACGAAATATGCCAATTACCGAAGCCGGACCATCTACACCGGTTACTATTCTCGGACTTGACGGAGCTCCGCAAGCAGGCGAGAAATTCAACGTAATGAAATCGGAACGTGAGGCTCGTGAAATTGCAAACAAACGAGACCAATTGCATCGTGAACAAGAATTGAAAACAATGCGTCACATTACGCTTGACGAAATTGGCAGACGTATTGCAATTGGAAACTTCAAAGAATTGAACATTATTATCAAAGGTGACGTAGATGGCTCTATCGAGGCATTGGCAGATTCGTTAATCAAACTTTCAACCGAAGAAATTCAAGTGAATATTAAACACAAAGCCGTGGGGCAAATTTCCGAAGCCGATGTGTTGTTGGCATCAGCATCCGATGCAATTATTATTGGTTTCCAAGTGCGACCATCGGCGGCAGCCCGCCAATTAGCAGAACGCGAAGGTGTTGATATGCGATTGTATTCTATTATTTACGCCGCTATCGACGAAATTAAAGATGCAATGTCGGGTATGCTTTCGCCGGAAATTAGAGAAGAAATTACCGGTAGTTGCGAAATTCGCGATGTATTCAAAATTACCAAAGTGGGTACTGTTGCCGGCTGTTTCGTTACCGACGGAAAAATATTCCGCAACTCGAAAATTCGCATAATTCGTGACGGCATTGTGGTATACAGCGGAGATTTGGGCTCACTCAAACGTTTCAAGGACGACGTGAAGGAAGTGGGACGCGGCTACGAGTGTGGTTTGAATATTCACAATTACAACGACATAAAAGTGGGTGACATTATAGAAGCTTATGAAGAAAAAGAAGTAAAACGAAAATTGGAGTAACAACCAATTTGTTCATATAAAAAACGGGGAATCTAAAAAGATTTTCCGTTTTTTTGTTTGAGAAAAAGTTTCTGTAAACCTAATGTGTTACAAATTCCAATTAATTCGTATTTTTGCAATAGTAATTAAAAGTATTGAGTAATCGGTACTGAGAGTATTCGGTACTAATTACTCACGGCTCAATTCTCACGACTCAATACTAAAAATATGACAAACTTTAAACGCACAACTATAACAACCGCTCTCCCCTATGCCAACGGACCGGTACACATTGGACACTTAGCCGGTGTATATGTTCCAGCCGATATTTACGCACGCTATTTGCGCCTGAAAGGAGAGGAGGTATTGATGATTGGCGGTTCGGACGAACACGGTGTGCCGATTACCATAAAAGCTAAAAATGAGGGAATTACGCCGCAAGACGTGGTTGATAGGTATCACAATATTATCAAAAAATCATTCGAGGATTTCGGAATTACTTTCGATGTGTATTCTCGCACAACATCGGAAACGCACAAAAAAACCGCTTCGGAATTGTTTAAAAAACTTTACGAAAAAGGCGAATTTATTGAAAAAACTTCGGAGCAATATTACGATGAGCAGGCAAAGCAATTTTTGGCAGACCGCTATATTACAGGAACCTGTCCGCATTGCAAAAATGAAAATGCGTACGGCGACCAGTGTGAGGCTTGCGGAACTTCGCTTAACCCGTTGGATTTGATTAATCCGAAATCGACTTTCACCGGTTCAACGCCTGTTTTGAAAGAAACAAAACACTGGTATTTGCCTTTGGACAAACACGAAGATTGGCTTAAAGAATGGATTTTGAACGGACACAAAGAATGGAAATCAAACGTGTATGGTCAATGCAAAAGTTGGTTGGATATGGGTTTGCAACCTCGTGCCGTAACCCGTGATTTGGATTGGGGCGTGCCTGTTCCTGTGGAAGGTGCCGAAGGGAAAGTGTTGTACGTGTGGTTCGATGCGCCTATTGGCTATATTTCCAACACAATAGAACTCCTGCCCGACACGTGGGAAAAATGGTGGAAAGACCCCGAAACAAAATTAGTGCATTTTATAGGCAAAGATAATATTGTGTTTCACTGCATAATGTTTCCGGCAATGTTGAAAGCCGAAGGTTCATTTATTTTGCCCGAAAATGTTCCGGCAAATGAATTTTTGAATTTGGAAGGCGATAAAATTTCGACTTCAAAAAATTGGGCGGTGTGGTTACACGAATATTTACAGGATTTCCCCGGAAAACAAGATGTGTTGCGTTACGTGCTCACGGCAAACGCACCCGAAACAAAAGATAACGATTTTACGTGGAAAGATTTTCAAGCTCGCAATAATAATGAATTGGTTGCGATTTTCGGAAATTTTGTAAATCGAGCTTTGGTGCTTACGCATAAATATTTTGAAGGAAAAATTCCTGCTCGCGGCGAACTTTCGGATTACGATAAAGCCACATTGGCGGAATTTGAAAGCGTAAAACAGGAAATGGAAAAACTTTTGCAAGTGTATCGTTTTCGCGATGCGCTGAAAGAGATTATGAATTTGGCTCGCATTGGCAATAAATATTTGGCAGATACCGAGCCTTGGAAATTGGCAAAGACCGATATGGAACGAGTGGCAACAATTATGAATGTGTGTTTGCAAATTACTGCAAATTTGGCAATTGCATTTGAGCCGTTTTTACCGTTTTCGTCTGCGAAATTGCGCCAAATATTGAATATGCAATCGTTTAATTGGAGTGATTTGGGGAATTTTGATTTACTGAAAGACGGACATAAATTAAACCAACCCGAACTGCTTTTCGAAAAAATCGAAGATGAGCTTATTGAAGCACAAGTGCAAAAACTTTTGGACACTAAAAAAATAAACGAAGCTAATAATTACAAAGCAAAGCCAATAAAAGAAACAATTGCTTTTGACGATTTTCTAAAACTCGATATTCGAGTAGGAACAGTGTTAGCTTGTCAGAAAGTACCAAAAGCTGATAAACTGCTCGAATTTAAAATTGACGACGGATTAGGCGGTCGTACCATAGTTTCGGGAATTGCCGAGCATTACAAACCCGAAGATTTGGTGGGCAAACAGGTGTGTTTTATAGCAAACCTTGCCCCTCGAAAATTGAAAGGAATTGAAAGCGAAGGAATGATTTTGAGTGCCGAAAATGCCGATGGGCGTTTGGTTGTGATTAATCCTTTGAGTGAAGTGTTGGCGGGAAGTGAAGTGAAATAACCCCCCAGCCCCCTAAAGGGGGAGCAAGAGCTGGAAGGAATAAAAGATAGTGCACATAAATGATGTGATTGTTACAAACAATCTGATTTTTACCTGATTTAAAAACAAAAAATATGAAATCACAATTTTCAAAAATCATAATTGGAATACCTTTTTTTATAGTTTCCTTTTTTTCTGCATCGTGTCAAAATAGCAACAAAAACATTGTTGCAGATGTAAAAAAATTATTGCCGGAGCTTCAATGGAACAGTATAAAATTCACTTAGGAAAAGAGAGTAGCGGAAAAACAGTTATGATTATTGAATTGGAAGATTGGCAAAATGGCACTTGGGTTGTCAATGCTATGGTAACGATAAGAATGAAATAACCGAATAAAAATCTCAATACTCACGTCTCAAATCTCTATACTCAGATATGATTAACTACCAAGCCATAATACACGAAGGTTGGAACGCCTACAACCCTGCTCGCATAATTGCTGCGATTGACGATGTAAGTGCCAATGTTTCAACCAATAAAGTGTTTCGCGTAGGCTTCGACGATAATACCGAAGTTTTGGTAAAAGTATCGAATTTTGGTACATACGAGAATTTCAAGGAAGATCATACCATTATAAATTGTATGGCGAATAATTTGGAATATCCCTACGATTTGTTTTTATCGAGTTCGTTGATGAAAAAAAACGAGTTGTTTTTGTACAAATATGAAGATACTCACATAGAGGTGTGGATGGTATTTTACCGTAAAGTGCGTATTGCACAAAAATTGCCAAAACGACTTGATTATGAACAAGTAGCCACACTTGGTACGGAATTGGCGAAATTCCATAAAGTGTGTTACAATATGATGCCCGTGCTGCCGCAATCGTCGAAAACGCTGCAAAAAGATATTATGAAACTGATGCGCCGCGTGGAAAAAGATAGCGATAACCGCCGGTTTCATAATCAGCACAATTTGATAATGGAGCATTGCCAAACGTTTTTGCAAAATTTGCAAGTGCTTAATTTCAATAAGTTTATACAAATTCCTGTGTTTGTGGATTGGAATATTGGTAATTTCTCGGTAAACAATGATAATACATTTTTTTCACGTTGGGATTACGATTGGTTTCGTATAACTTCACGTATGATGGATTTTTATTCGTTTAGCCGTGTGGTTTCCGACATTGGCGATAAAACCGATTTCAGTTACACTTCCACGCAATTGTGCGAAGAGCGGTTTATACGCTTTTTGCAAGCATATCACAAAGAATTTCCATTGACTAAAAATGAAATATTATTTTTGCCCGAAGCCTATCGCTTTTTTATTTTGCATTATGTAATAAGCTATGGTACATACTTTTTCACTGAAAGTTATGCAAAAAAATTACAAACCGAAGCCTATCAATTGTATCTTTCACAGCTTGATAATTTGTGGAACCCGGAACCGATTTTGCAGGCGTTGGAGTTATAAATAGAAATGAACGAAATGGAAGAAAACGAACGAGGTTTATTTGAACACTACAAATTCGATGTCGATAAGGGGCAAACTCTTTTACGTGTCGATAAATTTTTGTGCGATAAAATAGATTCGTATTCACGGAATAAAATTCAAGAAGCCGCCGAACAAGGGCAATTATTTGCTAACGGTGCACAAATAAAATCGAATTACAAAGTGAAACCAGGCGACGTGATTACCATTGAACTCAACACGCCAAAACAGGAATTAAAAATTATTGCCCAAGATATTCCACTGAATATTGTGTATGAAGATGATAGTTTGATGGTTATCAATAAACCGCCGGGAATGGTAGTTCACCCCGGGCAGGGTAATTACAGCGGCACTCTTGTCAATGCCATCGCGTGGCATTTGCAGGGCAATGTGCAATTTGAAGAAAACGACCCTCGTCCGGGTTTGGTGCACCGCATTGATAAAGACACTTCGGGACTTCTGGTGGTTGCCAAAAATGAACAGGCAAAAGTTGCCTTGGCAGAGCAATTTTTCCACAAAACAAGCGAACGCACCTACCTTGCCGTGGTGTGGGGGCGGCTCAAAGAAAGCGAAGGAACAATTTCCGGCTATATGGGACGTAGCCTGAAAGACCGCAAAATTCGAGCAATGATTTCTGAAGAATTAGGCGGAAAATGGTCGGTAACGCATTACAAAGTATTGGAAGAATTAGGCTACGTGTCGGTAGTGGAATGTAAATTGGAAACCGGAAGAACACATCAAATTCGTGTGCATTTTAAATCAATCGGGCACCCTTTGTTCAACGATGAAACCTATGGCGGCAATCAAATTTTGCGCGGCACCACATTTTCAAAATACAAACAGTTTGTAACAAATTGTTTTGAAATCTGCCCTCGCCAAGCTTTGCACGCCAAAACTCTGGGATTCAAACACCCCGTAAGCGGCGAATTTATGCAATTCGATTCTGAAATTCCCGACGATATGCAAGAATTAATGCAACGCTGGCGAGATTATGTCGGGCAAAGAAGTATGGAATAAATAGTATTGAGTCGTTAGTATTCAAATAATTAGGTTGCATAAATATTCATTTCGCAATTTTTGCAATCGAACGAAACTCGGAAGCGATGTTTGTTATCGGAAATATACACATCGTTTGCTTTGGTGATTTCTTTGCTTGTTTGCGGGCAGTTATCGGTTTGAAATCGCAAACAATACTTTGTAGTCATCAGCGGAGTGTTCAAGTTTTGTTCCAATTCAAATGCCGGTAGCGGATTTTCAATTCCGTGAATTTTGAAAAATTTTTGTGCTTTGGCATTTGCACAATTCAGACGTGTGTCGCAAAATTCTGTTTTGGGGTACGGTAGCAAATGTGTTGAATTACCACGTTTGGCAATATTATGATTTTGTAAACGAACGTTTTGCAATTTTTCAAGAGCAGTTCGGCGCAGTTCGTTCAATTCGGCAATAGGAATAAATAATGCTTGCTTCCATTCAATTGCAACATTGTGTATCGTAAAAATTGTATCACCCGTTTTGCGCAATTGCGTGCAAATGGTTGCCGCCGCTTTTTCGGGATTTTTTGCAGTTTGTTTTTCGCAGTGTTTTTCTATCGTTGCGTTATTTTCGTAGTTGTCGTTCAAAGTAATGGAATAACCACAATCAGTTTCTCGAAACATTGCGAAAACTTCAATTTTTCGACAATTATTACTTTGCTCCAATTGCTTGTGAAATTCTACAGAATGATTGCGCCATATTTCGGCGCCAATTGGAATATGCGTGTTTTGCAAAAGTTCAACATCGCCATTTTTTACGGAATTGACACGCACACCTTGCAATTCGCCCTGCATATCAATAAAACACAAGCCATCGCCGTTGGTAAATTTTTTGTCCGTGTGTATTTGCAGTTTCCGTCCGTTAGAAAAACTAACTTGCCCCAAAAACTCTCCACGTGCTTTGGGTGTTTCAAAATCGGCAATTTTATTTTGTTTTTTTTCGATGTAATAGTCGGTAAAATTTCGAGCAAATGTTTTATGAATATTCGGCGTAAACGAAAATGTTTCCACTCCCTGCGAAGCCCGTTCGTAACAATCGGAACGAGCAATTTCTGCATCAATCAGTTGGCGAAAATATGCCGTAAGGTTTTTTACATACGAAATATCTTTTAAACGTCCTTCAATTTTAAAACTCGAAACGCCGATAGCCATTAGTTCGGGAATTTTATGTCCAAGGTGCAAATCCATTGGCGAAAGTGCGTAGGCTTCAAACGCTTTTCCCAAACCCTCCACTTTATATTTATGGCGACACATTTGGCTACAAACGCCACGGTTACCGCTTCTGCCCGAAGCAAATGCACTCATATAACATTGCCCGTTATAACACACACACAATGCACCGTGCACAAAATATTCCAGCGCAACGCTTGTTTTACTATGAATTTTCTCAATTTGCGCAAGCGAGAGTTCGCGAGCCAATACCACTTGTGAAAACCCTACTGATTCCAGAAACTGCACTTTTTCAGCAGTGCGATTGTTGAGTTGAGTGCTTGCGTGAAGCGGAATAGGCGGAAGATTGCATTGCAATAATCCAAGGTCTTGAATAATCAAAGCATCTGCATTAATTTCCTGCAACTGCCAACAAAGTTTTTCGGCTTCGGCAATTTCGTGGTCGAAAAGTATGGTATTAAGCGCAACATACACTCGTGCGTGAAATTGATGTGCATAATCTATCAATCGAGCAATGTCGTTAATCGAATTTGCCGCCGCTGCTCGTGCGCCAAATGCCGGAGCACCAATGTACACCGCATCGGCACCATGTTGTAGGGCGGCTACACCACACTCATAGTTTTTGGCAGGAGAAAGAAGTTCGATTTTTTTTGACATTTTTCGATACAAGACTTTTAGAGTTTAGACACAAGACCTCGAAATCTATTTTTTATCGCTGTCCTGCATTTATCAACGAAGTATTTTATCGTTTGTTTTGTAAATACAATTTTCGAGTTTTCTGTTTGCGATTTACTTTTCTCCTCCTTTTTATAATTGGTTTAAACTCAAACGTATCTTCAAACGATTGCGGCAAAGCTATATCTTTTATGTCGAGTTGCAAAGTAGTTTTGCCGTTAAACGTATTGGTGGCAAGTGAAAAACACACGTCAATTCCTTGCAAAAGAGAGTGTTTTTGTAATTGCTCCCACTTGTGCGCCAAGCCGAAAGCCACGCCGTCTACATCGTCAGGCAAGTCGGTAAAATAAAATTTTACGTGATTTTTATCATTTCCTATAATTCGTGTTTTGTCAGAAATTTGTGCCTTACGCATAACAAACACCGGACGCATATTTTTAGGTCCAAACGGAGCTAAGCGTTGCAATTGTTCGTAAAATTCCGGTGTAATATCGTGTGGCGTAAGTTCTGCATCTATCAATATGCTTGGTTGCAGTTGTGCGGGAGTGATTGTTCGAGCAACCACGCTTTCAAATGTTCGAGCAACCACGCTTTCAAATGTTTGAATAAATTTCGCCAAATTTTCTTTTTTCAAAGTCAGTCCTGCGGCATATTTATGTCCGCCAAAATTGGTAAGCAGATGTGAACATTGGTCAATGGCATTGTACAAATCAAATCCGGCAACCGAGCGAGCCGAAGCACAAATCAAATCGCCTTCGCCGCAAAACACCACCGCAGGTTTATAGTGATGTTCCACGATTCTCGATGCCACAATTCCTATCACACCTTTGTGCCACTCCGGTTTATACACCACATAGCTCATTTTTTCGTGCTTGGGGTCGTTGCGTTCTATCGAAAGTAAGGCATTTTTGGTAATTGCCATATCTATTTCTTTGCGTTCTCTATTGTACGATTCAATATCTTTACAAATATGGTGCGCCTCATGAAAATCTTTGCAAATCAGCAATTCTACCACCGTTTTGGCATGACGTATTCGTCCGGCGGCATTTATGCGCGGACTAATTTTGAACACCACATCGGAAACAGTAATTTTCGATTTAAAAATACCCGCACTTTCCAAAATTGCTTGCAGGGCAATTGTTGGTCGTTCTTGCATTTTCCACAAACCGTTGAACATAAAAATCCGATTTTCATCCACCATTGGTACAATATCGGCGGCGATGCTCAATGCCAAAATATCTAAATAACAATTCAAATATTCTTTCAACGGTAAGTTTTTCTCTATACACAAAGCGTGAATTAACTTAAATCCCACTCCACACCCCGAAAGTTCTTTGAACGGGTAATTGCAATCCTTTTGCTTAGGATTTAAAATTGCCAAAGCATCGGGCAATTCATCATCAACCTCGTGATGGTCGCACACAATTACGTCGATACCCTGCGCCGTTGCCAACGCAATTGTTTCCACCGCTTTTATGCCGCAATCGAGCGTTATTATTAAATCAACTTTGTTTTGTATTGCCCACTCTATTCCTTGTTTCGAAACACCATAGCCTTCTTTTTCACGGTCGGGAACGTAAAAATGTAAATTTTCAACGCCCAAATGTTGTAAAAACGAATATACTATAGAAACCGCCGTAGTGCCGTCCACATCGTAATCGCCATATACCAAAATTATTTGCCTTTTGTCTATCGCTTCGCAAATTCTATCAACGGCTTTGCGCATATTTTTCATCAAAAACGGATTGTATATTGTCGTCAATGATTGTTTCAAATTCAAAAATTTGTACGCATTTTCTACTGTTTTCACATCACGTAACACAAGCAATTGTGCAATCACAAGTGGAATATTCAGCTTTTCGGCTAAATCTTCAATTAATTTTCGGGAATTTTTGCACGGCTTTACACGCCACGTATAGTGTTTCATTTTCAAAAGTCCTTTTATACTTTCGCATCTTTTTTCCGGATTTCATTCCGGCGGATTTTTCCTGAAACAGTTTTCGGCAATTCTTCCACAAATTCCACAATACGAGGATATTTGTAGGGAGCTGTTACTTTTTTTACGTGGTTTTGCAATTCTTTTTTCAATTCTTCCGAAGCTGTAAACGTTTTTACCAACACAATAGTTGCTTTCACCACCTGTCCGCGCATAGGGTCTTCGGCGGCAGTTACCGCACATTCCAGTACCGATGGGTGTTCCAATAACGCATTTTCCACTTCAAAAGGACCTATACGGTAACCCGAACATTTGATAACATCATCGCTACGTCCCACAAACCAAAAATATCCATCGGCATCGCACCAAGCCATATCGCCGGTTTTGTAAATTCCTTTTTCGGCGTTCCAGCAAGCAGCGGTGGTTTCTTCGTCCAAATAATATTCTTTGAATAATCCCGTAGGGTGTTTTTTGTTAATTCCCGTAACCGAAATCACGCCAATATCGCCTTTTTCACATTCGCGGTCATAATCGTCTAAAAGTTTAATTCCGTAGAGTGGTGCAGGTTTTCCCATTGAACCGGGTTTTATTTCGTCCCAACCGAAATTTGCCAGCAACACCGACCCTTCCGACTGTCCGAAGCCTTCATTGATTGTCAAGCCTGTTTTTTGCTTAATTTGATGATATACTTCGGGATTTAGCGGTTCGCCCGCCACGCTTGCGTGCTGAATAAAACTGAAATCTGTTCCCGATAAATCTTCTTTAATCAAATACCTATAAATGGTAGCTGGAGCACAAAACGTTGTAGGACGTATTATTTCTATAGCTTTAAGCATCAATTCCGGAACGAATTTTTCGGTATCATACGCTCCAATTGCCGCTCCGCAAATCCATTGTCCGTAAATTTTGCCCCAAGCAAATTTTGCCCAACCGCTGTCGGTTTGTGTCCAATGAATGGTGTTGTTTTGCACGTGTTGCCAAAACAAAGCCGTTACAATATGCCCCAATGCTAACGTATGGTCGTGCAATACCATTTTTGGCATTCCCGAAGTTCCCGAAGAAAAATAAATCAACGTCGGTTCGTCGAATTTGTTTTCTATTCGTTCCAAATTTGGCGAAACCTGCAACATTTCTTGTTGAAAATTCAAATAACCTTCCGGTAAATTTTTAATCTTTTGAGTAAGCGTATCGCCCACCACAGCAACAGTTTGCAATGAAGAACATTCCCCTTTTGCTTCTTGAATATAACCGAGCAATTCTTCTTCGTCCACCGTTACAATCATTTTTACGTTCGCTGAATTACAACGATATACAATGTCTTTCGCTGTTAATTGGTAGGTAGCCGGAATACAAATTGCTCCTATTTTGCTCAGTGCCGTCATACACCACCACACTTCGGGGCGTTGCTTTAAAATCAACATTACCACATCGCCTTTTTTTATTCCGAGTTTCAAGAATGTATTTGCCGCTCTATTCGACAATTCTTTTGCATCGGCAAATGTAAAGCGTTTAGTTTCAAAGCGGTCATCGCACCATAACAAAGCTAATTTCTCAGGCTCTAATCGTGCCCATTCATCCACAATATCGTAACCGAAATTGAAATTTTCGGGGTAATTAACACTATAATTTTCTATAAAATCTTCATACGATGAAAATTCTGTTCTGGGTAAATATTTTGTTACTAA
>QMCE01002802.1_pt1 | contig 14542 bp, 18 predicted proteins | sample 1821851 | NCBI WGS metagenome assembly QMCE01 (sample SAMN09453174, study PRJNA476694) | Termite gut metagenome, whole genome shotgun sequencing project. | isolation source: worker | host: Odontotermes sp. | place: South Africa:Pretoria | collected 2016-01-28 | reverse complement strand
GATCCGGATGTTGTCCGCTTTATGCTCTTTACCGTTTGCGAAACGATAGAAGCCACTCAAAAAAGAATTGAGGAATGGTTACAATATTTTCACAAAGCTGCGCCGAACTCATGGGGATTGTTTGCCATCGAACTAAAATCAATTGGTGAGGTAATAGGCACGATAGATTTTGCGGAAACCGATCGTGAGGCACGCTCTGCGGAAGTAGGTTATCAGCTCGGTAAAGCGTGGTGGGGTAAGGGATATGCTGCGGAAGCGCTACGCGCATTAATTGCATATTGTTTTGAAAACATCGGGTTAAATCGGTTGTGGGCTGATTATGACACTCGTAATCCTCGGTCCGGAAGAGTAATGCAAAAAGCTGGTATGATTTACGAAGGGATTTCGCGTCAATGCAAAATACGGCGCGGTGAATTAGTTAGCCGCGTTCGTTTTGCCATCCTTGCGGACGATTATTTCGGTAGAAACAAGGTCGAGGTTTCAATTGTTCCCTATGAGCAAAAAATATCTCAGCGATATGCTGTTCTGTTTTCTTTCGGCGAAAGACGAAATCGGAGCTTATGCGCCTGACGACCGTTTTAGTAAACCCGAATTGAAAGACGACCTTCTTGATATTGAAAAGAATTATTTAGAGCGCGGTGACGCTTTTTATCTTGCCATTGACTGCCAAGACCGTGTGGTTGGAATGATTGGAACGAATACCGTGTTGCAGACAGAATTGTGGTTAAAGCGGTTGTTTATCAAACCGGAATCCAAAGGCAAGGGTATCGGCAGTAAACTTCTGAAAGCCGCCGAGGAATATGCCGTCAGCAGGGGAATAGCAACAATCCACACACGGTTTGCCAACTGGTATCGTGAGGCCGCGGCATTTTATCCAGCTAAAGGATTTGTGGAAGTTGATACGACCGACTATCTGCGTCATATGGTAAAACACTTGTCTTAGCGTTTTACCACCTCCCACAGCAGACTGCCTCGCCGGCTTAACGCCCGTTCCGTTTCGGAGCGGGCGAGAGGGTTTCAGGGCTTGACCTGACAAGCTGACAATGAGGTTTGCTGCCGCATTGTCCCTGCTTGCCAAATCAGAAATCCTCGATATTGACCGGCGGGGAAAATGCAAAGGGCGGGATGGCCCGCCCAGCATACGGCATTAAGTAACTTGCAATCGGTCATACCGTCGGAATCGGCTTGTACCTGTCCACCACTTTCTTAATCTCGGCAATCTCGCCTTGAATATCGCTGTATATGCGGGCGTAGGAAGCTAAGTCGGCTTCTAATTCTTCAAGCCGGGACTGTGCGGTAATATACCGCTCCTTTGCATCTAAGTCCCTTAGGCCCGGTCGAGCCATTCCCAGCGTCCTTTCGCGGCTACCCACTTTTCAAGCCCTATCGCGTCAACCAGCTTACAAAAATCGTCTTTGTCAAAGTCCAGCAAGCAGTATATGGGGCTTATTGCGTCAAGCTGTTCCGTGTTGATGGCCGATTTCTTCAACCGCGCTTGCGCTTCTTCCAGCAACATCTACTTCGCCCCCCTCTCGTCAATCCAGAGGTCACGCGCCGCCCGGCATTCGTCGAGTGTCTGCTTGACGCAGGAAAACAACGCGCCGTACCACTGATGGGATTTTCTCGTGCTACGCTCATACGGAAGCGTTCGGCGGCACAACAGGCGGCGGCAGTATTTCTTTATGAGGAAGCGGTCAACGGGTAAACTGCTGGCCGCTCTTTCTTCCCTAAATATATGCTTAAAGGTTATTGACTTTTAATAACGCATGAGTTATAATATAGCCGTAGGGGGGCATAATACGGTGTACAGGATAAAATTCTACGCCAACGCGAAAGGCGAACAGCCCGTGAGAGACTATCTCAAAGAATGGGGCGAAGAACGGACAAAGACAGCCGTATAAAGCTGGACAAAATACATGAATACATCGAAACCTTGAAAGAACACGGCACGAGAGCCGGAGAGCCTTTTCTGAAACACATCGACGGCGATATATGGGAACTGCGTCCGCTACGAGATAGATTTTTCTTCTTTGCGTGGCAAGGTGATAAATATATCCTGCTTCACCACTACGTCAAGAAAACCCAAAAGGCCCCCGCGAAAGAGATTGCACAGGCCAAGCGAAACCTTAAAGACTTTATCGAAAGGAGCGGTAACGATGAAGAATAAACCTTTATCCCCCATAGGCGACGACTGGGACGATTTGAGAGAGGAACTTTTTTCGCCGGAGGAAATAGCCGCGTGTAATTTGAAAGTAGCAATAACGGGAGAGATAATCAAAGCCCGGCAACAAAGCGGCTTGACACAAAAGGAACTTGAAGCGGCCAGCGGCGTAAAACAGCCCGTTATTGCCAGGTTGGAGCGGGGGAACACAGACCCGCAATTATCCACGCTCATAAGGGTTTTGGCCCCTTTGGGAAAGACACTTGCTATTGTCCCGCTCGACGCGGACACACACCAGCCCGCCCGGTAACTGCATAGCGCGGCCAAAGGGCGCGGAAACATAAGCCCCGCCACAAGCGCGAAATAGCCCCGCATGGCACGTTCAACGCTGTATAGGAATTACCTGTAGCCAAGCGTTACGGCGCGTCTGCGGGGCATTCTGCGCGTCCTGCGGTGTAGTCTGAAATGCGGCTGTGATATAGCCGAATGATTGTAGCGACACGATACACGATTGAGTGGGATTCAACGTCCGATGTGTGGCGCGTTCGCAACCTCGACGCGCCGCTTTGCCCGTCCTGCGGCTCACTCTGTTCCGGCTACGACACCCGCAAGCGGCACAGCATAGACGGCGCGGGCCGCGTCCGATGGTTCGCCCTGCGGCGGCTTCGCTGTCCATCCTGCGGCCAGCTACATACCGAAATCCCGGACTTCATGCGGCCCCGAAAGCGATACGCCGCCGAAGTCATTGACGCGGTTATTGAGGGGCGGGGCGATTCCCGCCCCGCCGATGATAGGACAATGCGGTGGTGGCGGCGCGAAAATCACCCAATTGCAATGTCTAAACCAGCTTTCCAAGCGAATTTGACAGATGATTTGACAGATGATATTGGCAGACTTGTTGCTACGAGGCCAGCCCCGTCTGTAGATTCTTTTCGTAGTACCTCTCTTCCACGTAGGTTAGCTTGTAATTAACGTATCCAGTAAATCTTAATATCCTCCGATTGTTCGACAACGTTAAATTCATGATGGTCAGAGGTCATCAAAGATCCGCCGGAAATAGAAGCCTCGGCTAACGCAATCGAATCCGCGATTGATATTTTGTAGGAAGCCTTTAATCGACCCGCTTCTTTCATTACATCATTTGTATGCTCAGAGCGTATATGAATTGGTAGTTTATCTATTTTGTCAAGCAAAGTATCAGCCGTGCTTTTGCCATAGCTTCGGAACGTATCATAGTACACTTCCAGCAATTTGAGTTTATTCATCATGAGGGTCACCGTTTTTTCCAATGCGTCTTTGAATGCAGTTTCAACGATCTCTGAACCGGGTTCCTTACGAAGCAAAGCAATAAGGGCGCACGCGTCAAGAACGAACAGACCACTCATCTTTCAAGCTCCTTGTCCGCGCGTTTCTGAGCCGAGTAGCCATCGGCGGACATCCTACCATCAGACAGCATGTCACGCAATTGTTCCAGTGCTTCCCACGATTCCTTTCGTAAATCATTTACCGGTGTTAGTGTGAAAATTCCACCCTCCTCATGCACTCGCACTCGATCAGTACGGATACGGCGGCGCAACGCCTCAGGCAAGCTATTAACGCTAAGAATCATATCTTCCACTGATTTCATCTCCTTTTCGTTCTGCTTTCGCGCTTCGCCCCGCTCATTTTGGTTGTGATACTGGTCATTTTCCGGGACAAGGGTATAATTTATGATGATGATCGACACGACGCTCTTGATGTCGGCGTGATTGATTCCTTACGCAATCTGCTCCATTATCATCTTCGACAGAAAGAACATTGAGCGCTAGATTGTTTCGTTCCTTTGAGGATGATTCACTGACTAATGCAAGTATACCACATTATCGGGGTAACCGTCAAACATGGTTGCGCCTAGGACGGTATCACGGCGATTTAGTTTTCATGGTCATCGGTCATGATCCCGATTTTCGTTCGTTCGCTGGGAACGGTTGATATTTCATAAGAACGCCAATCCTGATATATCGTGCGTAAAAGTTCGCTGAACTTGACGAATCCGGCAATCGTGGGTTCTGATAAAGCAGTTTCGCCTTTTATGCTTGGCTCGAAATCGCACACATTACGGTAATAAAAGGTTGCTTGATTTTCTTAGACATTATTTTACCTCCTTTTCTACCGGAACATAGAGGAAAAATAATTTATTGTTATAGCTTTTGGGTAAATTCGGTTTGCAGTGGCCGTAATACTCCACAATGGGAATAGTTTCCTGTGCCGGTTTACACCCAAAATGAGGAGCAATTAATTCATAAATCCACTCATAAGGCGGGATTCCTCCGTGCCGTGGACATCGCGGGGGAGCTGGCTTATTCAAAGCCGAGCGTAAGCGTCGCCATGAAAAACCTGCGCGCGGACGGGCATATCCTCGTGGACGCGGACGGGCATATCACCCTAACCGAAAGCGGACACGCCATCGCAAAAACCATGTACGAACGCCACACACTTATCTCCGACTGGCTGACGAGGCTCGGCGTCCCGCGCGAAACGGCGGTGCGCGACGCCTGCCGGATGGAGCATGACTTGAGTGAGCAGAGCTTCGCCGCAATCAAAGCGCATATCGGGGAGTGGGAACGGCGGTAGGGGCGCGCATTGCGCGTCCGTTGTAATCCCTGTCCTCGTAGGGGTCGATGGCAATCGACCCGCCGCATTCCCCATAGGGGCGATTCTTGAATCGCCCGTCCACGGGACGCCAGAGACGGCGTCTCGTGCATGATTTATTCTGCCGAATTTCCCTCATACATCTTGCAGAGCGTACATATAAAACGCCGTATGATACTTCCCGTTCAATACCTTCGTTTCTGCAGGGCATGGGTATCCAACCGTAATGTCTTTTTTCCGCGCTCCGCGCCTTTCTCTTTGAAAAAGTCTATCAGCGCATCGGATACGCCGGACTTTTTGGCGGCTTTTGTCACCGCCAGCTTATGTAAAAACAGCGATTCGCCGGGTTTCACATCCGGCCAGAAAAATGGGTCGTCGTCAATCAGCGCCATGCACCCTGCCGGTTCACCGTCCAAGCTCGCGATGTAAAAATCGCCGATCGCGAAGCTCTTTGACAACGCGCTCCATAAAACAGTCGCCGCGCCCCATAAGGGCTGACCGATTTCGTTCAGCCAAGCTACCGTGTCTTGCAACACACGCTCAAGATCGGGGATGTCGGTTTCCGTTGCCTGTTTGATGGTAATCATACGCTCCACTCCATGTAACCTACCGTAAACGGCAAGGGAATCGGCTGGGTAGTGGTTTTCCTTCCATTCCGCAGCTAGTAGCGCGTATTCATATGTATCTTTCCAGATTGGATTGCCGGAGGCGTCTTTCTTAAAAAAGACGTTTTGGCGCAGATGTCCTTCCCGGCGAAACCCCAACCGTTCGAGGAGTTTCCACGACGGCATGTTCAGTGGGTCGCACATGGCGGCGATCCTGCGGGCGTTTCGGGTGCGGATGATGTGGCTGATGACCGACCGTGCCGCCTCGGCGGCGTATCCCCCGCCGTGGTAATCCGCGTTGAATACATAGCCCAGCTCCCATGTGCCGAAATCCCGCTCCGCGAGATACAGATTCCCGATCAGTTTGCCGTCTTCTCTAAGGCACACCGCCCAAAAACTCTCGTCCTCCGCCCGTCTGACAGCTTCCGCCTTGCTTTGCTCCTCGGTGAACGGTTCATACGGCTCATAGCGAACAACATCCTCCCGCGAAAGGTACTCATGCAAATCCCGCCAGTCCTCGGGGGCGAATCTGCGAATAGTTAAGCGTTCGGTGTCCATATCTGTCACTCTCCGATGCGCTGAATTGTGTCACAGCCGTTTCCGTGCCGTTTCCATATCCTTCTTCACTTGCTCCGCCAATGCTTCCGTCGTTTCGAAGCGCCGCTCCGCGCGAAGGAAGGACACAAAGTCCACGTCAATAGTCTGCCCGTACAGATTGCCGTCGAAATCCAAAAGGGTGGATTCCACCGTCGGCGCGGAGGATTCGCTCATCGTCGGGCGGAAGCCGACATAGGTAACGGCCGGATAGGCGCGCCCGTTCCAGCCGACACGCGTTGCGTACACACCCCACGCGGGCGACTGGCGTTCCGGCGGCAGCGGCAAGTTCGCGGTCGGGAACCCAAGACGGCGGCCTATGCTCCGCCCTTCCGCGACAATACCCGACAAGCGGTAGGTATGCCCCAAAAAGCGGGCCGCTTTCTCCATGTCCCCCTCGGCGACCAATCCCCGGATATAGGTGGAGCTGACCCGTATCCCGCCGATACGCTTGGGTGGGAGTATATCACAGCCTACCCCCTTTTCGCGGCAAATATCGGAAAGCAGCGCGGGCGTGCCCTCGCCTCCGCGCCCGAAGGTGAAGTCATGCCCCGCCACCACATGAACGGCGTGAAGCCGCCGCAGGAGAACCGTTTCAAAGTATTCCCGCCACGGAACCCTCGCCGTTTCGGCGTCAAAGGGGTCTATGATGACCTCCGGGATTTTATACAACATGCGAATCAACGCAGCGCGTTCGTCGGTGGAGCAAAGGAGCGGCACCGGACGCCCCGTCACCAGCGTCTGAGGGTGCGGGTCATATGTCAGCGCGCAGGCGCGGCAACCAAGCCGCTTCGCGAGCGCGGCGGCGCGTTTGAACAGCTGCCCGTGACCGATGTGAACCCCATCGAAAAACCCCAGCGCAAGTACCCTATCCATCAAACCACCCGTCCTCGGGCGTCATGACCCGCTCCGGCGTCACTTCCCCGATCGGCACGGCGTCGTCCACGGAAAACGGTCCGCTGTGGGTGCGGCGCAGCGCGGTCATTACCGCGCCGGAATCCAGATCGTGCCCGATGTCGTGGATCAGCGCGCGCACATATGTCCCTGCGGAGCATCGCACCGACAGTGTATGTTCCCCGTTTTCCTCCCCCAGCCACGCGAGTTCCCGCACGGTCACCGGCCGCGGCTGTCGTTCCACTTCCATCCCTTTTCGCGCCAATTCATAAAGCTTTTTTCCGCCGACCTTGACTGCCGACACCATTGGGGGTATCTGCATGAATTCTCCCGTATAGCGGGGAAGAACCGCCTGCAGCACGTCCGCGCCGGGAATTCTCTCATAAGTGCGGACGATTTTTCCTTCCGTGTCGTAAGTGTCGGTCTCCAGACCAAAGCGCATCTTTGCGATGTACGTTTTCTCGCCGGGCAGGCGGGATACCAGTTTAGTCGCCGTCCCGACGAACAGCACCAGAAGACCGGTCGCCATCGGGTCAAGTGTTCCGCCGTGCCCGATTCGTTTTTCGCGTAAAATCCCCCGGCACTTAGCCACGACATCGTGACTCGTCCAGCCGGGGGCTTTGTCTACCAATAAAATTCCGTTCAGCATAACTTCTCCCTCAGACTGGGGTAGGTTTCAAAAAGCGCTGACAGAGCTATCGCCCGCGCTTCCGTTTCGGAGTGGCTCCCCTTAATCCGCGCTCCGGCGGCGTACTTGTGTCCCCCGCCGTCCGAGAGCTTTTGACAGATTTTGTTGGCTTCGTATTCCCCGGCGCTCCGGCAGGAAACGCGCCAACCGTCCGCCTCTTCTCGCAGCATGAACCCTACCGATACGCCTTCGATCCCCTGTACCAGCCCGGCGACGTTTTCCAAATCGTCCTCCGCCGCGTTCGCGGCGTTTTTTTCGGCAAGCGAAAGGGACGCGATGACGGCCGCTCCCCCCGCTTCAAAGCGAAGCCCGGACTGCACCGCCGTCACGGCAGCCATGCGGCCTCGTGTCTTGGTAAAGAAAACCGTGTTGAGCGTATTTGCGTCGGCTCCAGCGTCAATCAACGCGGCTGTTATGCGGTGCGTCGCCGCTGTCGTGTTGGAATAGCGAAAACATCCCGTGTCGGTGGATATGGCTATATAGAGAAGCGCCGCAATATCCGCCGTCAGCGTTACGCCGAGAGCGTTCAAAACGGTATAAATCACTTCCCCGCACGCGGCGGCGGAAGGGTCGGTGTATTCATTAAGCGCAAACGCAGCGCGGCCGGGGTGGTGGTCAATGCGCAGGTCAGTTACCCCGCTCCAGCTTTCCGGCAGCAATTCCACCGCCGCGGTGTCAAGCGCCACAACCGTACCGACCCGAATTTCGTCCGGCGCGAGATACGGTTGCAGATACGGCAGATAGCGTGCGGTGATTTCGGGGTTTTTCCAAACATGCGCGGTTTTTCCCAATGCGCGCAGTCCGGCGCACAAAGCGGCGGCGCTGCCCAGCGCGTCGCCGTCGGGGCGGCGGTGCGTGAGCAGCAGAAAGTCGTCGTGCTGTTTTAAGAAGGTTATGACAGTCTCCATAGGTTTCTAAACATCCAAATCACGCAGTTTTTCTAATATTCTCGATCCCTCTTCAATGGAGTGATCGACGATAAACTCTAACTCCGGCGTATGACGAAGTTTCAACTCATGGCTCAGTTCCCGCCGCAAAAATCCCGTTGCGCTCCGCAGCCCCTTCGCGATCTCCGAACCGCCGCCGAGCGAGGAAACATATACCTTGCACACCGATAAATCCCCCGACGTATCCACCCGCACCACACTGAGAAGACCGTTGATACGCGGATCTTTGCACTTCGGTATCCTGTCGGAAAGTACGCGCAATATTTCGCCGTTGATCTGCCCGATGCGGTTTTGTGACGGCATTACTGGATTTCCTCCATGACGAACGCCTCGATGACGTCGCCCTCGTGGATGTCGCTGTACCTCTCCACCGAGATGCCGCATTCGTAGCCCGACGCGACTTCACGCGCGTCGTCCTTAAAGCGTTTAAGCGAAGCGATCTCTCCCTCATGGACGACAATTCCGTCGCGGAGGATACGCACTTGCGCGTTCCGGGTTATCTTGCCATCGCGGACATAGCTTCCGGCGATGGTTCCAATATTTGAGGCTTTGAATACCTGCCGCACCTCGGCTTCTCCGAGTTTAACCTCGTGGAATTTCTTCGAAAGCATCCCGCGCATTGCCGTTTCGATCTCTTCGATGCAGTCATAAATCACGCGGTAGTAGCGAATGTCAACATTGGCGCGCTCGGCGTTCTGCTGCGCCGAAGCGTCGGCGCGGACATTGAAGCCTATGATAATAGCCGAAGCCGTCGAAGCCAGCAGTACGTCGGAGGCATTGATGACGCCGACGCCGGAGTGGATGACCCGCACCCGCACCTCTTCGTTCGTAATCTTTTCAAGTGAAGCTTTCAACGCTTCGGAGGTACCCTGAACATCGGCTTTGACAATCAGGTTAAGGTCTTTGATCTGCCCCTGCTGGATCTGCGCGTAAAGGTCTTCCAACGAAACTTTGGCGGCCGGCGCTTGTGTCCCGCCTTCTTTTTCCTGCTGCTTGCGCTGGCTGACCAACTCACGCGCCATCCGCTCGTCGGCGACGGTGTGGAACACGTCGCCCGCATCTGGTACTTCGGAAAGACCGATAATCTCTGTCGGGACGCTCGGACCGGCTTCGTCCAGCTTGCGTCCTTTATCATCAGTCATGGCGCGGATGCGACCGACCGTCTTCCCGGCGATAACAATATCGCCTTGCCGCAGAGTTCCGTTCTGCACCAAAACGGTCGCTACCGGGCCGCGTCCCTTGTCGAGTTTGGCTTCAATGACCGTCCCTCGCGCCGCGCGGTCGGGATTGGCTTTCAACTCCCGCACATCGGATTGCAGTACGACCATTTCCAACAGATGCTCTATTCCTTCGCCCGTTTTGGCGGAGACCGGGCAGACGATGGTTTCTCCACCCCATTCTTCCGGTACAAGCTCATATTCGGTTAATTGCTGAAGGATACGATCGGGGTTTGCGCCTTCTTTGTCCATTTTATTCAGCGCGACAACGATCGGAACCCCCGCGGCTTTTGCGTGGTTGATGGCCTCGACTGTCTGCGGCATGATGCCGTCGTCGGCGGCCACGACAAGGATCGCGATGTCGGTTACCGAAGCGCCGCGCGCCCGCATCGAGGTAAAAGCGGCGTGCCCCGGCGTATCGAGGAAAGTGATATGCCGGTTCTGTACATGGACGCGGTACGCGCCGATATGCTGCGTGATGCCGCCGAATTCGCCCGAAGCCACATCGGCTTTGCGAATATAGTCCAAGAGGCTGGTTTTTCCGTGGTCGACGTGTCCCATAACGACCACGACCGGATCGCGCGCGGCAAGATTTTCATCCAAATCGACCGACTCGTCAATCAGGCGCTCCTCAATTGTGACGACGACTTCGCGCACGACTTTTGCGCCGAATTCCATCGCAACAAGGCTCGCGGTATCAAAATCGATATTCTGGCTGAGCGATGCCATGACACCCAGCTTCATCAGTTGACGTACAACCTCGGCGCCTGTCTTTTTCAAACGCACAGCCAATTCTCCGACGGCGATTTCATCGGGAATGGAAACTTTCAATTGCTGCTTTTTCAGATGCTCTATTCTCTGGCGGCGGCGTTCCGCCTCTTCCTGAAGCCGTTTTTGGCTCACAAAACCGCCCGGCTTCTTATCAGGCGCGCGTTTGATTTTTTCTTTACCCTGTTTCATACGCCCGGCTTTTTCGGGAACCAGTCGTTCCACACGCTCGTCAAAGCGCGACAAATCCACGTTTGCGCCGCGCGTATCGACGATATGTGTCTGTTTGGGGCCGCGCGGAGCTTGCGGCTGCTTGGGTTTCGGAGGAGCGGGCGGTTGCGGTGAAACCGAAGAGCCTGTCGATATGGTGTTTTCAGAAGATGCCGGTTCGGGTTCCGGCGGCGGCGGGGGAGGCGTCGGTTCATGGTAGACGTCGGCAAACACGCTCTCGATCGACTCGATCTCGTTGCGTTCGGTCAGAACGGCAAAGATGAGGTTGAGTTCATCCTCCGTCAATATTTGCATATGGTTTTTAGGCGTCGCAACGTATTGGGTCATAATGTCGATAATTGCCTTCGACTGCAACCCAAAATCCTTCGCCAAAGCATGAATGCGGTATTCTGTACTCACGCGGTACCCTCCAACTTTGCGCTTCCTTAGCGCGGAATGTTTTCATCTATGCTTTTTGCAAATCCCCCGTCGGTCACGGCAAGCACGGCGCAGAGAGATTTTCCGAGTACGTTTCCGAGCGTCTGCTTATCATACGGGAGTGTTTCGACGGGTATGACGGTGTTTTCAAACAATCTCAACACCTCACGTTTTACGGCGGCTCCCGCGTCGTTTGCGAGTAGGATCAAGCGAGTTTGTCCTTTTGCGATTTTTACCGCATCCAAACCCCAAACGACCTTCCCGGCTTTATATGCAAGACCCAGCAGACGCAATGGTTTAGGATTCATTCATTTCCCGCTCCAGCACGGCAAAAACCTCTTCGGGAATGGCGGTGTTCAGCGCGCGTTCGAGCGCCCGGCTTTTCTTAACCCGCTTGAAGCAGGTACTCTTGCGGCAGAGGTAAACGCCGCGGCCTTGCGCTTTTCCGGTGGGATCAAAGACGACGGTTCCCTCAGGGGAACGCACCACGCGTAATAAATCACGCTTGGGCAGATGCTCGCGGCAGCCGACGCATTGCCGAACCGGCTCTTTGCTCATTGCGGCGGCTCGGAGGCTCGCGATTCCGGCTTGATGTCGATTTTGATTCCGGTCAATTTTGCGGCGAGACGGGCGTTCTGCCCCTCTTTTCCGATGGCCAGAGAAAGCTGGTCGTCCGGAACGACCACACGGCAGGTTTTTGAGTCGATCAAGTCAACCCGCAGAACGGCGGCGGGTGCCAGCGCTTGGGCGATAAACTCGTCCTGTTCGTCCGAGAACCGCACAACATCAATTTTCTCGGCACCCAGTTCGCTTGTCACGGCGTTGATGCGAGCGCGGCGTACGCCGATACAGGCGCCGATGGGGTCCACATCGGGATTGTTTGACCAGACTGCCATCTTGGTGCGCTGTCCGGCTTCCCGCGCAATCGAGCGAATCTCCACGGTGCCGTCCTGTATCTCCGGAACCTCCAGCTCAAACAGCCGCTTAACCAATCCCGGATGGGTGCGGGAGAGTAAAAGCTGGGGCCCGCGGTTGGTGCGGCGGACCTCGATTACATAGACTTTAACGCGGTCGCCAATGTTCAGCAGTTCGTCGCGCATTTGCTCGCCGGGCGGCAGGGCGGCTTCGGTCGTCTCACCCTTGCTGGTAATTTCCACCATCACACCGCCGGAACGCGGATCCGGGCGCACGACCTGCGCCGTTAGCACCTCATGCTCACGCGAGGAATATTCCTCATATATCATGCCACGCTCGGCTTCGCGTATGCCCTGTATGATAACCTGTTTGGCCGTTTGCGCCGCGATACGGCCGAAATCGTGCGTCGGCACTTCTATATTGACGGTATCGCCGACGTCCGCGCCGGGAACGAATTCACGCGCCGCCTCCACCGTCAGTTCGAAGGTCGGGTTTTCGACCTCTTCGACGACTACCTTCTGAAGGTACATACGGATGGTCTTGCGCTCCTCGTCCAAATCGACAAAAATATTCTCCGAGACGCCCGCGTTGTCCCTGCGGTACGCGGTGGTTAAAGCCTGCACAATCTTTTCGTGCATATAGGCGCGGGGAATTCCCTTCTCCCGCTCAATCTGCGCGATAGCGTCAAAAAACTCGGCGTTCATGTCGCGGCAAATCCTCCTTGGACTACGTTATAAATAAAGAGCGGGGCAACCCCACTCTCCACTCGACCAATTCACTACTCCGGTATTATACCATACCCAGAAAAAAATGCAAGAACTTTTTTCCCTTTATTTTTACATCTTGCCCAAAATGCCCGCGAGTTGCGTCCGTTTGCGTAACACCCCGCAAAGATTATTCTATATTCTTGATGGATTACCTTGCCCTGCGCCGCCCGTTTATGCTATACTTGGACTGAACATGGGGTTCCCCCTCACGCTTTCGAATCCTCCGGGAAACAACGGGAGATGGTTCTTTGCTCGATAACACTCTGCTGGTGGCGTCCCGCGCCGCCGTTCTGTTTTTTATAATGGGCGCGGGCGTTTTAGCCGCGAAAGTGCGCTGGGTCAATGGCGAAGGCGCAAAGCAACTTACCAATATCGTTTTGTTTATCGCGACGCCTTGCGTGATCGTTCATTCGTTTCTGTCTGTGAAGTTCACGGCGGATCTGATCAGTAATATTCTTAAAACAGCTCTGTTTGCTGTTGCGGTTCACCTTCTCGCCATTCTGCTCTCCCGCCTCACCATCCGTCGGGAATCTCCGGCACGGCGCGGGATCTATTTTATGGCCGCCGCCTTTTCCAATTGCGGCTATATGGGGATACCGTTGGCGACGGGCATTCTGGGGCAGGAATGCGTGGTGTATGTTTCCGTTTATATCGCTGTGTTTCAGCTTTTTGCTTGGACATACGGCGTCTCTCTTTACCGCCCAAAGGTGTCTTTTCGCTCAATTTTTCTCAATCCCGGCGTATTGTCGCTCGCTGCCGGGTTGCTGCTCGCGGGGCTGTTCGCCGCCGTGCCGCAGTGGTCGATTCCGCCTTTGCTCGGCGAACCGTTGGAATTGCTGGCATCGCTCAATTCGCCGCTGGCGATGATCGTTTTGGGTTATCATCTTTGTGTTTCCCCACTCCGCCCCCGCATGGGCGAGGGGAAGATGTGGCTGTCGTTCGCGCTGAAGCTAGTGGTAATCCCCGCTGCGGCGCTCGGCGCTTCTTATTTTTTGGGGCTTTCGGGATTGTGGCTCTCCGCCGCGCTGATCCTGACGTCTACCCCTTGCGCGACCAACGTGGCGCTGTTCGCGGCACGGTTCGAAGGCGACGCCCCGCACGCCGCAAAGGTAGTGTCGCTTTGCACCCTGCTCTCCCTGCTGACCATGCCGGTTTTTCTAGGTCTGTCTATGGCGGTGATACCATTATGATGCAAATCCTTGTTTCCGCCGCGGGAAAGCTGCGCGAACCCTACTGGAAAGCGGCCTGCGACGAATACATCAAACGTCTCGGCGCGTTCTGCAAACTGAACGTTTCTGAGGTCGCGGACGATGAGACGCCGCGCGCGCCTGAGGGGTTTTTTCGGGTGGCGCTGTGTTCCGAAGGGGAGGCGCTGACTTCGGAGCAGTTCGCCGAAACCTTTCGGCGGTGGCAAAACGGCGGCACATCCCGCGTCTGCTTTTTGATCGGCGGTTCGGATGGTCTGCCGGAACAGACCAAAGCGGACGCCGCCCTGCGTCTTTCGCTCTCGCGCATGACATGGCCGCACCATATGGTTCGCGCAATGCTGCTGGAGCAGGTATACCGCTCGTTTTGCATTTTGGGTGGGACGAGATATCATAAATAACACCAAGAAAGGCGGATGAACACATGACGGCACAGGAATCCTATAATCTTTGGCTGAACAGCCCAGCGTTGAACGAGGAAGAGAGGGCGGAGCTGCTCGCC
>QMCE01001119.1_pt1 | contig 14545 bp, 10 predicted proteins | sample 1821851 | NCBI WGS metagenome assembly QMCE01 (sample SAMN09453174, study PRJNA476694) | Termite gut metagenome, whole genome shotgun sequencing project. | isolation source: worker | host: Odontotermes sp. | place: South Africa:Pretoria | collected 2016-01-28 | reverse complement strand
ACGTATTGCCGCTCCGCCACTCGACAACCAAGCCCGGAGTCTGGGGATGGATCGTCGCTGTCAACTGACCGCTGCCACCGACAGGTAACTCGAGGGCGCTCTTATTGAGAATAACGGAGACTTCTTCCGATGAGGAAAGGTATGTGAAATTGATATTGTTACCACTTGCGGCAATGTTGACGATGCTCCCGTCGACAGCCGACGACGACCAGGGCCTGAACTCCGTGTTGGTATCGCTCGACAGGGAGGTAACGTTCGACGGACCGGGATACCCCCAATATCTCTCACCGCTCTTGCCCGCCCTTACTATTTTGCAACATTCGTGGTCGGAGAACCAGTTGACGCCATTGTAGTAATCCCAAAGCTCCTGTATGCGGTAGCCATGCACGGAACCGTTGGACCTGTCGATATGATAGACCAGCATTACCGGCAAGGAAAAACTCAGTTCCGACCCGAGCCCCTTGTCCCACACGTTGGTCCCGTCGGTATCCGCACTGCTTCTGGTTTCGAAAAGAAAATATTCGTTGTTAACGTTCGTCTTTATCATATATGCTTGGTCTTCCGAAACAGGCTTTAGGGTATATGTCCTGCTATCCGTTATTTCCGTGGGCGTGAGCCAGCCCAGAAGATACCTCTCTATGGCGCTGAGTGCAGGAGGAGTGCGCGCATAATTGTTGTCGCAACCACTGGCCATCAGTGAATATCTCTCCAAAGCGACACTCTGGCCGTTAGAGTTGTAATCCGTGTCGTAAAAGTCGGGCAGGCCTATCACATGGCCGAATTCATGACAGAAAGTGCCTATATTGGACATATAGGAAGGATTGGTTATCTCGAACTCGCCGCTGCACGCATACTGAGAAACCCTTACTCCGTCGCAGTTGATGGCTTGCGCCAGATACCACTGGTGCGGCCATATCGTGCTCGTGCTGGCTTGTCCGGCAAAAAAAACATATATACCGCGAGCTGTAGAGCCGTCGGCATACTGGCTGAAATCGACGGTGGGGTCGGCAAGCCTGACGGCCTCCGAGACCATTTCTCGGTTTCTGTTATCGCTTGCAGCGTAATAAGAGCGGTTTTGTGAAAGATTTATCGGTCCGACCACATCGAATTGCGGGTCGAAGCGGTCGTTGGAACTGTACTTGAAATAATCTGCGGCGCTCCCAGTGGAACTGTTGGTGCTGTATCCTTCCTGATTGAGCATATTGTAAAAGGCCTGCTGAGGACTCGTCGTCGAAAACTTTATATCCTTAAAATTCACGAGTATGACCAGCGATTTGTACTTTTCGCCCGAAGCCATTGCCTCCATCCTGTGGGCTTTATCGAGTTGCGAGGCAGACATTTCGGCCTCTGCCTTGCCCCGACGCAAAGGCGAGGCCTGTGCTGCCGCTGCAGCCCACGAAGGAGCGCCCACGAGTACACGCGAAAGTACACTCCTTTCTTCGGCGCTGCGCCGTCCCGGATCGTTAGCCCTTATGCCGGTCGATACCAGCTTGCCGCCCGTGTCTTCGGCATAGTAGTAATAGCCGTCCTCGGACTGGAGTATATTGTAGCCGTCAGTGGTAGTTGTGTACATAAAGAATTCGTCGCCCGTCATCTTTACCGTTATGGTCGTCCCGTCGGGAAGCGTGACCTTAACGGGGTAGGGTGGGGCGGGTACGGCCAAAACACCGGTGGTGGAGAGGCCAAAGAATAAAGCCGTCAATAAAAATCCGAATAATCGAGTTTTCTTCATAAATTTTGAATTTGATAATAAGTATTATATGTTGATATTAATCTTTTTCGGTTTCCAAATTTGTCAGAACCGTTTAGTGTATGCATGACAATAAGGCGTGGTGCCTTTATTTTCATAGTAGTTCTGATGGTAGTCCTCCGCTTTCCAGAACGTATGTGCCGGCTCTATCGAGGTTACTACCCGGTAGCCCCTGTCCTTGAGTTCCCTTACGAGTTTTTCGGCGGTCTGCTTCTGTTCGTCGTTAGTGTAGAATATTACCGAACGATATTGGTCGCCCGTGTCGGGACCCTGGCCACCCTCCTGTGTGGGGTCGTGTATCTCGAAAAAGAGCCTCGCCAACTTTTCGTACGATACTGCTGCGGGATCGAATTCTACTTTGACCACTTCGGCATGGCCTGTTTTGCCTGTGCATACCTGCTCGTAGCACGGCTGCCTGAGGTGTCCTCCCATATAGCCCGACTGTACCGATGCGACGCCCGGCTCTTTCATCATCATATATTCGACCCCCCAGAAACATCCGCCTCCGAAAACAGCGGTTTCCCCGTCGGCCTTGGTGACGGTTTGGTTCTCTTCGGGCACGAATTGCATGGAGATTGAATTGACGCAGTGTCTCGTATTTTTGTCGGTATGGCCTTCGCCTGTGAATACGTGGCCGAGATGCCCTCCGCAAGCGGCGCATATGATCTCAGTACGCAGGCCGTCGGCGTCGGGCGAACGTTTTACGGCGCCCGGTATCTCGCTGTCGAAACTCGGCCACCCACAGCTCGACTCGAATTTGTCCTCCGAACGGTAGAGCGCTGCGCCGCATTGCCGGCATAAGTAAATGCCTTTCGCTTTATTGCGAACATACTCCCCGCTGAACGGGAGTTCGGTGCCTTTATCCTGTATGACGAATTTCTCAAAAGGTGTCAGTTCTTTCAACATCGGGTCTTCAATTCAATTAGTGATCGGGTTGCCTTATTTTTCCGGCCTTTGCAGGACGGCGATGTAAATTGAGGGCCGAAATTAAATATAAAAATCGAAACGGGCAATTTTTAACTGGAACTTCGAACAAGCGAAAATCCCGTCATGTGAGTTTGGTTGTTCGAATTTTGCGACCGAAGGCGATTATCGCTTCGGTCGCAAAATTCGAACAACTTCTAAAAATTTAAAGATTACCGGAATCGTTTCGTGTAAACATGATGGTCGGGTTTGCTGTTCATGCGCTCGTGGTAATTCTGATTCTCCGCATCGGCGGTCCAGAAAGGAGTGGTTTCCATCACTTCGGTTGCCACATCGTAACCGTTGTCCCTCAGTTCATCGATAAGTTTCTCTGCCGTCGCCTTCTGCTCGGGAGTAAAATAGAATATTACCGATCTATAGCGTTCGCCCTTGTATGTGCCTTGTCCGTCCTTCTGTGTGGGGTCGTGTATCTCAAAAAATCTGCGCGCGAGTTTTTCGTAATCGGTCATAGCCGGGTCGTACACCACTTTTACCACAAGATAATGTCCCGTGGTGCCGGATGCGACCTGTTCGTAGCTTGGATGCCTTACAACACCTCCCATATAGCCTGTCTGGGTGTATATCACGCCATATTCGTCCTTCATCATATACTCCACGTCGCGGAAGCATCCTCCCGCAAAGAGGGCGGTCTGCTTCCTTCTTTCCTCCCTTGCCTGCGGATCGGAGGGTACGAATACCATGGATATCGAATTCACACAGTGCCTGACGTCTTTGGGTGTGTAGCCCTCTCCCGTGAAGACGTGCCCCATATGGGCGCCGCATCGGGAGCACATTATTTCCATACGCTCGCCGTCCACAACGGGGGAGCGCCTTACGGCTCCGGGTATCTCGTCATCGAAACTCGGCCATCCGCAACTCGAATCGAATTTGTCTTCCGAACGGTACATGGGAGCGCCGCATACACGGCAGGTATATATCCCTTTCCTGGTGTTGTAAAGATATTCTCCGCTGAATGCCGGTTCGGTACCCTTGTCGAATAGTACGAACTTTTCGAACTCGCTCAGTCCTTTTATACTATAGTCTGTCAACCTGTCTTTCATATCATCTTCAGCATTAGATGAAATTTTCCTAAAGATACGTATATTTTTGCAATCAACCGAACCTGGAAGTGAAAATTTTACAGCAACGGGTCAGGAATAACATAAAAGGCCTTTTCTGTGCGATAAAAAGGTCTTTTGTGCGCCGAATGATAAGTCGGGTATTGAAATTAAATCGCTCATATTCGATAAATTTTAATCACTGTTGTTCGAAGATATGATAACGGGGAAATATTTTTCGTACCTTTGCAGGCGAAATAGGAGATTTTCGATAATTACGGCTATTTTGCCGATACCTTTTGGCATCATTCCCATAATTATCCCGTTACGCATCCTGTTACGCGGAAATAGCTCAGTCGGTAGAGCATCAGCTTCCCAAGCTGAGGGTCGCGAGTTCGAATCTCGTTTTCCGCTCCTGATTTTCAAAGAGTTGCGATTTGTTTCGTAACTCTTTTTCCTTTTTGCGCACACAATTTGCACACAAAGTTGCGGTAATTTTTTCGATCCTGCTCAATGGGATTCCGATGCTTGTGTCGGGATCGAACAGGCAGGCGTAATTAGGCAAAGATTCGACAGTTTGTTAGTGTATGGCGGTTCATTTCTCCGGCAGCACGATGATGAATTCCAGGCCGTGTGGGGTGTTGGGGCGGACGGAGATGTTACCGCCGTGGAATTGGACGGCATTTTTGACTATCGACAGGCCGAGGCCGGAGCCGCCGGTGTCGCGGGTGCGGCCTTCGTTTACACGGTAGAAACGTTCGAACAGGCGGGCGAAATGGCGTTCGTCCTTGATCCCCTTACCCGTGTCGGCAAACGAAAAACGAACCATACCGCCGTCGGCTTTTGCTGTGATCCTGATCGCCGCATTGTCTCCGGCGTGAGAGATGACATTGTCGGTCAGGTTGCGGAAAACCGAATGAAGCAGGCTCTCGTTTCCTTCGACGGTCAGCCCTTCGGGAATGTTGGTATCGAATGAAATGTGCCTCTCAGCCAGTGCTGCGGCAGTATCCGAATGAACCCTTCTCAAAAGGCGGTTTATATCGACGTCGGTGAATTCGAAAGCGTTCTGACGTTCGTCTATTCTGGTCAGCAGGCTCATGTCGGAAATCAGTTCCGAGAGGGTTCTGGTCTGTGAATAGGCGCGTTCGAGGTATTCGCGCGCTTTCTCCTTCGCAAGGTCGTTGCTCAGCAGTATCTCCAGAAAACCACGGATGCTTGTTACCGGAGTGCGGAGTTCGTGGGCTATGTTTCCGGTCATCTCCTGCTTGAGGCGGCGGTTTTTCTCGTGAGAGGTGATGTCGGTCAGGATAATTTCGAAACTATTGTCATCGAAGATATTAAGTCTCAACATGAACTCTTTGCCGTGCTTGCCTATGCGGGTTTCAAAATAGTTCTCGCCGCCGTTGTTGTCGAGAAAGTCCACCACAGACCTGAATTCGGCCTCTTCGGGCATTTCCTGTCCCGCGGAGATAGATTTACTGGCGAGCAGATTGAAGTATTGCAGGAAGAGCCCGTTGTAGAATGCCACGGTCCGGTCGGAATTGAAGAAACAGACTCCTTCGGCGGAAGTTTGGATATGCAGCAATAGTTTCTCATGCTCTTGTGCGATTTGTTTCTCGTGCTCCCTGATCCGGTTGAAATCGTCGGCCAACCGTCCGGCGACCTCGCCGAATTCGTCGTTCGGGAATCCCGAAGCTGGGATCTGTTCCGAGCTGTTGTTGAGCGCCGACGAAAAGTCGCGCAGATGTCTTACCGACCGTCCGAAGCGGCGGCCTGCATAGTATATGAAGATGAAGCCGACAAGCAGTAAGGCAATGATAAAGTACAGGAATGCATTATCTGGCTTGAGGAATGACTTCACGCGAATGTCGTGAGGCAGGGCTACGCGGACGATAGGCGAATTGCCGTTATCCTTCGCGTAATAGAGGTAAGGCTGATTGACCGACGTCGACGTGCGGATAAATGTTCCGCTCCCGCTCTCGAGGGCTTTGACTATTTCTGGCCTGTCTAAGTGGTTCTCCATCGAGGCCGGGTCGGAAACGGCATTGTCGTAAATCACACTTCCGCTGCGGTCGATCAGCGTCAGGCGGATGTTGGGCGGCATCAGCGACAGCAGGCTGTCCATTTCTGGGGCATGACAGCCACGGAGCAGTATATACTGCGAAACTTCGTCGGCATAGGCGTCGAGTCTCTCCTCGAGCGCCTCGGTCTTATAGCGGCGGGCGCGCTGCTGTTCGAAAATGATGATGCCTGCCGTGAAGACAGCGAATATGACGAGGAAACTCCATATGAGTTTCTGCTGAAAGTTTACTTTCATGGTTAACGGGGTGTTTGGCTTTACTCGTTGGGATTGAACCGGTATCCGTATCCGGCGCGGCTGGTTATCCATGGCGCTTTGTCGCCCATCTTTTTGCGCAGGCGCGTAATGTGGACATCGACAGTGCGTTCGGTGACATAGGGCGAATCTTTCCATATCCGGTCGATGATCTCGTCGCGCGAGAACAACCGGGCGGGATGGGTCGCCAGCAAAGAGAGTATCTCGAATTCCGTTTTGGTCAATGGGACCACGTTGCCGCCTACAAACAACTCCTTGGTTTGGAAGTCTATCGCAAAGTCGTCTATCGCGAGTCTGTCGCCGGGTTTCGTTCGTGTTCCGGGACTTCGCCTGAGTACGGCTTTCACTCGTGCCGAAACCTCTTTCAGCGAGAATGGTTTGGAAATATAGTCGTCGCCGCCCACCGAGAATCCGGTCATCATGTCGTTTTCGGTATCTTTGGCGGTCAGGAAGATGACGGGTATGTCGTTACCCTCTTTCCTCAGCTTTTCCGCCATACGGTATCCCGACATTCCGCCCATCATGATGTCCAGCAGAACGAGCGAATGTTCGGGCGACAGTTTCCTCAGCGCCTCTTCGGCCGAGGAGGCCGTATCCACTTCATATCCTTCGTTCTCCAGGTTGAAAGAGAGTATTTCCCTTATATCCTGTTCGTCGTCGACTATAAGTATTCGCTGTCCCATGATACAAATATATTAATTTATTCTTTGCTTTTGTTGTGCTTCAGTATCTTCGCATCGATATAGAAGACTATCTCCTCGACGATATTGCTGCAATGGTCGCCTACGCGCTCTATCTTGCGCAGTACCAACATGGTGTCGAGTATGCAACGGCCGTGCGACGGATTATTTTCGATATATGCGGCCAGTACGTCGATGGCTTCGCGGTAGAGGGTGTCCACCTGGTTGTCTTTCCTCATTATGCGTCCCGACAGTTTGGTGTTCTCCGACTGGAGGGCTACGAAGCTGTCCGAGAGCATCGATATCACCGTGTCGAACATCGTTTCTATTTTCAGATCGTCCTTTAGGGCTTCGTTGAGTTTGCCGCACCTGTCCGAAATAATATGCCGTGCGATGCTGTCGGCAAAATCGCCTATGCGCTCCAGCGTACCGCTTATCTTTATCAGCGACAGCACCAGCCGCAGATCGACGGCCACCGGCGCGAAGAGGGCGATATAGTTCTCGCAGTCGCCGTCCACTTTAAGTTCGAAGGTGTTGACACGTTTTTCGCGACTTACGACCTCGTGGGCGAGTTCCATATCCCCCGACAGGTAAGCCTGTTTCGATTTCTCCAACTGCGACAGCACCAACTGCCACATTTCGCTGATCTCTTCTTTTAATGCCTGTAGTTCCTGTTCTGTATGTTTCATAAATGGAAAATTGAAAATTGAAAATGGAAAATTAACCGAATCTTCCTGTTATGTAGTTCTGTGTCTGCTCTTTGTCGGGATTGAGGAACATTTTCTTCGTGTCGCTGAATTCGACCAGTTCGCCGAGCATGAAGAATCCCGTCTTGTCGCTCACACGCGCCGCCTGCTGCATATTGTGGGTGACGATGACTATGGTGTAGTCCCTCTTCAACTCGTGGATGAGTTCCTCGATCTTCGATGTGGAGATTGGGTCGAGCGCCGAAGCCGGTTCGTCCATCAGCAGCACGGAGGGCTTTATGGCCAGCGCGCGGGCGATGCAAAGGCGCTGCTGCTGTCCGCCCGAAAGTTCGAATGCCGATTTTTTCAGTTTGTCCTTCACCTCCCCCCAAAGCGCCGCACTCGCAAGCGACTCCTCGACACGCTCACGTATAAATTGCTTGTCGGTTATCCCGTTCGCCCGCAAACCGTAGGCCACGTTCTCGAAAATAGACTTGGGGAACGGATTGGGTTTTTGGAAAACCATGCCGACCTGTTTGCGCAGGTCGTTTACGTCGAGGCCTTTGCCGTATATGTCCTTGCCGTCTATAAGGCACTCGCCTGTAAGTCTGGTTCCGGGTATGAGGTCGTTCATGCGGTTGAAAAGCCGCAGGAAAGTCGATTTGCCGCACCCCGAAGGGCCTATGAATGCCGTCACCGAGTTGGCGGGCATATCCATCGAAATGCCTTTCAAGGCATGGAAATCGCCGTAATGGAAATCTATGTTCTTTGCCTGGATCATTACAGTTAACAGTTATCGGTTATCAGCTAACAGTTATAAGTTGTCAGTTAATAAAATGGGTTAGTTGGTTTTTACTTTTTTTCCGAAATGTCTGCGAAGCATGGAGGCCAGCAGGTTCATCAGTAATACTATCGCTATCAGTACCAACGCCGTTCCGTAAGCAATCGGACGTGAGGCTTCTATGTCAGTCCCGCTCGTGGAGATCACATAGAGGTGGTATGGCAAGGCCATCACCTGGTCGAAGATACCCGACGGAAGCTTGGGCAGGAAGTATGCTGCGACCGTGAAAAGGATCGGCGCCGTTTCGCCAGACACGCGGCCTATGGAGAGTATCAGGCCGGTAACTATGTTTGGGAACGCCATGGGGAGCGTCACGCGGCGTATGGTTTGCAGTTTGGTAGCCCCCAGAGCGAGGCTTCCCGTGCGGAATGAATCGGGTATGGCTTTCAGCGCCTCCTCCGTGGTACGTATGACCAGCGGCAGCACCAGAAGTCCCAGAGTGAACGAACCGGCTATTATGGAGTCTCCCCAGCCGAGGGTGTTCACAAATAGCGACATCCCGAACAATCCGAATATAATGGAAGGTATGCCGCTGAGGTTGTTGGTCATAATGCGGATAAAGCGCACTATCCTGCCGTTGCCCGCGTATTCGGTCGTGTAAATGGCCGACATCACGCCCAGCGGGAATGCCACGGTCATACTGCCGAGCACAAGGCAGAATGTTCCGACTATTGCGGGGAAGATCCCGCCCCCCGTCATACCGTCGGTCGGCGCTTTAGTGAGGAAATCCCAATCGATAGTCCCCGCGCCGTTCCACACTATAAAGCCGAGTATCCAGAAAAGTATACCCACCACGATAATGCCGAGAATACGGAACAGCCAGAAGGCTATGCGTTGATTTGTCTTCTTACCCATATATTTTAGTGTGAAGGACGCGCTTGGCACCGTATATTCTTTTGTGATTTTCCATTTTCAATTTTCAACGGTTTTTCGTTTTGAAATTGCTTCCGCGGAGATGCTTATCACGAGCGTTATCAGGAAGAGTATGCAGCCGAGCATGAACAACGCCTGATAGTGCGCACCGCCTGCGGGGGCCTCGCCCAATTCGGCGGCTATGGTGGCCGGAATGGTGCGCAGCGGTTCGAAGAGTGAGTGTGGCATCACGGCGGCATTGCCCGTTACCATCAACACGGCCATCGTTTCGCCTATCGCGCGGCCTATGCCGAGCACCACGGCGGCCGAGATACCTGACTTCGCATAGGGGACCACCACTTTGTAGATGGTTTGCCAATGTGTCGCGCCCAGGGCAAGGCTCGCTTCGCGCATCGCCCGTGGAGTTCCCCTCATGGCGTCTTCCGCCACGGTGATAATGGTCGGCAGTGCCATAATTGCGAGGATGACGCTGCCTGTGAATCCCGTTTCACCGACCGGAAGACCGAATACGCGCTGCACAAGCGGCACCAGGACGACAAGCCCGAAGAAACCGTAAACGACCGACGGTATTCCCGCCAGCAGTTCTATGGCCGGCTTGAGGAGTTTGCGCGTCCGTTCGCCGGCGAGTTCCGACATATATATCGCAACGCCCAATCCGAGCGGCAGGGCTATGAGTATCGCTATGATACTCACCCACAGAGTGCCGAGAATAAGCGGCAGAACGCCGAACTGCGGTGCCGGTGTTGCGGTGGGCATCCATTCCCGCCCTCCGAAAAAGTCCGATGGCAGGATCTTATCTCCCCTCAGTACTTTTACGCCATCCATTCCCCGCGGCAGGTATTGTTCGGGCAGGAAAGCTATTATTCCCGGCGTAGAGGCGACCACCTCGCCGAGTTTGTCCGACAGGAATTCGTAATCGGCGCCCAACTCCTCATCGCCGTACCGCGAGAATATCTCATCGAAGCGGAATACCTCTATCTGTCGGTCGCGTCCTCCGAATTCCGACCAGTTCTCCGTTTCGTAGTCGAAGATCCGCTTGATCTGTTGAGGGTTTAACTGTGCGACCGGATTGGAGGCGTGTACGCACAGGACATATCCTTTTTCGACAGCCGGACTGCTGAACAGCCCGAAGCCCTCGCGGAACAGGAAGACCACGATAAGCAGGATGGTGATCGTGGTCACCGCTCCGCTTACCGTGAAAAGCCCTTCGACGAGTTTTTCGAAAAATTTTCTCATTGAGACCGTCCGTCCGTTAGTTGAGTGTAATGAATCCTATTTCGTTTACCGTTTTCTGTCCCGCGGGTGAAAGTACGTAGTCGATAAAAGGTTTCACGAGCGCCTCCGAAGTCGATACGTAGTAGTAATATAGGGCGCGGACGATGGGGTAGGTCTCATTCTTGGCATTGGTTACCGACGGCTCCACGAATGTCGTGCCACCATCGTAAGACACATGTACGGCTTTCACGGCGCCTGTCATGTAGGCGAGGCCGATGTATCCGATACCACCTTTGGTCTGGCCTATCGACTGCACGATGGCGCCCGTTGCGGGCATACTCATGATACCGTTCATATAGTTGCGGTTCTTCAGGACGCTCTCCTTGAAGAATTCGTAAGTTCCCGACGACGTTTCACGCGAGTAGGGTACTATCTTCAGGTCGGCGCCGCCCACCTCTTTCCAGTTGGTGATCTTGCCCGTGAAGATACCTTCCAACTGCTCGCGGGTGAGGTTCGTGACCTTATTTTCGGGATGTACGATCACTGCGAGGGCGTCGTAAGCTATGACTATCTCCTTGACGGTTTTATTTTGCTCCTGGAGTTTCCGGCGTTCGTCGAACTTTATCCTGCGCGAGAGCTGCGCTATGTCGGTCGTTCCCTCGATCAGCGCGGAGATACCAACGCCGCTACCGCCGCCTGTCACCGTGATCGACGCCGACGGATGGAGCTTCAGATAACTTTCGGCCTCTATTTGCGAAAGGGGAAGGCAGGTGTCGGAACCTTTGATCCTCTGGGCGGTCGAAACCGAGATCGTTGCGAGCATTATGGCCGCGGTCAATAAAATCTTTTTCATAATTCATGTTTTTTTAACGGTACAAAGTTACCGTCGTGTTATCTCGAATCGGATACGGTCGTGTTACGATCCTGTTAAAATTTATATTGCATACGGAGTGTAAAGATGTCATTATTAGAGTCTTTGCTCCAGTCAGTCAGGTTTTTGGACATTTCGTTCTTATTGAATTCGTAATATGCCGTAAGGCGGATCGCCGGATTCAGGTTCCACAGCGCACCCACGCCGAGAGTGCTTTGCGCAAGGTCGAATTCGTTGGTGGTTTCATCTACGCCTACCGTGTCGCCCGCGATATTCGTATTGGGGTCGTACAGGTCGTATTTTGCAACGATGGACACGGGCGTGCGGGCGATATCGTGCACTAGCATCACATAACCACCACTGAAATCGCGCAGGTAGGTATCTCCCGCAGGAAGGGCGGAAGCATTGGGGCTCTTGGTGCCGTTGACCCTGCCCGGCTGCCGTCCGAAAATATATTCGGCGGTAATGCGGGTGGTGCCTATCGCGCTCCGGAACTCCGCACGCGCGTCGAATCCTGCATATTCGCGGCGGGCGAACCTGCCTTTGTTGCCGGGATCGTCGTTGAGTACGAAACCGTTGCCGCTCATCGAACAGACGTTCTCCGTTGCCTGGTATACTTTACCGTTATAATAAGACACGCCGACACCGAACGATACCCTGCGCCACTCCTTAGCCGCCGACAGATGGCCGATAAAATCGCGTTTGCTGTCGGTTTCCTGCTTTATGCCGTTTCCGGCAAAGAGGCCTGCCTCCAATTTGAGAATGCTCCATGGCGACGATTCTGGCGCCCGAAGCGTGAGCATTGCGCCCAGATCGCGTTCGTCGGGGAAGAGTGTCTGGAATACGGTGGAGCGTTCGGGCGATTCCCTGCGCGAGGAGGAGTAGCTTATTTCGTATCCGAACGGGCGGTCGAATACGCCGGTTTTCAGGGATATGGACTTTACCCATGGATCTTCGATGCCGACGTAAGCGTCTTTCAGTCCGACGCCTTTTTCGGTGATGTCCAACTGAAATACGGCCGATGCAATCCCCGCTCCGTATGCGAATTTGATCCTGCCGCGGCGGATACCGAAGCGGCTGAATGACCGGCCGGGGTTTTCGTTGAGCGCACCGACTTTCAATAATGCATCGGCTTCTCCCCACTGATACTGTCCCTGAATATATCCTGAAATTTGCAGCTTTTTGAGGCGGGCGACTTCGCCTTCGGGCGAGCCGGTCTCTTTTTCCGCATCCCGGCTATCCGCCTCAGGTGCGCCCTGTGCCGCTGCACTCATCGCAGCCGTTATTGCCAAGGCCGTTGCAAGTAAAAATATCAAAGTCTTTCTCATAGTTTTATCTCGATTTTCGCGACAAAACTATGTACACTTTATTACCGGCTTTTGACAAAAATATTACGAAACGGTTACGAATTAAGAACCGGTTACAAATTACGGATCGATTACGATGCAGATCCCCTACACAGAATAAAAAAGCCGCCGGCCTCAAAATGTTTTGAGGCCGGCGGCTTTAAAACTCATTGTCAATTATTATAGCCATTTGCTATTTATTCATCGTAACGAGAAGCTCCTCGTTATTGCGTGTATTTTCCATATGTTTGGTCATCTCTTCCATGGCCTCCACGGAGTTCATGTCGGAGAGGTAGCGGCGGAGTATCCATGTCTTCTGAAGGATATCCTTGCTGAGGAGCAGGTCTTCGCGGCGCGTACCCGAAGCCACCACGTCGACAGCGGGGTAAACCCTCTTGTTGGCCAGCTTGCGGTCGAGTTGGAGCTCCATGTTGCCTGTGCCCTTGAATTCCTCGAAGATGACTTCGTCCATCTTGGAGCCCGTGTCGATGAGGGCGGTGGCGATTATGGTGAGCGATCCGCGTTCCTCCGTATTACGCGCTGCGCCGAAGAAGCGTTTGGGCTTATGGAGCGCATTGGCGTCCACACCGCCCGACAGTACCTTGCCCGAAGCGGGCTGAACTGTGTTGTATGCCCTTGCAAGGCGTGTTATGGAGTCGAGGAATATAACCACGTCGTGGCCGCATTCTACCATTCGCTTGGCTTTGTCGAGCACCATTTCGGCAACCTTGACATGGCGTGTGGCCTGTTCGTCGAATGTCGATGCGACGACTTCGGCCTTCACGTTGCGCGCCATTTCGGTGACTTCCTCCGGGCGCTCGTCGATAAGCAACACTATCATGTATACTTCGGGGTGGTTGTCGGCTATGGCGTTGGCTATGTTCTGCAACAGCACCGTCTTACCCGTCTTGGGCTGCGCCACGATGAGTCCCCTCTGTCCTTTGCCTATCGGGGCGAAAAGATCGACTACCCGCGTGGAGAGATTGTTGTGCCCGTTGCCCGTAAGAGTGAACTTTTCGTTCGGGAAGAGGGGGGTCATATATTCGAACTGCATACGGTCGCGGATGAATTCCGGATAGAGCCCGTTTATCTGTACCGCCTTTACGAGCGGGAAATATTTCTCACCCTCCTTCGGGGGGCGGATAACGCCTCTTACGGTATCGCCCGGCTTGAGGCCGAACATTTTGATCTGCGACGACGAGACATAAATGTCGTCGGGCGAATTGAGATAGTTGTAGTCGGCCGAACGCAGGAAACCGTATCCGTCTGGCATTATTTCCAGAACGCCTTCGCCTTCTACAAGACCTATAGCAGCGATTTCTTCCCTATGCTCGTTCCTGTCGCCGTCGTCCTGCTTTCCTCTCTTCCGGTTTTTGTGCTGGGCGTTGTTCCTGTCGAAAGGTTCCGCGTGGTTTTCCCGCTTTTCCGGAGCCGGTTCCGAAACATGGCTTTCTTCTGCCTCTGCCATGGCCGCCCGGTTCTCGTCCGTCGCCCGCGTCGCGGCCGTACTCCGTCTTTCCGCAACTTCTGCCGCAGGCCTTCTGCCGCGCCTGGGCATTATGCCGTCCCTTGTTCCTGTCTTCGGTTCTACGGGGGCGGATGTCTGCGGCATTGCCGGTTCGGTGTCGGCGGCAACCGGTAATTCGGCCTGATAGACTTCCGGTTTCTGCTGTCCGCCCGCCGGTTCGGAGCGTTTGATGCGTTGGCGTGTCCCTTGTCTTCTTTCGGACTGTTCCTTTGGAGGACGTACGGGTGCGGCCTCTTCTTTAGGAGCGCCCTGGTTCATGATGGATCCTATAATATCGCCCTTCTTCATATGGGCGGTATCGATGCCCATAGCTTTACCTATCTCACGCAATTCGGAGAGGCCTTTGGCTTGTAACGCCTTAAAATCTTGCATATGATTTCCAATAAAATTAGTCGTGAT
>QMCE01001118.1_pt1 | contig 14548 bp, 10 predicted proteins | sample 1821851 | NCBI WGS metagenome assembly QMCE01 (sample SAMN09453174, study PRJNA476694) | Termite gut metagenome, whole genome shotgun sequencing project. | isolation source: worker | host: Odontotermes sp. | place: South Africa:Pretoria | collected 2016-01-28 | reverse complement strand
CGGCTCGAACACAAAATCGTACTTATACGGCTCCAACTTGGCGGCGCGGGCATTATCTATAGCAGCCACGAACTCATCGGCTACGGGCACCGGCACACCCTCCTTTTCGGGCGTAATGGCTATGACAACGTTGTTCGTAGGCGTTATCAGGCTGCGAAACACCGTGTTGACCTGCTCGACATCCATCATCTCCAGCAAACGCAAGCCCGTCTTATAGGTATCCTCGGCAGACGAGAACGGATTGCCTTTCGTGAAATTCTCGACATACATCGTTACATAATGGCCGTTTTGCAAGTTCTCGCTATTGGCATAGGCATTCTCGACACTACTGAGTACGTTGGCTTTCTGTATCACCATCTCGCCCTCCGTGAATCCATAACGGCGGATACGTTCCAGCTCGGTGTAGGCCGCCTCGAACGCTTGCGGCAACCTATCCTGATCGGCGTTGACACCCAAAGTCAGCGCCATATTTGCCGCATTGAGTTGTGTCCAGCTCATCGCCGAAGCATTGAAACCGGCTTTACCCGTGCGCCCGAGCGCGTCGAGGCGCGCATTAGCCATCGCGATACCGGCGTTGATCAGCGCTTCCTTGTAAGTCTGGCTCAGCAGGCTCTTTTCTTCGTGCGAAGGCATGGGGTGTTTTATGTACATCGACACGTTAGAGTATGTCAGCTCCGGATCGGTGGCTACGAACGTCACCGGCAGCACGTTGTCCGGTATCGGCAACAGCTCTTTCGGCTCGGGGTTCACGGCGGCGGGGATGTCGCTCATCATCTTCACGAGCTTGGCCTCCATCATATCTACATCGAAATCGCCGACCACGATCATTGCCTGAAGGTCGGGCCTGTACCACGTCTTGTAAAACCTCCTCAACTCGTTGGCGGGGAATGTGCGCAGGAACTCCTCCGAGCCTATCAGGTCGCGATAGCCGAACCTCGTACCCCCATGCAACACCGGGGTCGTCTTAGCCATGATACGGCGGTTGACATTGTAGACCTGGCGCCGCTCGCCGACGATAACCCCGCGTTCGGCATCGATCTCCTTGTCGTTGAGCGTCACCGAGCCCGACCAGTCGTGGAGGATCAGCAGCGCAGAGTCGATAATACTCTCGCGCTTGAGCGGAACCTGACCGACCATATAGATAGTCCACTCCATATTGGTGCTCGCGTTCAGGTTGCGTCCCTGCTGGATACCCACTTTCTGGCCCCAGTCTATCATCATCTTGCCCGGCAGGTTCTTCGTACCGTTGAACGCCAAATGCTCCAGAAAGTGCGCCAATCCGGTTTGCGAGTCCTCCTCCTGCACCGCGCCGACGTTGTGCACGATGTAGAAGTCGGCCATTCCGGCAGGCTTATCGTTATGGCGGATGTAGTAGGTCAATCCGTTATCGAGGCGTCCCATGCGGACTGCCGGATCGGGGTTGATCTTCTCCTGCGGGCCGATTTCCTGGGCCCACACTGCGATCACGGCAAATGCCAAAACTACCGAACAAAGAAACTTTTTCATCAAAAAATTATTTAAGAATCGTGTAAAAATACAAAAATTTCTATTCAAATTTCACCGTTTCGGGGGCATAGGGGATAAATCGCTGCTGCGTGATGCGTTTTTCGGTCGATGCGTTGATGATCTGGCTGCGCACGAACCCTCTCTTACCCACTGCCAATCCAAACCTCACCTGCAATGCGTTGAATATCAACCTCTCGTTCTTGAACCTGATGCCTATCCCGAAAGTCGAGAAAAAGTCGTTACGCAACGGATTGTCGTGCATCCCGACGAACCCCGCATCACCGAATGCAAAGACTGCCAATCGGAACCCCAACGGCCTGTGCCGCGTGAAGACGACCGTCTCGGTATTCAATAGCAGGCGCGTGCGGCCTACACCGTAGTCCTTGAACCCGAGCGGGCGCACATCCCCCGAGAAACCCATAACGGCCCCCGCGCCTACTCCCATTTTCCAACCCTGGGTATAATGCAGTCTCACAAATTCACGTATCCTGTTGCGCCCCTGTCCCCACAAGTTCGAGAACCAGAAAAGCTCGCCGTCCAGCACGCTCCGGTAGCGCCCGCCGCCGTTCACCCCCCAATAAGTACCTGCCGACAAATTCGCCGACATATAACCCCCGGCCCAGAAACCTCCCCTGATGAAACGCGCACCACCATAATAATAGTTCCCGAATTCCTGCCACGACACCCCCCCCGTGATCTCAGCCCGTGTCCCCACGGCAATATACTCTTCGAAACCGTAGCCATAGATCATCGACGACAAAAAGAAACGTTCCGCGTAGAAACCGACACCCGCCAACAACTCGTTCCTGTCATGGAACAGCGGATCGATACCTTTCCCGGTAAGTGGCGGGCGAGCGGGGTAGGACTCATGATTGAAACTGCCTGTGACATAAGAGTTGGTGCGCCCCAAAAACCGCCGCGACCGCCCGCCCCAGACCGCCGCCCTGCGTCGCCAAATACGCTCACGCCCCAAAGCATCGGGCCGGTAGACCTCGAACTGAGAGTCGTCGACATCCGAATAAAGCACTCCCGCGGCATAATCATCGGGCAAGATAAAGTCCTTCCTGAAAGCCAACTCCAGCCTTCGGATCTCGAAATCGTGCCCGGCATGAAACTCCGCGGCATAGAAACTCCCCAGAAAGTTGGGCGTCGACAGGTTGACCACCTCGCCTCCGCCGCTCCCTTTACCGTAATGCAGATAGGATTTCAGCCCCACTCTCGCTCCCGTCCCCAGAAAATTCACGTCGTAGATCTCGCCCATCAACCGCGAGCCCGAATAAGTGGCCCCGTTTAAACCGATAGTCCAACTATCCCACGTAATCACCCGCAGGTTGACCTTCGACAGATCGGACGGATCGGGCGAGGCGTAGATCGTTGCCCGCGAAATATAGTGCCGCCCCTGGAGTATCTGATTGCTGCGAACTACTTTAGTCGCGTCGAACACATCGCCCTCTGCCATCAGCAAATCGTTCCTCACGATCTTTTCCATCGTGACGATATGGGCCCAATTAGCCGCTCTCTGGAACAGGCTGCGGCGTTTTTCGTACACGTCGTGGCGCGAAACGACGATCTTCCCGATAGTCTTTCCGTTATATTTCCGCAAAGCTCTCTCCTCGTCGACGACCTGTCCCTTCTTGGGCTCGCGGCGCGTGGAATCGACAAAGATCGCACTATGAATAAAAGTCCTAAACCACCCCTGCCGCTTCTCTTGTGCAAAGGCGGAAAACGCCGTAAACGAGAAAATTATTATCAGTATAAACCGATACACCAAGTTATGTGGGACTCTCTATACCAGCCCGGAGAAGCCCATGAACGCCATCGCAAGGATGCTCGCCGTGACTAACGCGATAGGCACGCCTTTCATAGCCGCCGGCACGTCTTCCAGTTCCAATCGCTCCCTGATACCCGCGAAGAGCACCATAGCCACCGTGAACCCCACTGCCGTAGCCGCCGCGTAGACCACCGATTGCGCCATGTCGTACTCCTTCTGCACCAACAGTATCGCCACACCCAGCACCGCGCAGTTAGTAGTGATCAGCGGCAAAAATACCCCCAGCGCCTGGTACAGTGCGGGGCTAACCTTCTTCAGTATTATCTCCACCATCTGCACCAACGCCGCGATAACGAGGATGAAGACTATCGTCTGCATATACTCTATCCCCAGCGGCACCAGAACATAGTACTGCAATAGGTATGCCACTACCGCCGTGATAGTCATCACGAACGTTACCGCCATGCCCATACCAAGCGAGGTGTTCACCTTGTTCGAAACCCCGAGGAACGGACATATCCCTAAAAACTGCGCCAACACGATGTTGTTGACGAATATCGCGCCGATTATTATGACAAAGTATTCCATTATCTCGAAGTAGCTTTCTTAAACAACACTATCAGATAACCCAACGCGAGGAACGCTCCCGGGGCAAGGATGAAGATCAGGATGCCGTCGCCGGTGATGAACTTGTGGCCAAAAACCGCTCCCGTACCCAACACCTCGCGCACCGCACCCAGAAGCGTAAGCGCGCCCGTAAATCCCAGGCCGATACCTATCCCGTCCAACGCCGAATCCACCACTCCGTTCTTATTGGCAAAAGCCTCGGCGCGTCCGAGAATGATACAGTTCACCACGATCAGCGGAATGAACACTCCCAACGTCGCGTACAGCGCGGGCACATAAGCCTCCATCAGCATCTGCAACACCGTCACCAGCGCCGCGATCACGACTATATAGGCCGGTATGCGCACCTTGTCGGGGATTACGTTCTTCAGTAGCGAGATCACGATGTTCGAAAATATCAGAATGAACATCGTCGCCACGCCCATTCCCAGGCCGTTGATCGCCGAACTCGTCGTCCCCAGCGTGGGGCACATACCGAGCAGCAGCACAAACGTCGGGTTGTCCTTGATTACACCTCTTGTCAGTATCTGTAACTTACTCATTTTCGCCTCCTCTCTTGTTTTCTCGTTTAGGCTCGAAACCGCCATGCTCTGTGGCGTCCGTTTCGACGGCTGCCGTTGCGCCGGTGTTTGCATCCGCCGGAACTGAAACCGGCGCCCCCGCCACCTCTGCGAAAGCCCTGTGCGCCCTCTCCACCGCGTCTATATAGGCGCGCGAGCTGATCGTCGACGCCGTGATCGCATCCACGTCGCCACCGTCCTTGCGCACCGCCAGCTTCATCTCGGCCGGTTTGCGCCCCCTGAAACTCAATACCAACGGGTTACTCTCGTCGGCCATCTTACTTCCCAGCCCGGGCGTCTCGTTCTGTTGCAGCACCTCGATATTATGCACATCACCGCCAGGCAGAAAACCCACCATCAGCCGTATCTCGCCGCTGAAACCGCTCTTGGTCATAGTCTCCACCGCATAGCCGCCCGTGGCCTCGTAGACTTTTACCGGCATCCCGTCCAGCGTCAGCTCGTGCACCCGGGGCTCACCCTCGAACGCGGGCAACACCCTGCCCAAAGCATCAGTCGTCTTTTGTTGTTTGGCGCGCTCGATAGGCTCTTTGGTCAGCCCGTGAACATAGCCCAGTCCCGCCGCCGCCGCCAGCGTTGTCAGCCCCAGGCAAAGCACCATATTTGTCAGTGAACTTTTCATTTCGCTCCGAATCGTTTAGGTTTCAACCCCTTGTTCAACAGCGGCACCACGGCGTTCATGATCAGTATCGCGAACGACATACCCTCGGGGTAGGCACCCCAGACGCGGATCAGCACCGTGATCACGCCTATGCCGATGGCGTAAACTATCATCCCCTTGCAGCTCATCGGCGAGGTCACGTAGTCCGTCGCCATAAACACCGCGCCCAAGATAGCCCCGCCCGTGAGCAGATGGAACAGCGGGTCGGCATACATCGCAGGGTGTATCATGTGCAGCACGCCGGTGAACGCCGCCATAGTAGCAAGCACCACCACCGGAATAGTCCAAGTGATAACTTTTCGTATCAACAGGTAGACAAACCCCAACAGCAGCGCACCCGCCGCGATCTCGCCCAACGACCCCGCATGGTTACCCACCAAAAGGTTCGCATAGCCGAACTGCGACACATCGCCGCCCGCCTTGAGCAACGCCAGCGGAGTAGCACCCGACACCCCGTCGACCCCCGGGAAAGTGGTCATCGCAACAGGGAACGACAGCAGCAGGAATACGCGCCCCACCAACGCCGGATTGAACGGGTTGCGCCCCAGGCCGCCGAACGACATCTTACCCACACCGATAGCCACCAACGCACCCAAAGCCACCATCCACAACGGCAACGACGACGGCAGGTTGAAGGCCAACAGAACACCCGTCACAATAGCCGACATATCGCCCGCCGAACTCTTCCCGCCCATAACATAGCGCGACAGCACCCACTCGAAAAAGACACACGCCGCGACGCTCACCGCCGTGACCACCAATGCCGGCAGCCCGTAAACCCATAGCGATACCGCAAAAGCAGGGGCCAGCGCGATCAGCACATCAGCCATTATCCGCCGGGTCGATTCCCGCCCGTGAACGTGCGGCGACGGAGATACTATCAATTTATTATCCATACTCGTTACTTTCCGTAGAAAATTATGTAAAATTATCGCCCTCTGCGTGCCTTCATAACCTCTGCTTTGCCCAACCTGATATAGTCCAACAACGGCAGTGCCGCGGGGCAGGTGTAGGAACATGAGCCGCACTCTATGCAGTCCGTAGCATGGTAGTCCTCTATCTCGACAAACATCCCGCGCGCGCCAAGTCTCGCCAACATATAGGGTTCCAACCCCATCGGGCAGGCTTTGACACACTTCGCACACTTGATACAAACACCGGCTGCGGGGCGCGCGGCCTCGGCAGCTTCCATCAGCAGTATGCCCGACGTACCCTTCGTTACGGGTGCGTCGAGGTTCGACACCGCGCGCCCCATCATCGGGCCACCGTTGATCACCTTCGCCGTCCCGTCGGGCATCCCACCGCAAAACTTGATCACCTCGCTCACCGGCGTACCAACACGTACCGACACGTTCATCGGCCGCCGCATACCCTTACCAGTGACAGTCACAACACGCTCCACCAACGGTTTATCCTTCTGCACAGCCTCATAAACCGCCAGCGCCGTACCCACGTTCTGCACCACCACACCCACATCCAACGGCAGCCCGCCACTCGGCACCTGGCGCCTCAACACCGCGTCGATCAACTGTTTTTCACCCCCTTGCGGATAGTGCACCTTCAGCGGCACGACCTCGATCTCGGGATAGCCCGCCGCAAGCGTCCGCAGATGCTCTATCGCATCGGGCTTATTGTTCTCTATCCCGATGAACGAACGCTCGACGCCCAGCGCTTTCGCAAGTATCCGCACGCCGATAAGCAGTTCGTGCCCCCTTTCGAGCATAACCCTGTGGTCGCTCGTCAGGTAAGGCTCGCACTCCACACCGTTGATGATCAGGTACTCGGCCCTCTTGCCCTCCGGTACCGACAATTTCACCTGCGTGGGGAACGTCGCGCCGCCCATGCCCACGATACCCGCCGCCGCAATCTTCTTCACGATCTCGGCCGCCGGAAGTTGGCACTCCTGTTTGAGCGACTCGCTGCGGTCGACGCTTTCGTCCCATTCGTCGCCCTCGACCCTGATCGTTATCGCGGGCCTCTTCACCCCACCGCCATCGGCCGTCATACCAACATCGGTCACCTCACCCGAGCACGGCGCGTGGATATTGGCCGAGACGAACCCCGCCGCCGTAGCCACCACCTGTCCCGTTCTCACCTTGTCTCCCTTGTTCACCACTGCCGCTGCCGGAGCGCCGATATGCTGCCCCAACAGTACCACCACCTGCTCCGGCAGCGGCATCCGCACGATCGCCTCTCCTCCGCTCAACTTGTCATCGGGCGGATGAACACCCCCCATACTGAAACTTCTTGCCATATATCGTTACTTAACGTTTTCCTCTAAGTACTCCCTGATCTCCTCGGCCGTAGGGTCTTTCTTTACCACGTTACCCTTACTGTCGACCAGCACCGTTCCGCCGGCCGCATTAGATAATCCGTACTTGTTCCATATATTCAACTTGTCATCCAGATCGACCATGTTCAGCCACGGGAATTTCTCGCGTTCGAGAGCCACTTTCATCGCATCGGTGTTCCTGCTTTCGCGCATCACGCCAACCACAGTGAACCCCTTGTCCTTATACTCGTTGTATATTGGAACTATCTCACGGCTATGCATGATACACGGCCCGCACCACGACGCCCACAGGTCTATCAACGCCTCCTTGCCCTCGATCTCCTCCGACAGCGTGTGCATAACCCCGTCGATATCCGGCGCCGTGAAGTCGACAAACCGTGTCATCATCTTTGCGCCAACCATATCCGCCGCCAACTCGTTGTACGGATGCCCGGGATGCGCCGCCGCGAACTTCGCCTGCACCCTCTTCAGCAAGTCCAGGTCGGACGGATATTGACGGTAATGAAGAAGGTCGATAAAGAACGAGTAGGCCACCAGGCCGTCTTCGCGGTCGAATATCCGGTATGCTACGTCGTAATTTATCTGGTTCAAGCTGTCCCTTATCTCAGTTATCCGGGCGTATATGGGCTGTACCTCCGGATCACTCAGCCTCATGTTATCGCCTAACGCGCGCATCTTTTTGCCCAACGCCTTGAGCTCGGGTACCGGAACATATTGTGCCTTCGCCTCTTTTTCCGCCTCTCTTTTGAACTCTACAAGCCGCTTGTTCAACTCGCCGCCCTTGACCTTACCGCCCTTACCGAAAACGATCTCCACCACTTCGGCGTCGGGAAAAAATTCCAGGAAGCGCCCACCACCGCCTTCGGCATCCTCGGAGAACATGATCTTCATCAACCGCATCGCATCGCCCTCGATTGCCTGCTCGAACTTCCCGTCGACGATGGGGATTATGTAACGAGGCACACCTCCCCATTCATCCTCGGCAAAAAATACCGAGATGGACTTGCTTTCTTGTTTCTGTCCATCGTCAGTAGGCTGCGGCCTGCCATTGACGGTTCCTTTCAGGGTCGTTCTGAACCCTTGTCCCGCCGCCATAACGGGCAGCAAAAGCATTAACAGAAGAAGTCTCTTCATGATCTCAAGATTCTTTCTTCGGCGGAAAATTCACCGCCACAATAGCTCCCGTGGGGCATTCGCCGACGCACTTGCGGCACAGCTTACACTTGAAAGAGTCGATATACGCCAGGTTGTCCTCGATGGTTATCGCATCGAACTCACACACTTTCAGGCACTTGCCGCACCCGATACACGCCACTCCGCACGCCTTGCGAGCCGCCGCACCCTTGTCCTTATTGCGGCACGAAACATAGACGCGCCTGTTCTTCGGGCCTTTCTTGCGCAACTCTATCAGCGCTTTCGGGCACGCCTTGACGCACGCCCCGCAAGCCGTACACTTATCCACATCGACGTGGGGCAACCCGTCGGCACCCATCTCGATAGCCCCGAACGTACACGCACGCACGCAATCGCCCTCGCCCAGGCAGCCGAACGCGCACCCCGTCTCTCCGCTATACAGCGACGCCTCGACAGCACACGAACGAGCACCGTCGTAGCAATTCGTCTGCGGCCGCACGGCATGGCAACCACCACAACGTACCTCGGCAACCTCCGGATCCTTCTCCGCAGCCGCCTTGCCCAGCACCCCCGCGATAGACTTCATGGTCTCGGCACCACCGGCCGGACAGTAAAGTTTACTGATGTCGTCTTGCGCAACCAACTGCTCGGCCAGCGCCCTGCAACCCGCAAAACCGCAACCCCCACAGTTCGCCCCGGGCAACATCCCCGAAACGGTGTCGATACGCGGATCTTCATAAACCCTGAACTTCTGCGCCACAAGATACAACACCACGGCGCTCACAACGCCCAATCCTACAAGTACGATGATCGTATTTATCATTCCGTTCTCCTGATTTTGAAAACTATATCCCTCTCTAACTTTTTCCTGAAAAACCACAAACCCACGTAGTACACAGCCACCGCGCCCAGCGTCGCCACACCCTGCACAAGCTCCGTGAACCCGTAGTTGCTAAGTGTCAGCAGCACCGCCAGCATCAACAGGAACGGCACGATATAAGCCCAGAGCACCGCCTTGAGTGCCATCGCCGTCCCGATACCCACGACAACCTCGTCGCCCACGCGGTATCCGGCGGCATCCCGGTCCCACACCGCGACCTCCTTTTCGCTCTCGCCGCTCAACCCGCAAAGGCCCTGCACCTTGCACCCCTCGCACGCTCCCGCGGCCTCGATGCCAACAACGACCATCTGTTCGCCGACCTCGCGCACCACCCCATGATGAACCACATCGAATTTCATGGGGACAAAGATAGTGATTTTGTTCGGAGTTCCGCCTGATTCGGATAGTATCGAGACCAATATTTCGGTATGCCCTAAGGCATTAGAAAGGATAACCTATCGCCAAATGCAATCCAAGGCCATCGCGGAAACGTGGAATGTTGTAGTAGCCCTTTCGTGACGTGGAGTATGGCAAGTGCAGCCCGATACCCGCATCGGCGCGGATAACGAAGAAACTAAGGTCGTAGCGCAGTCCCACGCCCGTACCGGTGGCTATCTGGTCCAGGATATTGCGTGCCGTGATCTTACCGCCCGGGCGGTCGGGGTCATCCTCCAACAACCAGATATTACCCGCGTCAGCGAATATCGCACCGTGCAGCCCGCCCAGGATCTTGATCCGAAGCTCGATATTGGCCTCCAGCTTGAACGTTCCCGCCTGGTCGAAATAGCCGAAGCGCTTACCCTCGGGCGGGCGGTAGGAACCCGGGCCCAGCGAACGTATCGTGAACGCGCGGATGCTGTTCGCCCCGCCGATGGTAAAGAGTTCCGGATAAGGCATATAGGGCCAATTGCCATAGGCGTGAGCCGCCCCCACCGAGAGCCGCGAGGCAATGGTGAACCTGTCATTCAGCGGCATATAGAGCTTGACCTCCGACTGCCCCTTGACGAATTGAGAGAATGGGTTGCCGAAGATCTTACCCGTGCCGTGTCCGCCCATGAGGTGGTGCACCGCCGCGAAAAGGTTGCCCGCGCTCGTGACCGTGGATTGCCAGACTATACGGTTGCCGCTGAATGTCCGGTCGAAGGTGTAGGTGTACGACAACGAGGGTACGAGTTGGTTCTCGAAGCTGCGGCGTATAGCTTCGTTCTCTTCCATGCGGGCATCGAACTCATCGGTAGTACTCAAAAGGCGGTTATAGGTCAGGCGGAACAGAGTGAGGTTATGGAAACTCTGACGCGCCGTCTGAAAATCATAGGAGAACGAGCCGCCGAGAGACATCATCTTGAAGAATTTAGGGCGGTTGAGAAGCTCGCCGTTGACCTGATACGTCGTGCGGTTATCGTAGCGGTTGCGCAGGCGGCGGATGATGGGGTTTGGGGCCACCACACGCGGCAGCATAAGCGACGCCGTGAGCCCCAACTCATAGGAGTTTATCGCCGACCCGACCTGGTCGCCGGTGTTCCCGGTCTGCCACTCGTAGCCGCCGTTGAACTTCACCGAGAAGACCTCGCCGCCATGCAGGAAGTTCTTATGCCGCAGGCCAACGCTCGCCTTGGGGCCGATAAAACTGCTCGACAGGTAGGAAAAGTCGGCCTCCAACTCTGCCTCCATCGGGGTGTCCATTGCCATCGAAAGCGTCAGGTCGATGGTGTCGTCGCCCTCGGCAAGAGAATCGAGCGGCGTCACCGAGAGGTTCACATAACGGAAAATGCCCAACTTGGTAAGCCGTGTGAGGGTCGAGTTCATCGCCTCGACGCGTGCCGAACGGCCCGGAGAGATCCCGACGAGCGTGCGGCGGAAGATCTTGGGGCGCACCCTCAAAGGCTCCTGATAGCGGATCTTCATCCCGTTATACGACGTGTCCACCATCGCGCCGCGCCCATCGACGCTGTAGATATTTATATCTATATCCCCTATGCGGTATGGCTGGAGTGCGGCGTGCGGAACATCGTCGGCCAGGAGCATACGCAACTGCACCTCGCCACGACGCAGCGTCGTGTCGGCGTAAGGCTCTATGTACTCTGGCCGGAAATAGTAGTAAGCGCGCGACCGCAGGAGATTGGTCATGCGTATGCGTTCATCGGATATGGAGTCTACATCGTAGCGTGCGCCGGTGCGGATCCCCGAGTTGCGGCCCATCGAATCTATTATCCGCGTCACAGGCCCCTGGACACGGGGAAACTCCACGGTGCCGTAGTGCCACGCCGGGGCAACGTCGATGCGGTAGTTCACCCGCGCTTTCTTCTCCCCTTTCGGCAGTATCTCGTAGCTCGACCACGAGTTGAAGTAGCCGTGGTTATCCAGAATATCACGCACGACGACTGTGCGTAGCTCGGGTTTCACATCGGATATCAACACCGGCTTCTTGGCGAAGTTACGCATCAACCACGCCTTGAAACCCGTCTGCCGCGTGGTGTAGAACGCATTCCACGCCCACAGGCCAATAGGCAGCGGTGTTCGGATATAAGGAGAATAAAGCGGGTTGTTGGGTTTCACGCTCAACGGCTCGCGCACCGCAGACTCGATGCCTTTCGGAAGCTCGGTGCCCGAGAACTCCATCTTGCGTACACCCGTGTAGAGCGTCTCATCCGCCCCCAGCCGCCGTGTGGTGGAGCAGGAGGCCGCAAACGCCGCAATTACCAGTATGTAGAGTATCCGTCTCATCGGTTAATGGTATCCTTGGGTATTACGATACTGTCGCCTCGCGCTATACGCACCGAATCCCTCCGTGCCCGCCACACCGCACGCATCGAATCGCGTTGCATCGAATCGCGCCACACGCGCCGTTCCTGAGTACGCACCTCGCGACGCAGGGCACGACGTTCGGGTTCTTTCGTCAGTTTGAACAGGTCGCCCAGCCGTTCGAGGTTCTTGCGATAGAGAACACCGCCGCCCGTCTCGATCACCTCGCCTTCGAGGATGCTGATGCGCGTGTTGTAGCGGTAGGCTTTCAAGAAAAGATTATCCCATTTCGCAAGGCGGTATTCGAGCGACACGTCGTCGATAAAGTTCTCGCGCATATTCGCCTCGGCCGTCGAGCCGTCGCTGATACCTCCGCCCACCGTCACACGCATACGGTCGTTGAACAAGTTTTTCGACACCTTGTAGGAGTAGTCCATATGCTGTCCGCCCATCCCGTCGTCCGCGGACCGTATGCCCAACGAAAGGTCTACCCCGTGCAGTGAATTACGCGCCCACTGGTTCAACTCCTTCTCGATGAACGAGTAGACGGCATTGTTTGTCTCCACGCGTGCAGTGGTGCCGGGGCCGGTGTAGGTGTTGTAGATCATCAACGCCATAGCCTGCTGGGCACGCTGCTCGGGTTCGAGGGAGGAGAGTTCGTTCTGTATCGTGAGGTCGTCGGGCGCGGCAAGGTCGAAGTCGATCTTCATGTTAGCGAGGGTTCCCGCTATCGAAGCCGATATCTCGAAATTCACCGACCGCGAAAGGTCGCTCGCCTCTTCCACCACATCGGTACGCACGGTCTGCGCTGCCCTGATGTTAAGTTCGGGGGCCATCGCGTCGCCCGTCCATGCCACGTAGCTGCCCTCGGCAACTGCGAAATTCTTCTGTGTGACGCCAGGGATCGGAGGGTTGTAGACCACCGTACCTCCCGAAAGGGCATAACGTCCCGTAAGGCGCATATCGCCCTGAGTGTTCATGCTCAAGGCGAGGCTGCCGCCGCCGGTGAGCTCTATGCGGTCGTTGCCGTTGTCGGAGAGGTTGACCGTCGCTCGCACTGCATCCTCTATATCGACGTTCAGCCGGAGGTCTACCCCCGACGCACTCGACTGCCGCTTACGCGCCTGAAACTCCATCGCGAGCGAGTCGGTGAATGGCACGAAAGTGACGATATGTTGTTTGCGGTCGTCGACCGAGAGCGGGGAGTCCATCATCGTATAGACGACATTTGTCGTGCGCAGTATTTTGACGCCGCCGTCAATCGTAAGGTCGGCCACCGGGCCGCTGATCCCAATGTCGGCATCTATAGCCGCCGTACCATAAACCTGCGAGCCGACGTTCCGTGAGGAGTTGACAACCTGGAACCCGTTGGTTTGTACTGTCAGGTCGGCGGTCATATTGGAAATGTCGAACGTACCGTCGACGGCCATCAGCTTATTGTTGGTCGACGTGAGGCCAAAATCGCGTAGGCGCACGCGGTTATCTGCGATACGCACCTGCTGCGGCGAGATCCCGAACGTCGTGCCCACCATCGGCACTGTGAGCTTACCGTCCTTGAATGCGAGCGAGCCGTCTATGCCGGGTTTGGCAAGGGGCCCATCGATCGTCGCATCGCCCGTGAGCGCACCTTGGAATACCATCATCTCGTCGGGCACGAACGGGTTCACAATATCCAACGGCAAGTACGGCACCTTGACCGTGAAGTCCACCCCGTCGGCAGTGTAAGTTCCCGACAACGTGAGTGCCGTGCTGTCGTTCACCGATGCGTCGGCCCCCACCGTCCAGGTGCCACGCGAAGAGTGAGTGGTAATTTTCGAAGCGACATCACCCACCCGGCGGCCATCGTAGGTAATGTCGTGCGCCGCCGCCGTACCATTCAGGTCGATAGCGTCACCCTCCAATCCGAGGGCCATCTGCATCTCCACAATACCCGTAAGCGGTGGCGGTGCGGGCATCAGGTCGAGGGCCTTCTCGATATCCAACTCGTTGATATCCACCAATATACGCCCCAGCGAGTCCACCGACTGTACCTTTACCCTGCGGTGCACACCTGGCCGTACCTCGTGCGAGCGCAGGTCGAGGTCGGCACCCACCTGCCGTGTCCCGATGCGCCATTCCACATAGTTGCCCTTGTTCACGCCCCACGGCTCGTAGGCGAAAGTGAGCGAGTCGGTGCGCATGGTGCTGCGTCGCCGCCCGGCTGGGGGCACCAAAGACGCCCTGATCGTGGAATCCATAATCCGAGCCTCCATGCCAAAAGCGAATCCCGTCTCCCCATGGCGATTGCGCTGGCTGAAATTAGCTGTCAGCGAGTCGCCGCGGGCACTTCCGTAGAAATATATCAGCGCGAGTTCTT
>QMCE01001115.1_pt1 | contig 14553 bp, 16 predicted proteins | sample 1821851 | NCBI WGS metagenome assembly QMCE01 (sample SAMN09453174, study PRJNA476694) | Termite gut metagenome, whole genome shotgun sequencing project. | isolation source: worker | host: Odontotermes sp. | place: South Africa:Pretoria | collected 2016-01-28 | reverse complement strand
GGCCGGGCTTATATTTCGAGAATTTCCTTTTCCTTGGCGGCGGCGATTTTATCGATATCCTTAATGAAGCTGTCGGTGATATTTTGTACTTCCTTCTCGAGATCCTTGAGGTCGTCCTCGGTGATCTCCGACGCTTTCTTCTGGGCCTTGCCCTTTTCGTTGGCGTCGCGGCGAATGGAGCGAATCGCTACTTTGGAATCCTCGGCCATGCCCTTTACCTGCTTGCACAGCTCTTTGCGGCGCTCTTCGGTAGGCTGCGGGAAGGCGATGCGTATCACCTGCCCGTCGTTGGTGGGATTGATGCCAAGATTGGATTTTTGGATAGCCTTTTCGATCGCGCCCATCGCCGAGCGGTCCCACGGCTGGACAACGAGGATGCGCGCTTCTGCCACCGATATCGCCGCCATCTGCTGGATAGGCGTGGCGGCGCCGTAATAATCAACAGTGATGCGCTCGAGCAGCGCGGGGTTGGCGCGTCCGGCGCGGATGGTATCCAGCTCGCCCTGGAAGACACTGACGGTCTTGCCCATTTTTTCTTTTACAGTTTTGACGATGTCCTCCACAGTTATGCCTCCTTTACGATAGTACCGATTTTTTCGCCCTGCACGGCCCGGACGATATTGCGCGGGTCGTTTAGGTTGAACACCTGCACGGGGATGCCGTTGTTTTTGCACATCGAAGCGGCGGTGGAATCCATCACGCCCAGGTTATCGGCCAGGATCTTCGAGAAAGTGATGGTATCGTACATCACGGCGTCGCTGTGCAGCAGGGGATCTTTGTTGTAGATGCCGTCTACGAGCGTAGCCTTGAAGATGATATCGGCGTCGATCTCGGCGGCGCGCAGGGCGGAGGCGGTATCGGTAGAAAAATAGGGGCTGCCTGTCCCGCATCCAAAGATGACCACCCGGCCCTTTTCGAGATGGCGCAGCGCGCGGTTGCGAATGTAAGGCTCGGCGATCTCCTGCATGTTGATGGCGGTTTGCACGCGCACATCCAGCCCAAAGGTTTCCAGCGCGTCCGAAAGAGCCAGCGAGTTCATCACGGTTGCCAGCATTCCCATATGGTCGGCGCGGGTGCGGTCCATGCTGCCGCTCTCGCGGCCCCGCCAGAAGTTGCCGCCGCCCACCACAATGCCTACCTGTGTCCCCAGCTGGACACAGTCGCGCACACTGGAGCCAATGCTTTTGAGGGCTTCGTAATCCAGCCCGAAGCGCGTTTCGCCGGCCAGTGCCTCGCCGCTCAATTTGAGTAGAATCCTGCGATAAACAAGGGGCATGATGCTCCACTCCCGTTCAAATTATTGTAGTACAAGGCTCGTGATGATAAGCCTATGTTTCCTTCCGTGTCAAAGGCCGGGACGGAAACATATCGGCATGTACATACCCCACTATTTTACATGAATCGTCATACGTTGTAAAGGGTTATTGCGCGTGGCTGTCATAAAAGGCTAAGATTTGCTTCATCAGAGCCGGGTCAAGCGACCCGTTTTGCTCAAAAACGCCGTTGTGCCCGCGGTCTTCATACCGCACGAACACAAAGCGCGGGTCGTTTTGAAAAAGCTCTTCGAACAGCAGATAGTTTTTTTCAAACGAGACGACCTCGTCGTCGGCGCTGTGGATAATCATCACGCCGGCGTTGGACGCGTTGAACCCGTCGACGCAGTTGGACGATGCGTACTCGCCAAACTTTAGCCGCTCGATAAGCGACAGATAGGGCAACACCAAATCGACGCCGGCGCCGGCCTGCCGCCGGCCCTCCTCCTCGAGGATATCTGTCGACCGGTTGAAGCCCGCGCCCAGCACGGCCGCCCCGACGTCGGGATGCAGGCTCAGGACGCTGCCGGAGGAATAAGCGCCCCAGCTGTGCCCGAACAGCATAATGGGCAGCCCCGCAAACGCGGGGGTCTCCTTAACAAACCGGATAGCGTGATCAAGGTCGATAACGCCCTGCGGCATTCCGCCGACAGCATCGCCCTCGCTCTCGTCGTTGCCGGTGGCGTCGTAGGCGAACACAGCGTAGCCGCCCGAGGCAAGATATGCGGCGGTATCCATATAGTAGTTGTGCCCGCCTCCGCCAAAGCCGTGGGCAATTATCACAACGCCCTTGGGGCCTTCGCTGTCGTCCGCAAAATAATGGTACCCCGCCAGCGTCTGCCCCCGGTTGGAGGAGAAGGTGTAGCGGTCCCGGTTGAGGCCCCCGAACTCGGCAAAGGCGCGCATATCCTCCGGCGGCGTCTCAAAGCGAAGACCAAAATTGGCCTCGTATATATACACCGAAAGCGCAAGGGGCGCCAGCAGCGCCAACAAAAGCGCGGCGGCGCAGCTTATCAGTATGATTTTGGTCCTTTTTTTGAGCTTCGGCCCGGATCTCAACACATCGCCGCCTCCTGTCGCGGATACGCCGTTCAAGCCGCAACGCGGTTGCCTTCGTGGCGCGGAAGAACTGTCTTTCTTTATTATGGCTCCCTATGGCACAATTGTCAATCGGGCGCCGCGCGAAAAGATATCTTTTTGCGCAGCGCTTCTCATATACTGTACGGATATTGCTAAGTTACCGCTGAATTGATCTTACCGCCATCGTGCAAGCAACGGTGCTATGCCGTGTTTTCCCCGCCGAAGGAGGGAAAACACAAGTAACCAGTGCTTACCTAAAGTGATACTGCCCTTCATCAAAAGACGAGCACCTTTGCGCCGGGTCGGCGCTGATAAGCGGGCGGGGCGGGCATTGGCTCTGCCAATGCCCGCCCCCGCCCAGGTTTTATCGCGCCGACCCGGCGCAAAAGCGCACACAAACGTGATAGGCGAATTATAATTGAAGAGTAGGATAAGCAGAACCTATCGATATGATCATTCTTTGACTAACGTACCGCTGTCGTCGCGGAAATAAGCCGTGCCGTAAGGGGAAGCAAGAATGCCGGCCACGTCGGGGCAATAGTTGCATAGCGTGTTGAGCGTGTAAACGCCGGCGTTTTCAGGGTTTGAGAGGTAATCTTCGTCCTCGGTGCCGGCGAAGAAGCGCCAGCCGCTGTCGTGGCTTACCTTTTCACTGGGCTGCTCGCGGTAACAGTAGCCCACCGGCTCGCCATCCACAAGGATGCGGTCGGTGGCAAGGCAGCCGTCGGGACCGTCCCAATCAGGGAGGAGGGGGCGCATATCGGCGGCGGCTTTGGCGAATATTTTTTGCGGGAAAGCGTACCAGGCGTTGGTTGCCCAGTGCCTCTCCTCGACAAAGAGGCGGCGGATGAGCTTGCGATTGAGCTCGAAGAAGCTGCGCAGGTTGCCTTCCAGCCGGCCGTTTTGCACAAACATGAAGTAAACGCTGCCGCACAGCGCGCTTAGGGCGTATTCCTCCCACGAGGCATAGACATCGGTAGCCAGATGAGCCAGCTCCCAGCCTACCGCGCGCAGATCCTGCGGGGTGATGACGCCGCAGGCGCAGGCGTGGCGCAGAAGACCTACCCTCTCGCCGATATCCCACGCGTAAAAGCCCTGCTCGCCCACGGTATCGTAAAAGATCCGCGCATAGTTTTTGCAAACAGTAAAAGCTGCTTTGGCCGGGGGCGGCAACTCGGTTTCGTTGAAGGAAGGCGCGCCGTTCCAGAAAGTGATGAACTGCGCGTACTCGCGTCCGCACGAAAAGAGGCGGTCACTGGCCTCCAGCAGACTGCCGAGATCGGTGATGCCAAACATTTCTTCGAGATGCGCGCGCGCGCTTTGCGCATCCTCCGGCGTCCGGCAGGGCAGCACTTCGTCGAAACAGGGCGCGGACTCCACGCCCGGCACACGCCGGTAAGAAGAGATACCGCCCAACAGCAGGATAAACCGATCCAACCCAACAGGCTGACCCGGTTCTTTTTTGCGCGCGGAAAGCTCCTCGGAAAGGCTTCTGATGCCATCGAGAATGGCGCGGCGTTCGGTGGTCATAGTATCCTCCTTGTCGTTTATGCGCTGCCGTTCAGGTACTTGACTGTCGGCGTGCCGACCACCTTGCCGTGCTCGGCTTCGTAATCCGCAAACGCCTGCCGGTAGATGTCGTTGAACCGTGCCATGCGATCGTTTTCGGCGGGAGTGCCCTGCCACATCCAACCGCCGACGCTGTGGTTGTAGTGCATCTGAGGCTTGTTCGGGTTGCCCTTTGTTCCAACGGCGGACGGCGTGCCGCCCGCGAACCACGCTTTGCGGTCGGGAGACACCACCGAAATGTATTCCCGCGTCAGCTGTTGCCGCTCTTTTGTGCCTGCCAAAATGCCCTGCGACGCTTCCTTTCTGGCGAGGTCCTTGATAGCCTGCTCAAACTCGTCGTCGGACATTTTGGGAGTTCCCCTGGTGGGAATGACGTTCCAATCGGGCGGGGGAACTAAACCAATCGCCGCGCCGCCGATGCCGCCGGTCGCCGCCGCATTGCCGCCCGCGGCCTCGCCCGTTCTGTTCAAAACGCCTGTTTGCCTGCCCTGATGGCTCCATAGTCTTGCCAAATCACGCACTGTCATACTATTTTCCGCCTTTCTGTCAATGAGCGCTTGTGATCGCACAAAAAAAGATACTCCCGCCCCCCGCGCGCCGACCCGGCGCAAAAGCGCAAACATTAGTGACAGGCGAATTTAATCGAAGAGCAGTATTACGACAGCTTGTAGCTATCCTTCAGCGTTACGATGCGGTTGAAAACGCCGGGATTTCCGGTGTCGGCACAGAAGTACCCGGTGCGTACGAACTGGAAGCGCTCGCCGGGGCTCGCGTCGGCGAGCGCGGCTTCGAGCCTGCAGCACGTGAGGCGAACGAGAGAATCGGGGTTAACGTAATCGAGGTAGCTTGCGCCCTCGGGGATGTCGGCGATGTTTTCGAGTGAGAAGAGGTGGTCATATAGCCGCAGCTCGCCCTCGACGCTGTGGCTTGCGCTCACCCAGTGTATCGTGCCCTTTACCTTGGGCCCGGCTTCGCGGGTGCGGTTGGCTGTTTCGAGGTCGGCGGTGCAGCGCAGCTCGACAACGCTACCGGCGGAATCCAATATCACGTCGTCGCAGCGAATGATGTACGCCCCCATAAGGCGCACCTCGCCTCCCCGAATAAGCCGCTGGTATTTGGGCGGCGGATTTAGAGAGAAATCATCCTCGTCGATGAACAGCTCGCGAGAAAAAACAACATTCCGCGTACCGGCTCCGGGGTCCAGAGGGTTATTGGGGAGCGGGAAGGTCTCGGTTTTGCCTTCGGGGTAGTTGGTGATAACAAGTCTTACCGGGCGCGCCACGGCCATGCGGCGCGGGGCGGCGGCGTTGAGCTCCTCGCGGATGCAGTATTCCAGCAGGCGGATATCGACGACACTGTAGGTTTTGGCAAGGCCGGCGCGCCGCACGAACTCAAGTATCGACGCCGGGGTGTAGCCGCGCCGGCGCAGGGCGCGCAGTGTGGGCATTCGAGGGTCGTCCCAGCCGTCGACACGGCCCGTTTCCACCAGCTCGCGCAGGTAGCGCTTGCTCATCACCGTGTGTGTGATGTTGAGCCGCGCGAACTCAAACTGGCGCGGCGGGGCCTCGAAGCCGATATTTTCCACCACCCAGTCGTAGAGGGGGCGGTGGTTCTCAAATTCGATCGAGCACAGCGAGTGAGTGATGCCCTCGAGCGCATCCTGAATGGGATGGGCGTAATCGTAGAGGGGGTAGATGCACCATTTATCGCCTTGTCGGTGGTGGCTGACGTGAAGGATGCGGTAGATGGCCGGGTCGCGCAGGTTCATGTTGGGGGAGGCCATATCGATTTTGGCGCGCAGCGTACGTGAGCCGTCGGCAAATTCGCCGGCCCGCATCCGCTCGAAGAGATCCAAATTCTCTTTTACCGAGCGCGCGCGCCACGGGCTCTCTTTACCGGGCTGTGTCAAGGTGCCGCGGTATTCGCGCATTTCGTCCGCCGAAAGGTCGCAGACATACGCCTTACCGGCTTTGATGAGCCCCACGGCGAACTCATAGCACTGCTCGAAGTAATCGGAGCCGTAGAAGACGCCGCCGTCTGGGTCGCAGCCCAGCCAGCGCAGATCTTCTTCGATAGAGCGGACGAACTCCTCGTTTTCACGCACGGGGTTGGTGTCGTCGTAGCGCAGATTAAACAGGCCGCCGTATTTTTTGGCGGTGGAATAGTTTGTCCAGATAGCTTTGGCGCTGCCGATATGCAGCATCCCGTTAGGCTCGGGCGGAAAGCGCGTGTGGATACGCCGCGCAAACCCGCCCGCTAAATCGGCGTCGATGACGTCGTGTATAAAGTTGGAGCCCTCGGAGGGGGTAAGCTCGCTCATGCAGTTGGCCTCCATGCATAATGATCAGTGCTTGCACAAGCAACCGCTGATTTAATTTTACCGCTATCGTATAAGCAACGGTGCTATGCCGTGTTTTCCCCGCCTTTTGCGGGGAAAACACAATTAATCAGTGGTTACCTAAAAATTCGGAATTGGGAAATAGCGGTTCGGAATGAAGTAATTCGGAGCTTTCGCTCTGTGAAAGAGAGAAGAACGGCGGGTTTTTCTCTCTTTCGCGCGGCGCGGCGTTCACACCATATCCCCGCGCCTCACATATGCTGGGACAGGAGCGTGTGCGCTTTCGGGAGGGGTTTCCCGAACGGCCGGGGGCGTCCCTCTCCGCAAACGGCTTGGAAGGAGAAACACTATGCGTAAAAGAGCACTGAAGAAATTCCTGCTGCTGTTACCTGTCGTTGTGTTGTTGGGCACGCTGTTCTTTCTGAATTATACCGTGCAGCACTTTAAGGATACGGCTTACACCTTTGTTTATGAAACCAATGTGGGGTCGGTGCTAAGCTTTGCCGAAGAGCTCAGAGCGCTGTCGTCCCAAGGCTATAAAAGCGATAAGGACAGCGTTTTGTTCACCAACATGATCATGAACTTCAACCGGGCAATGGGAGAAAAAGAGGCCATCGTCACATTTTTAATGGACGCGGACGGCGAGTTCCACCACAGCAGCGAATACAACCAGAACTTCCTTTCGGGCGTGTTACAAAGCGGGGAAAACATGAATCATGTGCAGGCCGCCTACGACAAGCGGGGAAGCGGCGAAATTACGCTGGAGCACCCCGGCGGGGTTGAAACAATGTTTTATCACCGCTTTTACAGCGGGCCAAAAGAATACAGCCTGTTCCTGTGCGTAGAAAAACACGCGATCGAGGCGCAGCTCAACGTCAACGGCGTGATCATTCCTATCAGTATGATCGGGCTCTTGTTGCTCTTCGCGCTGGAATACGGAGTATTACATCTGGTCCGGGACGACGCGCGCGCCGAGGAAGTGAGGCGCAAGCGGGAGGAACAGGAATGATGCAAATCAATTATATCGAGGCGCTTATCAACCTCATCCTCGCCTCTTTCGGCGGGCTGGTGAAGCGAATGGCCGAGCTCGAAAAACACCCCGATCGCAAGCCGTCCCTCTCGTACTATATGGTCGGCTCGTTCATATCGATGTTTGTGGGAATCGTGGTATATCTTCTGTGCAAGAATTTTGGCGTTTCGCCGATGCTCACCGCCGGGCTGACGGCGCTTTCGGGCTATATGGGCTCACCGGTGCTCGATTTGCTCTCGGATATCGCCAAAAAGCGAATCGCGAAAAGCACAGGCGAAAGCCCGGAGGCTAGTTCCGAATCAGATACGCCCCCGCCAGCAAAAGAATAAATACGATGGCGAAGGGCACGTAGGTACGTCGGGGGCTCTTGAAGCGTCCCTCGAGAGATTTTGATACCAAAAAAGCCACGGCGACCCCGGCCAGTGCCCCCGCCGCCAGAATGGCGATGCGCTGTCGCTCGTCCGGCGGGCGGAAGACGACCTGCCCGAGCAGGTAAAAGAGGGGAACGCCAAGGAAAGGGATCACCATACCGCCCAGCGCGCGGCCACCGCGCCGCACCGCCATTGTGCCCGCCACCAGCAGCACCACCAGAATTGCGATGCTTTCGCCTATCATGCATTTACCCCCGTATTGCCGGACTGGTCTCACCCGTGTCGTATTCCTTGTCTGACAAACATTGTACCCGATAGCTGTGTCGCAAATTGTAAAGCGGTATAAAAAATACCGTTATATGCATCCCCCGCCAAAGGCGGGGGATGCGATGCTGAAACGGCTGCGAAGAAAATGTCTTTCACTTGCGAATCTAAAAAGTCCACCCAAAAGCGCTTGCGTGTTATTGCAGCAATTCTTCGATGATCGCCGCCGCGTCGGGGTCGTCGGTGAGGGCAAGCACGGCGACATTGGCTTTGCTGACCAGCACGGGGTTTTGGATCTTGCCCAGTTCGGCCGGCTGGTAGTTTTCAAATGCCTGCTCGAGATACGCAAGGCGCGCTGAAAAAACAGCTTCAAGCGCCGCGATATCGTCGGGGCTGGCGGCAACCAGCACGGCCACTTCCTCGGCGGGAACGGTGCCGGCGTTGATGTAGATAGCGTAGGAGGTCACGCTGCCGTCCAACGTGTACCAGCTGGCCACAGCGTCCGCCGAGATGGGAACCAGCTCGGCCTCGAAGGCCACTTGCTCCACAATGGCTTTGGCGGCGTCCCCGGCGGTAATTGTCAGTGTTTGCGGTTGCTGGCCGCCGCAACCTGCAGTCAGTGCAAGAACGATGAGAGCAGGCAAAAGAAAGAGTATCCGTTTCATTTATGTCCCCTCCACGGTGTGGGTTTTCAGGTAATCGAACCATTTGAAGTAGTATTCCGCCGAAAGGTGCATTCCGTCGTTTGGCGATACATGCCCGGGCAACAGGCCGTCCGTGTCGCAAAGCGCTTCGAAGACATTGACAAAAGGCAGGCTATTCTCTCTGGCCAGCAGCGCGACAGCCTCGTTGTACTCGCGCACCCTAGCCGGGGTCACGGTTGTGTATTTTTTTTGCACAAAGCTGGTCACCGGCGTCAGCGATTGGATGTAGACGGTCGCGCCGGGGTAGCGTTCGAGCACCGTATCGATGAACCTTTGGTAATCGGCGATAAAGGCGTCTTTTTCTTGCCCCAGCCCGTTGCCGCCCAGCATGATATACACTTTTTTGCGCTCGCCATAAGCCTTTGCGGCCTCCAGAAGCGTTAGCTTTCTGCCGTCGGCGCCGAGCACGCACTCATAAGTGAGCACGTTTTGCGGCGAAACGCCGATGGCCGCCACGCAGGCGGTATTGTTGGCGATATTGTACGCCGTGATGCCGGTACTGATGGAATCGCCAAAGAAGATGGCGTCGTCGAAGTATTCGTTGCCGGCTTTTACCGCTGTTTCGGGCACCTGCCATTCGACATCGAAGCCCGGCGTGACATTGGAAGAGGCTTCGTCGCCGTCGGCGGCAAAGTTGGCGTCGCCCGGTTCAGCGCCCGCACGATCCGCAGGATTAGCGGCAAAAGAGAGGCCGCGCCCCGGCGCGGCGGGTGCATCCGTTGTGCCGTCGGCGGTTACATCCGGCGCATCGCCGGCGGTTACATCCGGCGCGGCGAAAGAAACCGGCTCGCTGCTGCCCGTCTCATCGCCGGAGGCGTCGGGGACGGCAACGGGCGCGGACAGCCCGTTGCTTTCGCCGGGATCGGAAGGGATATCCGCGCCGGGCGCGGTCGCCAGCGCCGCGGATGCGGAGGAAGAAGGATTCTCGAGGCGGGCTTGCGCTTCCTGCGCGGTTTGCCAGAGCAGCGCTCCGCCAAAGGCGACGGCCAACACCAGCAAAAAGCCGACAAACCCCGCCAGAACGGGCTTAGTTCGTCTCGACGGCCTGTTTCTGTGCACCTGCATAGGCGAACCGGGTTCCTTTCTAAAGTACGCTTGCGCTAAAAATTCCCACCCGCGTGGGAATTTTTAGCGCGCTGTTAACGGCGCGTGCCGGCTTTTCCCATAAAGAGCGGGGAAAAGCCGGACAGAGTATTACGGCTCTTTGGGGCTGGGGTTGGGTTCTATTTTGATTTCTTCCTTAAAAGGCTCGTCTGACCTCTTCAGCCGCGCCATGACGACATAACGGTACTCGTTGGGATACACGCCGGGGGTAAACTTGTAAACGCAGGTGGATAGCGTGAGGATTTTATCGCTGGCCGAAACATCGATATCCGGGTAGATATACTCGGAACGTTTGACAGCCTCGTTGATCAGCTCGGCGTATTCCTTCTCGTCGGGGTCGGGGGTGTTGTAGGCAAAATTGGTCTTGCAATGGAAGACGGAGAACACTTCCCATACCAGATCCTCGCCGGCGAGAGAAAAGTAAATATAGGGGTTCTCTTTGGCAAAATCAAGTTCGAGGTATTTTTTGGTCTGGCTGAAATAATCGGCCTCCGGGTCGTCGTTCATATCGATGGAGTGACCGTAAATAACAGTGTTGAGCGACTGGCCGGCGGCTGAACCGTCATATTTTGAGCGAACATCAATAAAATAGCTGCCGGCCTGACTATAGCGCTTGTAAAGATCCTTGCGCAGATAGTAGCTGTTCGGGTTGTCCGGCGGATCGTTGGGATAAAAGACGACGGCGTCATCAATGTTGGTGCCCGGTATTTTCAGCCAGCCGATGATGTCGGAATTGATCGTTTCCTGCCATTCGGCGATCTGGTCGACATAGCTCATCAGGTCTTCGGGGGTATAGGTTTCGGACGATGAGCTGCTGGATGGGCGGGATGATGAGCTGGACGGTCTTGAGGACGACGATGGCGGGGGCGATTCGACCGGCTCCGGCTCGCGCGCCTGACAGCCGGCCATGCCCAAGGCAAAAACGAGCGCCAGCGTCAGTGCCAGCCCCCTGTTTAGTTTTTTACGGGTGTTTCTGTTCATCAAAGCGCATCTACCTCCAAAGAATCTGCGCCAGACGCAAGAAGCGCATCCGGACAGCATTTTATGCCGGCCTTTTATTATTGCCGAAACTATCCAAAATACATCGCCCTTTTGAATAGCCCCACCTGTACCGACCGGCGACGCACAAATATGCACATCCAATTAGTGCGTTAATTAGGAAATTTTACTGCATACCCATGCAACTTTCTGTTAATAGGGCATATCGCAGGGATACACATTATAGTACCCCAAATAAGCGGTTTCTGTCAATGGCAACGCCATGCTGTAACTGTATTGTAATCTGCTCCACAAAAAACGGAGAAAAAACCGCATGATAACCCGCTAAAAAGCGAATTCTGTTGAAAACATCGTTGAAATGGTTAAATTAGCAAACAATCGCATGTCAATTTTGGATATTGTAATGAAAGCGCCTGCTTGCCGATGCGGCGTTTTCCACTGTGGATATGGGTCGCAAGAGCCGGGCCGGAGCCCTACCGTTTTGTACCGGAAGAAGCTTCTTTGGATGGGGGAGCGTCGGGCCGCGCCGCAGCGTCCGCCACTGCCGCCATTGCCTGCGTCCGTGACAGTAGAGACTGACCGGACCGTGACGGCCGCCCGGGGCGCGAAGAGGGCGGCGAGGGAGAAGCTTGTGGCAGAATGGGCCGCGAAAGAACCGGCGGCGGCGGTTCGAGCCGGGGCGGGACAGGCCACGGCGCCGGAGGCGCCGATGGCGCGGTGATTTTTTGGCCGACAGGCGCAGGCGGTTTTGCGTTCCGCCCCGGGCGGCCCGCGAACAGCGCGGCGAAGGAGTAGGCAATTTCGCGGGCGCGTGTTTCGGCAATATCTTCTTCCACCAGCGTGCGCACGGCGCGCTCGATACCGGCGGCAAGCTCGCCGCGTCCGGCGGCCTCGCGCAGTTGCCGGTAAACGCCCAGCTGCGCCGCCTCGGCAAGCCTTTTGCGCACACGCGCCATGGCGCGACCCGAGCCGGGCAGAAAATCGGCGATGGCGCCACGCAGCCGCTCGGGTTGATCGAAGATCTCGTCGCCCAGCTCGCGCCGGATAGCCAGCAACGCGCGGATGACCGGCTCATCCGCGCTATCCGCAGCCGGTCGCCTGCCCGCGGCGGCAGGCCGCCGCGACGCCGGCACGGGCGGCAGCGCTATCACTACAGGCTCGGGCGCGGGCGTACCGCAAATACCGCAAAAGCGCGCTCTTGCCAAAAGCTCCGCGCCGCAGGTGGAACAGGTCATGGTTTCACCCCTCGAAGGACACAGTTGACAGCGGACAATCGCCAATATGGATCAGCAGTTTACTTTGTTCCCTGTTATACCGCACGCGAAAACGGAACCGAAAAGCGCGCAGACGAACGCGCAAGGGGGCGCGACGCATTATGGCGCGCAGCATGGCGTCGATTTCGGATTCATTGCCGAAGCGCTTGCTCAGGCGAACGGCGAGACAGTCGCCGCCCTGAGCGATCGTTGTATAGAGAGCCTGCGCGAGCTCGCCGCGGCTGCGCAGAAGCGGAATGGGCGTGAGAGTGGCGTCGCAGGAAGAAAACAGTGCGGTATCCCATATATGGTCGGCGTGCGCTTCGGCGTCAGAAAGCCCCAGATAATCGAAATGCGGGGCGTCGGCGAGAATACTGTCCCACGTGACGTCGGCGTGGTAGTTCTTTCCGCGCAGGCGCACGATGTTCCAGCAATGCGCCGCGTTACCGCCGCCATTGGGGACGAGAGCGGTGCCGTTAACGACGGCACAGGGCAGGCGGGCGGCGTCGCAAAGATACTTGAGAGCTATCGCGTAGCCGCCGCACACAGCCCTGCCATGCAAAAAGGGGCCGGCGATGGTGTGGCTGTGGGGGCTTGCGGCGGTATCGTCGTAGGCCGTGTGAAGCGCGAGCCACGTATAGAGCATTTGCAGATGATCGGGCTTTTCCATGCCGGGACGGGCCGCGCGCATGATGCCGTCCACGCGGGCGTCGATGCGGCGGCGCATGTCGCGCGCGGCGGCGTCGTCGCAGAGGTAACCGGGGCGAAAGCGGCCGCCGGCGCCGGTATCTGTGAACTGCCAGTGCTTCTTTACGTAAAAGAGCGCCGGCGTATCGAGCAGGACATATTCAAAGATCTTACCCGGCTCGCCGCCATGCGGGCCGGTGACGGCGATATCGGTCTCATGGGCCATAAGGCCGCGCAGAAGCTGCTCGTAGACAGCTTGCTGCCCCGGCGTCAGCTTGCGGTAGTAATAGCGGATAGGCCGTATCGGCATCGCGTCACCGCCCCACCGTACCGTCGCCGGGCTGCGGCCCGGTTTCCGGCATAGTATCCGGTACGAGAAGGATGCCCGCGACGGCCATATCGTCGCGGCTTCCCTTTTGGCTGAGGGTGGGCAGGTAGTTTTCCAAATCGCTGATCGTTCCGTCAAAATCCTGTCGTGCGTCGTCGGCTATCCGGCGGCAGAACCCATAGAGCGCATCGTACGACGCGAAGGATTCCTCAACGCCGTCGGTGACAAGAAGAAGGGCGGCGGGCGGCCAGGCGCCCCACGCGTGGTGGAAATAGCGAATCGCGTTTTTGTCGCAAAGGGAGGTGACGTAATTGCCTACGCACCGCTCGTCGGGCTCGATGGGCCGATACGGCTCGCCGTCCTCCGGCAAGGCCACGAGGGCGCCGTCGCCGATGTGCAGGCCGAACCAGAACCCGTCGCAGAGCACAGCCAGCAGCAGCGTGGCGCCATAAGCCGTCACGGCGTGTTCAAAATCGGCCATTTGGCCGCGCCGCTCTTCGCGGACAGCAAGCAGTTCATCGTCAGAAAAGGGCTTGTGCACAAGGTGGCGGCGCACCGCCTCGCCCCACGCGAGGATGATGCTTTCCTCCAATTGCCCGAGCATGCGCTCTCTGAGGGCGTCGGAGCAATGCGGGTCGCGCATGGCCTGTGTAAATTCCTCGGTGAGTATGCATTTGAGAGCGCACTGGATGCTTTCGTGACAGGCGATGCGCGCGCCCGTGCCGCTGCGAAAATATTTTTCGCCGCCGTGCCCGTCGGCCACCGCCGCAACACAGAAACCGCCGGTGCCGGATGCCGCCGCCCAATCCTGACACGGTTTGCCGTCACGCCGGTGGCTCTCGCCCTGCGCGGGCTTGCAGGCGAAAGAACGGTACATGGTGATCTCCTTTTGCAGCCTAAGGTAACCGCTGATTCAGAGCTTGTGTTCAGTACTCAAAACACCGTTCCGACAGGTTTTTTCCTCCGTACCGCGTTAATTTTCCTTGCAATACACAAAGTATTACCGCGTAAAATATGAATACAAGTTCTAAACCCAGAATGCCCATCTTACATCAAACTTGTCGACAAACCTGACGGTACACGGGCTGTAATCCGCGGGCTGCATTGCATTAATGACAACACTCTCAGATCGCATCATCGAATAGGCTCTTTTCAGGTCATCCTCATTTTCAAACCGCACACATAGCTGGTATCCTCCCGACTTCGAAACGCCGTCATTATTCCCAAAATCGTTTAGTATTAGCAATTCACCGTGGATCATGACTTCGGCATGAATAACAAGTTGCGAACCAGAATCTTCAATAAATGTTTTTATTGAAGCGTTTAACGCGCTCTTATACATCTCTATGGCTTCTTTACAGTTCCCATTTAAGTAAATATGTGTTGTCAGCATATGAATACCTCCAAACCGCTATATAGGCCAACCTTAAAAAGCCTAAAATTCGCATTGCAATGGGACAAAAGCAGGATTATATAGTATAATATCTGTATAGGAAAGCAGCGAAATTGCCAA
>QMCE01001114.1_pt1 | contig 14556 bp, 10 predicted proteins | sample 1821851 | NCBI WGS metagenome assembly QMCE01 (sample SAMN09453174, study PRJNA476694) | Termite gut metagenome, whole genome shotgun sequencing project. | isolation source: worker | host: Odontotermes sp. | place: South Africa:Pretoria | collected 2016-01-28 | reverse complement strand
ATGGAAAGCAACATCGGAATCAGAATGGTAAACAAACCCATCGCCGGAAGCAAATCCGGCTCATCTATGCCTTTGGATGATTTAAGTTGTTTTGCCATAAAAACTCCTATCTGATTCTTTAAAAATTAAAATCAAGATAAAGAATTGATAATTTTGAGGCCTTTTTCTTCCATTTCCTGAATCAGACGTTCACTGTTCATGTTCAGGAGACCGACGAACACGAGAAGCGGAACAGCGGCGAGAAGACCGAGAAGCGTGGTACCCATCGCAATAGCGATACCGTCGGCAAGAGCTTTCGGACGTTCGGCTGCCGGTTTGTTAGCTACAGCATCGAAGGTGTAGATAAGACCGTAAATCGTTCCCATAAGACCGAGAAGTGTCGAAATGGAAGCCATCACGGAAATAAGGCTGATGTAGCGGGTCAAACGCGGTGCTTCGGTGAGGAACACGGCATCGGAGGCGGCAGTCATGCCGTCGCGGCCGGAATCTTTGGAGGCAACAATTGAAGCCAAAACTTTGGCGATCGGAAGCTGAGAGGCATTAGCCATGCTGAGGGCCTGATCGTATTGCTTTGCACTGATTAATTTACCGAAGTCGGCGAGGAATTTGGCGCGACCGCGGCCGGATTTCAATACGATATAAATGAAACGTTCTACAGTAAAGAATAAACCGATCACTCCGACAAAAAGAATGATCCACATGAATTGCCAACCATCAGATTCGGGACTGAAAGATTGAAGTAACTTACCCATTTTAAGAGCTCCTTGATATCAAGTTGTTATAGTTGTTAGTGTTGATTCCTGTTGCATATTTATCTTTTTTAGCACATTTGCGGTAGTAAAACCATGTAAAAGTTTTTTTTACAACAAAGGCAAAAAAACAAGAGACCCTGCTGGATCTCTTGTAAAAAGGGGGTTAAGGCGCCGTACCGGTTCCCGCCGGCGGTGCCGGAGGAGGAGCGAGACGTTTCCTTAAAATTTCGACTTCGGCTTTCAACTTCGCATTTTCAGCCTTCGCTTCCGCGATAATATCGCGATAAGTGGCAATCTGTTCCTGCGGGGTCATCACTCCGGAACCGGCAATCTGTTCGATACGAGCCTTCGTTTTGAAGTAAGTCGGATCCTGGAAAAGAGTCGAGGGGTCGAATTTTTCGATCTTGACGGCTAATGCTTCATTCGCTTCATCCATGGCGCGGAGAAGTTCATAAAGTTTTTGAGTCCACTGATTGTCAATACCGTAATGAGCCGAAGCCTTAATACCTGTGGCGCAACGCGGAGCACCGGTTTCAAGGGCGGCCGAAGAACGGCCGGCAAGTTCTTCCCGGTAAGCTTCCAAGTCTTCATGAGCGGCCATAATAGCATCTTCTTGAAGCATTCCCTCGTATTCGACATATTCCTTTACGATAGAGGCGCTATCCGGAAGCGGAGCATTCTTGAAAGCATCGGAGACTTCCATAAACACGGCACAACCCTGATAATACATTTCAATGTAACCTTCTTCGGCAGCAATCACATCGCTGTTGTAGAAACCCTGGTCACGGGCGAGATCCACATTTTTCTGGAAGATCGGCTGAGCCTGTTCGTAATAGCCCGGAAGCTGTTGAACAATCGAGATACGTTCGGCAAACTGCTGTTCCACATTTTTGCCTTCAAGTTCCTGTTCGCGAATCTTGGTCGCCATGGTTACGAACAAGAGACCCATGCGGTTGGTCGCCTTAAACGTCCATTTTTCGGAAGCGTAAGTAGCGGATTTGGAATACTGCGCCATAGCGAGCTTCAAAATATCCATCAACTTCTTAACGGTCGCCGTTTTTTCCTTATCCTTGCCTTTCAGCACAATCGGTTCCATCTTTTGGAATTCCACTTCGCCGAGATAGTAGGCCGCTTCGGCCGGAACGGAAGGATCGGCATTCTTAATTTGAAGACCGTATTTGTCATAGGCATCCAAAGTATTTTTGTAGGCTTTCACCGCGTTATCCTGGTCTTTCAATTCCATGTAAGCCCTGGCAGCGCCGATATAAGCCGCAATTACTTTTTCCTTATCATCCGGATAAAGTCTCACGAAATTCAGGAACTCGGAAGCGGCCAAATCCCATTTTTTCGCATTCTGGTAAGCGATCGGAATACTGTAAGCCGCATCCAACGCATAGGAACTCTTCGGATAATCGCGAACGAGGTCTTTTGAACAGCGAATGGCTTCTTCGGTCAATTGAGCTTCATCATAAGTCAAGCAAGCACTGTAAAGCAAACTCGGGGTGCCTTCATTTTTCGGATAGCGTTTGTAAGCGATTTCATAAGTTTGAGCCGCCGCTTTTTTATCCGGAATGGAATCGTAAGTAGTGGCGGCAAAGCCGATCGCCTTAAACGCCATGGAATCCTGCGGGAAGTTTTCCGTAATGAACAGGAATGTGCGAGCGGCATCACGCGGTTTGGCACCCTTCTTGTAGGCACCGGCCGCGCGAAGAATGGCGCGAATCGTGAGCGGAGAAGATGCATAGGTTTGCGGCATCATCATAAATGTTTGCGCCGCTTTGTCGTACGCGTTTGCACTTTCGTAAGCCGCACCGGCTTCAAACACCGCCTTATCGGCAAATTCCGCAGAAGGATAACGCTTTACGAGATCCAGGAAGGCAACGGCACCGGCATCAAATTGCCCTTTCTTTACCGCCTGATCCGCTTTCTGGAAAAGTACGGCGGCGATCGCTTTTTCAATTTCCCGAGCCATGGAATCGTTTCTGGTTTCCTTCACCTTCGTATATTGAACGAGAAGCCATTCGAACTCTTTCTGAGATTCGTCAAGTTGATTGCCTTCAAGCAAGGATTGCGCGAGCATACGGCTGATCATCAGCGTATACTGGTGATCCGGAAAATCCTGACGGAGCTTGCGGAGCACCGTAACGGCCGTGGCATATTGCTTGGCTTGATAATGAACAATCGCTGCGTTATAGGCGAGTTCGGCCGCTTCTTTCTGCTTGCCGAATTTAGCCATGTATTTGTCCACTTGCGTGAAATAAGCTTTGGTTTCGGGCAAGGCATAAGCTTTCACAGGATCATCACCGGCTTTATCTTTCTTAGCTGCTTCGCGAGCCTGATCCATCATGAGAACCGCATTGTAACCGGCTTCTTCCTTTTTGAGAATCGTTTCGGAACCCATGGGGCGGCGGCCGTAACGGGAAGTATCGGCCTCCACAATCCAGTCGAACATTTTGGCGGCACTAGCATACTGGTTCATTTCCTGATAAACCTGAGCGAGCATTGCGTGAACCTTGAAATCATCCCAAGACGGTTCCGAAGCGTAACGCTTCAAGAAGTCATTGTAACCTTGAATTGCCTTTGCATATTCCTTCTTAGCTCCTTCGGTATCCCCTTCTTTCCAAATTTTCGCCGCGCGGGCATGGTTGAATTGAGGAATATCGAGCATCGCAGAACGAATCGCCCGTTCGGCATTCTTGACGGATTCCGGATAGTTCTGATTTTTCTTGTACCAGGAAGAATTGCGGTTATAACGCTTTACCACAGTATAACGCTGTTCCTGAGCCTGGTCGAACTTTTGCTGAAGGATGTAAATCTCGACGAGCGCAATATCGGCAAGCGGAGCATCTACATAATTCGGGTTAATGTCAAGGAGATATTTGAAAGATTGAATCGCTTCTTCGTTACGGTCATGATCTTTGTTTTTCATACCGATACGGTAATAGAGAGAATCTTTAAATGCGATTTTTTTGTCTTTCAGGAATTTCCCCGCCACCTGAACACCGTCATCCAAATCGGAGAACGCCGCCGCCATAAAATCCATGGCTTCCTGGCGCAAGTCGTTCGGATATTTTCCGGCATCGGAACCGACGATATAATCGTAATACTTAATGGCGGCCGTTTCAAACTCGGCTACGTTATAATAAGATTCCGCCAAGTGATACATTGCAAGAGCGGCTTCTTTACCGGTCAAGTTATCAAAGCCGGTCACTTTCTTGTAAGCTTCAATCGCATCGCGGAACTTACGGTTCATGAAATGATATTCACCGATGCGGAGCCAGGCTTTCGGAACAAGCCCGTTATCCGGGAAATTGCGAACGAGGCGTTCGCGCAAACGGAACGCTTTTTCATCTTCACCGCTGGATTCCAGCACAAAAGAAGCCTGGAACATGACGGTAGGAACTCGCGCTTCTTTCGGATATTTATCGATATATTCCAGGAAATAACCGAGCGCTTTGGAGTGATCCGCTTTCGGAACCCTCATGTCTTTACATTGAGCCGGATTGTTATCGCGGTCGGCGCACCAAGCAGACTGTTCTTCAAATGCGGCCATTTGATCCAGAAAAAGTTTTTCTTCCAATTGGAATTGATAATGACCTAATTGTTGTAAAGCACTCGCACAACGGGCATCCTGACGATTGTTGCTCTTACAGGTATTTACCTGTTTTTCCCATTGAGTAATGGCCGCACGCATATCTTTCTCGTCGAGCCCGCCGGAACGGCATGCCTGTTCTGCCTGACCCTTGAGAATATTGTAAGAACTTACACACTTTTTGAGTTCGCTTGAGCCCCTTTTCATTGCCTTACATTTGGCGGCGAGTTTTTTGGCTTCATTTGTTTTATCTTTACAAGGGTCTGCAAAAGTCAGTCCCGGAAAAAGCAAGATTGCCAAGATAACAAGTAATTTTTTCATAGTATAATTAGCCCTGTTCTATCTGTGTTCCTAAATACAAACGGGGACTTGGAATTATTCCAAGTCTCCCATATCGTCAAGTCCGTCAAGCCCATCGAGTCCCTCAAGATCTTCAAGGTCTTCAAGTTCCGAAGCCGGTGTTTCGGTATTGGTTCCGCGGCGTGCCCGTTCGGTTTTCACCGTAGCGAGTGTAAAGCCCGCATCTTCGGCAATACGCTTTCTGTTGGATTCAAAGCGATCGCTCTGAATCGAACGTTGCATGAACTGCGCATAATCATCAATCGCTTTATTGGCGCGGTCAAAATTCGGACGCAATGCGGCACGTTTCGTTTCGACACGAGGGGTCGGCAATTGACGCGCGAGATCCAAAGCCTGCGCCTGCACCGAATCAAATTCGGCAATATTCTTATCGTAAACCTGGCGAGCGCTGTCGCGAGCCGCTGTAGAAACCACCGGCTGCTCCGTCAATTTTTCAGCCTGAGTCAAAGAGGCTTCCGCGCGGTTCAGGTCGCTTTTCAGGAAGTAGCAGTAACCTTCTACGAGATAGGCTTCGGAAATCAGGAAGGATTCCGGTTGATTTTTAATAATCCACTGTGCCGGAACAAGAGCCTGATCGGGTTTGTTCACTTTCAAGAAGGACCAGGCGATACCGAGCATGGCTTCGTCATATACCGGCGAACCGACTTTCACTTCGCCGTAAAGAGCGGCGGCTTGCGCGAGATTCGGGGTTTCGCCGGAGAAATAAATATGACCGAGTTTTACTTTAGCCGCGTCTTGCAAATCCTGTTCGGATTGGTTCGAGAACGGCTGTTCCACAATGTCGCGGAAACTGTTTTCGGCTTCCGTCCATTTTTGCATGCGGCTGTAAGCGATACCCATGGTGTAACGGGCATAGAAGTAGTTTGCGTTCCCCGGAAGAATCGAAGAAAGCAAATCAACGGATTCCTGATACAAACCCTGTTCGAATTTGATCTGTCCGGCAATATAGTCCGCATCGGCTTTTACATCGCTTTCACCGAAACGCTGAACGATATTTTGATACTTCGCCATAGCTTCGGCGTACTTACCTTCCTTATAGTCGATATTCATCAACTGGAAGTAATACTTGGCGCGTTGGTCGGACTGGGGATAACGCTTGATTGCATCGTCGTAAATCGCCTTCGCCGCACTGTGCATTCTCATATTTTCAAAGGATTTTGCCTTGTAGAATGCCGCCTGATCCACCAAGTGGAACGCCGGATATTTCGTTTGCACTTTTCCGAAAGCATAAGCGGCATCCAGGAACTGGCGGTTCAAGTAAAGGCGCATGGCGGCACGGTAATCGTTTTCGGGTTCGATTTTCAAACGGCGATAACGGTCTTCACCGATAGATTCTTCGCGGGTATTCCCAAAACGGGCACTTAAACGAATGGCAAAAATGAATCCGCGGTTTTTCTTTTCCACAATTTCATCGTGAGACATTTCGAGGTCAATCGCAAAATGCTTGATGGTTTCAAGAATCACATCCTTTACGTTCACCGTTGCTCCGGCCACCGGATAACCGTCTTTCGTGAAGCGGAGGCGCACACCGAGATGCTGGCTGAGGTAATAGGTGAGAGTGAAACTCGTTTCGAGGCTCATGCCTTCGCCGCCTTCGTCTTTATCATGTACCAAGTCGATCACGGAAAGTTCGGCCTTGGCTTCGAGCATCCGGTTCAAACCGCGGTAGAACAAAGAGAAGTTCAGGTTCATGGGAATCGCGTAAGAGTCTTCCGCACCCATGAAAACAAACGCATAACTGGAACCGCCGTCGGCCGCCGTGCTGATGGCCGGCTGCAACGCATTCTGCACCGCTACGCCGACTTGCAAATGACCGAACTTGGAATTGGAAACCGGATTCCAACTGATACCTACATCGGCACCCATGGTAAATTGCTTGTTGTCGCCGAACTGATCCACCTGCAGAATGGAAACATCAAGGCCCACCGCGAGGCAATGCATGATGCGGTAAGCATAACCGAGCATGTAGGCATTTTCAATGTACCCGGGCCCTTCGTCGATGCTGGCACCGTTTTCAAAGAACGAAATACCGAGGGTATGATCGTAGCCGAAAGGAATCGTCAGAGAACCGTATTCCTGGCTCGCTTCACCGCTGATCGTGAGGAAGAGACCGACATTGACTTCCATTTGATCGGTTTCCGCAATTCCGGCCGGATTGACGTACATGGAGGTGTTTCCGCCAAACTCTCCGAACCAGTCATTTTGCTGGTATTTGTGAGGAGAATACGAGGGAGAAATAGGAGAAGCAATCACGGAGCCGGCAATGCTGGCTCCCAAAACAACAGATTTGATGATAGTAGCGCGAGTCACCTAACCATCTCCTTACTTGATATCCGTGCGGATAAATTCGATACGACGATTCTTTGCACGACCTTCGGCCGTTTTATTCGATGCCACCGGCTTGGTATCACCAACGCCTTTGGTAACGATGCGGCTTCCGTCAATTCCCTTTTCGGTCAGGAAATTCTTGACCGCTTCGGCGCGTTCCGCAGAAAGCACCATATTCTTGGCAGCGACACCGACATTGTCCGTGTGCCCTACAATTTCAAAAGAGGTTTCCGGGAAAGCTTCCATAATATCGACCACTTTCATGAGCGAAACATAAGAATCCTGCAAGATCGTGGCTTTTCCGGATTCAAAGTTGATCCCTTCGAGAATAAATACTTTTTTCGGCGGAACGGGAACTTCATCCGGGCAACCGTCTTCATCTTTATAACCGTTCATGGCTTCCGATTCATCCGGGCAAAGATCCACGCCTTTACAAATATGAGCATACTTATCAAGCAGCGCACCGGCTTCTACCCAAGGATCGCAGATCCCGTCACGGTCGTTATCCGGGTCCGGACAGCCGTCGTCATCCTGGAATCCGTCGAAATCTTCGCCTTCATCCGGGCAAAGATCCACACCGGTACATGTCTGAGCGTACATTTCGACTTTTCCTTCTTCGGTGACCCAGGGGTCGCACATACCGTCTTTATCGCTGTCGGGGAGGCGGGTTTCTTCCGCTTCTTCTTCTATCACTTCACGGTCGGCGAGAGTGAGCCCGATATCCGCTTTTCCCTTGCCTCTCTTGAGCATGGGAGACTTGTCATCACAGAAAAAATCCGGTTGAGACAGGGAGGGGTTCTTGAACCGCGGTTCCAGAGAAACATTGGTGCGGTTCACTTTAATAAAGCGGTTAAAAGCATAATAGTTGTGGTAAATATTGTTGTACTCCACTTTCGATTGCCCGGCCGCCGGGTCTGCAAAGATGCCGTAATAGTGGTTTTCCATGAAAATGTTGTTGCGGGCAATGACGTTTGACGGACCTTTCAGCGTAAGACCGGAGTAACCGTTGCGGAGCACCACGTTGTGTTCGATAGAAGCGTCCAGCGATTTGGCACCCCAGGCGAGAATCCCCGACCAGCGGTTCCCGTAAACCACGTTACTGCGCACATGCGGGAGTGAAATAAAGGCACCGATACCCGTTGCCTTATTGTCTAAAATGTAACAGTTATGAATGTAAGGAGCCGCGTTTTCACAGAGAACTCCTTCGATACCGTTACGGATGGTAAAATGAGACATTTCCGCGCCGGAGGTTCCCATTACCGTCGGGCCGCGGCGACCGCCGTCAATGATGGTTGTCAAAGGATCTTCCCCTTTAAGAACCACACCCATGATGAGAGAGATATTCTCGTTATAAACACCGCGTTTGACAAAGACCGTGTCTCCGGCATCCGCATTGCCTAAAGCGTCTGAAATTGTTGAAAAGTCACCGGGAACATTGATGATTTTTGCCGAGGCACTTCCGAAAAGGAACATTGCTCCGGCAAAAACGAGAGCCATTTTTCTGAGGATCATACTGCTAAGTTTCTCCAATCATGTACAAAATTTTTCATACCACCATCTCAACGATAAACAGGAAAACCTTTCCCATTTAAGGAATACCGCGTTTGAATATACCTACAAAATGAGCGATAGTCAAATACTTTTGCGATTTCTTTTTAATTTTCAATTGGCTCATCTTGATTTCCGAAAAACGAAGCAATATAAAATATGCGTTAAAACCTTTTTTCGGAAGAATGTAAATTTTTTATTTACATAGTTTCGGGATCCTCCTTTTTGGAACCCTGAATCGAAACCCGGATATCCTGACAAGTGCGCTTGATATCCTGTAAAATTTTGCGGGCACGGGTCCCTGCGGATTTATTCCCCCTTTCGAACTTCTCGTATTCGCGTTCGAAAGCAGCCACGTTCTGTTTGAGTGATTCGAGTAAATTCATCGGAAAACTCCCTTTTAGAAGATTTATTTAGGAAAATAAATAATCTTTTCTCAAAAAATCGTTTCGGATGTAAAAAAAATTACAATGCGAAAAAAAAGTCGGTTTCTAGCACGCTTTTAAGGCGTTTTCAGCGGTTTTGAATAGGATTTCAAGAGCGCAAACTCCTTTATCCCCCATATTTTCGCTGTAATGATTCACAAACATTTCGATATGCGAGAGAATCACTTCACTATCGGCTATTTGAGCTTTCTCACGAATGAAAGGAGTGACTTTTTCCCTGCGGCTGTTTGCCAATGCGAGACTTTTCCTGATTTCGCTTTCCACTTTTTCCTGCAATTCCCCGGCGAGCGTACTCCGGATAACGGCGCACCCGAGGGGTACCGGACACCCGGTTTGTGTTTCCCAGTAAGCGCCGAGATCTTCGATTAAACGGAGATGATCCCGTTCCCAGGTGAAACGGTTTTCATGAATCACGACCCCTTGAACCGCTTCTTTGCGGCAAAGTTTTCGATAAAGTTCGTCAAAAACGGCGTATTCGACCGCAGGAGTTTTCCCATGATTTTGAGATGCCCAAAAATGAAAAAGGAGCGAGGCGGTTGTGTTTTTCCCGGGAAGGAGCGTGGAAACATTTGAATGAAAAGTTTCCGCCGAAGAAGAGAGCAAAAGGGGCCCGCAACCGTAACCCATTGCCCCGCCGCAAGTTAGAACGGAATAATTTTCCAAAATGAGAGGAAGAACGCCGCAACTGACTTTGGCAACGTCCAACTTTCCTCGAATTACAAGTTCATTTAAGGTTTGCACATCGGCGTAAGTGACCTCCCAATTCAAATCCGAACCGGGCAGACCCCGGATGAGACCTTCATAGATGTAAGTGTCATTAGGGCAAGTGGAAATACCTAAACGGAGCCGAGGATGTTTTTCCATGTATTTACCCATTGTTGAAGTGATTGAAGCGCTTTTGATGTTTCCCAACGGGAGGTGTCGCGGTCCGAAGCAAAATTACTGACGGCCCGGATTTGATAAGCCCGGCAACCAAAGGCTTGTGCGAGGGCGAAACAGGATACGCCCTCCATGGTTTCGATTTGGGCCCCGTAAAGATTTTCCCTGAATGCGGCGAGATTTTGCGTTCCCGTGCAGCAATTGACCGAAACGGCACGCACCTTCGGCAGGGATGAAAAACACGCGAGCGGCTCGGAACCGGCACGATAAATGCTTTGTCCGGCCATTTCCGCCTGAAAGCGATGAAACGAGCCGTCGGTTTCCTGATACCCGAGATCGCCCGCCTGATCTTCTTCGACAAAAACGAGATCGCCCGGTTTTAAGCCGCTTGAGGGGTATGCGCCGCAAATCCCGAGTTGAATGACCCGTTCATACGCTCCCGAATGCAATGCTTTGGCGAGGCCCGCACCGAAATTCACGAGCCCGACTCCCAAAACGGAAGGTTTCGTTTCTGCGGAGAAAAAGGAGGCTTCAAGCGCGGAAGGAACTGCGAGAAGCGTTTTTTTCATCAGTCGGCGGCCTTAGCGATGGTGCCCGCAAGTTCCTGTTCAAACAGTTCCACGGATTTCATTTTCAATTCCCAGGGAAGTTCGGCTTCGCAACGCGCGGCGGCCACCGCCGTCGCTTTGATGAGGCAATTTTCGAGCGAAAGCCCGAGGGAATCTCCGTAGAGCCAGCCGGCCATAAAGGCATCTCCCGCGCCGATGTCGTTCACGAGGGTGACCGGCGGAGGGTTCAGTTGAAATGTCTGCAGCTTTCCTTCCAAAATACGGAAGGCGCGCACCGGAGCCGAGCGGTCGGTGACAATGAGAGTGCGGATATGAAGGCGCTCCAAGAGTGTGGTGGCCGTCATTTTCCAGAATTGAGGGCTTGAAGTGACCTGAGGAATATTATACCTCTGCAAAAGCGCCCGGTATTCATCCATATTTACTTTCAATAGTTCAACTTCGCGCTCGAGCCAACTATCGACTCCGCCGACGGCATCGATAAACAGACGTTTTCCCGCAATATCAAGTTCAAACATTTTTTCGGTTTGAAACTTTGCCGGAAACGAGCCGCAAAGAACGACGCGGCCCGCATTTTTCCAGGAGTCTTTTAAACTTTGTGCGAAATCTTCGTTTTCATCGGGCGTGAGTACCGGCGAAGGTTCGATGAGCTCCGTGGTTTCTCCGCCTTGAACAAGGGTGGTACTGATACGCGTGGCTGCGTGAATCCAAACGGGAACCTGTTCGATTCCCGCCGTAGCCACTTCGTCGAAAATTTGTTTTCCGTGCCCGGCTCCCAAAAAATGAACGAGAACCGGATTGTTCCCGAGGCACTTTAATACGCGGGCGCAGTTGATGCCTTTACCCGAAGCGTATTCATCGGCCGAAGGAAGCCGGTTTACCGTGCCGAGATTCAACTTTTCCAAAATGAAAAGCCGTTGCCAGGTCGGGTTCAGCCCGAGAATTAAAGTATCGCGGTTCATTTTACGGAGACCTTGGTGAAAGCTCGTTTTCCGACTTGAATTAAATGATTTTCCGAGGAAGACAAAGTCACGGAAAGCGCCGGATCTGTCCATTTTTCCGCATTCCACTTCACACCGCCGTTTTGAATCATGCGGCGCGCTTCCCCTTTGCTTTTGAAGATATTGAGGGTCACGAGTAAATCCAAAACAGGGTATTCCCCCGGTGCGATCTCGACTTCGGCGGCATCACCCGGAACGGCATTACCGGCATGCACGGCGCGCTCCGTTTCGGCAGCCTTGAGTGCCGCTTCTTCACCGTAATACTGCGTTACAATGATACTTGCCAAACGGTGTTTTGCTTCATTGGGGTTCAGCGCGCCGGAGCGAATTTTCTCTCCCATTTCGCGGATTTCCGCGAGCGGAATATCGGTGAGCAGTTCAAACCAGTTTTCGATGATGTTATCGGCGAGACTGTAAACTTTGTGATACATCACGTCCGGAACCTCATTCACGCCCACATAATTCCCGATGGACTTGCTCATTTTGATCTTGCCGTCCGTCCCAAGGAGAATCGGCATGAAGAGCCCGGCCTGCGGTTCCATGTTTTCGTAAATCTGTAAATCGCGGCCGCGCAAGACGTTGAATTTTTGATCCATGCCTCCGATTTCGATGTCGGCGCGAATTTCCACGGAATCGTAACCCTGCATCATCGGGTACATAAATTCATGCAGGGAAATCGGCTGATGCGCGGCATAGCGGTTTTGGAAGTCTTCGCGTTCGAGCATTTGCGCGACCGTAAACTGCCCCATGAGTTCCGTGACTTTATTAAACGGCAGTTTGGAGAACCATTCTCCGTTGTAACGAATTTCAACACGGTCGCGGCGCACTATTTTGAAAAACTGTTCCTGATATTCCTTCGCGTTTTCAAGAACCTGTTCGTGAGAGAGCCGCGGGCGCATTTTGTTTCGCCCGCTCGGGTCGCCGATCATTGCGGTATAATCGCCGACAATCAGAACCACGATGTGCCCCAAATCCTGAAATTGGCGGAGTTTCCGCATTACTACCGTATGTCCGAAATGCACGTCCGGCGCTGTGGGATCCACACCGAGCTTTACGCGAAGCGGCGTGTTCGTTTCGTAAGAATGCTGAAGTTTTTTTTCGAGTTCATCGCGAGGAACGATTTCCGTTACTCCTCGGAGGAGAATCTCCAATTGCTCTGATACCGGGCGCATAAAATTCCTTTTTGGTAAATACCGGCTTAAATCTAGCATTATTTTAAAATTACGAAGTTTCTTGCCCGGTTTTGAAATTCCCGAAGCTGTAAACCGGAGTGGGAGAAGCCTCACAAGTGATGCTTTTATCAACCCCGAGATGATATTCCTTCGTCACCCCGGATTCTCGACACCCGCATCATTCTGATCCTGAAACAAGTCCAGGATGGTTCAGAATCCAAGCCTGATGATCCTCTTTGGATTTGCGCATCAACGAAGTTCGATCCGGTATGTAAGATATTCCTTATCTGCGCCGCCACTTGGTCCCCGGTCAAGCCGGGGAATGACGGGAATGGGATTGTCCGGAATGACGAGAATAGAGTCTTCCTGTTTCTTGATATTTACGTCACCCTCCGGGTTGACCGGAGGGTCCAAGCCTGTCTATCAACAACACAGTGGTTTATAGAGCCATATTATTTCTTCTTCTGTGCGGCGCGGCGGCGTTTTTCGCGTTCCGTCAGCTGAGAGTCGTCCTCGGCGGAAGGAGGAGGTGACTGACGCACGGCACGTTTTTTCGCTTTAGGCTTCGGCGAGGCGGCAGGCGCGGGAGCGGCCTGAGGTGCAGGCTGCGGAGCCGGTTCCGCGACTCTTTTTTTGGAAGGCTTCTTTTTGGAAGCGAGCCACATTTCCCGGTCGAGAGGATCCGCAGAGGCGACCGTAATATCTCGACTGTATTTGCCGCCCCAAACATCGCCGAGTTCTTCCGAAGCCACTTTTGCCGCATCAAAGGAACCCTGCGCCCAATCGTCATTGGCCGGCGGGAGAAGTTTCCAGGTGACATTTCTGACGGGGAGAGGTTCATCGCTCAAAAATACCCGGAGGTCGAACATTCCCACATTGTAACCTTGCCCGTCTGCGCCCTGCGTGGGATAATGAAGATAAGCGATGACAATCACCACTTCATCGTTGTCGATCCCATCCAGCAAAAGGTCCGGATCGTTATTCAGAGCTTTCATTTCTCCTTTGGCGGAAAAACTCCAGGGAGTTACGCCATCCAGCAAAAGTTCGAAAGAATGGTAACCTTTCGAATAGGTTCCAAGCTTCATGAAGTTCGGCGCAAAAGCCTGAAACTTAACCTGTGCCTGCGCAAAAAGCGCACCGGTCAGTGCGAGTAAAATCAATAGACTTTTTTTCATAATACCCTCAATATGATTTTTTATTCCGATTACAATGATATAAAAATTCGACAAGCAGGGAAAGAGATCATGTTCATCGGGCATGGAATCAGGGAGAGTGTTCATCGGGTATGAAAATTAGGGATGGGATAAGGGATATGAATATTCAGGTATAGGGTTTTGGAGATGCTGTTTATGGGTTTCATTATTTTTCTCCGTTATCCCGGACGATCACTCTCCCGTCATTCCGGACAAGCGAATCGCGATCCGAACATGAACCTAGCCAGTGTCATTTTCGGACTTTCGTCATTCTACGGCACCGACCGTAGAATCCAAGGAGGATCAAGCTCGGGTTTGTTCTTTTTTGGGCCCTCCGATCAAGTCGGAGGGTGACGGGGGGAGGTTTGTTCTTTTTTGGGCCCTCCGGTCAAGCCGGAGGGTGACGAAACTGTTGTCCGGGGAATGACGGTGGGAGAGAAGGCCGGGGTGACGGTGGTGCGGTGCGAAATGGCGAAGGAATGTAACACAGTCATCTTCGGGCTTGGATTCTCGGGTCAAGCCCGAGAATGACAACGGAAGAGAAGGCCGGGATGACGAGGGGAGAGACACCTAAGGAACCAGCTAGTCCATGACGCAACGAACTGAGACACCGTGACTCTTAGAGCCTATCCGTAAATTGCATTTGTGATATATATGTTCATGAAAATACTCCTGAAGCATGAAAAATTAGAACTTTTACATAGAAATTATGCAACCCT